>Ga0315289_10001220_pt1 | contig 40213 bp, 29 predicted proteins | sample YL17G11_40_MG_FD_203452 | JGI IMG/M metagenome (GOLD analysis project Ga0315289, IMG submission 203452) | Sediment microbial communities from Yellowstone Lake, YNP, Wyoming, USA - YL17G11_40 | ecosystem: Environmental > Aquatic > Freshwater > Lake > Sediment | place: USA: Wyoming | collected... | reverse complement strand
GAAGACAGAGGAAGTCGCACTTCTCAAGGAGAAGTTCGAGCGGGCCGCCTCGCTCGTCCTCGCCGACTACCGTGGCTTGAAGGCGAGCGAGATGGTCGCGTTGCGCGCCAAGTTCACCAAGGCGGGAGTCGAGTTCCGCGTGGTCAAGGACACGCTCGCGCGGATCGCGGCCGAGCAGGCCGGGGTCCCCGACCTCTCCCATCTCTTCACCGGACCGATCGGGATCGCCATCGGATACGACGACCCGGCGCTCGCGTTCAAGCTCTCTGAGGAATGCCGGAGGACGTACGCGCCGAACTACACGCCGAAGGGCGGCCTCTTCGAGAAGACGCTCGTGGTCGAGGCGGAGGTCAAGCGCTACGCCACCCTGCCCTCGCGCGAGGAGCTCCTGGCGAAGCTCGCCATGCTCCTCGAGAGCCCGATGCGCTCCCTCGCGGTCGTCCTACAGGCCAAGGTCCGCGAGCTCGCGAACGTCCTGAATGAAGTCCGCAAGCAACGAGAAGCAAAGAAGGAGGAGTCGAATGGGTAAGGAAGAGATCCTTCAGGAAATAGAGAACATGACCGTGAAGGACCTGGCTGAGCTCGTGGAGATGGTCGAAGAGCGGTTCCACGTCTCCGCGGCGATGATGGCGCCGGTCGCCGTCGCCACCGCCCCGGGCGGAGCCGCCGGCGCGGAGGGCGGACAGGCCGCACCCGAGACCTACAGGGTCGTCATGACGAGCCCGGGTCAGAAGAAGATCCAGGTCATCAAGGAGATCAAGGAGATCACCGGCAAGGGGCTCAAGGAATGCAAGGACCTCGCGGACAATCTCCCCGCCGTCATCAAGGAAGGCGTGGGGCCGGTCGAGGCCGCGAGCCTCAAGGAGAAGCTGGAGGCAGCCGGGGCCGAGGTCGAGCTCAAGTAGCGGATCATTTTGACGATTTCAGAGTCTCTTTGTTGCGGTCTGCCTTGGGGCACGCCTCGCCCTGAGGCAGAGCGTTCTTTTGGAGGGTAACGATGCCGCAGCGCGCACGGAGGTCCTACGGGCGGATCCAAGAGATCCTCCCTCCGCCCTACCTGTTGGAAGACGTAAGGGAGTCTTTTCGGAAGTTCGTCGAGGGTGGAATGACCCGGGCCTTCTCCGACGCCTCCCCGATCGAGGGACACGGGAAGGACGGGCTGCGCCTGGAGTTCTTTGAACCATACCTAGGCGAGCCGAGGAACTCGGAGAGTGAGTGCAAGGACAGGGACCTCACCTACTCGCGGCCGCTGCGCGTGACCGCGCGCCTCTTCCAGGAGGAGAAGCTCCTGCAGGAGACGGAGCTCTACGTCGGGGACTTCCCGATGATGACCTCGCGCGGGACCTTCATCATCAACGGCTCGGAGAACGCCCTCGTCAACGAGCTGACCCGTTCTCCCGGCGCCTACTTCACCCAGGAGGAGAAGACCCAGTTCAAGGGGCACATCCTCCCCGAGCTGGGGGCGTGGCTCGAGATCCTCCTCGACACGCGTCGCATGACGCTCAAGGCGAACCTGGATCGCAAAGGGAAGGTCCCGGTCACCGTACTCCTCAAGGCCCTCGGGTTCGACGAAGAGAAGATCCTCCGCTACTACGGCTTCCCGATCTCGCCCGTCACGATCGAGTCGCTCGAGCCGTACATCGGCCATCGCGCCGCGGAGACCGTGACCGCCAAGAAGGGGAAGGAGACCATCATCGAATCCGGCGAGATGCTGCAGAAGGAGCACCTCGCCCGCCTGGCGGCCGCCAAGCTCTCCTCCTTCAAGGTCGTGAACCGGTTCATTCAGAAGACGCTGGACGAGGACCAGATCACGACGCAGGCGGACGCCCTGCGCTCGGTCTACCACCGCCTGCGCCCGTCCGACCGGGCCTCCCCCGCGCAGATGGCGGAGTACGTAGAGAACCTGTACTTCCACCCCACGAGCTACCTGCTCTCGCCGGTCGGCCGGTTCAAGGTGAACCGGAAGCTCGGGATGGAATTGAAGCAGCCGGTCCTCTACCTCGCGGACATCGTGCGCACCGTGAAGCTTCTCCTCGAGGTTCCCGACCACCCCGAGATCCTCGACGAGAAGGATCACCTGGCGAACAAGCGCGTCCGCCTGCCGGGAGAGCTGGCGGAGAACGCTCTGCGTACGGGCCTCGTGCGCATGGCGCGCATGGCCCGCGACAAGCTCTCCAAGTACGCCCTGGACGAGAAGGACACGATCCGCCGCCTCATCTCCACCCGGACCGTGCAGGGCGCGATCAACCAACTCTTCTACACCGGGCGCTTCTCGCAGTTCCTCGAGCAGACGAACCCGCTCACGGAGGTCACGCACAAGCGGCGCCTGAACGCGCTCGGCGGCGGCCTCACCAAGCGCCGGGCGAAGCTCGAGGTCCGCGACGTGCACGCGTCGCACTACGCCCGCATCTGCCCGATCGAGACACCCGAAGGTCAGAACATCGGCCTGATCACGTCGCTTGCCTGCTACGCGCGAGTGAACGAGTACGGCTTCCTTGTCGCGCCCTACCGCCGCGTGGTCAAGGGGAAGATCACAAACGAGATCGTTTACCTGATGGCCGACGACGAGGAGCAGTACCGGATCGCCCCCGCGACGGCGCCGGTCGGGAAGAACGGCAAGATCACGGGGGAGATGGTCGAGGTCCGGACAGGGCGAGAGGACGTCCTCCTCGTCCCGCCGGAAGAGGTGGACTTCATCGGCGTCTCACCCAAGGCCCTCGTCGGGATCTCCTCCGCCCTCATCCCGTTCCTCGAGCACGACGACTCCAACCGTGCCCTCATGGGCGCGAACATGCAGCGCCAAGCCGTCCCGCTTCTGCGGCCCGAGGCGCCCCTCGTGGGGACGGGCCTCGAAAGGCAGGCGGCGATGGATTCAGGGATGCTGCTCCTCGCCGAGGAGGACGGCGTCGTCGACGAGGTCGACGCGCGCCAGATCACCCTCCGGCAGGGGCGGAAGAAGAAGGTCTACCCACTCGTCACCTTCGACCGCTCGAACCAGAACACGATCCTCCACCAACGGCCGGTCGTGACGGGGGGCGAGGCGGTGAAGAAGGGAGACCTCCTCGCCGACGGACCGTCGAGCGACTTCGGAGAGCTCGCCCTGGGGAAGAACCTCCTCGTCGCCATCATGCCCTACGAAGGCTACAACTACGAGGACGCAGTCGTGATCAGCGAACGCCTGGTCCGCGACGACGAGCTCGACTCGATCCACATCGAGGAGTTCGAGGTGAAGGCCGAGGAGACGAAGCTCGGCCCCGAGGAGATCACCGCCGACATCCCCAACATCTCCAAGGACGACCTGAAGAACCTGGACGAGGACGGGATCGTCCGCGTGGGAACCGTCATCCGCACCGGCGACATCCTCGTGGGGAAGATCACCCCGCGCGGGGAGTCCGAGCCAACGCCGGAGGAAAAGATCTTCCGCTCCATCTTCGGCGAGCGGGCGCGCAACGTGAAGAACACGTCGCTACGCATGCCGCCGGTCTCCGGAACGGCGAAGGTCGTCAAGGTAAAGAAGTTCTCGCGAGAGAACGGAGACGAGCTCGACGCCGGCGTGAACGAACTCGTCAAGGTCTTTGTCGCCCAGTGCAAGAAGATCTCCGTCGGCGACAAGCTCGCCGGCCGGCACGGGAACAAGGGCGTCATCTCGATCGTCCTTCCGGTGGAGGAGATGCCGTACCTCCCGGACGGCACCCCGGTCGACATCCTCCTGAACCCGATGGGCGTCCCGTCGCGCATGAACCTCGGCCAGATCTTCGAGGCGAACCTCGGCTGGCTCGCCCATTTGAAGGGAGAGCTCGTCGCCTCGCCGATCTTCGACGGCGCGCACGAGGACGAGATCCTGAACGAGCTGCACGAGCTGCGCGTGCAGGCCGGACTGGCCCAGGGCGACGACAACGTCGACGGCAAGGTCATCCTGCGCGACGGCCGCACCGGGGAGCCCTTTTCGCGGCCGATCACGGTCGGGTACATGTACGTCCTGAAGCTTGAGCACATCGCCGACGAGAAGATCCACGCCCGTTCGACCGGTCCGTACGCCCTGATCACGCAGCAGCCGCTCGGCGGGAAGGCGCAGTTCGGCGGGCAGCGCCTGGGAGAGATGGAGGTGTGGGCCCTCGAGGCCTACGGCGCCTCCGCGCTCCTGCAGGAGATGCTGACCGTGAAGTCGGACGACACGCGCGGAAGGATCCAGCTCTACAAGGCGATCCTGAAGGGCGAGGAGTTTCCGAAGCCCGGCCTCCCCGAGTCCTTTCGGGTTCTCCTCCGCGAGCTGCGCAGCCTCGCGCTTCACCCGCGCGTCTTCGACAAGGACAACCACGAGATCGACGTGAACTAGCCCGGAGAGCGCCGGCCTAGGAAACCGTTCACGGTCGAAGCGCGGTCGGGAACTCCTCGACCGGGAGCGTGTTCAGGACTCGTCCCGCCTCGGCCCAACCGCGGCGGGCGGTGAGGACCCCGAGCTCGAGGAAGTCGAAGTGCTCCGGGGCGTGCGCGTCGGTCCCAATCGTGAGGCGCACCCCGGCCGCGATCGCCTCGCGGACGAGGGAGGCGGGAAGGTCGAGGCGCTCGGGGTTCGCGTTCACCTCAAGCGCCACGCCGGCCGCGGCGGCCCTTTGAAAGACCTCGTCCCAGTCGGCCTCGATCGGGGGGGCCTCTCCCCGATCTTCCGCCCTGTGGGATGGGCGAGGACGCCCACGCCGTCGGTCTCGATCGCCCGCAGCAGCCGGTCGGTCGCCTCCTTCCTCCCGAGGCGGAAGTGAGAGTGAACCGCCGCGACGACGAGGTCAAGCTCTCGAAAGAGGCCCTTCGGGACGTCAAGAGAGCCGTCCTTCGCCACGTTCGCCTCGACGCCGGCGAGCACGCGGAACCCCTCGAGGCGTTCGTTCAGCCGCGCAATCTCCTCGATCTCGAGCCGAAGGCTCTCCGCGGTGAGGCCTCCGATCACCTCGGCGAAGCGGAAGTGGTCGGTGACCGCGAGGTACGAGAGGCCCCGCGCCCGCGCTGCCGCGACCATCTCCTCGATCGAGGCCGTGCCGTCGGAGAAGGTCGTGTGAACGTGCAGGTCGCTCCGCACGTCCGGGAGCGCGACGAGGGCCGGAAGCTCGTGCCGCTCTGCCGCGCGGATCTCGCCTGAGTTCTCGCGAAGCTCCGGGGGAACCCAGTCTAGATCGAGCGCCCGGTAGATCCCCTCCTCGGACCTCCCCGCGAGGACCTTCCCCTCGGCGTCGAAGAGCCCGTACTCGTTCAGCTTCCAGCCGCGGGCGACCGCCCGTTCCCGCAGCGCGACGTTGTGGTCCTTCGAGCCGGTGAAGTACTGGAACGCCGCCCCGAACGACTCCTCCGGCACCAGGCGCAGGTCGACCTGGACGCCGCCGTGGATCCGGACGGACGACTTCTTCGCCCCGTGAGCCAGGACCTCGTCGACGTCGGGAAGAGCCACGAACGCCGCGCTCGCCACCCCAGGCTCGCCTGAGACCGCGAGGAGGTCGAGGTCGCCGACCGTCTCCCTTCCCCGGCGCAGAGACCCCACCGGCTCGAGGCGAGCGAAGTGCCCGGTCGCCATCAGTCGAGCGCAAAGCCCCCTCGCGAGAGGGAGAGCAAGACCGAGGCGCTCCCGGTGTTCGACCCCGCGCGCCTCGGCGACCCCGCGGCGGATCCTCTCCTCGGTCTTCGCGCCGAGGCCCTTCACCTCGCGGACCTTCCCGTCGCGGGCCGCGCGCTCGAGGTCGTCCAAGGTACGAACCCCGAGCGCGTCGTACAGGAGCTTCGCCGTCTTGGGCCCGACCCCTTCCACCTGGGTCAGAAGGACGAGGTCAATCGGAAGCTTCGCCTTAAGCTCGTCGTGGTAGGCGAGGTGCCCGGTCTCCGCGATCTCCGCGATCTTCTTCGCGATCGCCTCGCCCACGCCGGGAAGCTCCTCTAGCCTCCCGGCCGCGGCGATCTCCTCGATCGGCTCGACGAGCGACTCGACGGCTTGCGCGGCGCGACGGTAGGCGCGCGGCTTGAACGCCACCCCTTCGAGGTCGAGGAGGTCGGCGATCTCGTAGAGGATCCTCGCCACTTGTCGGTTCTTCATCGCTTCGGGAAGTGGAGTCGTCCTCCCTTCTTCTCCGAACGGTAGCGCCCTTCGCGAGAAAGGGCAACCCAACCGGAGGTGGAGGGATTACGCCATCTTGCCGACGTTCAACCCCACAACGCGCTCTTCACGTGACCCGCCTCCCGGAACCAATCGACCGCGCGGCGCAGCGCCTCCCGCGCCGGGGTCTGGGAGAGGCCGAGCTCGCGCACGGCCTTGCCCGGATCGTAGAACATCCGGTGCCTGGACATGGAAACCGTCTCCGGCGTCATCCTCGGCACGCGCCCGGAGAGCGCGCAGAACGCCGCGTTGAGGTAGGCCAGTCCTAGGATCGGGTGGTACGGAAGGCAAAGCGACGGCGCGGGCAGGCCCGTGAGTTCCGCAAGAATCCCAAGCAGGGCCTGCATCGTCAGGTTCTCCCCGCCGAGGATGTAGCCTTCCCCATCCCGTCCCTTCTCCGCGGCGAGGACGTGGCCCAGAGCGACGTCCTCCACGGCGACCACGTTCATTCCTGTGTCGAGGTACGCGGGCATCTTTCGGTTCAGGAAGTCGAGGATGACTTGCCCCGTCGGGGTAGGCTTCGCGTCGTATGGCCCCACGGGGAAGCTTGGGTTGACGATCACGACCGGGAGGCCCTCCGCCGCGTACTCGAGGGCCACTTGCTGTGCCAAGTACTTGCTTCGCTTGTAGTCGCTCTTGATTCCGCGCGGGTCGACCGGCGTCGTCTCGTCGACCGGCCGGCCGTCTTCGCGCAGACCGAGCGCGGCGACCGAGCTCGTGTACACGACCCGCTCGACGCCGGTTTCCAGTGCCGCCTGCAGGACGTTCCGCGTGCCCTCCACGTTCACCTCGTAGACGAGCGATCGGGGACGGACCCAGAACGAATAGAGGGCCGCCACGTGAAAGGCTATCGAGCAGCCCTGGAGCGCCTTCTTGACCGAACCCGAGTCCCGAACGTCCCCCCGGGCGAGCTCGATCTCGAGGCCCTCGAGGCTCCTGCAGTCGGATTCCGGCCGCGCGAGCCCCCGCACCACGTAGCCCTTGTCGAGCAACGCGCGCACGACGTTCGCCCCGATGAACCCGGTCGCCCCAGTCACGAGAACCCTCATCCCGTCTTCCTCCAACGAATCCTTTGCTCTAACTCACGTGGCCTCCGCAACCCTACCCAGGCCACCGTCGAGCCATTGTCCATCACGGCTTCCCCGTCACGCCACTCCCGCGTCACGCCGACGCACCCAACGGTGGGAGGACCGAACCTCCTCACCCGCCTAGCCATCTCCCGGCTCCGCCTTGTTAGCTGTGCCGAACAGCCGAAAACGCAATCCAGAAGGTCTCTCGGGAAGTTCTTGGTCCACGTCTTGACAATGTAACAGTGTGCTGTTACACTGACGGCCGATAAGGAGATCCCAGATGAGGGTGCTGGGGAGCGACCCAGAGACAAAAAACATGCGAGGTGAACTCGATGGCAACGCGCAAAGGAATGATGGAATGCAGAGAGTGCCGACCCGTTCCGGCAACGGCTACCTTCTTGGGGTCGGGAGTTTACGTTTCGCTAAGGGGCGTGTCGCCCCAAGGTAGCAGAACAGTGTGTTGTTGCTATGACGCCGACCGGCGGGGGTTCCTGCGACGGCCGATTCAGAACCATGGAGCGTTCCGGGTGCAGGGTGCGGACCAGCCGTGACCGCCGGACCCGTGCGGCTCGAGGGGGAAGCCAGATGACTGAACCAGGAACTCGCACACAGGCCCGTTCATGGCGGCGCCCGTTCTTCACGATCTGGACTGGGCAGCAGATCTCTCTCGTCGGGAGCCAGGTCGCGCAGTTTGCCCTCGTGTGGTGGCTCACGACCACGACGGGCTCGGCGACCGTGCTGGCGAGCGCGACGCTCGTCGCCCTCGTCCCGCAGATCGCCTTGGGCCCCATCGCCGGAGCCCTCGTCGATCGCTGGGACCGACGGCGCGTGATGATCGTGGCCGACGTCCTGATTGCCCTGGTCTCCCTGGGACTCGCCGTCGTCTTCCTCGCGGGGAGGATGCAGGTCTGGCATGTCTATCTCGTCGTGCTCGCCCGCTCGCTCGGCAGCGCCTTCCATTGGCCGGCAATGGCCGCGTCGACCTCGCTCCTCGTCCCGAAGGACCAGCTCTCGCGCATCGCCGGGCTGAACCAGATCATGAACGGCGGGCTGAACATCGTGAGCCCGGCCATCGGGGCGTTCCTCATCTCCATCATGCCCCTCTCGGGGGTCATGTTCGTGGACGCCGGAACGGCCATGGCCGGAATCCTCCCTCTCTTCTTCATCCCGATTCCCAAACCCCCTCGCGCCGAGGTCCGCGAGAAGCTCTCCGTGTGGAAGGATCTGCAGGAAGGGTTCCGCTACGTCCGGGCTTGGCCTGCTCTCGTCCTCTTGATCGCCATAGCGCTCCTGATCAAGCTCGCGCTCACTCCGGCCTTCTCCCTCCTTCCGCTCCTCGTCAAGAACCACTTCCACGGAGGACCGGCGCAACTCGGGGCGTTCGAGGCGATCTTCGGCGTGGGGGTGATCGCCGGGGGCGTCCTCCTCGGAGCCTGGGGTGGGTTCCGCCGCAAGATCAAGACCATCCAAGGAGGCGTCTTGATCCTCGGCGTCGGAATCACCGCCCTGGCCTTCGCTCCGGGAAACGTCCTCCTCGCTGGACTCGCGTGTCTCTTCGCGATGGGGTTTGCGATCCCGATGATCGACGGGCCTTTCCTCGCCATCCTCCAAGCGACGGTCGCTCCTGAGATTCAAGGTCGCGTCTTTGGAGTGGCGGGCAGCCTTCTCTCCCTTTCCTCACCGCTCGGACTCGTGCTTGCCGGCCCGCTGAGCGACCGCCTGGGGCTCTCCGTCTGGTACGCGGCCGCCGGGGTCCTGTCGCTCCTCTTGGGTGCGTTCGGATTCCTCATCCCCACTCTCCGGCGGATCGAGGAAGGGAGCCAAGCGCTCGCCTCGAGCGGTGACTCAGTCGATGGAGCCGCCCTGGGGGCCGCACCCGTCGGAGCCGGAGTGGGTGACGAGGCACCAGGCGGCCTCGACTAGGAGAATGGCCCATCAACTACGGCTCTCGCGCTCCCGCGAGACGCACCGTCCCCTCACGCGCACGAAAGACAGCACAGAGGAGACTTGCGCTCGGGTAGCCTGGGCGCCTCCTCCGCGCGGCGGCTAGAATGAGGCCTCAAGACAGGGAGGCGACGATGAGCGAGATCACCTTCGTGGTGAAGGCGTGCGAGGAAGGAGGGTACGCGGCACGAGCCCTCGGCTGCGCGATCTTCACCTGCGCCCCGACCCTCGAGGAGCTCAAGGCGGCGATCCGGGACGCGCTCCGTTGCCACTTCGAAGACTGCGACTGCCCAAAGACCGCTCGCCTCCGCATGGAGAAGGACGAAGTCATCACCCTGTGAAGCTCCCGCGCGACCTCAACGGAGCGGTGCTCGCGCGGCGTCTTCAGGTCTACGGGTACGGGGTGACCCGCCAGAGCGGCGATCATCTCCGGCTCACGACGAAGCGGAACGGCGAGCATCACCTCACGATCCCCCGGCACTCCGTGCTCAAACCCGGGACGCTCGCCGGGATCCTGAAAGAGGTCGCAAGCCACCTCGGGATCGCCAAGGAGGCGGAACTCCATGAGCTCCTCGGCTGATCGCACAAGACACGCCATGAACACGAATCTCGATCTCGTCGGCTACTGCGGGCTCTACTGCGGGGCGTGCAGCTTCAAGCTCGCCTACGATGAGAAGGATCGCGTTCATCTCCGAGGGATGCCAGCGAAGTACGCCGTGCCTGAGGAGACGCCACTCCAGTTCTGCCCCGGCTGCCGGAAGGACTCGGCCTCGGGTGGCTGCACGATTCGCTCGTGCGCGGAGGGGCGCGGACTCTCCCATTGCGGGGTCTGCGCCGAGTTCCCCTGCGCCAAGGTCACCGAGTTCGACCAGGACGGCACGCCGCACCACGGCGAATCGATCGCGAACCTCCGGCGCCTCCGAGAGGTCGGGGAGGCGCTCTGGCTCGAAGAAGAGCGTCGGCACTGGACCTGCCCCTGCGGGGCGAAACGGTCGTGGTACCTCAAGGAATGCCCAGGATGCGGACGGCAGCTCAGCCGAGAGTGACCGCCCGAAGAGAGCCCTAGCCCGTTGGCCGCGACACCGGCCCGTGCTAGAGGGAGGGGAGCCCGTACACGAGGGAGGAGACAGCGTGACGAAGGTCGTGGCGAGAAGACAGGCCCGGCAATGGCGGATTCTCTTGGCGGCACTCGTCCTCTTCCCGGTCGTGTTCAACTACCTCTCGCCGTATCTGATCCTGGATGCAAGCTCACGGGGGATTATCAACGGAAGTCTCCTCGTCTTCGGGCTTCTCACGCTCTCCTCGCTCGTCATCGGCCGGGCGTGGTGCGGCTGGCTCTGTCCCGCCGGGGCACTGGGTGAGGTTTGGGCGAGGGCGAAGAGACGGCCGGCCCGCGGAGGGCGCTGGAACGCCACCAAGTGGGCGATCTGGGTTCCCTGGCTCGGCCTGATCGCTTTCTTCGCCATCGCGGCCGACGGGTACCACGCGGTCGATCCCCTCTACAACACCGAGCACGGCGTATCGGTCTCTAGCCTGCCTTCTCTCGTGATCCTCTGCGGGGTCCTCTTGCTCATCTCCGTCTTCTCCCTCACGGCCGGACGGCGCGGCTTCTGCCACTACGCCTGCTGGATGGCTCCGTTCCTGATCCTCGGCAGGAAAGCCCAGCGTGCCGCGCCATGGCCCGCCCTTCACCTGGAGGCCCGGCGCGAAGCCTGCACCCGTTGCGGAGCCTGCACGAAGGCCTGCCCCATGAGCCTAGACGTGAGAGACATGGTCGCGAAGGGGCTTATGGAGAACGCCGAGTGCGCCCTCTGCTTGACCTGCGCCGACGCCTGCCCCTTTGGCGTGATCCGAGAAGCATGGAGCCCCGCTCGCCCAGGGCGGGCCGGACGCCGCCCTAGTCTCTCGGACACCGTGAGTCAAGCGTCCTCCGTAGTCGACTGCGCGCGCTCGTCTCACCCTCGTCGGCATTCCGCCGAAGGGACGCTCGGGACCGGTGACCCAACCCGCCGCGACGACGCCCTGCTCCCGAGGACGCTCACCGGGCTTGAGGGGCAACGACATATCCTGACCGGCCATGGACGCCCGTTCCCATTGCCGAAGCCAGCCGCGGCCGGAAAGCCTGGCCGACAGAGACCCAGCTGGACAGGACAGGAGAAACAGGATACGCTCGCTCAAGAGAAGCCTCGTGCAGGACTCCCGGTGACGCAGTACTGGAGAGGAATGTCTGACCCCAAAGACACGAAACGTACCCCCGCGGCTGGCCCCGACCCGATGGGGGCCTGCCTCGACTCCTTCCCGGACCAGTGTCGTGAGGCCATCGAGATCGTCCGTCGCGCTCCCCCTCTCCCTGTCGAGCGGGTCTCCCGGGTCGTCGTCTGCGGCATGGGCGGCTCCGGTATGGCCGGGAGACTGGCAGAGCGCTTTTCCGAACTCCCGATCGTCGCTCACCGCAGCGACGGACTCCCTGCGTGGGTCGATCAAGACACGCTTGTGATCGCCGTAAGCTACTCCGGCGACACGGCGGAAAGCCTCTCGGCCTTCTCTGCGGCCATCGAACGCGGGGCCGCCGTGTGGGCGATCTCAAGCGGCGGCGCGCTGAAGAGCGCCGCGAAGCGTTTCGGGGTACCGTTCGTCGAGATCCCTAGAGGACTGCAGCCCCGCGCGGCGCTTGGCTACCTGGCGCTCCCCTGCTTGGCGGCGCTCGTCTCAGCCGGGGCGCTCGCGGCGGTGGGACCGTGGGAAGCCCTTTTCGAGAGCCTCGAGGACGTTCGCTCCCGCTGCGGGACGGCGGCGCCCGCCGACTCCAACCCCGCCTGGGAACTAGCGGCCGCTTTCCGGGGCCACGTGCCGCTCATCTACGGGACGACGGGGAACACCGACGTCGTCGCCGAGCGGTGGAAGACGCAGATCAATGAGAACGCGAAGCAGGCCGCATTCTGGAACGTCTTCCCCGAGCTCGGCCACAACGAGATCGCGACGCTTGAGCAGCCAGAGCTCCTGAGGGACTACGCGATCGTCCTTCTGAGAAACGGCACCGACACGGCCGTGAACGCCGCCCGGGTCGAGGCCACGAAGGAGCTCCTCTCAGAGGCGCACGTCGCGTTCCACGAGGTTTGGGCGGAGGGGGAAACCCCTCTCGCCCAGGTGTTCTCGCAGATCTACCTCGGCGACTACACGAGCTACTACCTGGCCCTGTCCACCGGCGTCGACCCGACGCCGGTGCGGCTGATCCAGCGGTTCAAGCAGAGGACGATGGAGCTAGCTAGGAACCGACACTAGGCCCCAGTCGACCTTCAGCCGCCTGCTGCGCAAGGACCAGCGCCCCGTACAACACCGCGTCTTCCCCGAGCGAAGTCAGCTGCACCTGGGGCGGACGCACGTTCAGGTGCCGTCGCATCTCGGCGTCGATGCGAGGAAGGAGCTCGGGATGGGCCAGGGCGACCCCGCCCCCGACGGAGACGACGTCCGGATCGCACGCGTTGGCGAGGCCAGCGAAGGCGATCCCCGCCGCACGCAGAGCCTCGTCGATCACGGCGACCGCGAGCGGGTCGCCCGCCTCGGCGGCTTCGAAGACCCGCCTCGGCGTCACGTACCGCCCGAGGCTGCCCCCGTCGTCTGCCGGGACAACTCCTTCCGCGCAAGCCTCTTCCAAAGCGAGTTGACGAAGGACGACGCCGTACCGGGCATCGTCCGACGCATTGGCTTCCTGAAGTCGCGCGCGCGCATTCCGCACAATCCCGGATCCTGAGCAGTACGCCTCAGCACAGCCGCGATTGCCGCACCCACACGGGAGCCCGCCCTCCCGAACGAGCAAGTGTCCGACTTCCCCGGCGTTTCCATCCTTCCCCGTGACAAGATGTCCGCCGTCCCATACGCCGGCTCCGAATCCAGTGCTCAAGGTGACGTAGGCGAGGAAGAGCCCGTCCTTGTCTGGGACTGCTCGTCCGACCCCAAAGAAGACCTCTCCGAGGACGGCGGCCCGGCAGTCGTTTCGCAGGAGGATCGGCGCTCCGAAGGCCTCTCGGAGCGGATCGACCAACGGAACGTACAGGGGGCCGGGACGGTCCGGGCGATCCTCTCCCGTGGCTCCGACGTTCGGCGGGTTCCGCATGTCCCCTCCGTCGACCGGACCGGCCGCTCCGATGCCGATGCCGAGCAACGAGGGGCAATCTGCCTCAAGAAGAGCAGATCGCAGCAGGCTCACCATATGCCGGGCGACCCCAAGATGGGCCCGTCCGTCCCGATACGAGACAGCCTCCGGGGTCTCCGGCGACGTGGACTCGCGCAGGAGGCCTAGCCGATTGGCGCGCCGATCCGCCAGGAGAAGAGCGGTCTTCGTTCCTCCGACATCGAAGGCTGCGTAGCACCCTGACATCCCGTCCACTCCTTCCCTTGAAGCATGGAGACTCGCGCCGTCTGCACAGTGTCCTCGCCCGGCCGACCATCGTCGACCGTCGGATCGAATCATAGATCATCCCCCAGGAGCCAACAAGCGCGCACTGCTCTGGTTTTCTTGGCCGCCGTGCGGGGCGCGGCGCAGGTGTCGACGGCGCGGCCGCAACCTCTCTGAGCTGCGTGCCGCCAGAGGACACCCACGGTGTCTCGACACGGCCAGGCGTGCGGCAAGAGCCGCCCCACGTGCGACCTTCACTCCGATTGCCATCCGTCACCAGCGCGCTATTGCCTCGTCCCAATAGGCATCGTCAGCGCAAGCCATGTATGATTCCCTACGGTGAGGAGGCGGGCGTGACTCGGAGTGTTTGGAGAGGATCGAGTATGGATCTGCGATGGGGCAGCTACGAATGAGCGAGCGTGCAGACCCTCGACCAGGCGAACGCGGCGACGAGCTTGGCGCCCTGCTTGGGTGTGGCCCGGCTGTCTTGGAGCGTGCACATGCCCGCGTCGCGAGCGAGGAAGTGGGCCGGCCCGCGTGCAAGCGGGCCGACCGCCTGCGCCAAGGACCGAGGGACGTCCGGCGTGTCCGTCTCACCGACGTTCGGTACGTCCGGCTCCGCACGGATGCGGGTGAGCCGGGCGCTTCGGGTTCGGCCCCGTCGGCTTCGACCCGCGCCAGGGCTGTTCCATCCGGTGCGCGCCGCGGAGGCCTGTAGAGCCCGTGCCGCCGCGAAGGGTTGACAGAGCCGCCTTCAGGCAAGAGGTCGAGGCGGAACTGACGCGGAACATCTTGCCCTTCTGGATGAACCACGTCGTCGACGAGCAGAACGGCGGTTTCTACGGAGCTGTGACCAACGACCTCGAGGTTCGCAACGACGTGCCCCGTTCCGCGATCCTGTGCGCGCGCATTCTCTGGACCTACTCCGCAGCCTATCGAAGGCTGGGAGGGAAGCAGTACCTCTCCATGGCCGATCGCGCTCGGGACTACCTCACCCGAGTCCTGTGGGACCACGAGTACGGGGGCCTGTACTGGGAGGTGGACTGCCGAGGCAACCCCGTTTCCGACCGCAAACACCACTATGCCCAGGCGTTTGGAGTGTACGGCCTCGCGGAGTACTACCGGGCGACGGGGGAGCCGGAGAGCCTAACGCTCGCCCGCAGGCTGTTTGGTCTCCTGGAGGAGCACGGGTACGAGCCGGTCCACGGTGGCTACATCGAAGGGAGCAGCCGTGACTGGGGACACCTCGCGGACGCGCGCCTGAGCCACAGAGATCTCAACTGCCGCAAGTCCATGAACACCCTGCTTCACATCTTGGAGGGGTACACCAACCTCCTGCGGGTGGTGGACGACGCGAAGCTCAAGGCTCAGCACCGGCGTCTGCTTGAGACCTTCTTGGAGCACGTCCTCGACCCACGGACTGGCCACCTCAACCTCTTCTTCGGTGACGACTGGCACTCCCTCTCCGGGGACGTGTCCTTCGGTCATGATATAGAGTGCAGCTGGCTCTTGTGCGAAGCGGCCGACGTGCAAGGAGACCCCGTGCTGCGAGCGCGGGTCCGCGAGGTGGCGACGGACATGGCCGTGGCCGTGCGTCGAGAGGGAATCGACAGGGGGGACGGCAGCCTGCTCAGCGGACGGACTGCGCAGGGTCTCGTGGACGCCGCCAGGGCCTGGTGGCCGCAGGCCGAAGCGGTCGTGGGGTTCTACAATGCCTACCAGATCTCGGGTCAGGAGGAGTTCGCGCGGGCAGCCCGTCGGTGCTGGAACTACATCCAGGCCAAGGTAGTGGACCGGGTGCACGGGGACTGGTTCAAGGAACTCGGCCCAGACGGAACACCGAACGGCGCGAGCTACAAGGCCGGCCCCTGGCATTGCCCTTATCACCAAAGCCGGGCCTGCTTTGAGCTGCTCGCGCGCCTGAACGATCCGTAACACGGCGAAGGAAGGAACGGGGAGGCGCCGACGGAGAATCCGCGGCGGGGGGGGCGACCCTCCCGAGGAGCGCTGTACCGGGTGACGCCGGTAGGAGGTCCCCATGCGGTGGGGCCGCTTTGACGACGAGGCTAGGGAGTACGTGATCACGCGTCCCGACACGCCCATGTCGTGGAGCAACTACCTGGGCTCGACGAAGTACGGGGCGATCATCACGAACAACGCCGGAGGGTACGGGTTCTACCAGTCGGCGGCACGCGGGCGGTTCATGCGACTGAGACCGAACGCCGTCCCCCCAGACCAGCCGGGACGCTACGTCTACCTGCGCGACCGGGAGAGCGGCGACTACTGGTCGGCGTCCTGGCAGCCCGTGGGAAAGCCTCTCGATGCGTACGAGTCCACCTGTCGCCACGGCACCGGGTACACGACGATCGAGTCTCGCTACGCGGGAATCGCCAGCCAGGCGACCTACTTCGTCCCCCTCGGACAGACCTTCGAGTACTGGCGCCTCCGGATCACGAACCAGACCGATCGACCGCGAGCCATCTCCGTCTTCACCTTCTGCGAGCTGACCAACCAGTGGGACACTCACCAAGATCAGGTGAACCTGCAGTACTCGCTGTTCATCGTTCGCGGAGAGCTTGCCGACGGGCTCCTGCGCATCGCGATCCAGGACAACCTGACCCGCGGCTCCGAGGAGGTCCTCCTAGAGGATGTCCCCCGCCATCTGTGGATGACCCTTGTCGGTGCGTCGCTCGCCGGGTACGACACGAGTCGGGAGGCGTTCATCGGCCCCTACCGGGGCTACCACAATCCACTCGCGGTGGAGCGAGGACGGTGCGCGAACAGCAACGTCTACGGCGACAACGCCTGTGGTTGCCTAGAGAGCGATCTCTCTCTCGAGCCTGGCGAGACACGAGACCTCCTTGTCCTGCTCGGCATCGGCGACGCTCGCTCGGTCGGCAAGCGGACGCTGACCGAGTTCGGGTCGGTGGAGCGCGCCCAGCGTGAGCTGGAACGACTGAAGGAAGCCTGGTCGACTCGCTTGGCAAGCCTGGTCGTGAACACCCCCGACGAGGAACTGAACCACACCGTGAACGTCTGGGGTCAGTACAACTGCCTGATCACCTTCGCCTGGTCCCGGGCCGCTAGCCTGGTGTACGGGGGCGAGCGCGACGGACTCGGCTTCCGCGACTCGGTGCAGGACATCCTCGGCGTCACGGCCGCCATCCCGCAGGAAGCCCGGGCGCGGCTGGAGCTCTTGCTGACAGGGCAACTTGGGAACGGAGGAGCCATGCCGGTCGTCCGGCCGTTCGAGCACCGCCCCGGCAGCGAGGTAGCACCGGCCTCTGAGGAGTACCGGTCCGACGACTCCCTCTGGTTCTTCAACGCCATTCCCGCCTACGTGGGAGAGACGGGCGACGTCGGCTTCTATCGCAAGGTCCTACCCTACGCCGACCACGGGGAGGACACAGTCTTCGCCCACCTGCGCAGGGCCCTCGAGTTCAACCTCGAGCGGACCGGAAGGAACGGCCTCCCCTGCGGCCTCGCTGCTGACTGGAACGACTGCCTGCGGCTCGGCTACCGAGGGGAGAGCCTGATGGTCGCCTTCCAGCTGCGGTTCGCTCTCTCGACCTACGCCGAGATCGCTTCGCGCCTGGCGCAACCGGATGAGGCCGCCTGGGCCATCGGCCAGCGGGACGCGCTCGACGCGAGGATCCAGGCCCGTGCCTGGGATGGCGACTGGTTCATCTGGGCGATCGGCGAGGACGGGACGGTCTACGGCTCACGGGACCGCGCGGAGGGCCAGGTCTACCTGAACACCCAAGTCTGGTCGGTCATCAGCGGAGCCGCCTCACAGGGACAGGCCTTGCGCGCGATGGAAAGCGTGCGAGAGCGCTTGGCCACGCCCTACGGGCTCGTTCTCTGCGCCCCGCCTTTCGTCAGGACGCCCATCGACGTGATGCGCGCGGTGGTCTTCAACCCGGGCGTCAAGGAGAACGCGGGCATTTTCAACCACACGCAGGGTTGGGCAGTCATGGCCGAGTGCATGCTGGGGCATGGCGACCGAGCCTACGAGTACTACCGCGCGTTCATGCCGGCGGCCTACAACGAGCGTGCCGAGGTTCGCCAGGTCGAGCCCTACGTGCAGGCGCAGACGACCTACTCGACCTACTCCCCCAGGCCGGGGAACGCTCGCACCCCATGGTTGACCGGCGCCGCCGCCTGGGCCCAGGTCAGTGCTACCCAGTACATCCTGGGACTTCGACCCGAGATCGACGGCCTTCGAGTCGACCCGTGTATCCCCTCAGCCTGGGACGGCTTCACGGCAAGGCGTCGCTTCCGTGGTCGAACGATATCGATCGTCGTGAAGAACCCAGGCCACGTCTGCCGCGGGATCAAGACCGTCGTCTTGAACGGGACAACGCTGGCCGACAACTTGATCCCGGCAGCGAGGCTCCGCGCCGAGAATCGAGCGGAAGTCGTCCTGGGGCAGGGACGATCCGCCGAGGCCTAGAGCGAGTGGGCCTCCAGGAAGTCGATGACCTCGTCCACTCGGCAGAAAGAAAGACAGGTCACCGTGTCGGCCGCACCGTAATAGATGGCAATCCGCCCGGTGATGGGGTCGGTCAGGGCCGCGCAGGGGAAGACCACGTTCGGCACGTCGCCGACCCGTTCGTAGAGCTCTCTCGGATGGAGAAGATACGGCTCGGTCCGCCGGACGACCTCCCACGGCCGGTCGATATCCAGGAGCGCGGCGCCCATCGAGTAGACGAAGCCGTTGCACGAAGTGAGCACCCCGTGGTAGAAAACGAGCCACCCTTCACTCGTCTCGATGGGGACAGGACCGGCGCCGATCTTCGTGCTCTGCCAACCGCCGGCCGGCCGCATGACCAGTCGGTGCTTGCCCCAGTAGGTCATGTCCGGGCTCTCTGAGTAGTAGATCTCGCCAAAGGGAGTATGCCCGCGATCGCTCGGTCGGCTGAGCATGGCGTAGTTCTCGTTCACTCTCCGCGGGAACAGGACGCCGTTGCGGTTGAAGGGCAAGAAGGCGTTCTCCATCTGGTAGAAGGTCTCGAAGTCGTGCGTGTACGCCACGCCGATGGTCGGCCAGCCCGCGAGGGCGTTGCACCATGTGATGTAGTAGCGATCCTCGATCCACACGACGCGGGGGTCGTAGCCGTATCCCCACTCCGTGGGCTCGAAGCCTTCGGCCGGCTGGAACCGGATGCGTTCGGGGTCTAGCCGCCAGCGGAGCCCGTCCTGGCTTCGCCCCGCATGAAGCTGCATCGCGCGGCGCTTGTCGTCGCAGCGAAAGACGCCGCGGAACTCGCCTTGGTACGGCACGACGGCGGAGTTGAAGATGCTGTTAGAGGAGGGGAGGAGGTCTCTCGGGATGATGGGGTTCTTCGAGTAGCGCCACACCACGTCGGTTGCGCCCCGTGGTCGTTCCTCCCAGGGGATGTTCGGCAGGTCCGGACCGGTCATCGCCGTCTTCTTCATGGCACGCTCCTTCTCTTATGGACATTCCTGGTCACAGCAGCCGCAGGCCACAAAGTGGCCGCTCTCGACTTCGATCAACGCGGGTTTCTCCGTGCGGCAACCCCCATCCTTCCCAGCCATGCCACACCGCGAATAGTACACGCAGCCCGTCGAGAGCTCGTTTCGTCTTGTCCTCAACTCGCTCTCCACCTGTTCCCACTTCTTGTCCAGGCGCGGGACAGAGGCCATAAGCATCCGAGTGTATGGATGCAGCGGGTTGTCGTATATCCTCTCCGTAGATCCCATCTCCACCACGCTTCCTTGGTAGAGGATGACGGCCCGCTCGCTGATGTAGTACCCGAGCGACAGGTCGTGCGTGATGAAGAGGACCGACAGGCCTCGCGCCTTGAGGTCCGCCAGCAGGTTGAGGACGTCGATCCGCGTGGAGGCGTCGAGCATGCTGATGATCTCGTCAGCCACGAGGAACCGGATGTCGAGCAGGAGTGCCCGCGCGATGAGGAACCTCTGGAGCTGCCCACCGCTGAGTTGGTGGGGAAACTTGTCCAGCACATGCTCGGGGTTCAGGCCAACGGCGTGGAGCGAGCTCTCGACTTTCTCGTCCCACTTCCGCGCCGCCGTCTCCGGGAAGAACTGCTGCCCCACGATCCTGAAGACGCGATCGGCCTTGAAGATCGGGTTGAAGGAACTGAAGGGGTCTTGAAACACGCCCTGCACCTTGCGGTAGTACTCCTTCCGCGCCCCGCCTCTGAGGCTGGAGACGTCCACTCCGTCGAAAGAGATCACGCCGGAGCTCGTGGAGATGAGTCGCAGGATCATCTTCCCTATGGTGCTCTTCCCGCTTCCACTCTCGCCGATGAGGGAGACGACCTCCCCGTCCTGGACGTCGAAACTGACGTCCTGGACCGCGCGGAGTGCCCTCCCCCCGAACGTCCCGACCTTGTATACCTTCGAAACCTCGTCAAGCTTCAGCATCGGTCCCGGATTCCCTCCAACAGGCGACGTAGTGCCCCTTCTCGATCTCGACGAACGGTGGCTCCTCCCCGCACTCCGGAAGAGCGGCAGGGCAGCGTTCCCTGAAACGGCATCCGACCGGAGGATGAAGCAAGAAAGGCGGGCTGCCAGGAATGCCAGTGAGCCTCGTCTGGCGGTGCCTCACTCCGACCTTCGGCAGGGACGCGATGAGCAGCCTCGTGTACGGATGCCGCGGCGCGTTGATGATCCGATCCGTGGATCCTTTCTCGGCCAGTCTGCCGGCGTACATGATCAGGATGCTGTCGGCGATCTGGTTGAGTATCGACAAGTCATGGGTGATCACCATCAGGCTCTTCACGAATCGCCGGTCCCGGAACTCGACGAGCATTCGCGCGACGGCCTTCTGCGTAGACACGTCCAGAGCAGACGTGATCTCGTCCGCCATCAGGAGGGACGGGTCTAGCAGGGTCGACAGGACCATGACCATCCTCTGTTTCATCCCGCCCGAGAGCTCGATCGGATACATGCCCAGGACCTCGTGTGATAGCCCGACGAGGTCGAGTCTCCTTTCGAGCTCGGGGAGCGTGCTCCTGACGTCGACCTTCCTCGACCTAAGGAGTTCCACCGTCATCTTGCCGATCTTCCGCGTGGGATTCAGAGCGTTCATCGCGTACTGCGGGACGATGGAGATCCTTCGGAACCTGAACGCGTCCATCCTGTCGGTGTCCCAAACCGGGAGCTCCTCGTCGTCGAGCCTCACGCTGCCGTGGACGAACCGCATCGGCGGCTTCAGGAGGATCAGGCCGTTGGCGAGCGTCGACTTCCCGCACCCCGACTCGCCGGCCAGGCCCATGATCTCCCCGTCCGCGACGGAGAACGTCGCTCCCTCGAGCGCTTTGACGTCCCCGTGCAGGGTCTGGTAGTAGAGGGTCAGGTCGTCTACCTGCAGGCTCACGTCGTCACATCTCCCTCAGCTTGGGGTTGAAGACCTCGTCCAGCCCGACGTTGGTGACGTAGAGGGCTCCAACGATGGCCGTGATCGCGAGGCCCGGCGGAATGAACCACCACCACATCCCAAGAATGAGGGCGCCCCAGATGACGGCGTTGTTCATCATCAGGCCCAGTGACACCGCGTTCGTCGGACCGAGTCCGATGAAATCGAGCGTCGCCGCCGTGAGGATTGCCCCTCCAAACTGAAGGATGAAGACGAGCAAGAGGTAGGACATCATGTTCGGCGCGATCTCGGTGACGATGGTTCGGAGCGGCTTCATGCCGCTGAGCCGTGCCAGATCGACGAACTCTCTCGACCGGAGCGAGAACGTCTGGGCGCGGATGGCTCGGGCCGCCCAGGGCCAGGCAAAGAACCCGATGAAGAGGCTCTCGAACAGGAAGCCTCTCACCTCAAGATAGGCCGCAATGATCAAGAGGACGACCAGCGACGGAATGACGAGGACGATGTTGGTGAACATGTTGAGGAGCTCATCGACCATGCCGCCCCTGTAGCCGGCGACGAAACCGATCAGGATGCCGATCAGGGTTCCCAGTCCTCCGCCGAGGAGGCCCACGATGAACGTGGCTCGCAGGCCGTACACGAACTGTGTGAAGACGTCCTCTCCGAGGCTCGTCGTCCCCATCCAGAACTGGGAGGAAGGGTGCTGGGCACCGGGGGCCACGAACTCCCTCGGCTTGTAGTGCGTCAGCCACGGGCCGACGAGAGCGAGCACCATGAAAAGAAAGACGATCGCCACGCCAATCCGGAGCTTGTTGTTCCGCAGGGCGAAGTACGCGAACTCTCTTCTTTTCTTCTGTTGCGTCATGCCCTACCTCTCCCCCTGCATCCCGGTGCGGGTCCGAGGATCCACAAGGACGTAGGTCACGTCGATCGCGAGATTGGCGAGCAGGACGCCGATGATGACGAAGAGGAAGCATCCCTGGAGCAGGAAGTAGTCGTGGTTTTGAATCGCCTGCAGAATCAGGTAGCCGATCCCTGGATACGAGAACACGATCTCCGTGACAAGGGCGCCGGCGACGATGACGCCAAGCTGAAGGGCCAGTCCAGTGATCTGGGGAAGGAGTGCGTTGCGAAACGCATATCGCCGGATCAGTCTCCTGGGTGCCCCGAGCGTCTCAAGGTAGTGCGAGTAGTCCGCCTCGAGTTCGTAGATGATCATGTTCCGCATCCCAATCGCCCAGCCGCCGAACATCACCATGAACAGGGAAACAAACGGGAGGATCCAATGCTCCAACAGGCTCCAGATGAAGATCCAGGAGAGCGTGGGCATAAGTGCGTAGCTGTACGCCCCCGAGAACGGCAGGACACGCAAGACGATCCCGAACGTCCAGGCCAGGAGCATCCCGAGCCACATGTACGGGGTCGCCGTAAGGACGTATCCCAGCGGCGACACGGTGTTGTCCAGCCACTTGGACCGCGCCGCGAAGGCGCCGAACTTGTTCCCGGCAAACCAGCTTAGCAAGATGGCCGGAAGCAGCAAGAGGATGTCGTACGGGACGGCGCGCAGGATGATCTTGATCACCGGCTGCGGGAAGAGCCACAGGCTCGTCCCGAAGTCGCCGTGGAAGAGGGCATTCCAGAAGTTGGCGTACTGGTTCCAGATGGGCACGTCTAGCCCGAAGGCCCGCATGTAGTAGGAGTAGACCACCTTGGCCGACTCGGCCTTGAGATTCGCCCTGGCGATCAAGACCTGAATCGGGTTGCCCGGCATGAACCGCGGGATGAGCCAGTCGATGGTCACAGCAAGAAAGAAGGTCAGCACGTAGATGAAGAGCTTCCTCCGGAAGTACTTGCTCACGCTGGCTCCTCCCCGTGGGAATGCTACAAAGAGGCCGCCCCTCCCTCCAACCGAGCGAGGGAGGGGCGGCGACTGGAGAAGACACTGCTACTTAGCTGTCAAGTTGCACAGCATCAGGATCGACGTCATGTTCCAGTATCCGTTCCAGGTGACCGGCAGGTAGTGCGCGTCGCCGTCAGCGGACGACGGCCAACCCGTCCAGTACGCGGTGCTCATCTGTGCCCACATTCCGTTGTACCAGAGCGGGATGATGGGCAGGTCGGTGAGCTGGATCGTCTGAATTTGCGAGATGACGGCCTTCATGCCGGCGAGATCGCTCGTCGGGACCTTGTCCAGCTGACTGACCAAGGCGAAGGCAGTCGGGTTGTTGTACCGGCCGTAGTTGCCGCCCTGCGTGCTCGGGATGTCCGCGAGCTTGTCGTAGAAGATGAAGTGGTAGTACGACCAAGGCGTGTTGCTGATCTGCTGCTGGTTGTCGATCGCCAGGTCGAACGTGCCGTTCAAGCGTGCATCAAGGTACCCGTTGAAGTCGGGGTAGTTGGGCTGCACGTTGATCCCCACGGCTTGGGCGTTCGAGGAGATGATCTGGATCGCGGCCATCCAGTCCGACCAGCCGTTCGGCACGATGATCTTGAGCGCGATCTTGGAGCCATCAGGGGCCTCGACGAAACCATCGCCATTCACGTCCTTGTACCCGGCAGCGGTAAGAGTCTGCTTGGCTTTGACGGGGTCATACGACGTGCCCAGGCTGTTGATGACCGCCTGGTCGACGTACTTGTCCCACGTTGGGAGGAGGCCCGTCGCGTTGGCTGCCTGGACCATGTTGCCGTAGTCCCGGGAGACGATGTCAGCCACGTTGATCGCGTAGGCCAGCGCCTTCCGGAAGTTCACGTCGCCCATCGGCTTCTTCTGCAGGTTGATGTCCAGCCAAGCCGTGTTGGCCGCTAGGTGGTACGGCGCACCAGGGAAGTACGTGTGAAGTGCGTAGCCGCCTAGGAGCAGCGTGGAGATCCCTGGCAGGTAGTTGTTGTTCAGGTCTTCCTGGCCCTGAAGCACCAGGCCAAGAGAGTTCTCGTTGCTCGTGTTGACGAGGTCAACGATGTACTTCGGGGCAACCGACTTCCCGAGGGCCGTCTTTGCCCACCAGTTGTCGTTCCTTACCCAGACCATCTTCACCTGGTCGACCGCGAAGAACAAGTAGGGGCCCGACCCGATCGGATTCTCATTCGCACCCGTGGAGACGGTCGTCGCGTTTCGGCTTGCCCAGATGTGCTGCGGAACGATCGCGATGTTGTACAGGTTGTTCGCCCACTCCTGATAGAGAGCCTGCTTGAAATGGAATTCCAAGTAGTAGTCGCCAACCTGCACGATATTGTCCAGCCAATCCCAAAGCGAGGTGATGTTCAGCGCCGCCGTCTTGCCAAGGTCAAAGGTGAACTTCACATCGGCAGCCGTCAACGGTTGGCCGTCACTCCACTTGACGCCCTGCCTAACCTTCAGTTCGTATACGGTGGAGCTGAGCCATTTCCCGCTCTCCGCCAGCCAGGGGATGAACTGGTCGGTCAGGGGATCGTACAGGAATAGCGTCTCGTAGCACAGCCCGATCGTCCCCATCGCCTGGTTTCCCGCCATGAACGGGTTCCAGTTGGAGACCGGGCCCCACTGCTTCCCACCCGTGTAGAGCGTCTCGTTTCTCGGGAACGCCTGCCCGAGAACCAACCCGCCCGTCAGGCCCAATATCACTGAGACCGCAAGCAGCATGCACAGAACCAGCCTAGTCCTTGACCACATAAGGCCCTCCTTGTAGACCTGGGTTTCTCCTCCGGCTTCGGCTTTCGTTCTCTCTACGCAGCGGCATCACCTCCCTGACAAACTACCGACCGATCTGTGGAGAGGATTCTCGCAACAGAGGCCGCACGGCGGATGGGCCCGGAAGACCACATGGGCCTCACTGCCCGGTCATGAGATGCGGGCCCCCGCGTCAGCGCGGGCCCCGCCCGCCGATCCCGCATCGCGAGCCTTCGACCCTGGCCGTCACTCCGCGAATGAGGGGAATCCGGACTGTGGGGACACGATAGGGTGTCGGCCCCGGAATCGCCGTGGGAAAAAAAGAAAGCTCTCATCTGGATCGCGGCGGAGCCCCCGGCTACTGCCTCGGATCGTGAGAGCAATCACACCTCCATGGAAGCGCTCCCAAACATACCATGGAACCCCGCGCCTGTCAAGGAACCATGTTCCTACGTACTGTAGGTATCTTCGTGATCCGGTACGTCTCCCCACATCGCCCGCGAAGGCCTGGCCTTCGCCCATGTCCCCCCGACGGGCTCCATGCTCTAGGGTAAAAGTGCCATAGGAATAAGGCTATTGCGATCGCGGTCTTCGTGGTAGCGCTCCCATTCTGGACTTGCGCCGCCCTGCGGCACCGTGTCCCAAGCGGGCACGTTCGACGAGAGGGTCCGGCACGAAGACGCACGGCTTGAGGACAACCTGCACGATCGTCGCGCGGCGCAGCCTCGGACCGACACCAAGAAGACGCAGTCCGGACCAAGGTCCAGCGCGCGGGCCGGCCCCATGCGTCGGCTCCGGCCCCGTCCTCGCTGCTGCTGCGCGCGAAGGCGCCGACCTGCAAGCCGGGGCGGACGGCGGTGCGCCCCGCCGTTGGCGCGCCACCAGGAGCGAGAACAATGAACTGCCTGGGCTTCCCAGCGCGGGATACCCGGACTGCATTGACACATGGGAGGTGTCGTGCTACGCTTGGGAGCGCTCCCAACGGAGGTGTGATGGATTCCACGCTGGAAGAGGTCGCCGAACGCGCGGGGGTTTCCCGGTCTACCGTGTCTCGCGTCATCAACGCTCACCCGAGCGTCAGAGAGGCGACGCGCGCCCGTGTCGAGGCGGCCATTCAGGAAAGCGGCTACCGACCTCACGCCGTGGCGCGGAGCTTGGCGACCAACCGGACTCACATTCTGGGGATGGTCATCCCGGAGTCGGTCTCCAAGCTGTTCACCGACCCCTACTTCCCGCTGATGCTTCGCGGGGCCACGGAAGCGTGCAACTCGAGGGGGTACCAGCTCATCCTCTCGCTGTTCACCGCCTCCGTCACTCCGAGCGTCATGCACGACCGACTCGCCCGAAGCGGCTATCTGGACGGCGTCGTCGCGGCCAACACCTCCCTGGATGACGGGCTGATCCCCAGACTGCTCGAGGACGGGATCCCGTTCATCACGGTCGGGCGCCATCCGGTGGACTCCGTCGACTACGTGGACGTGGACAACGTCGGCGGAGCGCGCATGGCGATTGAGCATCTCCTTCGCCTTGGCCACCGGCGCGTCGCAACCATCACCGGCCCACTCAGCATGACGCCGGCGCAGGATCGCCTCGATGGGTTCCGGAGCGTGATGGTCGCGCACCGACTGCCGTTGAGCGAGCGGCTGGTCGCCGAAGGGGATTTCACCGAGGCAGGCGGGCGGGCGGCCATGACTCGTCTTCTGGAGGAGGAGCCGACGGCCGTGTTCGCCGCGAGCGACTCCATGGCGATCGGCGCGATCAAGGCCATCCGAAATGCGAACCTGCGAGTGCCCGAGGACATCTCCGTGGTCGGATTCGACGACGTGCCCTCCGCCGTCTCGATCGAGCCGGAGCTGACGACCGTGCGCCAGCCGATCGAGCGGCTCGGGCAACTCGCCGTGGAGATACTCATCAGCCGAATCGAGGAGAAAGGCCACGACGCGGTAACGACGCAGCGCATCGTCCTTCCCACGGAACTCGTCGTCCGCAAGTCCTGTGCCGAGCCACCTCGAAGGGGTGGGCCACGGACCTAGAACCCCTCCGGCCATTCCTCGCCTCGTGTGGGGGAGGAGCTCCGGCGTCGGGCGGCCGCGCTGGGGACGCCGTGTCACGCGGGCGCAGGGACCCGCGATGAGGTACGGGCATTTCGACGACGACCGACGCGAATACGTCATCCACCGTCCGGACACGCCCCTCCCCTGGATCAACTACCTGGGCGCGGAAGACTTCGTCGGGATCATCTCTAACACCGCAGGAGGGTACGCGTTCTACCGGGACGCGCGGTTGCGTCGCCTGACTCGCTACCGCTACAACAACGTCCCGCCAGACTCGAACGGGCGGTATCTGTACGTGCGCGACGAAGCCGACGGCGTGTACTGGTCGCCCACGTGGCAGCCGACTCAGACCAAGCTCGACCGCTTCTCTTGCCGCCATGGCCTCGGCTACACGGTGATCGGCTCGACCTTCCGCGAAATCGACGTCGAGACGACGTACTTCGTCCCCGTCGGCGGAACCCTGGAGATCTGGTCCACGCGAATCGAGAACCACCGGCGGGAGCCGGTCCGGCTGTCTCTCTTCTCGGCGATCGAGTTCTGTCTCTGGAACGCGCTGGATGACGCCACGAACTTCCAGCGGAATCTGAACATCGGCGAGGTGGGCGTCGAGGGGAGCGTGATCCTCCACAAGACGGAGTACCGGGAACGCCGCAACCACTTCGCCTACTTCGCCTGCTCGGAGCCGGTCGCAGGCTTCGAGACTCAGCGCGACGCGTTCTTGGGCCCCTACCGGGGCTGGGACCGGCCGGTCGCCGTCGAACGGGGGACGGTCTCGAATTCCCTGGGGGTCGGCGGATCACCCATAGGTGTCCACCACGTGCGGCTTCGGCTCGAGCCGGGCGAGGCGAGGCGCGTCATCTTCCTCCTCGGGTACCACGAGAATCACGGTGGGAAGTTCGTCGACGCGGCGCGACAGACGACCAACGTTGAGGGGGCGCGCAGGGTGATCGGGCGCTACGTCAATCCTGCCTCAGTGGACGAGGCGTTCGGCAAGCTTCAGAGCCACTGGCGCGACACGCTCGAGAGCCTTCAGGTGACGACGTCCGACCCGACGGTCGATCGGATGATCAACACGTGGAATGCGTACCAATGCGTCGTGACGTTTAACGTAGCGCGCTCCGCCTCGGGCTACGAGTCAGGCATTGGGCGAGGAATCGGGTTCCGCGACGCGAACCAGGACCTGCTCGGCTGCGTCCACATGATCCCCCAGCGAGCCCGCGCGCGACTCGTCGATCTTGCCTCGACACAACTCCTCTCGGGTGGAGCCTATCACCAGTACCAGCCCCTCACCCGACGGGGGAACAACGAGATCGGAAGCGGCTTCAACGACGACCCGCTGTGGCTCATCCTGGCCGCCGCGGCGTACCTCAAGGAGACCGGCGATTGGTCGCTCCTCGACGAGGAGGTGGGCTTTCAAGGCGATTCCCCGCCGCATTCGCTCTTCTACGACCACCTCGTCCGCGCGGCCCAGTACACGCTCGATCGGCTGGGCCCGCACGGCCTTCCCCTGATCGGGCGAGCCGACTGGAACGACTGCCTCAACCTGAACAGCCAAGCCCTCGACCCCGACGAGCCGTTTCAGACCGCGCCGGTACAAGAGGGCAGCGTGGCGACGTCCGTGTTCATCGCGGGTCTCTTCTGTCTCGCGTGCGAGGATCTCGTCGAGATCGCCCGGCGGCGACGTAACGAGGCCACAGAGAAGCACTTCGAGTCTGCCGCTCGAGCGATGCGCGCCGCGGTCGAGGAGCACGGATGGGACGGAGGCTGGTTCCTACGCGCCTACGACGCAAGGGGCGCGAGGGTCGGCTCGCACCTGAACCGGGAAGGTCAGATCTACATCGAGCCGCAGGGGGTGTGCCCGATGGCCGGCATCGGGCTTGAGAACGGGATGGCTCGTGCCGCGCTGGACGCAGTCCGCGACCGGCTGGCCACGGAACACGGGATCCTCCTCCTTCAGCCTGCCTACACGTCCTATGACCCCGATCTTGGGGAGATCAGCTCCTATCCTCCCGGTTACAAGGAGAACGCGAGCGTCTTCTGCCACGCGAATCCCTGGGTGATCATCGCCGAGTGTCGGCTGGGCCGCGGGGACCGGGCGTGGGACTACGCTCTGCGCATCAACCCGGCGCGCCGGGAGGAGAAGAGCGAGGTGCATCAGTGCGAGCCGTACGTCTACGCCCAGATGATCGCCGGACGAGACGCGCGGGATCACGGCCGCGCACGCAACTCGTGGCTGACAGGAACGGCCTCCTGGAGCTACGTCGCGATGACGCAGTGGATCCTTGGCGTCCGCCCGACGTTCGACGGGCTCCAGGTCGACCCCTGCATCCCTTCTGCCCTGCGGCAGTACCGCGTCGTGCGGAAGTTCCGAGGCGCGACCTACGACATCCGCGTCGAGAACCCCGACGGGGTGATGCGCGGCGTCTGTGAGGTTCGAGTGGACGGGAAGGCAATCGCGGGATCGATCCTGCCGACGTTCGGGGATCACACCACGCACAGCGTCCACGTGACGCTGGGAAGCGGCTCACGATGACCCTCCGGTTCCCAAAAGGCTTTCTGTTCGGAGCCGCCACCTCCTCCTACCAGATCGAGGGCGCATGGAACGAGTATGGGAAGGGCGAATCGATCTGGGACCGCTTCGCGCATACCCCGGGCACGATCGAGGACGGAACGACCGGCGACGTCGCCTGCGACCACGTCCATCGGTGGTCGGAAGACATCGACTGGATGGCAAGGCTCGGTCTCGACGCGTACCGGTTCTCCATCTCCTGGCCGCGCCTCCTCGCGGCCGGCTCGGGCCAGGCCAATCCTGCCGGAATCGCGTTCTACGACCGCCTGGTCGACACCCTACTCGAGAAGGGCATCCTCCCGTTCGCCACCCTCTATCACTGGGATCTTCCACAGGCTCTGGAGGATCGCGGAGGGTGGACGGAGCGCTCGACCGCCGAGGCCTTCTGCGAGTACGCCCGCGTCGCGGCGCGGGAGCTGGGAGACCGCGTCAAGCACTGGATGACGCTGAACGAGCCCTTCGTCAGCGCCTTTCTCGGCTACGGCGACGGACGCCACGCCCCAGGTCGTCGCAGTGAGCGAGAGGCCTTGGCCGCAGCCCACCACCTCCTCCTCGCCCACGGTCGGAGCGTCCCGATCCTTCGCGAGCACGTGCCCGACGGCCGCGTCGGGATCGCCTTGAACCTCTGTCCCGTCCACGCCGCGTCTCCGAGTGATCGCGACCAACGCGCTGCGTCACGGCTCGACGGTGTCCTGAACCGCACTTTCCTCGACCCGCTCGCCGATCGCGGGTATCCCTCCGATGTTCCGTATGACCGAAGCGTCCTTGATTCCTTCGTCCGTGAAGGCGATCTCAGAGAGATCGCGGCTCCCCTGGACTTCATCGGCGTGAACTACTACACCCGCCGCGTCGTCCGCGACGAGACCGTGCCGGAACGAGAGAACGCCCCACGAACGGTCAGACTGCGCAGGGAGAAGACCCAGATGCAGTGGGAAGTCTACCCCGAGGGCTTGTACGAGCTCCTGGACCGCCTGCGTCGGGAGTACGACTTCCCGAGCTACTACGTGACGGAGAACGGCGCGGCCTATCCCGACCAGGTCGGCCCTGACGGACGCGTGCGCGACCCCAAGCGGATCTCGTACCTGCGGCGCCACCTGGAGCAGTCCCTGCGCGCCCTCGAGGCTGGGGTTCCCCTCCGCGGGTACTTCGTTTGGTCGCTTCTCGACAACTTCGAGTGGTCGGACGGCCTCGGGAGACGATTCGGCCTCATCTACGTGGACTTCCCCACCGCGAAGCGCATCCCCAAGGCAAGTTTCGACTGGTACGGCCACACGATCGCCCAGCGCGCTATCCCTCAAGAGCCGGCCTGACGAGTCGACGACGGTAAGACGGCGGGCGAGCGAGCGAGCGCCCCTTCCAGAGGCGCATCGGCTCGCCGAGGGCGGGCGCGGGACCCGTCCCCTGGTGAACCAAGAGACCCTAGTTCCCCTTCCCTGCCTGCTCGGCCTCCCAGGCGGACATGCCGATCTCGCGCATCCGTTCGCGATTCGCGGGCATCGTCGGGTCGCCGCGGTCGAGGACCGCGATCTTCCCGCAGCCCTTCTCCTCGGCGCACTCAAAGCAGCCTTGCACCTGCTTCTCTCGGGCGCAGTCCCGGACGAAGCACGTCGCCTCGCCCCAGAGACAGATACTCCCGCTCGCCCGACACCCCTCGCAGGTCTGAGCCTGGATCCAGTCGAGGATTCCCTCGAACTCAGGGTAGTGCGAAGCGGCCGGCTCTCTGCACGCGAGCGCCTTCGCGCGCTGGGGGACGGCCCAACCTTTGAGCGTCCCTTGCAGGGTCTTCGCCATCTCCCGGATCTTCCCGTTCTTGATCCAGCAGTCGCCGCAGTACCCGCCGCAGTAGGTCACAAGGCTCATCGAGTCCACCACGTTGGCCCCCTTGTCCCTGATTCTTTCCCCGCCCGATCCAGCCGCGCGCTAGGCGGCGTGGATTCTAGTGACGGCCACGGGCCCGCGCCATCTCTGAGCGGGCGCCGTCGCGGGAGGCTCAGCCCGCGACGCCCCGGACTTCGGCCGAACCTCAAGAAGAAGCCTCCTCGAGCAAGGCCCGAATCCGATCCTGCGCGAAGGCGTGGAAGCGCGCGAGGTCCGCCTTCATCGCCTCCGCTTCTCTGGGCGAGGCGAGGTGAGCGTAGGACTTGAGAGCGAGGGCGATCGGGCGCTCCCACTCCGGAAACCTGTCGCGGGCCCAGGCGGCAGCGGCCGCTTTGGACGTGACCGCGTCGCGCGCCTCGAAGCTGTACAGGAGCCGGCAGAGGTTCAGGATGCAGTAGTCCGGGTACTGGTCGAGGTGGCGCGTCACGTAGTCAAGCTCACCGTCAAGCGCGGCCTCAAGGTCCGTCCAGGAGGGCTCGGGGTAGACGTCCCTGGGATCCGGGCCCAAGAGGACGATCGAGCGGCCGGCGCGGAGGTGCGCGCAGTGAAGCGCGAAGGATCCATCGATCCTGCCCGGCCGAAGTTCATCCCTCGGCGGCCTGATTCGACGGGCGTCCTCAAGGAGGAGGTAGTACCCGTCGAGTTCTCCTCCGAGGGGCGGGAAGTCGGACGCGAGCCGCTCGTGAAGCTCGACGAGGGCTCGGCGTTCACCGTCGCTCAGTCGCGCGCCGAGAATCGCGTGGAAGTCAATGTCTCCGAGGGCCTGGGTTTCCGGGAACGCGACCGCGCCGTAGAAGTAGAGGGCGAAGAGCTTCTCCCCGAGCACCGACCGAAGCCCCTCGAGGAACGCAGAGGTCAAGCGCCGAACGAGCTCCGCCTCTTCCCCAGCCAAGCCGCCCACCGGCACCTCCTCCGCATCTCTACCTCGGCACGGCCCGGTCGAGCGGACCCGACACCGTCGGAGGTGGAGAGCATGCAGGGACTGCGATCCCTCGTCCAGCCTTCGCCGGCCGGTCCGACAAGGCCCGCCCCAACCCACAGGCGGTTCTTCTCGCCGAAAGTAGCCTCCGCAGACGTGACGTGGCCTGCGAGGGGTCCGCTCCCCGCACATCCCGGCGGCCGAGGTAGACGAGGCGGGTGAGGAGGAGGGCGGGGAACGAGCCGATCATGGCCTGGCGGAAGAGCCGCCGTGCGGGCGGGTCGCGCAAGGCGATCGCCCCTCGGGCGACAGCGCCCGCTCAGTTGAACACGGACCAGGAAAAGAACCGAAGAACGGGGTTGGAGCGGTGCGAGAAGAGGACGAAGGCCCGGCGCCGAATCAATCCCCCCGCCTCCCCCTGTGCCGGTGGCGGGGGTGCCCGTGGCTCGGTTCACAGGAGGCGGCCTTTCGTGCTAGACTCGCCAAACCAGATCGAGAAAAGGAGGTTCAACGTGACGAGACGCATGTCTCTCCTCTGTGCCGTCCTTCTTCTTCTAGTTCTCCCAGGCTGCGACCTCTTCTTCCCGCCTGCGACGCCGACGGTCACGCTCGTCCCGGCGAGCGGCGTGGTGAACGCGCGGGTCACGGTCGTCGGGACCGGCTTCGGGACGTCCCAAGGCGGAAGTGAGGTCTCGTTCGGAGGAATCGAGGCCGCGGTCGTCTCGTGGAGCGACACGAGCATCGTCGCCCGTGTTCCTCTCCTGCCGACGCCCGGGGGCGACTCGAACGTCGTGGCCGTCGTGGTCACCGTGGGCGGCCAGCTTGCCGGGACGGGAACACTCACCGTGGTCCGCGGCATCCTGTACGTCGCCGACCGCGGGATGATCCACGTGATCTGCCTCGTGAACCCGGACGGCTCGGACTCCTTCGACCTCACCTCCCTCGGGGTGGCGGGATGGCCCCAGTGGTCTCCCGATGGGACGCAGGTCGCCTTCATGCGCAACTTCGAAGGGAACGATGAGATATACGTCGTGAACGCCGACGGGACGGGCGAGAGCCGTCTGACGAACGACTTCGCGCCCGACCAGTTCCCCGCCTGGTCTCCCGACGGAACGGAGATCGTCTTCCAGACGAATCGAGACGGGAACTACGAGGTCTACGTCATGGACGCCGACGGAGGCCGACCGATCAACCTGACCCGGCACCCCGACTTCGACGGCTGGCCCTCGTTTTCCCCCGACGGGACGAAGATTCTCTTTTACTCCCTGTGGCCCCTGGGAATCCACGTCCACGCAAAGGGCGAAGTGGCTCCAACGATCATGTTCGACGGAGAAAGCTACGAAGTGATGGTCATGGACACCGAGGGGACGAACATCACGAACCTCTCGCACATCTCGGGGACTGACTGGTTCCCCCTCTGGTCGCCCGACGGGACGAAGATCGCCTTCCAGAGCGACCGCGACGGCGTGGGGGAGATCTTCTCCATGAACGCCGACGGGTCAAACCAGGACAACCTCACGCAGAATCCGGCGCTCGACGGCGCGGCCGCCTGGTCGCCCGACGGGACGAAGATCGCCTTCGTCAGCCTGCGCGACGGGAACGCCGAGATCTACGTGATGAACGCGGACGGCAGCGGGCAAAGCCGGCTGACGAACAACGATGACTGGGACGCCGGCCCCTCCTGGTCGCCCGATGGGACGAAGATCGCCTTCGAGAGCGCGCGGGATGGCGACTTCCGCGTCTACGTCATGGACGCTGACGGCACGGACGTGTGGCGCCTGGCAAGCGAGCCGAGCGGCTACCCCGTCTGGACCGAGTCCCGCTGGATCCCGGTGAGACCGGAACTCTGAGAAAGGGACGCGGGCACGTGTTGTTCCCCGGCGGGCGAGGTCGCCAAATGGCGCGGGCATCTTCTGCCGGGCGTGTGGTCATGCCCAACTTGAATGGGGTAGGCGTCAGATCGCGCCGCACCTCGCGATCGGCCCCAAGGTCATCCTCCGCGTGGGCGAGACCTACCTCCGGATCGGCGAGGAAGGGAAGACCACGCTCACCGAGGAGGAGCGCGACCGGCTCGCAGAGTAGGTTCCAGAAACAGTGCACCTCGGCCCGAGTCCTCCCCGTGAAGGACCCGGCGCGGATCGAGACGGGTCATTCCAGCTCCAAGAGGCTACAGAAACGCCAAAGAGCAAGACCCCAGCACGTCCGGAATGACACCCTGAGACGGCACAGACGACGGAGCGCCAATCCAGAGGCGAGCTGTGTCCGAGGAGCCTGCGAACCTCAAGAGCCACACCCCGTCTGATGGGGAGTCTGCTGCACGGAGCCGCCCCATGTCCTCGGACCAATGATAGTAGAATCCACATACTCCTACTAGGTGCCACGTTGGACTGTAGTAGCAAGATTGGCATCTCACGCGCCATCTGGTATACTCTGTCTTTATGGGACAACCACTTGGTTGTGACATTTCACAAAATGACCTAGAGAAGTTGCTGCAGTTTGTCCTGGTGAGTCCAGACGCGACCGACTACCGTACCCTGTGGGAAGCCCTCATCCTCTTCGTCCTCTACCTGGAACCCACTCCGCACACCGTCCCTGCGACGACGAACTTCCTGCGAGAGAGTTTCAGGTTCGGAAGCCTTACTGAGGCTGCGATTGCCGAGCACCTTGAGAAGCTAGTGCTCGACGGGAAGGTACACAGGACCCAGCACGGGCGCTGGGAGTCGTACGATCTCGCCCCTGATGTCCGCGAAGAGATGCGGGGCGACCTAAGTAGGGCAAAGCAAGCGCGGTCCAAACTCCTGAATTACGTCTTTGACCGCGCAACCACGAACGTCAGGGTCGACACGGGCACGATCAGAGACCTGAGAACGGCAGTGGACCGCTTCTTCGCGCTATTCTTGGAGAGCCGGACCGTCGCATCACTCGCAAATCTCCCTGATCTGCCCGATTTGAGAGGAGACATCTTCTACCTGCAGTGCATCGAGCTCTCCGCCCGGACCATCCGCAGTCAGGAGCTCCGCCAGAGGTACTCGAAAGCCCTCTCGGATGCGGTGCAGGAGGATGTTTTCCGTGACTACTTGTGGGACACGCTCCGCCGGTACGTCAGCATGTGCGTCATGCGGGTGCAGCCATCTGCAGGAGCTTTCTCTGAGGTCTTCTTCGACTCCTCGAGTATCCTCTTGGACACAAACGTTATCATCTCTCTGATGCTCTCCAGCGAGACGCAGCACAGAGTGGCTACCTCCGTTTGCGACTACATGCACGTAGTGGGGTTCGACGTGCGTGTTACTGCTGAGACACTGCACGAGTTCTACCAGGTCTTCGATGTCGCCAACAGGCTACCCGATCGCGACCGTGCCGACACGAAACATGAGAACCCCTTCATCAGGGACTACGCTAGAAAGGAGGCTCAGCAGCTTGCTTGCAGCTGGGATGACTACTGCTTACAGGTTCGGACGCGGCTCGACCCTGAGCTGACTCGCTTCGGCATCGTGCGCGACGATACTCCGCTCGACTCCCTGCTCGCCGACGCGGAGTTCGCCAACGCGCAGCAGGCAATCGGGGAAGCCGTAACGAGACTGAAACGAAGGAAAGGGCCTGATGCCTTGCGGCATGACGCTTTGCTCATCAGCTACGTGCTCAAGATCCGAACAGAGCAAAGCCACGACCGGCGTGCCAGGACGATCCTCCTGACGGCCGACCTGACGCTGTATCTTGCGTGCAAGCTGCTGGGCCGCACCGTCGAGACCAAGACCCCTTCACCTGCTGTCATGGTGGACGTTTGGCTGCAGACTCTCGCTTTGTTCCCGCTTAGGGGACCGGAGGTATCTCGTAACCTACTCAGGGATGCCGCACGTGCCGTCTCGGAGTTCCTGACGTCCGAGTATACCCAGGTTCTGCCCCCCTTCACCAGGCCTGAGCTTGCGAAGCTTCTGAAGCCGCTGCTTGCAAGCGGCCAATACCCTCCACACTACCTCTTGGAGAGGGCAGAGGAGAAGATTCTCGTGGACTGGCTGGCGGACCCTCAGAACCGTCTTGTGGACGAGGCGCTCTCAGACGCAAAGCGAGAAGCCCTTCGAATACGTACGGAGACCGAGCTCAGTCGACGAATCGAGAAGGAAGGCGACGTTCACCGAGAAATGGCTACCATTCGAAAGCGAGAGCGAACGAAGAACGCCCTGCTGAGCGTCTTCCTCCTCGTTGGCTGGGTGCTAGTGGCGAGGGCCGTCTGGGACGCGAGTTGGGTCAAAAGCCAGGAACTTGAGGTGCGAGTTGGCATTCTGGGTGCGATGGCCATTATGCTTGCAGCGGCAATAGCGTGCGTTTGGGGACGCTACGGGTGGGCGAAAAGAATCGGTGTTTCCGCGCTCAGCCTTCTTAAGTGGATTCAGAGTTGGCGCCGTCCCTCAGGTGGCGACTGACCTGCTTTGGCGGACTCAGTCAACGAGCTGCGGCTGCGGCTCAACAGGATGCCTGACGTGTGGCGCCGGCCTTTTCTGGAGAAGCAGTTGCGGGGGCCGCAACAACGGTAGAGAGACTCCTTGGCGAATACGTCACAAGTCAGGACGAAGTGCGACTGTGCCACGACATTCAGCCGATCCCGCTCAGCGAAGAGCCACTCAGCCGCCGGCAGATCGCCCGGACACTAGTGTCGTACCGCGCCGCGGAGAGCGTCGCTTCGTGCAGTCTCTTCCGCACCTTGCCGCTTCCGCGCTTGCTGATCCGTGGTTCCCCGTGCACCGAAGTCCCCGACTTGATAGTGACCTAATCCACTTGGTCCGCGTCCACAAGTACACCTTGAAGAGGGTCGGGGACACCCTTGGCCTCTACTACTCGACCATCAGCGAGATCGGGAGGCGGGAGAGAATACCAGGAACAGGGATCAGACCGCTCGCGCCAAGCCGGGGACTGCCTTACACTCTCGCGTCACCCGCAGCCGCGCTGACCAAGTCGAGCACCTCGACAATCTCTCCGGGCAAGGACTCGGCTGAGACGAACCGAGCGAGCTGATGGTACCCCGACTTCCTCATGAGGTTGGGCAGGCTTAGCTCGCGGTAGAACATGTCGAACAGGGGGTCGAGGAAGTCGTCGGAGACCTTCGTGTCCTCCGACCACGGAGAACCTTTCCCAAGATCGGCCATTGCCGCCTGCACTCTGCCGATGCACTTCTCCATCAGCTCCGGCCATGCAGATCCAAAGAGAGGGCCAGTCTCCTCGCCAACGGCCCTTGCCCAGTCAACCAGCACCTGCCGCTGACAAAGGTAGTTCTCGATCTCCCGCCGCTTCCACATAACCTGACGCAGGCCAGCTTTCCTTTCCAGGGAGACGGAGAGCCGGTCGAAGATAGCGCATCCTTGAAGGTGAGGAATGGCTTCGCGAAGTCCGAAGAAGTGCTCGCAGCAGGAGCCAGGCTCCCTTCCCACGTAGTGCGCGAAAGGGCGCTCCAGAAGGTCGCGTGCGGGGTGTTGTAGCTTCTCCGCAAAGGCACGGAGAATCGCCAGGTCCGTCGAACCCTCAAGATAGAGAACCCATCCTGTCTGCTCTGCGCTGTAGTAGTCCTCAAAGCCTATGTCCTTCAGGGACTTGAGCACCTGGCTCCCGCGGTTGTCGATCCGGTGCGGTTTTCCGACAAACGCCACTACCGTGTCCCGACCCGCAGCTTCGTTCAGAACCACCTCGGAGTGACTTGCGGCAACAATCTGGCTTCTGTGTTCCTCAGCAGTGTCACTCAGGATGTGGTAGATCTGGCGCTGCCGCAGGATCTCCAGATGGGCATCGGGTTCGTCAAGAAGCAGCACTGCCCCTGGGTGTGCAGAGAGGTACGCAAGGAGGAGTAGGGTCTGCTGCATTCCGCGGCCAGAAGAGGGAAGGTCGAGGGTCACCCCGCTGCGCGTCCGGTACGACATCGTGATCTCCCCTCTCTCCTCCACAAAGCGGGGCTCTTCGATCTGCACTCCGAAGAGCTCCTCCATCCGTCGGGAGACTGACTCCCAACGTCGGTGACCATCTGGGTGATCGGTCACGATCTGGTAGCACAGGTTCCTTAGGACTTGAGCGGTTCGGCCCTCCCCGATTAGCACGTTGACCCTTCCGGGGGGCAGCCGCGTCTCCTCAGCAGAAAGCCCCGACATGGGCGGGAGAAAAGCAACCTGGACCTTCACCGCCTGGTCTGGAACCTGCGGCCGTGCTCTTCCTGCACCTGCAGTCTTGAGAGGCCTACAGTAGAAAGCCTCTTCGTTTGCGTAATCGAACTCCATGCCGCATGACCACGCTTCCCCTTCGGTAATCCCGTCGACGACGATCTCGAAGAGGATGTTGCTTGTGTGTTGTTTCCCAGCGGCATCCCGCTCTCCGCGCCTCACGGCAAGGTTGCGCCACAGAAGACGGGCGCTTGAGATGGGAAGCGACGCAAGATCCTTGCGGGTGATCGTCACCCCGGACCGTTTCTCCGGAGCCGACCTCCCGGCACGCTTTTCGGCCCACCGCTTCACTCCTTGCTCCCAGAGAACCAGAGCCTGAAGGGCCGATGTCTTGCCCGAGTCGTTGGGACCGATCAGCACCACCGGGTTGCCAAGTTCGATAACAACCTCGTCGAAAAGCTTGAAGTTACGGACGGTTAGCCTGGTAAGCATCGCCCTCCCCCCGAGAACTCCCCCAGTCTGCCACCTGGTCGAGCCCCGCCAAGAGCCTCAACTACTCTCCTTCGTCGACACTGTATCGCCGGTGAACGCGGGGATGCAAGTCCACCCTTGGTCCGACTCTCGCATGATCACCCCGCCCTCCCCGGGCGGCTCACCGCATCCTAGTTCGCTGCAGCTATCGTATTCTCGACCCATCGCGGTAGAAGAGAGGAACTGGCAAGTGCGCCAGATTGCAGGCTGCTTCGCTGGAGTGACGGATCGGGCAATACCCCGACGGGGCTCTTGCCCTGCCGGGGTGTCGCGTTGAGGAATAGGGGCTGCCGGCTCCCTCAGCCGACCCTCTCCGGCGCCTTGCGGACACCGTCAAGGGGAGACGGGACGCAGCCTGTGGCACGTAGCATGTGGCGAGACAAGTTCGTGGTGCGGGGTTCGAGGTTCTTGAGGCAGCCTGTGGCATGTGGCCAGTGGGCCGTCAGCGGGAAATCAGCACCAGGAACGCCGCAAGCGGTCGGAGGAGGGCCAACGGACCGGTCGATCGACCCAGGAAACAAGAAGCCGAGGCGCTCGCTGGCCGACACATCCCCAGCCCTACTCCTTCTCGAGGATGCTTCTCGCAGCCCTTGACAGCACGTTCACGGCTCGTCGCGGGTAGATCATGTCGATCAGGCCCTCGTGCTGGTACTCGACGAGCTTCCTCAAATCACTTGCGCGGTTCTGCCAGCCGCGCCCGTCAGTGACGAGGAAGAAGTACATGTGATAGTCCTTCGCCTGGGCGATCTTGAGGACGTCGCCGAGGAAATCGGTAAGCTTGCTCCCGGTCGCCTCGAACCCCTTCGCCTCGATGACGACCTTCGGGTTCTCCTTCCCCGGGACGGCGAAGTCGCACTTCGCAGTCTTCCCCTGCTTTCCCACGAAGGTGACTCGAGACACGAAGGGGACCTTCGCTTTGGTCAGCGCTGCCTCAACATCGTTCTCCAGCCCGCGTCCGCGCTGCTGCCCGGCGATCGCCCTGCCTCGGCTCATCTTGTAGCGCTCGATGAGGATGTCCTCAAGCCGCCATTTCCGGCGAAGGCTCTCGTCGATGACCCCGGGAAGACCTGCTCGAACGAGCGCTCCCGCGAGTCTCGCTGGGTCCCGGACTGTAAGCTGGCGCAACCGCGTCCACGTGAACGAACCGGGGCCGAGTTCGGCACTCAAGACATGAGCCGCAGGCTCCTGTCCGAGCCCGAGGAGAAGACGGCAGATGTCGAGGAACCCTGGGTCCGCACGGAGAAACGCTTCGAGTGGAGTTACCCCGTTTCAGTGGACAGTGTAGCACTTGACAGCCCGAGCGTCTGAGTGGCGTGAGTCAGTGTGGCGAAGTACCTCCTTTCGTAGTCGACAGGCGAGGTGTACCCGAGGGCGGAGTGTCGGCGGTGGGGGTTGTACCACCCCTCGATGAACTCGAATACCGCCAGACGTGCCTCAGCTCGACTGGCGAACGCCCGGCGATCGAGTAGTTCACACTCCAACGTGGCGAAGAAGCTCTCGCACAGCGCGTTGTCGTAGCAGTCCCCCACCGACCCCATCGACGGCCGCACGCCTGACTCTCTGCACC
>Ga0315289_10001219_pt1 | contig 40227 bp, 43 predicted proteins | sample YL17G11_40_MG_FD_203452 | JGI IMG/M metagenome (GOLD analysis project Ga0315289, IMG submission 203452) | Sediment microbial communities from Yellowstone Lake, YNP, Wyoming, USA - YL17G11_40 | ecosystem: Environmental > Aquatic > Freshwater > Lake > Sediment | place: USA: Wyoming | collected... | reverse complement strand
CGAGGATTCGAAGATCAAGCCCGAGTGACCAGTGCTCGATGTACCAGAGGTCAAGAGCGATCCGCTCTCGCCATGGGAGGGCGTTCCTCCCCGAGACGACGGCGAGGCTCGTGATCCCCGGCCGGACGGAGAGGCGCCGCCGCTCGAGAGCGTCGTAGTGGGCGACTTGGTAGGGCAGAGTCGGACGGGGGCCGACGAGGGACATCTCCCCAGCAAGGACGTTCAGGAGCTGGGGAAGCTCGTCCAATCCAAGGTTTCGCAGGACCTGGCCGACGCGGGTGATTCGTGGGTCACCCTGGCGGACGTTGTAGCCGAGCCCCTGCTGCACTGCCCCCACGATCATCGTGCGGAACTTCCATACCCTAAACGGCCTCCCGTCCTTCCCCACGCGCTCCTGCCGGAAGAAGACGGGTCCCCTTGAGTCGCACCTGATCGCCAAAGCCACGATCCCGAATGGAATCGCGAGCAGGAGCACCCCGGCTGCGCTGGCCATTCTGTCGAGGGCCCACTTGAGGGTCATCCTATCGTTCTTCCGGTCATTGAACGTGGGCTCGCTTGCGGGTGAGCTGAGCCTCTCTCCTTTCGGCCATCTCCTGGTAGATTGCCACTTGATGCTTCACAACCATCTTCTCGTCGAAGCTCTCTTGTGCCCTTCGGCGTCCTGCCTCTCCCATTTGTGTGGCTTCCTCCCTATTCATCAGCAGGCGAGAGATGGCTTCGGCGAGGGCAGGGGGGTTCCTCACGGGGACCAGGAGTCCGGTCACGCCATCGAGGACTTCCTCGCGGGATCCGCGGATGTTCGTCGCGACGACGGGTTTCCCGGCCGCCATCGCCTCAAGAATCGTCCGCGGCATTCCTTCACGATGGGAAGGGAGCACGAGGAGATCCATGATCGAGAGCAGCTGGGGAATGTCTTGGCGGAATCCGGCGAATTTCACCAGAGTTGCTGGGCCGCTTCGGCGCAGCGTCTCCTTCAAGCGCCTGGCTGTGCGCCGGTCCCGGTCGCTGTCGAGAGTGTCTCCCACAACGAGGAGCCTGGCTTCCGGATTCCTGCGGGCCACTTCTTGCATGGCTGTCAGCAGTTCCTCCACACCCTTCTCACGCACAAGGCGGCCGATGAAGCCGATGATTCGATTTTCCTGGCTGAGTCCGAGCTTCGCTCGCAGACCGGGCTGCGGAGGCAGGGCGAACGAATCGACGCACACCCCGTTGCTGATCCAGAAGACTCGATCATCTTTCAGGAATCTCTCTTCGACAGCCGTGTCACGATCCTCGGCGCTCTGGGTGAAGAGTGCGTCGGTACACCACCTGGCCAGCGCCTTTTCAACCCAGACGTGCCCGCGGCGCGTCCAGGACGGCATCAGCTCGTGGAAATAGAACCCGTGTGCCGTGTAGATGATGATCGGCACTCGCGCGAGTCTGGCTGCGACGCGCCCAAGAGCCGCCGCCACGGGCGTGTGCACATGGACGATTGCGAACCGCTCGCGGCGCATCAGCCGGTAGAGGAGCCAAAGCGATCGCAGATGGGAGACAGCGCGTACGCGTCGCTGGATTCGTATCGGGTGTACTCGGTGTCCGCTCGCTTCCAGCGCTGTGAGATGCGGTCCTGGAGAGCAGGCGATGTGCACCTCGTAGCCGTCTCTTCCCAGCGCTTCAATCAGCGGCGCGAGCAGAATCCCAATCGTGACGTCAACGGCCGCGACCTGAAGGACCTTGATGGACTTGCCTAGGTCAGTTGGTCTCTGTACCACTCGACGGTCCTTGCCAGGCCTGCCTTGGTGCTGACCAGCACTCGGTAGCCCAAGAGGTCTTGTGCCTTCCTGATTTCGGCCTGTGAGTGACGGACATCCTCAGGGCGCGCGGGCGCGAAGACCACCCTCGCGGCGGAACCCACGCCTGCCAATTCGGCCAGAGTCCGAGCGAGCTCGTTCACCGTGAAGGTCGAGCCACATGCGATGTTGAACACCTCTCCTGCAGTGGCAGGAGCCTGCGCGGCTAGAATGTTTGCCTCGACTACGTTCTCGACGTAGGTGAAGTCCCTGGATTGCGATCCGTCCCCGAAGACGGTCAGCGAGCGGTTCTGGAGCAACGCAAGGATGAACTTGGGTACGACGGCTGCGTAGAGAGATGCTGGGTCCTGTCTAGGACCGAACACGTTGAAGTAGCGAAGCGATACGGTCTCTAGAGCATAGACATGGTGGAAGACACGGCAATAGAGTTCTCCTGCCAGTTTGCTGACCGCGTACGGCGACCGCGGATTCGGAGCCAGGTCTTCGCCTTTCGACGGGGCCGGAGCGTCCCCGTACACTGAGGAAGACGACGCGTAGATGACCCTCTTCACCCCGGCCTTGCGGGCGGCGATCAGGACGTTGAGGGTTCCGTCGACATTGACCGAGTTCGTGAATGCCGGGTCTTCTACCGAGCGCTGGACGGAGCCTACTGCAGCCTCATGGAAGACGAAGCTGACTCCCGCCATCACCTCGCTGAGTAGCTTGGGATCCCGTACGTCGCCCTCCACGACCTCGATCCTTGAGCCGAACGACTCGACGTTCTCCTTCTTGCCGGAGAAGAAGTTGTCGAGAATCCTCACTCGACAGCCAGCGGCAGCAAGGCGCTCCGCGATGTGTGATCCGATGAAGCCTGCTCCTCCAGTGATCAGACAGATGCCGGGCAGGGCGCCGAAGGCCGGGTCAGAGAAGGTGGACGTTTTCACGTGTCTCCCGCGCTCGTCTAGTGGCGTTGCGGCAGTCCAGGAGTAGGCGTGCGTGGGCCGCGACGAAATCCCAGTCGTAGCTTGTGTGATCGGTCACGATCACGACGCAGTCTTGACTCTCCAACAGCTCTTCACTCAGGAGTTGTGACTGCCATGTCTGATCCATGAAATCGAACTCGCCAACCAACGGGTCGTTGTAGGAGACGTGCGACCCGCTCCTTACGAGGTGGCCCACGATGTCAAGCGCCGGGGACTCGCGGATGTCGTTCACGTCGGGCTTGTATGCCACGCCAAGGAGCAGAATCTTGGCATTCCTGAGCGGTTTCCCCACGTTGTTGAGCAGCTCAGCCACCCGCCCCACCACGTGGTTCGGCATCTGCCGGTTCACTCGGTCCGCGAGCTCGATGAAACTCGTGTCGGCATCATACGCCTTTGCCTTCCAGGCAAGATAGAACGGGTCGATGGGAATGCAGTGCCCTCCGAGGCCCGGACCGGGATAGAAGGGCATGAAGCCGAAGGGCTTGGTCTCAGCGGCAGCAATCACGTTCCAGATGTTGATGCCCATCTTCCGCGCGACCAGGGCCAGCTCGTTGATCAGGCCGATATTGACGGCCCTGAAAGTGTTCTCAAGGAGCTTTGTCATTTCGGCCTCTCTCGAGGAGGCCACGGGGACGACCCGATTGAAGACGCGGCGGTAGATGGCTGCGGCCCTCTCCGTGCAGCGAGGGGTAAGTCCCCCGACGACCTTGGGCACGTCCAAGGGGGTGAAGCGCTTGTTGCCGGGATCTACGCGCTCGGGAGAGAAAGCCAGGGAGAAGTCCACTCCCGCGCGCAGTCCGCTCTTCTCGAGGATGGGGGAGACCAGCTCCTCGGTGGCCCCCGGATAGACTGTGCTCTCCAGAATGATCAACTGGCCCTTCCTCAGCACCTTGACCAGCTCCTCAGCGACAGCTACGACGTACGACATGTCCGGATCTCTCGTCTTCCGCAAGGGGGTAGGCACGCAAATGCAGATGACCTCGACTTGAGAAAGGCCGTCGTAGTCTACGGCGGGGGAGAACCGGCCGGTCTCCAGACAATGTTTGATTGCTGCATCCGCCACATCGCTGACATAGCTTCGACCTTGGCGGAGAAGCGAGATCTTGTCGGGAGCGCTGTCCACTCCCCATACCTGGAATCCCTTGTTGCAGAATCCAAGGGCGAGGGGGAGCCCTACGTAACCTAGTCCCACAACGCCAACCGAGTCCTTGACCAACACGTTACCTCCTAGGTCGTCCCTTTCCTCAGGGGAGGACGACCCGGTCGAGTCGCCTCCCGCTCAAGACCAGCCGGCCTCGCGCGTCCGCGAGCGTCAACCCATCTACCAGACGATCAAACCGCTTCCCAGGGCTCCTCGCGCCGGTCTCGCGTGGAAGAGCGAAGAGCCTCTTCCCACCCATGCTTGGAGACATCCCTCAATCCCGGAGGCAGAGGCCTCGACACGTTTCTCAGGTGTTCCTACGGTTTCTGCCTCGCCGCGCGGTCCCTTCTGGCCAGCAGGTCATTATAAAGTCGCTCCCAGCTTTCGACCATCCGCTCCGATGAGTAGTTCTCCACGACGTGGCTTCGCCCAGCCTCGCCCATCCTCTCGAGCGTGGCGCGCGGCAGCCTCATCAGACGCGTCATCGCGTCTGCCAGCTCCTCTGGATTGCGCGGCGGGACCAAGAAGCCGCTGACTCCGTCGAGCACCAACTCGGGCACGCCCCCTACCCGAGTGGCCACCACCGGCTTCGCGGCCGCCAGAGCCTCCATCACCGCGTTGGGCAATCCCTCTCGAGCGGACGAAAGGACGAGCCCGTCTGCCACGGACAGCAGCGCGGGCACATCTCTGCGAAACCCAAGAAACCGGACGTGCGAGGCCACGCGCAGCGTGGCAGCCAGCCGTGAGAGCGTGGGAAGCAGAGGGGTTTCTCCGGCGACGATGAGCCGCGCGTGTTCGCCTCTGACGAGGAGGAGTCGGAACGCTCGAAGTAGGGTCGGGTAGTCCTTTGGCTTCTCTAGTCTCCCCACCGCGAGCCACAGGAATTCGTCTGCACCTACGGCCAGTTCCCTTCGGAGTCCCTCACGTGCGTCGAGGTTGTTCTCGTAGCCGGTCAAGCTGATGCCATTTGGGATGACGTGAACCCGCTCAGCAGGAATCCCACGCTGGCGTACGAGAGTCTCAGCAACCACTGTCGAGTTCGTGACGGTCACGTCGGACCATCGAGTGGCAAGCCGTTCCAAGTATCCCCGGACAGAGCGAGGAGGCACCTGCGTGCGGATCGAGGACACAATGGCGGGGACACCGGCCAGTCGGCCGGCAACGCAGCCCAGGAGATTCGCGTGGAACATGAAAGCCGTGAGCACGTCCGGCCTCCACTGCTTCAGCTGAGCGAGGCTCTTAAGTAGAGCTGCGAATCCGGCGCCTTTGCAGCGGACATTCAAGGATACAACGTCGATTCCAATGTCCCGCAGCTCATCCGCGTACGCCAAGTTGCTCGAGATCGATATGATTCCCATCTCCCAGCCGCGGCGCTTGAGGCTCGTAGCCAACCGAACCAACTGAGTCTCCGCTCCGCCGTGACCCAGCCCGGTGATGAGAAAAGCTAGTCTTCGTCCCCTTGTCATTGTTGGATAGAATAGCCGCCTGTGACACGATACCCGTTCCGTGTGCGACTGCAAGGCGCGATCTAGACCAACCTCGGCGGGCGGGTCTGTCGCGCTGTTCCTCACGAGGCCCTGCCTCAGGGCAGAGCCTGGAAGATCAGGGGAACCTCGGCCTCCTCCAGGCGTTTCGTGAGAGCTCCGAGGTCGAGCTGCCCCAGTACGGTCTGCCCCCGATGGTCGGTCTACTTGTGAAGCTAGTCTAACCACCTTTGGCAACGCACGCCAAAGCCTCGGGCGCAGGCTGCGAGTAGCCAGGACTGCTGTGCCGACGGACCGTGTTGCATACCCCCCCGTCGCCAGTCCTCGATCAGCACCTTGGCCTCCTCCAGCGTGTAGAAGATCTCCCGGTTCAATAGCTCGTCGCGCAGCTTCCCCACTGAAGCTCTCGTTGTACCCGTGCCCCATGGACTCCCTGGCTCGATGGACAGCGTTGCCACCCCGAGGCCTGGAATGTCAACACCATTCCGGGACTGGGCTGGCTAGGTTCAAGTCCGGGTTTGGTGCTCCAGACAGTACCCGCTACTCCCCAAGAACACGGGCTGTCCACTCGTTCGGCGCGTTGGATGCGACCGTTGGCAGATCGTTAGTGGCGAGCCGCGGAAGCTCCAGAAGTCTGCCTGCCTCTAAGTAGGCAAGGTCGTCCTTGGTGGTGAACGCTACCCGGTAGCCCCTGTCGGTGAGTAGTCGCAGGGTGGTCGCGTCGTAGTCGCCATAGGGGAAGCAGAAGCTCCGCTGATCGCCTGGCACGCCGATTTGCGTCAGGAGCGCGCTGGATCCGTCGATCTCTTGGGCTTGCTCCTCCTCCGCCAAGCGGCTAAGCCAGAGGTGATCAGAGCCATGGCCGCCGAAGTGCATCCCACACTTCTGCATCGTGCGGGCTTGGTCGATGGACATGTAGAGTTCCTCGGCAAATGCGGTCTCGTCGGCCGACACGAACCGCCGGAACAACCCGTCTGCAATCTCAGCCCGCAGGGCTTTGGGCAAGGCGTGCTGCAACATTCGCTTGATGTAGACAACGGTAGCGGGATCGAAGCGGCTTGGTCTCCCGTATTGGGTCGCAAGCTCCGAGAGACTAGCGAAATCGAAGCGGTCGCGCGCCGCCTCGGCAAGGCGGTTGATCTCAGACGCAAGCATCTCCTTATCTGGAAGTGCGGCAAGGATGAAGTGAACCTTGTTGACTTCGAGCAGTCGGCGTTCGATGACGGCGCGACGCGTCGGATAGAAGGCGCCGCTCAATCCTGCGTCATGCAAGATCGGGAAGACGTAGACCCAATGGTCGAGGTAGGCATCATCGAACGTGAGGAGACAGGCGCGCGGCGGCAGCAGTGCGGCCCCCGACGCCGCTGCAAGCACTTCAACCATGGACACGACACTGTAGAAGCGGCGGATGTACTCGAGCTGCTGGCGGAACTGGTTGACATGGAGGGCTTTGATTGTCGGGAAGCGTGTGCGTTCAAGCGGACGCACGTAGTGATACCTCACCACGGTGAGAGCCTGCTTCACACAGCCTCCCTGGGAGCTTCGTCCAGTTGCCATCGCCTCGAGAGCCGATCCCGGTCTGAATCCATGCGGGTGAAATACGCTTCGCTCCAATCCACAGTTCGGATGCGAGTTCCGTACCGTTCGCTGAAGAGGCCGACGAAGTCATTGTTCGGTCGGGGTTCCGCCGGGCAGGTCACCTGGGGAAGCAGCGCTACGTCCTCGTCTGCCAGACGGACGAAGCCAAGCCGATCGAGTAGGTGCTCGCACCAGGCTCCGAACAGGGAGCAATCCACGAAGGCGTCACCGCGCCCACGGCACCGGGCGAGGAGTGCGCGGAGAAGGACCTCCAGTTTCTCATCCTGCCCCCACAGGTCCACGATGCGCGTCATGTGCATCTCAGTGGGGTAGATCCTTTCCCGCCGGGCAACCAGCCAGCCTGCGCAGACTTCATCGCGGGATGAGGGCCAGGCGAGGGCCTCATAGCGCGGATGCGGGAAGCTGAAGAAACGCCAGCGGAGGAAGTCGGGGGATCGCCGTGAGGTCATCCGAACCTCTCTGGGGTGACTGATGCCGCTGGGAGGGATCCTAGTGCAGAAGGACTCGGGGCAAAGTTCCTGACTCCCGGACGCGCCCGCTGTGATGGGGACTCTGGCCTCGCCGAGCAGGTCTCGGAGGCGCGCAACGTCAGCGCTGATGAGGTTGGCCATGGCCAGCGTCTGAGGGTCGAGTACTGCGACAAAGCGCCGAAAGCGCTGCCTGTCGAATAGGTAGAAGCTGTTCTTTTCGTAGAACTGAGCAGTCTTGGGCGTGAAGCTAATTACACCGAAGACATCGTACTTGCCCATGAGAAACCGCACTAAGCTGCCCCCCAAACCTTCCTCGCGGTGCTCCGGCAAGGTGAAGGAATTCACGCCCCAGACCAGAGAGAGCGCCTGCCCGTCCAGTTCGATCTCACTCCGCACCCCTCCGTAGTGTGCCACAACACCTCCCGAGCGGTCCACGGCGATAACAGAGAGGAGGTGGCTCGTATCCCTTTCGGACCCGAAGAACCAACGGAGGAAAGGCTCGCTGGAGAAGACAGTGTCCTCCCCGTAGGCCTTGCGGAAGAAGCTCGCCAGTGACGGGATATCGCTAGGGAAAGCCCAGCGGATCCTTGCTAGCAATGCATCAGCCTCCCTCTCCCCAGGGAAGGTCCGACGTCCTTCCCTCCGCAGGTGCGTTGCACCCTGCAGGCAGTGTTCGACTGCGCTCCTCTCGCGCTCGATCTGACAGAAGCCGCCGCGCGCACCGCGCTCAACCTCGCATTCGGCCAAGCGAGGGGGACGAGATCACGCATCCCCGGGCCCGCACCTGCGACGCGCCTTACCCCCTAGGATGGCCCGCGCCCGGCAAGCGGTCCACTTCCAGAGCTAGTATAGCCAACCTGCACCAAGGATTGGACAAAGAACCCGTAGTACTTGAAGAAGCCCAGTACTCCCAGGTTTCCCGCAAGGCTCAGAATCAGCAACAACACTCTCCGCCGCTTGTTTGCCGAACATTCGACGGCGCGAGCCACGGTGTGGTCCAGCGTGGAGCTGAAGACAAGCAGCGAGAGGAACCGCCAATCCCACCACCCGTAGAACACGTAGCTAACGAGAACCAGGAAAGAGTTCTGCAATCGCAGCGAGCGGCGTTGCAGGGCCCAGTAGAGGGAGAAAACCACGGGCAGGAAGACCAAGAAAGTCACTGAGTTGAACTGCATATCAGAACGACTCAAGACACCGGTATGGCTGCAACCTCATGTTGTCTTGTGCCTGGCCCTCCTCGCGGGTCTTGAGGTCGAAGGTGAGGTCTGGCCCCAATCAAGTCTTCCGGTCGCAGAATATCGCAATAGTACAGCCGCGAACCCTCAGGTCAATGCCCGACCACAGCTCCAGGTCGGTCGGAAGAAGCAGTCCACTCACGGCAGCGTCCCTCTCCCTGCGCAGACTGAGAGAATCACGTGGCGACAAGGCCGTTCCGGACAGCAGACGCAGCGGGCGTTCCGACAGCCCCTGCGCTTGGGGTAGGCCGCATCCGCGTACGTCGCGACCTTGGCTTCTCCACCAGCCCTTCCCCGGAAAGGACGGTCCTCTGCGTGACGCTGACGGCGCTCGCGCGGGTAGACCTGCCCACAGCATAAGTGTGCAGACATCTCGCTGAAGCCGACCTACCAGCGGCGCCAACGCTTCTTGTGCCGAGAGGCCGAAGCGTGCGTAGTGGGGCAGCTTGAATGGAAAGTCCGGCGCTCTCTGACACGGGAGGAACGCGAACGCTGGCTAGCGTGTAGGGACGCGGTGCCCGATTGGGTACACCCGTTGTCCGGACACAAGTCTTGTGAAGGGCGACCCCGGGAGAGACTAATGAACCTCGGGACCGAAGGGGCACCTCGAGGGACAGAGTCAGGCCCAAACGTGGGTCCGCCCGACGGACGGACGCCAGTCAACCGTTTCGAGCCAGGACGCGCCGTGCTCTCTCCGCCCAGGTGTAGGTGCCAGCCAGGTCGCGGAACGCCTGGTCCGCGAGGCGAGTCCTTCTCCCAACATCACCCTCCAAGTCTCGGAGCGCCTGCTCCCAAGCAAGGAAGTCATCGGGCGATACCAAGAGCGCATTGGAATCGTGCGTCAATACCTCCTGCAGGGCAGGGAGGCTCGAGGCAACGATCGCCTTCCGTGAAGCCATGTACTCGAACATCTTCAGTGGAGACATCCAGGCGCTCGTGTCTCCTTTGCCGCCCGCGACGGCGACGCGCCTTTCATACGGCAAAAGGAGGACGTCACACATCGCTCGGTAGCGCTCCGTCTCCGCCGGCGGGACGAATCCATGGAAGAAGAGGTTGCGAGAGTCTGCTTTCGCCGTCCAGCGTTTGACGTGTCCCTCCGTCCCTCCGATCGCGTGGAAGTCCATCTGTGGCAGGCGGCGGGCCAACTCCACTAGGACGTCCGTGCCCCTGCCCGGATAGAGGTGGCCGACGTAGCCCACCTGGAGTGCTCCGATTCGGCCAGGCCAATTGGGCAGACGGGGAATGCGCTCCTCAGGAAGATCGGCGCCGTCGGGAGCCACCACGATGCGGGCCGGCGCAAACCACGGATACAGCTTCATATACGCGCTTTCGAGAGCGCGAGAGATGACCACCAGGCGCTGCAGTCCCTGATGACGGAGCACCCGTCTCTCGAGCTCGAATCGGGCTCGGCTTGTCGGGGGGCTGTGAACCTCGTAGACGCACGGTAGATGGAGCCGCAGAGCGCCCAGAACTCCGTAGACCGAGCGGCCGTAGACGGCCTCCACGCCAGGGACCTCGGAGATGAAGCGCGAGCAACGCCAGCCGTAGACGATTCCCCCCCCCGTCACTCTGGGCCAGGGCAGTTTGACGATGTCAAAACACCGTCTCACGCCGTAGTAGCCATACTCGTCTGCCTGCCTCTCTTCGCCTTCTCGGGCGAGAAGAGTCGTGACGTGCCCGCCCGAAGCGAACGCTTGGCACATCCGCATGACCTGGATGCTGTTCGCTGTACGGGAGCAGATCTTCGAGCTGGAAACGTAGATTAGTCGCATGGGCCGCTACGTGTGCCGCTCTGCCGCAGCGCAGTCACCCGGTCGTCTCCGATGACGATGACCGGGTTCAGTTCGCCGCGGCGAGACCACAGGTGCCGGGTCCAGTCTGGAGCCAGGCCGAGGTCCGACCACGGCCGGCCACGAAGCCTGGCAAGAGGAGTGTGGACATGTAGATGCCGGTTGACTCGCTGCTCAAGGCTGCGCAAGCGAGTCGCCGTGACGCTGCGGTCCCATCGCTGGAGCCACGGACGCGTGCGGCCGCCTCCGTGCGCTCCAGCCATCGCACCGACCCTCGTGGACAGCGGCCGAAACCCGGAGGCGTTCTCCACGAGTGTCCGGAACACCGCCACGCCAAGCTCCTCGCAGGCGCGGATTCCGTGAGCCAAGTGCAGGTGGAACTTGGGGTAGGTGATTGTTCCGAATGCGTCCGTCATCTGCGCAGCTAGTGTGGTTGGTAGACTCGTCACCCTGCCCCGAACTTGTCGACCGGCGCAGAGTTTAACGAGCTCGCGGTCGATCGCTCTTGCGACTGGACGGGCGCCCGGGACGTAGTCCCACCTCGACCTGATGTAAGGACGGTAGTCCTTGTGAAGCTGGTGCACGTAGGCATGGAAGTCGAGATACAGGTGGGGCGGGTGAGCTTCGATCCACCGCCACAGGCGCACTGCTTCGGGCGAGCTCTGCTCGTCGTCGGGCCGGAAATCCCAGTACAGGTTGACCCCTTGCGCATTGGCGCCGTTGGTGCCGAGATCGAAGCCGTCTGGGTTCACCTGGGTCAATACGTCGACGACGAAGTCCTGGCGAGTCTTCTTTGCCTGCGGGTCATCCGAGAGGAGCCAGTCGATGATGGCCGTCGTTGCCAGCCAGTCGGGCTCAGCGGGGTGGAATCCGGAAGTGACCAGGATGCGGTCCTTGGACGGATCGGCCACGGCTGGATCAGAGATAGTCAGCAGCAGGACCTGCCGGCCCTCAACGGAAGTCCCGAGGCGGCGTAGCTGGACCAGCTCGTTGTAGGCAGCCTGTACTCGGCTCAGCCACAAAGCCATGATTCGGGATGGGTGTGGGAGTGAGTTGGACAGGTACACGGTCTGGCGGGGCGGCAAGACCACCTGCATCCTGTATTCTTCGTGATTCTGCGATGCGTCTACTTCGTCCAATACGTACCAGGTTTGGGAGTCAGCGCTGACGAACACAGGAATACGGCTGGGGGTCCACTTTGCCTCGCGGGAGAGATAGTCAGGACGCATAGCCTGAAGGGTGATCACCCGTTCCTGAGGCAGGGCATTGCCCACGGCGACACAGAAGTAGTAGTCGTATCCCGCGGCCTCGGGAATGCTGGCGGGGTCCGCGGGGATCGTGAAGATGTAATGGTCACTTCCCGCTTCGCGGAGATCCTCACCTGCGCCACACGGGATGCGAGTCGTGAAGAGAACGCCGTTGGTTTCCGTGTCGATTCCTCTTGCTTGCCGAACCTCGCCAATCAGCGACATCGGAGCGAGTCAACCGTGTATCGGGCCAGCGCGCTGATGTCGCACTCGAAATCAGTCTCGTCTCCACCGATGAGCGGTTCCTCTGCATAGGCGCCCGCTCTTCCCAGAAGGCGAGAATACCAGTTGACCGCAATCGACTGGCTCATCGTAGCTGCCACGTAGGCGAGCACGGCGTTGTCTTGGTAGCAATAGCTCTGCAGGAGATCCTTGATCTCATCCCCTAGGTGCTCAAGATGGCCGACGCGACGCAACATCGATGGAGGGAGGAACTCGTATGGCGCGTGCCCGAAGAGAACGACGGGTCTTCGGCGAAGGATCGCCTCCCAGCCGATCGATCCCGCGATGGTCGCGACCAGTCGAGCGTTTGATACAAGCGCCCTGGACGACAGACGCGGGGCTGCGAGGCGCACGTTCGGGATCTCCAGGATCTTCCGGTAGTAGCTCAACGGCCGCTTTCCGACAGAGGCGGGGTGCTCCTTGACGACCAGCTTCATCCCCACGGGGAGGCTGTGGCTGACATTCCGAATCACCTCGATCTGGTTGAGATAGGGCTTGCTGTAGACCAGAAGGGTCACTTCGGGCTCGGTATGTAGAGGAAAGAACACATAGTCAAGTGAACGTAGCTCGCTCTCGGTGACGTGCCCGCCCGACAGGCGCCGGTCGTTCCACCACGCTTGCAGCGGGTTCAGGAACCGCTTGTACAGCAAGGGAACCAACACGCCAGGGTTGTGGTTGTCTCTGGTTTTACCCAGACGAAACGCACACTCTTTCCAGAGCAGCTTCGCCACTCTCCAGGGCTTGCGGCGAGAAGCACGTGGAGGACGCGCGCCGGTGGGCACGAGGACTCCCTCATACATCGCGTGACCCGTCTCCACCGAAGCGAGGTACTCTCTCGCGCCCTGCATCCATTCGTCCTCAGGCCGATCGGAGAGGTATCGGTGATAGGCTGTCCGGATACGCTCCGATGGCTCGAAGATGCTCGATCCATAGGTAACGTAGTTCCTGATGCGCGTGGGGCGAAGATTCAGGAATGCGATCCCTCGGCTTCGTGCGAACAGATAGGCGAGGTACTCGCCAAACGTCACACAGACAAACGAGATCACGAAGTCTGGCTGGACTTCGTCGAACAGCCGCTCCATCTCCAGCAGCCCTCGCTCGAGCACCGTGAGCATCTGCGTGTGGCTGAAGCGAGGGCGATAGTCCTGTCGGAAGGAACAGCGCTTGCCCAGGTAGATGCGCCGGTCGGCCACGAGAGCGCCCCACAGGCTGGGAACACCCAGGTCCCGCTCGTACCGCCTGATCAAGTTCAGGTCTGGCCTTTCCCGTTCGACCTGCGCAGTGATCTCCCACTCTTTCGCGAGACGAAAGTCCCCGCGCTCGATGTCGGGACATTGCTGGCGGAAAGCGCTGTAGAAGGTGTGGTCGGCCACATAGAGGCCTATCTTGCCGAGTTGCAGCGGCTCTCGCACGGCCTTCATCAGCTCGTAGAACACCCGCAGACTACCGCTTTGGGTGAGAAAGATCCCGTTCATGGTCTCGCAGTGGCCCTCCGTTTCTCAAGACAAGCAGCTCCCTCACAGGGAAGGTCTCTCTCCGCGCCCCAACTCTCGCCGCGGCAGTCGACATGCCAGCAAGAAGGTCAGTTCTCGAATTCCAGCCGCCACTCAGCTCGTCCGTTCGCGCTATGCCAGGCATCTCACTCTCTTGAGATACGCTGGAGCGCGGCGGCCGCGTCTTCTCCACCCCGTCACACCATGTACTGCTCAGGCCGATAGGAATGAAGATGGTTTCGCAGCCACTCCGCGGTTCGCAAGATCCCCTCTTCCAGGGAGACGGTGGGGTGCCAGCCCAGCAGACTGCCTGCCAGAGATGGACTCGAGACCAGCCGCTCCACCTCGCTCGTCGGTGGGCGGAGGCGCTCTTCTTTGCAGACCACCTCGGCATGAACATTCAGCAGGGTCATGGCCAGCTGTGCCAAGTCCCCGATAGAGATGTCGCGCCCTGTGCCGAGCTGGATCACTCGCCCAATCGCCCGATCGCTCGCAGCCGCCTTCAGCAGGCCTTCGACCGTGTCGCCCACGAAGGTCAGATCTCGTCTGGGCCAGAGGGCTCCGAGTTGCACCTCGGGCAGACCGGAGAGCAACTGAACCAGAATGGTCGGCAGCACGGCCCGGGCGGACTGGCGGGGCCCATACGTGTTGAACGGCCGTACGACGGTCACTGGCAACTCGTAGGAATGCCAGAAGCTCTCTGCCAACTTGTCGGCGCCGATCTTGGATGCGGCGTAGGGAGACTGTGCCCGCAGCGGATGAGATTCCGTTATGGGAACTGTCTCCGGCGTGCCGTAGACTTCGCTCGTGGAGGTATGGATCACCCGGATCCCCCCCTCTCGGCGCGCCGCGTTGAGCACGTTCAGAGTGCCCCGTACGTTGGTGTCCAGAAAGGACTCCGGTGCTTGATAGGAGTAGGGGATAGAGATGAGCGCCGCCAGGTGGAAGATCACCTCGCGACCGCGCGCCAGATTGGTTGTTCGCTCTGCATCGCGCACGTCGCCGAACACGACCTGCATGTTGGGACGCAGCTCCTCGGGAATCTCGCGCAGCCGCCCCCAAGAACCGTCTGCGTTGTACCGCACGAGTGCTCTGACGGACGCCCCTTCCAGGAGCAGCCGCTCAACCAGGTGACTCCCGATGAATCCCCCAGCCCCCGTGACGAGCGCCTTCAATCCAGACCAGCTCATGTCACTACTCATCCTTCTCGGTCGCCCAGTTGTTGCATACCCACTCGTAGTCATCGGGGCGCCCGATGTCGATCCATTGTTCGCGAATCGGGAAAGCGGCCACGTCAAAGCCTTCGTGACGTGCCAGCCCCAGCAAGTCGGGCATGGTGAGTCCCTGATTCGCCGGCACCAGGCTGAGTAGCTGGGGCGAGATCACGTAGATACCCGCGTTAATCAGGAGCCGTTGCAGCGGTTTCTCCTCCGTCTCGATCACGCGTCCCTCTTCGCAGCGCACGACCCCAAACGGAACCTGAAGCACGTACTCGCGCACGCACTGCGTTGCGGCGCACCCTGCTTTCGCATGGTAGTCCATGAGGGCCGACAGGTCTAAATCCGTCAATAGGTCGCCATTCAGCACCACCAAGGGAGCCGAAGGGCGCTCAGGGAGAAGACTCAGAGCTCCGCCAGTTCCCAGAGGCCTCTCTTCGCGCAGATAGGTGATCTGGCAGCCAAACCGTCGCCCGTCTCCGAAATGCTTCTCGATCTGCTCGGCGCGATAGCCCACCGAGATGAACAGGGTTCGGAAGCCGTGCTTCACCAAGAGGGCCACCGTGTTTTCCAAGAGCGGGCGGTCTCTCACCGGCAGCATGGGCTTTGGCGTCTCCGCCGTCAGGGGATGGAGGCGGCGTCCTTCGCCGCCCGCCATGATCACGGCCCAGTTCGGTCTTGTGGATGGTTCCGCAAGGTCTGGCAAGAAGTAGAGCCCCGCCATGCGACCTTCGGCATCCAGGACCGGAATCTGCTTGACGGAATGAGCGCGCATCAACTCCAGCACGTCGGGGTTAGTGACTTCCTGACGAACAGCCACGAAAGCGCGGTTCATCACCTGGTCTGCTCTCGCGTCCAAGGCGACGCCGCGCAAGAGAGCACGCCGAAGGTCTCCATCGGTCACCGTGCCAAGAAGGCGTCCGTCCGCGTCTACCACCAAGGCGATCCCGAACCGGCCCCGATCGACCGCCGCCATCGCCTCGCGCAGGCTCGCTTCGGGGGGGATGCCGATCGACCGCCACTCCGTCCTCATGCGCCGCCACCCCCGTGCTGAAGAGCCTTGCGAGAAGCTACCATGCCGTCCAACCTCCGTCGACCACCAGATTGTGCCCCGTGACGTACGACGAAGCGTCCGAGGCGAGGAACAGCACCGCCCCTCGCAGTTCCTCGCGGCGCGCCATCCGGCCCAGCGGCACACGAGCGCTGTAACGCTCGACGAACGTCTCGTTCTGCCCGCTCGAGACCCCACCCGGAGTGACGCAGTTGGCGCGGATGTGCTGGGGCGCCAACGTCGTTGCCAGATAGCGCGTGAGACTGACCACCCCACCCTTGCTGGCTGCGTAGACCGGTGGCGTGTTGATCCGCTCATTCAAGTACCACGAGCCTTCGTAGATCCGCGGATCCGGGCCCACCACGCCGTAGATGGACGCGACGTTGATGATGTTGCCCTGACCGCGAGAGACGAAGTGCGGCAGGACGTGCTTCGTGCAAAGGAACATGCCGGTCAGATTCACGGTCATTACCTGATTCCAATCCTGCAGAGAGTACTCCCCGAGCGGCTTGAAGTAGTCGGGCGTCTTGGTCGCCGCCGCGTTGATGAGGACGTCTATGCGTCCGAAGTTCGACAGTGCCTTCGCCACCGCCGCGGCGACTGCCGACTCCTCGCCCACGTCGGCCGTCAGAGCGAGCGTCTGAGTTCCGTAGGTCTCGTGGATCTGGCGGGCCACCTCCTGGCAGGCATCGGATCGGATGTCCAGCAGTGCGAGCCGCGCCCCGAACTCAGCCAGCGCCGCCGCGAACTCCGGCCCCAGGATGTTGGCTGCTCCGGTGATCAAGGCGACGCGACCCGTGAGATCAAACTGAGCGCGCAGGCTGAACGTCATTGCGAACCTCCCTTTTGCCCTTGTCTCAGGAGAGACTCGACGAAGAGGAGATCCATCTCGTCGTCAATGTCAACCGCTCGCTCCCGCGGAACAGGACAGGCTCCCCAGCGGCCCTCGTAAAGGTGGGTTACCGATAGGCTGCGTCGGCGCCAGGCAAAGACCGATGGACTGACACTATACACCTTCGGAGCGTCCTGCCGACGCGTGATCGGAATCGGAGCATCCTTGACCAGGCGCGCGCGGCCGTCCCGAATCTCCACCATGTTGAAGTACGGATTCCGTTCCGCGTCGTACACGGTCACCACAGCATCCAGGTCTGGGTCTCCCTCCAAGGTGACGACACACGCCGTGATGTCCTCCGGCCGACGAAGGGGGACTCCCACGTCCAGGTCGACGATGATGTCGGCCTCGTAGCCCTCCTTCTCTGCCAGATAGGTCACCGCATGCCGGATCGCCGCGATCTTCGGGGATGTATCCGAAGCCAGCTCGGAAGGACGCCGAAAGGGGACCAGGGCACCGCAAGACTCAGCCACGGCCGCGATCTTGTCGCTATCGGTCGACACGATGATGCGGTCAACGGTCGGGCAGGCGCGCGCGCACTCGATCGCGTAGGCGATCAGAGGCTTGCCGAGAAGAGACCGAAGATTCTTCCCGGGTACTCCCTTCGAGCCGCCACGGGCGCAGATCGTGGCGAGGACGCGCGATCGACGGGTTTCCATGGGCTAGTAGGTCATCTTCTTCTGCACCAATCGGGGATCGATGTCGATCGTTGCCAGAGTGTCGGCAATGCGGGGGCCGGCGCTGCCAGCGCCGTACGGGTTGCTCGCGGCCAGAACCTTCCTGCGAAACTCCTGATCGTTCAAGCACCGCTCTATTGCAGAGACGATCTCGCCTGTGTCGTAGTCCACGTCGATGACATTCTGCCCTCGCAACCGTCCCCGCTGCCGACTCCCGATGTTGATGCAGGGGCAGTGGAAAGCAGGCGTCTCCTTGATGCCGCTCGAGGAGTTCCCCAAGCAGGCCTTGGCCACGTTCAGGATGCCATAGTAGTAGTACCGACCCACGCTGTGATGGACCTGGACGAACGGCAGGTTCCTTCTTGACAGCCGTTCGATCTCGGACAGGATTCGTCGTCCGCCGGCGTCATCGTTTGGGAAGGTGATGAGGACTTGGCAGTCCCACCGTCTGCCCGCCTCCTCCAAGGCAGCCAGGGCTGGCCGGACCTGCTCGGCGGCCCGGTCGAACTCCGTCGAAACGGAATGCTGAGTGAAGAGGAGTACGGGGCGTTGCGGGTCGAGGCCAAAGCGCTGATAGACCTCCTGCGGGCTCGCGTACTCTCCGGCGGCGACCAGGTCAAGCCCGGGATAGCCGACGTTGAACACTCGCCACGGCTCCTCTCCCATGCGCCGGACGCGGTCCGCGGCCTGCTCGTTCGTCGTGAAGTGTAGATGGGCGAGCTTGGTCATGGCATGGCGGACCGAATCGTCCAGCGCGCCCCCTTCTGTGTAGTCCCCTCCCTCCACGTGAGCGGTGGGGATTCCCATCTGCGTGCTCGCAACGAGGGCGGAGAAGCTCTCGAACCGGTCGGCATAGACCACGAGCAAGTCTGGCTGGAGCTCCGCCAGAACCCGGCTGACGCTCTGGATCCCTGAGCCGATGGCCTGCGCGGTAGCGAACAGGCTGTCTTCGGGCATCGCGATTTCGATTCGGGCGTGGATCTGGAACCCATCGCCCTCAATTTCCTGGAGCGTCCGCCCGAAGTCCTCCTTGAGATGAGCGCCAGACACCAGCAGGAGATACTCGAGTCGCTCGTCTGCCGCGATGGCTCTCAGGATAGGGTACTGCAAGCCGTACTCGGCACGGTTCCCCGTGAAGACCGCAATCCTGCGACGCGTGAGGTTCACCTCGTTCCCTTCAGGTTGTTCTCTTGCCTGCGCCAGTCCCGCAGCGCCAACTCCAATCCGCGCTCGAGGCGCATCTCTGGTCTCCAGCCGGTTCGGCGCACGAGGCGCCCGTTGTCCAAGATCAGTCTCGGGGCCTGCGCCCCATGCTCGGAGCCGCCCTGAAAGACCACCTGGTGGGCCCTGCCCCCTTCCTCTAGCAGCTTGGCCAAGATCTGGGTCATTCCCCGGACGGAGACTCCTCGCCCTGTGGAGACGTTCACGACTCGCTCCCGTTCCCCTGGTTCCGGGGAGGCAGCAAGCCGCACGAGCGCCTCCACCACGTCGTCTACGTGGATGAAGTCGCGCACAGGAGTCGGATCGCGCAGAACCACTGGCCCGCCGGCCGCCGCCTGGGACAGGGCCGTCGAGATCACGGTGTTCTCGTCGAACGAAGAGCCATACACGTTGCTGAGACGGGCGATATCGCATGCCAGGCCGAAGCTCGCCGCGTAGCCCTGGACGACGGCCTCGCCGGCGAGCTTGCTCGCCGCGTAGACCGAGAGGGGCGCCGTGGGGTGCTCCTCGCGAAGCGGGAGCTTCTTGGGAACGCCATAGACGTGACCCGTTGACACGTAGAGCACCCGCTGGACGCCGGATCGACGGCAAGCCTCGAGCACCTGGGCCGTGCCGAACGCGTTCACGTGAAAGCAGTCGATCGGAGCGGACGACGAACGTCCCACGTGGGCCAGCGCGGCGAGGTGGAACACCGTCGTGCATCCAGCGATGGCGCGGTCCAGGTCAGACGGGTTCAGGATGCTTCCGAGGACATTCCCGGCGGACCGCTCGTGTCCCGCGGTCTCGGGGCTGGGGATCAGGGGGGAGTTGTCGAGCGTGACCACTCGCGCCGCGCCACCTTCCAGCAGGCGGCGGACGAGACGGGTCCCCAGGGCGCCGCGACCCCCGGTCACGCAGACGGATTGCTGCCGCAACCAACGGCTGAGTTCGACACCTTCCATCATTCGAAGTCGCTCGGCGCGATCTGCGTGTTCCGCGGAAGATCGCGCTTTGCCACGCGCCCAAGCACGCGATCGAGCTCCCTCGCAGCCAACGGACCTGTGCCCGGACGCTTCACCCAGACGTTCTTCGTGGACAGAACCTCTCCCGCCTTCACGTCCGCGATGGTCACTACGCTCGCGTAGGCGAAGCGGATGACGGGCTCTTCGATAGGGCGGACGGCCTGTCTGTCTCCGCCCCGCGCCTGAAAGACCGCCTTGGCTCCCTTGACCAGTTCGGAGAGTTCCGCCGGCTCGATCGACATAGGATTGTCTGGCCCCGGCCACCTCCGGGAGAGGGTGAAGTGCTTCTCCACCGCGCAGGCGCCTAGGGCAACGCCACCCAGCGCGGCGTAGATCCCGAGCGAATGGTCACTAAGGCCCACTGGGAGTCGAAAAGCGTCTCTCAACTGCGTAATGGCGTCCAGCCGAACCTCTTCGTAGGGCGTGGGATACGCCGAGGTGCAGTGCATCAGCATGAGCGGACACCCCAGTGCCTGGATCTCGCTCACCGACCGGCGGATCGAGGGGAGGTCGTTCATTCCCGTCGAGAGGATGATCGGGCGACCTTTCCTGGCGATGTGCTGGAGGAGAGGGATGTTGTTGCACTCTCCTGACCCGATCTTGAAGCCGACCACGTCCATCTTCTCCAGGCGGTCCGCCGCCTCTCTGGAGAAGGGAGTGCACAAGTAGATCACTCCCCTCTCTTCGCAGTGCTTCTTGATGGCGCGCTCTTCCTCTTCGGTCAGTTCGCAACGCTTGATGATGTCCCAGAGAGGTTCCTCGCTGATCTCGCCCGGCTTCATGTCTGTGGGGATCATCTCGGCTTCCGTGATGTGGCACTGGAACTTGACGCACTCGGCGCCCGCCGCGGCCGCGGCATCCGCGAGTTGGAGCGCCTTGTCGAACGAGCCATCGTGGTTGATGCCCACCTCTGCGATGACGAGCGGCGGTTCCGTCTCACCGATCGATCGCTTGCCTAGTCTGAACGCTGCCACCCGATGCCCTCCTTCCCATTCACACCGAGCACACCTTCCCAGAGCAGGCCGACTCCTGTGCGGCCAGGGCAAGAACCTGAACCCGGCGAGCCTCCTCGAGATCGACGACTGGCGTCTCGCGCCCGTCGACGCAGGCGAGGAAGTGCTTCATCTCGGACAGGAACAGGTCGTTTCGGTCGAAGCGGTCTTGCGGGAAGACGCGCCAGCTTTGGCTCGTGGCCTCGAACAGGCGGACCTCGCTTGCGAAGTAGTCCCAGACGATCGTCCCTTCCTCTCCGACGATTCGGCACGTGCGGGAAGGATCGCGCTGAACGTAGTCCATGTGCACATTCCCGATAGCGCCGCTTTCGAAGCGCAGGAGGATCTCGGCGACGTCCTCGGTCTCGATTTCCAGGCGGCTCTCGTGTCCGGCCATGCAGGCCACCTCCCGAACCTCACCCACTAGCCAGCGTACGTAGTCGAGCTCGTGGATCAAGTCCAGGATGACGCCGCCGCCGAGATCGCGCTTGGCGCTGTAGCTCTTTCGGTAGTCCTCTCCGGGGTGCCAGTCCGGAAGGTACTGGCCCACCTCGGCGCGAACCGAGACGACTCTCCCCACTCGCTCTTCTTCGAGCAGGGATTTCAGTACCCGAAGGCCCGGGTGGAAGCGCAGGGTGAATCCCACGAGCGCCACCACGTTTCGCTCCCGAACCGTCGTGATGAGGTCCTGGACGCCTTCGAGCGAGTCAGAGAGAGGCTTCTCGATCAGTAGGTGGCAACCTGCCTGCGCGGCGGCCAGCGCCACCGGGACGTGGTAGCGAGGAGGATTGGCGATGATGGCGAAGATAGGATGCAGTGCCAGAGCCTCATCCAGATCGAGATACGTCTGCACGCCGAATTCGCGCTTCAGTGCCTCCGAATCACCGAGGGCGTGCCGGTATGCAATGAGGTCAAGATCACGGAGCTCACGCAGATTGCGCAGGTGTCTGCGGCCTGCGGAACCACAACCGATGATCAGTCCACGCATTCTGTCCTCCCTTGTCCGCGCGCCACGGCGGTGCGGCAGAAGATCCTCGGACTCTCTCTTGGCCTGCCTCCGGTGAACGGTCCACTTCTCGAGCCATTCTAGCCGACCTCCGGCCACGTAGGTCGACGTCTCCGGTGCGGGCGGCGAGTAGCTTAGGTTGCCGTGCGGATGGATCGTGTTGTACTCTCGTCGCCAGTCCTCGATCAGCCTCCAGCGTGTAGAAGATCGCTCGGTTCGACAGCTCGTCGTTGAACCTCTCGTTGTTCCCGTTCTCCCACGGGGTCCCTGGCTCGATGAACAGCGTCGCCATCCTCAGACGCCCAGCCATCCCAGCACGGCACGCGAACGGAAGTCTAGCAGCCAACTTGGATTGGTTCTCGGGGGGGGACAGGTCACCTTCCTCAAGTCCCCCTGAGCGTTCCACCCCCGTACACCGCATCCGTGGACTCTAGCCCTGGATCGACACCGAAGACCCTCATCCCTACATGTCCTCACACGCACTCCTTACATGGTATACTCCGTGGGCAGATGCTAAGGCACCCGTTTGGCCGCGCATTCCTGAAGAGCCACGACATGAATCGCCTGTCGCGAGCCCTCTGTGAAGTGGACCTGTTCCTCAATCCCAAGTTCCCACGCGCTTCCGCAAGCCCTCCAGGCAGGCTGCTCAGAGCCTGTGCGGCGCGTGTACGTGGACCGGTACTGAATCATCTCATTCGGCAAGATCGCGCCCGAGCAGCTCAGATTCTGTCCGCCCTGCCCGAGCTCAGCGAGATCCATGCGGACTACACCCATCAGACCCGTTCAACTGGCGTTGAAGTCAGCGACTACGTTCGCTTGTACATAGCCGTTCGAACTCTAAGGCCAGTGAGCGTCTTGGAGTGTGGAACTGGACTGAGCACTACGGCAATAGCGTATGCCTTGCACTGCAACGATCGCGACTACGGAGATGCTGGCCACGTGATCTCGATGGAGGAAAGCCCGGAATGGTACGAAGAGGCAATCAGATGCCTACCCCACCTTGTTGCTGACTACGTCAGGATTGTACTTTCGCCTAGAGTGGACCGAGAACACCATAGGCTACGTGGGGTCTGCTATGCAGCCATCCCTGATGAGCCATATGAGTTCGTCTTTGTTGACGGACCAGTGCATGAGTCTCCAACTACGGGAGACAAGCTCTTTGACATGGACTTCGCCTTCGTTGCCGAACGGATTCCGAGCGTTCAGGGCTTGGTGGACCACCGCCTCGATACGATTCTGGGTCTGAGACGAGCGGTAAAGAAGACACACCACGTAACCTACAATCCAAATCGGCAAACTTGGGTATCTCTATCCCCGCAAACGGAGAGCGTCGGAGAGATCATAGCGTTTGACCTCCGGATACGCCTTTGGCGAGCTCCCTCTTCCTTCTCCCTGTATTGTTTGCGAAGACGTTTCCCCGCGGGGGAGAAGGAGAGCACGATGTTCCACGAAGATCCAACTAGCGGCTCAGGCTGTGACCCTAGCAACGGCGGATGGATATGAGGGGTGCGGCCTGCACCACCTTAGGTGCTCGGGGCTGCCAGGTCAGCGGTTAGCGCCGGTAGGATCCCCTCATTGACCACAACCTGCATCGGCGGCTGGTTCCCCAACGCCGAGTGCCTCCGTCGGCGGTTGTGGCAGTCCAGCCGCTCCCCGACGATGCGCCGCAACTCTTAGATGTTCCGCGCCTCGGAGAACAGGCTTTCGTTCTCGGTCTTGAACCGGTCAAAGAACGACTCCATCGCCGTGTTCCCCTTCGCCCCGTGCTCCGAGTACGACACCCGCGCCTTCCCCGTCACCAGCAGCCGGTACAGCCAGCGAACCCGGTGTAGACCGGATCTTGGCCTGATGCGTAGTCCGGCCTTCCAGCGACAGGCCCATCTCCTCGAGCTCTCGTTGCGCCATCGCCAGGGCTTCCCCAGCCGACTCCGTGTCCCGCTGTCGCCCCACCGACCAGCCCAGCACCCACTTCGTGCGCTGGTCGACGATCGGCATGAGGTGCGCCTTCTTCCTTCCATTCCTGTACCGCAGTTCGCTGAAGTCCGCCAGCAGGACGCCCAACGGCGCGACGTCCTCGAAGCCCGAGACGAGGGCCCAGCCCTTCTTGTTCACCAGCTGCCGCCGGACGGACAGCTGCGGCGGCTTCACCGCCCGACGCAGGGAAATCTTACGTCCGCAGCCCTCGGCGGACCTTCCACTCCCCCACGCGGTGTCCCCGTGCCTTCAGTTCCGATTCCAGGCGCCGGTATCCGTGCCCGGGGTGGTCCCGCACGACACCAAACAGAGGTTCCTTGAGCGGCCTGTACCGCTCCTCCGGGCTCATCCTCTCCTTCTTCCAGTAGTACCACGTGCTCTTCGGCAGCCCGATTGCCTCCGGGTCGTGTTCAGACCGTAGGTCGACGCCTCTCGTCTCACGATCTTGACCTTCTCTTCCGTCACGAGCTGCCCTCCGTAGAACTGCGCACCAGCGCGATCTCCACCTCCTTGCGGCCAAGAAGCTTCTCCATCTCCTGGATCCGCTTCTCGTACCGGGCGACCGTGCCGTCCTTCCCAAACACCTCGGCTTCCTTCTCCAGGAGCTCCTTCTTCCAGCGCGCGACCGTCGTCGGGTGAAGGTTGTGCGCTCGCCCGATCTCCACCGCCTCGCGGTCTCCCTTCAAGACCTCAAGGACCACCTGGAACTGGAACCGAGGGGAGTACCTCTCTCCCTTCCTGCCCACCGCGATCACCTCGTCTCGTCGAGGCGATCCTACCAGACTCCTGTGGTTGACTTAGCACTCCGGGTGGTGCAGCTTTTCGACCGCACCTCCATGATCATGCAACTTCTCACACCCCTCCGCGCTCAAAGTGCACCAGGCGGAGGGCGCGATGGACGCAGCAGGTCAATCTCCGTCGAGAAAACTGAGCAGGCGCTCGCCAATGTGGCGACCGGCGGAGCCAGGGTAGGGCCCACTCTCGACTGCGGCGACAGCCGCTCGCTGCTCCGCATCAAGGCCAGGATCCTTCAGATACGCATTGATCGCCTGCAGAAGCGCCTCTTCGCAGTGAGCGGTGCGTACACAGCCGGCTTGGATGAGCCGCTGATTGTGGGTGCGGCGTTCAGCGAGCGCGGAGGAGTGCTTCAGCTGCGTTTTCTTCTTTGGGTCGCCCGGATCGTACCCCACGTTGATCGTGGGAAGATTGTGCAGGCACCCTTCAACGGCGATTGTCGAGAAGTGGTTTACGAGGACGTCTGCGTAACGAAGCATGCAGGCGACATCGATCATCTCGGAGCGGGGCATGTCTGCTTCGAGCCGAGAGGATAGCGAGGCGGGGCAGTTGAAGACGACGAAGGGATGCTCTTGTTGGACCTGCTCGTATTCCCGCATGAGATCACCGTATAACGGCTTCCCGTCTCTGTGCCGCAGGTGCAGCGGGTGCAGCCGGACGAGTAGCTGGCACTCCTTCGGGAGCCTGCCGTCCTGAATGGCGCGCGCTACCAGCTTGATCAGGTCTGCGTTCCACGGAAAGATGTTCGGGGATTGCGTTGCTAAGAGGATGAGAGGGTGACGCGGGTCCAATCCCATCTTGGAGAAGAATGTATCGCGATCCGGAAGCAACTCCGGATGGTAGTAGTGGTCGAAGCAAGCGATCCCCTCAACGAAGATCCTGGACGGACGCTGGTCGTGCAAGCGGTTCAATTCCTCTTTCATTCGATCTGTCTGCACGACGACGTAGTCTGCAAACGCTCCTGCCATTCCCCAACTCGTTGGGTTGTCCCAGCTGAGGATCACTGCAGAGACGGCGACGTGGTGCCGCCGTGCTTCTCGCATGACGTAGGCGTCGTCTCGGAAGTAGCCAAGACTCGAGGTAACGACCAAATCTGGTTGGTACGTGTCGAACAGGCCACGGTGGAACCCTCCGACGTGGAGCGTGCTTTCAACCCAGGTCAGCATCCTTCTCAAGATGCGTGATCGGCGGAGCGTCCACACTGACGCGTCCAGGACGACATTCCTCAACTTCCGCCGAACACCAGACCTACTGCGTTCCTGGCGGTAGATGCGATACAGGTCGTCGATGGTAGTGATGTCGGAGTCTGCATTGAGGACGAAGACGCGAATCTGGCGTAGCAGGCTTTGAACCCGCGACTTCTTGAGATACTGTGCGATCTTCTCGACCTCGAGCTTCTCCACAAGGACATCATCCCGCAGGAACTCGTCCCTGAAGTAGCGCTCCTCGCTGTTCGGTGCGAGGATAACGACGCGACACCCGGCCACCTTGAGGGTCTGGAGGAGTTCGGTTCGCAAGAAATAGCGGGCGGCGAAGCCGTGTGGGACCACCAGGAAGATGGTCTTATCCTGTCTCGTCATTCGGCGACCCCTTGTGCCTTGCGTCGGTACATGGTGATCATCTTGTCGAGCGGGTGCGTTCTCCCAGCAGGTTCACCAGCGTTCTCCCAACGTAGGAGCCGGCGCAGCCCCGATTGGTCGTGATCTCCTGATCCAGAAGGAGGCGCCGTTTGTCGGCGTCTCGAGACCGATCCGTCAGATACTCAGCGATGTACTGAACGAGCTGGTCGAACGTATAGGCGTTCTTCGATGCGCCGGCTCCGAGAATGCGACGGATGTGCGTGTAGGTTTCGAAGTACGATGCGGGCTTCTCCGTGTCTCTGAAGTTGTAGAGGGCGACGTTGATGACAGGCAGGTCAAAGATCGTCGCCTCGATCATCACAGTCGAGTACTCGGTCAGGAGCACATCGGAGTGGTACAGCATCTCAGCGAGGCCATGCATGTCCTCGACCGGCATGTCGATGTCGTCGTTCAACACTCGTACCCGCGGCGGGGCAAAGCACACGAGGTCTCCGTACCTCCCTTTGATCGTCTCCATTCGGGACCTGAACCGGTCGATGACCAGACCCTCCTCTCCAGGCGTTCGGAGCAAGTACCCAGGGTGCAGTCTCACCAGCAGCTGTGCCGGCAACGGTAGACGATTCTCTCTTATGCTGTTCAGCAGTTCCTCAACGACGTCGAATGTTCGATGAAACTGCCTGTAGTTGGAGGTCGCGTACGAGATCAGCTTCCGCTCGCTAGAGAGGCCGTGCCGTCCGAGAAACTCGTCTTTCTCTCTCGGTCTAAACGCGCCGTCGAAGTAGAAATCCCAATGCGCGATTCCTCCAACGATGATCTTTTCTTCTGGGATATCATGGAACACGTTGACCTCTCGCTTCATCGTCTCGTTCCAACTGAGCACGTAGTCTGGCTCCATGCCCCGATAGTCTTTGGTGGTTGGGTTGTCCCAGTTGTGGATGATCGATACGACCCTGCAATGGTGGCGTCGTGCGGCGCGCATGAAGTAAGGGTCGATCATGTAGCCAATCGATGAGACGATGAGCATCTGTGGCTTGTACTTCGCGAAGTACGGGTCGTACATCCTCCCAGAGAAGAGGCGGGCCTCCAAGGCAACGATTCCACGGCGCACCGTTCGCGACTGTCGGCCCACCGTGGCAACAAGCTTGACGAGCCCAAAAGAGATGCGGCCTCTCAAGCTTCGAGACATCTCGGTGCCGTATTGGTAGAAGCGGACCTTGTTCGTGGTGTTCTCGTACCCCCGTTGACTTCCGGACATACACTTACGCACGAGCACAAGGAATCTCTGAACGGGGTTCTTCTTCAGCTCGGCCAGCGCCCTCTCATAGAGTACTGGCTCGATGATCACGTCCTCTTCGCCAAGTCGGCTTCGGTAGTACTCCACATCGTTGTCCTTAACGAAGAGGACGATCTGCATGCCGGCCTTCTTCAATTCTTGAAAGATGTCCGAATACAGGATGTACCGAATCGAGAAGTTGCGGTAGGCAGAGATGAAGACCGTAGGCAGGGCAGTCACAGTGGAACCTCTCGGCATAGCATGATGATCCGCTCCCCGTGACCGGAAAGGCTAAGCCTTTCATGTTCGGTCTTCCGACGCGGACAGCGGTGCGGAGCGTCGCCGAGGAGCTGCGCGCAGAGGAGACCTTCTCTTCCTTGATCGTGCTGCATCAGTGTCTGTCCTTTTCCTTAGTCGTCCGTCTTCTGTGAGGAATCGCTTGAGAGATCAAGCAGTTCCGCCTTCCCACCGCAGACGGACACCAGCTTGTTGAACGCAATGGCGGAGCTCTCGCGGTGGGTTGCTACTAGCAGAATGCTCTCTCGGGAGAGGTGCGCCTGGACATTCTCCAAGACTCTGCGTTCTGTCTCGATGTCCATGTTTGAAGTTGCTTCGTCCAGGATCACCAATCGTGGCTCACGAAGGAAAAGGCGAGCCAGCAGAAGACGCTCGCGCTGGCCAAGCGACAGGCTACGTCCGTCGTCGCCCATCGGCGTGTCTAGTCCCTCAGGCCAGCTTTCGACCAGCTCCAGCAGACAGGCCTTGCTGAGAGCCGCGCGGAGCGACTCGTCAGACGCAGTCCCAGCGTAGTCCAGGGCACGGCGCAGGGAAGTGTCAAAGAGGTACAGGTCATCGCTGCAGTAGAAGCAGTGTCGCCGGAGTCCCTCGAAGCCAGGTACCGCGGTCCCACGGCGAGTGATCGCCACGAGGCGACCTCTTGTCGGGGGGTAGAAGCCCGTGATCAGCTTAAGGAGGGTCGATTTCCCGCCTCCCGAGGGACCTTGCACAAGGATCCGATCACCGGCATTCACCGTGAACGAGACATCTTCCAAGATCGGCTTCTCGTCGTAGCTGAAAGCTACTCCACGCGCCTCGATACGCACGGGGGCCTCGCCGTCGCTCTCGGCTACGGGTCTCGAAGGGCTCTCCAACCGCCTCATCAGCGCTACGGCGCTTGCGACGGCGGGACGATTCTCTCGCAGCTCCATCAGGTCGATCTGCACGGCGGAGACATAGCCTCTCAGCCGGCTGAAGATCAGCAGGAGCACGACGAAAGCGGCCGAGCCCACCCCGAAGAGGACAAGCCCGCAGAACACGATGACCGCCATGGACAGTGCGCCGAAAGAGTCAGTCAGGATCGACATTCTCTCCCGAGTGAGGCTCTTCGAGACCCGCCAGACTCTGCTTCGGCGAACGACGTCCTGAACGTTGCGAATGGCGGCAGCCTCAAGCATATCGAACTTGATGCGTTGGACTCCGTTTAACATCTGGCGCACCTGATGGAGGAGGTCCTTCTGTGCGTTTATCTTCGAGGTGCCAATGTCCTGTAGGATCCGGAAGTTGCGTCGGTTAATGAGGACGGAGACGACGGCCAACCCTGCTGACAGCAAAGCCAAGAGTGGAGCGTAGAAGAACGCTGAGGCGGCCAGTATGAGAGCAGAGACCAGGTTGGATATGGCGCCGAGAAGGGTAAGGGCACAAATGGAGATGCTTCCGACCTGGTTGACGGCGGCATTTGCGACCTCGTCCTTGTCCTCTTTCAGCGCCGCCCAGCCGGCAATTGCCAGGAACGAGTGCATTAATGAGAACAGGTTCTGTTCATAGATTCGATACTTTATGCTCGTCTCGAGACGAATGCGGATCAGGCGCCCAAGCGACAGCAAGAGAATGCTTGACAGCGCGAGCAGGAGAAGGACGAACCGGATGCCAGAGGCGGAGGTCGGCAAAGGTAGACCTGTCTTTGAAGCCACCAACGCAAACGCTCCCGACGCGCTTTCGGGAGAGAGCATGAGATAGACCAGACTGAGAGACAAGACCTCTAGGGTGGGTAGCGCGAGCATGAGCGTCAACAGCGCAGATACAGCGAGTTTTCTGTTTCCCAAGAGGCGAGCCAGCTGCAAGATGCTCACGTTTCCACCACCAAGAAAGCTCTACTGGCCGGGTGCTCGACGGGTGACGTTTCGTGCTCCTGGTTTGCGGAAGGAATCCAGAGGCATCGGTGCACCACGCAGTGGCGCAGATCCCTTCCCGACTGCGAAGTTCCGCGTTCCAGATCCCAAGGCATGTTTCTATCTCTCCGTCTGGTCACAGCGGCGTTTCCTTTCAGGCGGCACACGTGCGTCACGCAGGCGGAGCTTCACCAGGCGCTCCTGACCATTCAGCTCGAAGAACGCGTTGAAGTAGGCAAGAGCGTCGGCCACAGTGCAAGCGCCCGTGCGGACGAAGTACCATTGATCCACGTCGCTCTCGCTTAGCACGTGGTAGAATCCCTCTAGAAAGCTGACCCACACTCGCTTTGCGCCGAGTCGCGCGAGCACAGCGAGGCGGTGGTTACCCTCGAGCACCACGAAGCGTTCCTCGCCGTTCGCCCGCCGCAGGAGGACACCTCCGATGAAGCCGTACCGCCAGGGACGGTATCCTGTGCGCCTGATCTGCTTGTACAGACGAATCGTCTGGTCAAAATCGGAGTGCAAACGCCACTCGCTTGCTGGACCGCAGAAACGCGAACGCTCTTGGTTCTTCTTCTTCGAGATCTCCGGGTCATAATCCAGCCTGAAGTTGCCCCACGGGTATTCGAAGAAGGCTGGTCGAAACTGAGGGACGTAGCCTGTGTGCTCTGGTAGTTCTGCCATGGAACTGGGCTGATAGCGTTCGTAGAATCGGCTCAATGCCGATTCCTCAGGACACAGGGACGGATCCTGGTCGTATTCACGCAGGAGGTCGAGGAGATGATGCCACCCTTCATGGCCGAACGAGAAGCCAAGTGGACCGATGCACGCAGCAACCGGTACCTCCAGTAATACGGACGAGCGGTTCTTCACGACGTAGGCGGTCTGATGCAGCCGATTTCGTAGTCTACCCAGTCCGGCAAGACAGGCGGTGACTCCGCGCTGTAGGGTGCTCTCCGCCGAGACCACGAGCCGCAGTGCCCTCTTCATCAGGCGATTGCGAAGTTGCATGCCACCTACTAGTTCACAGGCGTACTCTTGTTGTTGCGGGCCGCGGCGCGGCCCGTCAAGAACTGCCTGACACATCGAAACCTCCCGATGCACCGGGCACGGAGTTCGTTCACGACAGACGTTCGTCTTCGGACGTTCCCCCTGTGAAAAAGCGGGGCGTCAGACCGTGAGGCGATGACAACGGCTCTGTTCCATGGCGAGACATCATCGGAGAATGAGCACGTCAACCCTTGTTCGTGGAGAACTTCCTCTACCCACGTCACTGTAGGAAAGAAGTAGGATGTGTTGTCGGGATCGCTCTCATTGACAAGCCTGCGGTACCAGAGGAGTGATTGTCCCTTTCTGTCATGGAATGCCCTCCACTCTACCACTACTTGATCTGCCAAGGCGCTGATGATGCGCAAGGCTCCGTACGGATTGGGCACGCGGTGCAGGACTCCCAGACAGATAGCGACATCGAATCGACCGATCTCGGGAAGGTCTGGGCCAAACAGGTCGCGTTGGACGAACTGCACTGCCGATGGTTGGAGGAGGTCGATGATGAAGTGAGCCTTCTCGATTCGTTGGGGATTGATGTCTATTCCAACGACCTCGCGAGCGCCTAGCTCGCGACACCTCAGGGAGAAGAAGCCTTCATTGCAGCCCACGTCAAGCACCCGCTTTCCGGATAGATCCAGACTCTCCAGATAGGGACGCAGCCACTTCCACTTCCCTGTGCTCTTACCATGCCGTTCACTATTGGCGATGGAGGGACGTGTTTGCACGCCGAACGGAAGCAGGAAGTTGTGATTCCAGGGCTGCGTACTGCCCAGTTCTTCGACTCGTCTTAGTATCTCTCTCTTCGTACGGAAGGGCACTTCCGCACCTCTCTCGGAAGGCGCTGGGTTGGCTCGAAGATCTCGATTCGCCTGAAACTGATCTGCTCCGGCCATGGGTTCTACCTCCCTGTCATGGGACAGCTGAGCCCGTCGCCCGAAGAGCCTGCGACTCTCTCAGCCCTCCGAGACGCGAATCTCGGGTCATGTCGTTCTGGGCTTCCCAACAAGATTCCGCTGGCAATCCCGGGCAATCGAACATGCGGCGTTCTGCGAATCGTGTGAACCAGCATCGTGACAGGATCTCCGTGTTCATGAGACTCGAGACCAGAACCGTCGTCTCGAGCTGCCTTCTCTCTGCAGAGAGCGCAACCAGCACTCCGGTGGTGGGGTAGCGAAGCGGGCGCGCGGTCCGCATCACCGAGAAGCTTGTCGGCCGTTGTCTGCCGCTGAGACGGTTCGCAGAAGCTGCTCGGCTCGTTTCCAGTCTTCCCATGTGTCAAGGTTCACCGACTCCTCACACCGCAGGATGAGCGGGCAACAGGCCTCCCCGTGCAGCGTGTGCTGCTTCATGAGGACGTCCCGGAGGACGGCGTAGACGGTGCCGTCGCGCGAGTAGGCAGGCACGACATCCTGTCGGCGCGTGATGTGCTCACCGCCTGGAAGGAAACGCGCTAGGCGGCCGTCAACGATCCTGAAGACGAAGTGCGGCGCGAAGTGGTCCGGGACTCTGACAACGCTGACCACCGAATCGCAGTCGCCGCGCTGAAGGAGCTGCAGGGCTGCGACAAGGTGTCTCGGCTGGCGGAGGGGAGCTGTTGGCTGCAGGAGGACGACGACTGCAGGGGACCATCCTGTCTCTTCCACCTTGGTCACCGCGTGTTCAAGAACTGGGACCATGGGCGTATCGTCTCGGGCCAACTCCGGGGGGCGAAGGAATGGAACCTCTATGCCGAGCGATCGGCCAAGCTCGGCAATTCGTTCGGAGTCCGTCGAGAGAATGAGCCGATCGATGACACCCGATGCTCGCGCAGCGTCCGCGGCGTAGGAGATGAGAGGCCGGCCGGCCAACGGACGTACGTTCTTGTCGGGGATGCCTTTGGATCCGCCACGGGCGGGAATCACTCCAAGAACCGGCTTCATGTCCCTCATCTCAAGATACCGCACGACATCCGCACGCTAGTAGGTGAGGCGCTTCTCGAATGTCAACTCACGGCAGGCAAGCAGTTCTGCGATACGCTGCCCCGCTGTCCCGTCCCCGTAGAGATGACTCGGGGGATAGCGTCCGTGCTCACTCTGCCGATGGATTGCCGTCTGGATGGACGTTCGATCGTGGCCCACATCGATCACGTTCGATCCGCGTTCTCGCCCCGCCTGGCGCGAGCCGATATTCACGACGGGGACTCCGAGGAACGCGCATTCCCGAATGCCGACGCTTGAGTTTCCGACCACACAGCGGGTGTTGAAGATGAGTCGCAGGAAGTCCTCCGAACGCATGTTTCTGTAGAAATGAATGCGGGAGGAGGGCTCTGTCTCCCGGAAGACGCGGATTCCCTTCGAGGTTCCGTCGGACCCAGCGTCAACATTGGGCCAGAACCAGAACGCCGGTAGTCCTGACTCGTGCACCGCCCACAGCGTTTCGCTGACCTGCTCCCAAGCCTTCTCGTATTCGGTGGTGACCGGATGCTGCAAGACCACGAGGTATCCGTCAGACAGCGGGAAGGTGGCACCAACGCCACCGTATTGAGTGAACGGATCGAAATCAAGCTGCGGCCTCTTCAACACGGCAGTCGCAAGGTCAATCGACGGGCAGCCGGTCACGAACACCGTGTCAGGATCCTCTCCCATGCGGATCACCCGCTCGGCGGCGCGATCCGTAGAAACGAAGTGCAGATTCGACAGTTTGGTCACCGCATGCCGAACCTTCTCGTCAATCGATCCCGTCACCTCTCCTCCCTGGACGTGGGCCACGGGGATATTCATGTAGGAGGCCGCTATCGCGGTCGCCAGTGTCTCGTAGCGATCCGCAACTGTGACCACGACATCTGGTTTGAGGGTGTCGAGAAGCGTGGCAAGCTCTACGAGGGCCACCCCCGTCGTTTTGGCCGTCGTAATGAGGTTCTCTCCTTCCACGACCATGTAGACCCGCGCTGCGATGTCAAAGCCGTCGTCCTTCATGTCCTGGGAGACATTCCCGTAGTTGTGAAGCAACGCGGAACCTCCGACCACCAACTGCAGCTCCAGGTCCGGATGGCCGGAGATGGCTGTCAAGGCGGATTTGATGCGGGAGTAGCTGGGTCGAGCCGTGACGACCACACATACCTTGCGCGGCATCAGTCTCTCTCCTCGAGATCTTCAGGCAGCAAGAGCTCATTGGCGAACACACGGCGCGCCAAGCGTCGGCCGATGAGCTCCCGGAGTTGGCTTGCGGGGAGACCAGTTCCGGGCTTCTTGACAGCGAGATGCTCCTCATTGAGCACGGTGCCGGCGGGTAGGTCCAGCCTCGCGACCACGCTCTTGGTGAACAGGTTGCGCATCGCCTGCAACTCGCGGGCCACCGTATCCTTGTCGGCGGGCGCTGACTTCATCCTCTCGATATACCGGACTCCCTCCACCAACTGGCGCAGCTCTGCTGTGGTGACAGACGCCGGCACGTCGGGGCCGAACATCTCGCGGCTCAGGGTGACGTGGACCTCCAGCACGTCAATCCCCAACGTCGCGGCGGCGAGTCCCGGGTAGATGCAGCCAGAGTGGTCGGAGAGGCCGACCGCGCAGTCGTGGCGCTCGCGGAAGAACGGGAGCAGGTTGAGCCCGATTCGCTCGGGTGGCGTGGGATAGATCGAGGTGCATTGCAGCACCACAACGGGGTTTCTGGTCGCTTTCAACCGCTCAACCGCCTCGTCGATCTCGTCGAGTGGACTCATGCCAGTGGATAGCAGGAACGGCAATCCGGTCTCTGCCATGCGCTCCAGCATCGGGACGTTGCTGACTTCACCAGAGGCGATCTTCCATGCCGCAACTCCGACCCGCGTCAAGAGCTCAACTGCCTCGATCGAGAAAGGAGAGCTGAGGAAGACCAGCCCGCGTCTCTCGGCGTGCTCCTTCAGCCCGTGCCACTGTGGTTCGGTGAACTCCATGCGTTTCCAGTAGTCGTAGCGAGAGGCGTCCTGAGGACTGAACTTGACGCGCCACGGCTCATCTGGGGTGCTCTCCGCAGCCGCGATGTGGGTCTGGAACTTCACGCCGTCGGCGCCGGCGTTCGCGATCGCGTCAATGAAGGAGTGAGCGAGTCCCAGGCTGCCGTCATGGCTTTGAGCGACCTCGGCGATGAGGGTGCAGCGATTCTCGGTGAGGATCTTCTTGCTCATCGTTTCGTCCTTCTCGACTTCGCTTCAATGCAGGAGAGGATTGCCCCGGGGATAGACTGCTCCCGGCCGTTTCGGCCTCTGCAGCCAGCCCCCGCGCGCCTCTCATCCACGCACCTGCCCATGAAAGAGGCACAATGCGCAGCAACATGGGAGGACGTCGCACTCCGCGACTCCCCAATCCGCTCTTCCTCTCCCAATGCACCCGATAAGCGGAGTCTCTTTGCTCCGCTCTGGCGCTACGCGCCGAACCTGTGGCTAAGAGCCCACTGCGGCTCTTGCCTCAAGCCTCTTTCTCTGCCTGCGCCTCCAGTGTTTTCTGCTGTTGATCCCCTCCAGATACTCTGCCTCGAGGGCGCTCGCACGCGCTAGGGAGGCGCAACGCTCTTGGCGCTCATTGTGGATCAGGATGCGCGCGCCGGCGTGCGCTGATCGAGCCATCTGTCGGGTTCCATTCCCCACAAGAAGTAGCGTGTGTGTCGGGTCGTAGTACTTGAGCAGATCGTCCCACTCTGTGGTGGGGACATGGAGAGCCCCCCAGGCATCCTCGTACGGGCGTTGGTAGGCAAGCTGAGTAGCCCAGGTTCGCCATTTCCCTTCAGTCATCTCTTGTCTCCCTGGGCCACTCGAGGGATATCTTCCGTCCTGCCAGGCGCAACACCGGTACGTCGCTTGTCTTTGCGGACGAACCGTCGACCGCGGAGATTCCCTGCTCGAGGCACGTGAGCCGGCAGACGTCGATCAGGTCGTTGTGTGGGTCGCCTTCGAGGCGCACGCTCGCGTAGCCTTCTCGGTGCAAATCAGCAAGCAGCGTACGCGCCTCTTCTCGGGTCTGTCTGTAGAGGCGCATGGATTCGTGAAGGTAGGCGGTGGTCAACCGAGCCTTGGCGGTGACTCCTCGAGGAGTCAGAAGATACCTCCATCGCCACTGTCCGATTCGCTTGACTTTGACGTAGCCCTTAGCCGTGAGGCGCTTAATCAACCAGTTGAGCGTCCCGACAGCCATGCCCAGACGAGCGGCCAGATCGACCTGGCGGCTCTCGGGCTCATCGGCCAGCGCCTCGAGGAGTCTGAGCTCACGCATCTCTTCTTGACTGCTACTCTCGTCCATCTCGCTTGTCATTCAGCTCTCGAATTCGGCAGACGAATCATACAGCAGAAAGCGCCTCTTGCCAAGAGGGATTGTCGAACAAGGCGAGACGAAGCGCATGAAGACAAAGCTCGTTGCCCCGCCCTGTCGAGTCGAAGGGATCCCGAGGGCCCACAACAGATCGGGACGGGGAGGATTCTCAGGGTCGATGGACTCCGCAGTTGGGGAGGAGAACTTCCTCTCGTACCCACCCTGTCGCAAGGAGGCCCTTGGGTTCTCCGCCGGCCCAGCAGCCGAATCTCGGATCTCTGCTTGGCAGTCAGCCGCCCGCGCGGGCATCCTCCCGAACCCGGGTTGCCGTGGATCGAATGGAGCGAGCCAGGGAGTACATGCCATAGCCTGCGAAGACCCACATCAAGGGCAGCAGAGGATAGCGGAACCGTATGCCGAACACGGTGATTCCCAAGAGGAACGTGAAGCAAAGTAGCGGGATGGCCACCAGTAGCCAATAGGAGTTCTTCTTCCACTCCCATGCCGACTTCATCACCCCGTAGACGCCCGTCGCCAGCATGGCGAAGGCGAAGGGACCCAAGAGGATTCCCCATCGGCCGTAGCCCTCTCTCGGGACGAGCGCCCAGACGTCTTTCACTGCGAGAGCCATGCGGGGAACGATGTAGGACGGCTGGTACCAGGATCGCTGCAAGATGGTGATGGGCATGAACTCGCGAAGGACCGGGTCCCAAATGACCCTGGGCACAGTGGATGTCAGGTGGGAGCCAATCAAGGAGCAGAGCGGCCACAAGCCGACACCCGCGACTGCGAGGCAGGCCAACCGCCAGCGCCAAGAGGGGAGCCGATAGAGTAGAGCCAGGAAGAGAATCAAGACCGGGAAGACGACGTAGCAGGGCCGCGTCGCATACAGCGCGCCGCTCGCGACGGCGAAAGCGGCTCCAAAGAGGAATGGAGATCTCTTTCTCGCTAGGCATAGTGCGCAATAGAGGAGAAGGACCAGTTCGAGGGCGACGAGAGAGTCCTTCATCGGGAAAGGCGCCCAGTAGATGGCTTCCGGGTAGAGAGCGAACCCCGCGGCCGCCCACAGACCGGAGGTGGGCGTGTAGAGGAACTTGCCCAGGTGGTAGATGCACAGACACACGAAGACCGAGACCGCGATCTGTGCCAGGCCGAGCGCGATAAGGGAATGTCCGAACACACGATAAATCCCGGCCATGTAGTACAGGATGAACCATTCTGGATAGTCGAGGTGGTTTTGCCCCTGGAACGCTATCTCCTGAGCCTGCTGGTCAAACCAACGCGTGTCGTCCTTGTGCAACACCCCGCCCTCGAGATGGGGCAACACCACCACAGACAGAAAGAGAAGACGCGCGACGAGAGCGACGAGAAGGAGTGTGCCGATGTTGATTCGTAGGAGCCTCCTCGGCACGACTCTGGAGAGCATGTCAGAGAGCCTCCTCCTGGGTCGGCGCGGCTCCTTCACTCCTCACCTCTTCGTTCGAACTAGCCGATGCGGTCAAGCAGCACGACCGATAGCCGCGCGTCGGGTGGACCAAATCGGCGACCAAACCTCCCCTTCTCGGCTGCGCCGAATCCTTCCGGAGCGAGTCTCGTCTCCTCGGAGCAGTTGCCGCGCAACGGCATCCTTACGATCATAGAGGCAGAGTAGTTCTTGAGGGCCCCTTTGTCAAATGAGCTGATACTCTGGCGGAATCACCTCCCGGCAGCCGCATTCGACGGCCAAGGAGGGCGTTCGCCTGGGGAGGTTGTGAGGAGCGCTGTGAGAGGCGCGCGGAGCGCGGTGGATGGAGTTTCAAGGTCCGGGAACCGCGTGCGACAGGGGTTCCTGAAGCTACGTCCGTGCGCGAGGACGAGGACGGGGTCGAGGGGTTGCAGGCTTCGCGCTGTGCGTCCTACGTTCGAGCTGCGGACCCCGCTCGTAGACCCACACGGTCTCCTTGATGAGCGTCTCGCCGAACCGGCCTCGCCTCGACACGTCAGCCCATTCGCTCAGCGTGTAGACGAGGAGATCGACGGGGACGGGGAGCGATACGGCGTCCCATCCGAGGATCCGCTCTTCGGCTCGGGAGGGGGCTCGCTCCACGATGGCGATGATATCGAGGTCGCTTCCCACCCCGGCGTCGCCTCGGGCGTACGAGCCGAAGTAGCCGATGCGGAGCACCTCGGGTCGGAGCGTGGCGATCCGCTGCGCCCAAGTACGGGCGGCGGGGTCCACGGTAGCGCGGTCAGGCCATCTGGGCACGGACGAAGTCAAGGATCTCGTGGGCATAGCGTAGGGCCTCCTCGCTTTGCATCGGGCCGTAGTGCTCAAACGGAGCGCCCTCTACGTGGCCGCTGGGGTACCGCGACGAGACGTAGAAGGCGTCGAGAGCGTGTCCCTTGTCGACGAGCCCGCTTGGGAGGGCGATTCGACGGGGCAGCTCGTGCAGAAGCTTCGCTACGACGTGGCCCCAGGCTTCTTGTCCCGTGTGCAGGCGAAGAGCCTTCAGGGCTTTCAGAGCGCCCTGGTGGGAGGCGAAGCAGGCCCACTCGTGTCGGCCGGCTACCTTGGAGTCGCGCGCCTGCTCGAGGTCACGGACGGCCTGTGCTACCCAGTCCTTCGCGCGGTTGCTCATGGCGGATCACGCTGTGATTGTACTCCTCGCGGCGGGAACCGTGCGAACGGGCCTCTCCTGCTGGAGGAGGCCGCCTCCTGGCACGCGCTGTGGAGGCGCCCCCCGATCCTTGCTCGTCGGTCTGCTTGCAGGGGGAGCGAAGGAACCCCGACCTACTCCGCCCCTGGCTCGGGGACGGCGAGCGACCGCTTGGACGGGAAGCGAGCACGGCTGGGATCGGGAGGCTGACTCTATCGCCGGGAGCGAGGTCGTCGATGGCCTTCCCGTGGTCGGGTCTTGGTGAGCGCATCAGGGCAAGCCGCACTAATCAACGCCTTCATCCGAATGGCACCATCATTGTAGCACGAACTCCGGAGGTGCCTGATGCCGCTTGTGAACGCGAAGGAGCTCCACGACCGGACCTCCGAGGTCCTCCGCCAGGCCGCAGAAGGGAAGGCCGTGTTCATCACCCGCTATGGGAAGCCGGTGGCCGTCCTGCGCGACCTCTCGGAAGAGGAGCGGGAGGGCCTCGCCCTGTTCGGTCACCCTGGCGAGAGAAGCGCCCTCGAGGCCCGCTCGCGCGGACGCGGTGGCCGGTCGGGCAACTCCTCTGGCCGCGCTCGCGGCTGAGCCGCACCGGGCAGCCAAACCCCGACGGTGAGCTATCGTGTCCTCGTCACTCACCAAGCGGAGAAGGAGCTCCGCCGCTTGGCGGCGAGGACCCGCACGGCACTCCTCGAAGGGCTGAGGCGGCTCGAGGACGACCCGTCTCCCGATGGCCACTCGATCGTCCGCATCAGCGCGGACTCGAAAGGGGTCCTTCAGGATGCTCTGCAGGACCTTGGGGTGAAGGATCTTCCCGGCCCTGCCTTCAGGCGCGGCCGTTGTAGGTGCGTGGTTCCTTAGTTCGTGGTGCGGAGCTCAGGGTGGTCGCTCGGGATGGGCTCGCCTCTTGCCAAGCGATCCTCGATGTGAAGCCGGATCGCGTCGCGAATGTTGTCGATGACCTGCTCGTAGGTCTCGCCCTGGGCGTAACAACCTTGGAGGGAAGGGCAGACAGCGAAGTAGCCGTCGCTGTCCTTCTCGATCTGGACAATGGGGAGTCCTTCTTTCATCGCTCGCACCTCACGCGATCCGGTCGAGGATCTCGAGGTACTCCTTCCGGGTCATGCCCGCGCTTCGCGGGTTTGAGAGGATGTGCGTGACCGGGACGTTGTGGTGGCTGGTCTTGATCACAAGAGGGCGCTTGGCACCGGGTCTAGTGAGGATGAGGTGATCCCCTCTCTTGCGAGCCACCGCAAAGCCGACAGTCTCGAAGACTCTGACCAGCGTCTGATGGGGGACAGGAGTGATCCTTGTTCCATCCACTCCCTACTCCGTGGTCAGAGACTTGGCAAGGACAGGCGTTCGTGAGACCCAGGCGTCTCCCCGTTTGGCGAAGCCGGCTTCTTCGAGCACCTCGGTGAGGCTTCCTAGCGCCTCGCAGCCTTCCAAGAAGGCGCTGACGGCCTCGCGCAGGGAGTCCTCTGCCTCGCGGGGAGTGGTCCCGAAGCTTGACACGTCGAGTTCAGGACAGATAGCGACGTAGAGGGCTCCCTCTTGGTAGATCTCTCCGCGGAACGAGACCCGAGCAGCCACCGGTTCACCTCCCTTTGAAGCGTTGCTGGGAGTATGCCAGGAACTCCGGACCAGACCGAATTCGGTGAAGCATACCGCGATTGCCGGGGTGCGTAGTTCGAGGTGCGTGGTTCCTTGGTTCGTGGTGCGTGGAACCGAGTGCGTAGTTCGAGGTGCGTGGTTCCTTGGTTCGTGGTGCGTGGAACCGAGTGCGTAGTCCATGGTTCGTGGTGCGGGGGTTCATAGTGCGTAGTTCGAGGTGCGTGGTTCCTTGGTTCGTGGTGCGTGGAACCGAGTGCGTAGTCCATGGTTCGTGGTGCGGGGGTTCATAGTGCGTGGTTCGAGGTGCGTGGTTCCTTGGT
>Ga0315289_10001218_pt1 | contig 40243 bp, 20 predicted proteins | sample YL17G11_40_MG_FD_203452 | JGI IMG/M metagenome (GOLD analysis project Ga0315289, IMG submission 203452) | Sediment microbial communities from Yellowstone Lake, YNP, Wyoming, USA - YL17G11_40 | ecosystem: Environmental > Aquatic > Freshwater > Lake > Sediment | place: USA: Wyoming | collected... | reverse complement strand
CATCTATCGCAATGACCGCGAAGTTGCCGCTTCCACGGACACCGCGTTTTCCGATACCGGCCTTCTGGCCGCCGCCACCTATGCCTACGAAGTTTCCGCGCTCGGCGTCGGCGGATTGGAGAGCCCCAAATCCACGCGCGTGTCCGTGACCACCAGCGTGGACAACACCGCGCCGGCCATAGCGGCGATCAGCGGCGCGGGCGACGGGAAAATCGTACGTCTCGTTTTCAGCGAGCCGGTGGAGCAGACAAGCGCACAGACCGCGGCCAATTATGCCATCGATAAAGGCATTGCGGTAAGCCTGGCCGTGCTGGCCGCGGACCGCAAAACCGTCACGCTCACGACCTCGCTCATGACCAGGGGCGCGGCATATATCCTTACGGTCAATAATGTCCTTGACCGGGCAACGGCGCCCAACAGCGCTTCAAATGTAAAGGCGCCGTTCATCTGCTTTGACGGCATCACGAAGATCCGCTTTTTCCCGCGGCCCGGCTACGGCGCGCGCATGGCGGGCGGCGTGTTCGAAGGCACGAATGGCGCTCCCGGCGCAGGGCCGTATACCACGCTCTGCGTGCTTCCCGTTGCCGCCCTGCCTACCGGCTGGGCGGAAACCTCTACGTTTGTCAATTTCGATGCCGGCTACCGGTATGTACGCTACCGTTCGCCCGCCCAGTCGTGGGGCAATGTCGCGGAAATCGAATTCTGGTCCGGTTCTACAAAAGCAACGGGCACTCCCTTCGGTACGGCCGGGGCGAATGCCGGCAACGATTTCTTAAAAGCGTTCGACGGCAACATCACCACTTTTTTCGATTGCACCCAGGCGGACGGCGCGTATGCGGGATTGGATATTTCGGGATGGTCGCCGGTGGCGGTGCAGACAACGCGCAGATTCGCCGGCCCCCGGAACCTTGTCATCAAGGCACGCGGCAGTTCTCTGACAATCGCCGGCGCCGGGCAAACCGCGGAACTGTATGATATGCGCGGCGTGCGCGTGGAAATTTTCGATTGCAATGGAAAGCCGGTCGTGCAGGCAAAGGGCGAAGACCGAAGGCTTGCCATGACCGTGCCCGCGGCCGGCACGTATCTGCTGCGCATTGCATCGGCAATCGGAGTTCGGATGCAAAAGATTGTGGTCAGATAATCATCAAAGATGCTCGCGACCCGGGCGGAACATGGCGCGAGGCCAAAAGCCGTTGGAATGGCGGTCCGATCGCAGGTCTGATTATCGCAAGTAAACATTCAGAAAAGGAGCGTGTATGCGTAATCGAGAGGGGAATTCAGGAAAAAGCCGGTGGAGTTTCATGATCGGGCTGGTCCTTGCCGGGGCTTGTATTGCATTCGTCAGTCAGACCGCGCTTGCCGTGGGTGCCGGGCAGCCGATTGTGACCGCAGGGGGGACCATTTTGACCGCCACCGGCCAACGGATGAGGGGAACGCCGATCAATATAAAGAAGAGCTACGGTCCCGCGGTCAACGATTGGGCCAAAGACATCAACAATCTGCGAAAGGCCCGAGATGAAGCGCACTATAATTTGTTCCGGCTCTGTTTGATTGATGGGCAGCATATCAATTATAACTGGAGTACCTGGTATACTGTCAATGAAGCCCTGACCCAGGTTGTCGACACCATTGTCAAAAATGCCGAAGCGCTTGGCGGCATTTATCTCATGGTGGATTTTCATTCGCCATTCCGAAATTGGGATCAAACTCAAGCCGATTGGAACGTCGATAATTTCTGGAAAACCGTTGCGCCCAGATACAAGGACAAATCTTTTGTCATGTATGAAGTGTTCAACGAGGGCTCCGGCTGTGAAGGGCCGACGCCCGGGACGGTGATGTATGATTGGGTGCCTCTTCGCAATAGTATTCGCAATGCCGCGCCTAACAATGTGATTATCCATGGTTCTCCGGCATGCATTTCGGGAAACCGATGGGGGCCATGGCTTAGAGATGACTTTGCCAAGCAAGGCGGGTTCAATTGGGCTGGAGGAAAAGATGCATTCGGATTCCACGGATACGAATCGGGGCTCACGCCCGACGTTATAAAGGGTATCCAGGCATGCGGCGTTCCTATTATTATGACCGAAGTGGGCTATGTCGGGGCGGAATGGTCGGGGTATCAGCTGGGCCCGTATACACAGCAATTCGAATGGTACGAACGAAATGGCGTTTCCTGGGTCGACTGGCATGATTGGCAAAAAACCGATCCGCTCAAGAATGCAATGACGATCGGGATACCCGATGCATTGGCAAAAGGGTATGCGTGGTGGCTCCAGGCCGCGGCACAGCCTCTTGCGAACGGGTATCGCGACAACGGCATTTCACATACGTCAAGACCGGGATACCGCTTCGACTCAATGGGCCGATGCATTGTTTATTCCGGCGACAAAGGACGGGGAACCCCTTTGACTCCGTCGCATACCGCCGGCAAGTTGACGAAGACCCGGTGACCGTCCGCGGAGGGGCAATCTCATGGGGCCGGCGAATGGATCCGCCCGGTTTCCTGGTCTTCGGCCCGCCGGCCATTGTTGAAATCGCACGCATTGACACCTAAGCGAAAGAACAGGGGTCGGACTAAGTTTAGAAGTTTAGTGTCAACGGGTACATCGAGGCCGCCGCATCTATGGTGTCCGTATGGCGTCCATGCTGGACCGTGGACCGGGGGGCGCACGAGATTCCCCCATGATGCCAACTGCGATCTTCACGTGAGATTCATCGACCGCAACCGGCACGGACTGGGAGCGTGGTGTAGGACGACTCTCCGGTTCGCGTCCGTCCCCTCGTGCGGATTGCCATTTCGCTAAACTTCTAAACTTAGTCCGACCCCGTTCCCATGGAGGCGCTTTTTGCCGCGAGACGCTGGGACCCGTGTATCTTGCGTCCGACCCTCAAGTTTCCCTTTCAACAATGAACCCGTCGGTCGCGACCGTCCTGAGGCGCCAACGGACGTTCTTTCTGGTTTGACGGGCCGCCACAATGAAACGAAGCATCTCGGCGGCAATGGCGCCGAGGTTGAAGTCGAAGGAGGTGATTCGGCGGTACAGGGATAGGGACGAATTGTCAAATCCAATCGGCTCGATACGTTCCGCGCGCCGCTTGAGAAAATGGAGAGCCATGGTGGCGACAACATCGTTGGCGCAGATCCAGACCCGAGCGCCTTTTTCCCTGATCGCGGCACGGAAGAGCGGGAGGCATACCCGATATACGCTCATCAGGTACTCTGCTGAATCAACGCGCGCCGCCATCGTATGGTTGAACCACTCGCGCGCTTCGCTCTCGCCGCGCGGGCGTCGCATGCGTGTCTTCTTCGGCATCCGTCGAGAACCCACCGGGTGGAAGATGTATGACTCCATCGTTCGATTCACCGTGAAGACAGAGACGTTCAGGGGTCCGACGCCGGTTAGGCGGAGACCAGCCAGTCTTTGCTGCGACCACTGGTCGCCATGGAACGGCGAAATATATGCCGCGTTATTCGTTCCCCGCGCCGTGCAAAAGGCGCCCACCGCACGGCCGGATTGCGACGAGGTCGATGCGGTGAATATGCGGAATGTCCCCTCGGCAAAATGCTCCTTCAAAGAGTCTACACCTATCTCGTCAAGCACTGCGACCGGTATCCGCGCGCGCGACAGCGTCTCTATGAGAGACCGGCAGAGGGCGCGCGAGCGATTGACCACGAGAATCGCACCCAGCGCGCGGGAGAACTCCGGCCGCGGCCCAGCGGCCCCGCTTTGCGGCGCAGGGAAGACGGTCGTCCCGTTGTCATTCTCAAAGAAGGGGACCGGTACGAGCCGCGTACCCGATTGCGCGGTGAGTTGTTCCAGGTGGCGCATGAGCTGGTTGTCAATGTCCGACAGGAAGCTGGTCAGCGACTGTGCGCCACCTTCGCTTTCCATAAGAAGCGCAATCCATTGACCATCGGCGTGCAGTGCCTGCGTAGGGAATGGGACTCGCAGGTCGCGTCCTCCGGGCTCCACCATGCCGTGGCGAACCGCTATATGGAGCGCGGTGCGCAACGTGGGAAGCGAAACGCCGTAGCGGTCGATCAGCGTCTTGCGCAATGGGATGGTACGTCCCGGGGGAAACACACCGTTGCGGATGTCGTCGGCCAGGCACCCGAGGGTACGGCGGACGCGATATGGGTAGGAACACCATGAATCGGCCGGGGCCGCCGTCAGCGGCGCTCCTTTGGTCCTGAACCGGTCCATTCGCGTATGCCGGAGTTCTCCACTGCCGCACAGCACACGCAGTGCCTTCCACATCGTAAAGGATGACACGCCGGCTTGGGCGGCCCAGACGCGGACCGAGGGTAGTTTTCCATTTACATCCGCTGAATGAGCGTGGTGGCGGCGAACAAAGTCGACGGCATCCTGAACGCGTGATGGCTCATGCATCATAATAACAAAATAACATTTGCTTGCTACAATTTCGATAATACCGATGCCGTGGCCGCCCTGCTTCCGTATATTAGCATATACGCGCTACGCCGGAGCTGTGGCAATGCGAGAGAGGACGGAGTTTGGAGATCAAAGGCCGGCCTGTGGGCATACTCCAAAATGGAAACGGAGGATCTCTATGGAGGCCTCGATGCAAAAAGAACGTAGCAGTCATCGACCGAGACTCTAACCATCAACGAGGGAGGCGCCTGTGCGACATATTAGAAGTCATCTTCATAAGGGAAAGATCGTTGCTTTTATTGCTTTACTGTCGATGTTTTCATATGCTAACCGTATCGTTGTCGATAAGCAGGACGGGTCGGCCAATGACGCGAATCCCGGAACCGAGGCATTGCCCAAGCGCACTATTCAGTCGGCGGCCAATGCGGCTCAACCGGGCGATACGATATACATCCACGCCGGCATCTACCGCGAGCGCATCACACCGCCGCGTGGAGGATCGTCGGAGTCCATGCGCATCACCTACATGGGAGCGCCGGCAGAATCGGTGTTCGTGCGCGGTTCCGATGTGTGGGCACCCACATGGAGCAATCTGTCGGGGAACATCTTCTACGCGGTTCCGGATGAGGCCATGTTCAACGACAACAACTATAAAGCCCCGGAAGACAAGAACCCGTTCAAGGTCAGACTCTGGGACGATCCGACCGCCGCTTTCGCCACCGGAGGACTGACCAAGGGCTGGACCTGCGGCGACGTGTTCGTCAATGGTGAACGGTACTGGGAAGCACGCCCGGGAACCGCTCCGTCCGCGGTCACTTCCCGGAAATGGTTCTACGACAATGCAACGGGCCGTCTGTATATCTGTTTCCCGGACAACAATACGGCCACAAAAACCGTGCAGATCACCACGCGCCGCCGTCTGGTGGGGCCTAAGATCCAGGGTCTGGCTTACATAACACTCAAGAATATCATTTTCGAGCATTGCGGCAACAACAGCGCCGATTGGATGGACAATAACTATTGGAGCATCTACTGCGGCTATATCTGGGGCGCCGTGGACTGCGAAGGCGGCCATCATTGGACAATAGAGAACTGCGTCGTGCGCGATATCCGGTCCATTGGTATCAGAATAGGCTACCATCTCAACTGCAGCAAACCCTCCACCAGTGCCACGCCGGAGACCGGAGTCAGCGGCGCAGCCGACGCGCACCATAACATCGTCCGCAACTGCATCGTGAAGAACTGCGGCCAGCAGGGCATCAACTGCTCCTTGAACAAGAACACAGTGGCCGATGCGAATACCGGATATTGCCAGATTGTGGGCAACTGGGTCGAGAACAACGACTGTCTGTATATCACCGGTTACGAGGATGCCGGATGCAAGACTCATGCGTTCCATAATGGTCTGATAGCGGACAATGTGTTTATCAACAACATCTGCTACGGACTGTGGAACGACTGGCAGACCTACAATTCCCGCATCACCCGCAACATCATGATCGGCAACACGTTCAGCGGCATTTTTTACGAGCTGACAAACACCCCCAACGCTTCCCCCAATTACTACGACAACAACATAGTAGTGAGAAACGGCTGGTATTGCATAGCCATTGATGACGCCCAGGACGGAATCTTCGCCCACAATCTCCTCGAAGGCCAGGGCGCTACCGCTTACCCGGACCGCACGCCGGTAGAGAATATCCAGTTTGTGAACAACCTCATGGTTAGCTGCAGTCCGTGGGGCACCTACGCCGCCGGCAACGTGAACAGCGGCGTCACCTACACCTGGAACGCAGCCACATTGACCTTGACTCTCAACATAGCCAACAACCTGCCGTTCACCGGCGCGGCCAATGATGTGGCGGCGAAAATGGATGTCGATTTTAACAAACGACCGTACGGAGCGGTACCGCATATCGTGGGGCCGTTTCAGGATCTTAAGCAGGGCTCCAACACGTATGTGTTGCGTCCCAGAGGAGGCATCACCCCGGCGAAACCCCGCTTAGCGCTGCCGCATTCCGGCGCCGCTCCGTTTTCGATGATTCTGCGGGAACGGATGGCGACGGTTGTCAACAAGCAGGCCCGGCCGCTGACCCTCACGTTGATCGACGCTCAAGGCCGGACTGTGATGCGCAGCGTGATGGCGCCCTGCATGTCGGGCAGTTTCCTCGTACCCGTTTGCGGTGTTTACTTAGCGCAAAGCGAAGGCGGCGGGGTGACACACACGCAGCGCTTTGCTGTCCGATAGGGCTTCGGATGGCATCAGGCACCTGAGACGGAAAATCCGCTTTCGAAAAAGGAATTTCCTATCGAATCGGAGCCGGACTAAGTTTAGAAGTTTAGTGTCAACGGGTACATCGAGGTCGCTGCGCCGTGGATCCCCGCTCGATGATGTACCCCTCGATTTGCGGCCGGGAGAGCTTACGAACGCGGCTTGCGAGATTGGGACGCAGCAGAAACATCAGCACCGACCGCACCGAACTTTCGAAATTGAAGTCGTAGGACGTAATGTCCGCTTTAAAGGCCTGGGTCGTATTGCCGAAGCCCACCAGGGAAATTGTTCCAGGAATCGCGATCCGCTTTGCCCTAAGAAAACTCCAGGCCATTATCGCGACTGCATCGTCGCAGCCCACCCAGGCGGTGATTGCGTTGTCGGTGAGGGCATGCTCGAACAGCGGAACAAGTGTGTCAAAATAGACTGCGTTTTCGTACTCAATCCAGGCGGTAGCGCGTACATGCTCGCGACCGGCAAGGTATTGGTCCGGGAAATCGGGAAGCGGGGTTATTGACGGTTGAAAGGACAAGAACTTTTGCGCGACAAGAGTCTGGAATTCGCTCTCGTCTGGGACCTGACGCTGGCAGAAGGGCGTGACCGAATGCTGAGGCCCTGCTGCCGCATAGGCGTCGGTGATTCCCTGAAGGTGGGTAACGGGCCAGGTCAGGGCGCGGGGCGAAAAATAGGCGATCCGCCGATGACCGCGTCCGATCAGGAACCGGCCGGCGTCGAGTCCCGGATTCCTGGTGACCCGGGAACTGACCACTTGTAAATGCGACTTGCCCGACAACGACTTCGGAAGGTCCCACCCACCAAGCCAGTCGACGATGCTCACCGGCTTGCCCGTGTGCGCAAGCCAGGAGAAAACGGTTTGATTGACAGCGGCGAACCAACTCACCAGATACACAATTCCCGCGCACTCTGTCACCATACGAGGATCGGCGGGCTGCATTTCCTCCGGCTGCCGTAGAAGCGGCTCGCCTTCGGAATCGATTGAAACGATGAGTTTCTTCAAGGCGACACCGTTGCGAAGGCATTCGCGTTCCAGCAGACAGATGAACGATGTATCCAATTCCTGCGGCGGAAGGTTCAGCGACGTGGGAATGCTGAACCAGACGAACAGCACGTGGGACCGCACAGCGGGCAGGGCAGCGGAGGGGACCATATATCTGCAGCCCCGGCGCGACAGCAGGTCCGCACTCGTCAGCGATTCGAGGGCCTTGCGCAGAGTCACGTACGAGGTCTGATACCGGATGCGAAGCTCTTTACATGTGGGGATACTGGCGCCGGAGGCAAATGCCCCACCCGTGATGTCGTCGCGGATTTGCACGGCAACCGCGTCCCACGCGCGAACAGGAACGGCCATCCTCCGCGGGTGATCCGCCGAAGTTTCTGATAATCTCCCCGGAATTCGGCATCGCTGGCCTTTGACTCCAGCCAGAATGCCCTGTTTTTTGAGAACACCGGTGGCAACGGTGACCGTATCGGGAGAAACCGAGATTATCCGTGCCAGCTCCTTGCGCCCCGGAAGAATCGTGCCCGGACGTAAAGCGCCCGAGTCGATTCCGCCGGTGATATAATCAACGACCTTTTGAACTCCAGGGCCTATGGGTTGATTTCGCGGCTTCTGCATATTCCGGCACCTCCTGCAGCTTTTAAACTGAAAATAATTAATTGTATCAGGCTTGGTTCATAAGCCGCCGTACATTTATGGGCAAGATACTTGAGCCCTCAACAATAAATAGGAAGCGACATCCCATGAGTTGTAAGCCGGCACGGTTTTTTCCGAGGTCGTATCCCGTTTTGATGGCGTTTTTGTTGTCAATCAGCAATCATTAATGCGCACGAAAATGGAAGAGAAACATTCGCAATGATCACCTTTTAATAGGAGCACGATATGAGGGGGCAGGCAAAGAACTCCAGTTTAAGCATTCTGATCGTTGCCGGGTTCCTTGTTTCATCATTTTTTCAGCCGGCCTATGCGGCCGCAGCGGGACGACCGATTATCTCCGGCGGTACGGTAAAGACCGCCGACGGTCAACTGCTGCGCGGGTGTCATGCGCATGTTTGCAGGGACCAGAACGGCAACCTGAGCAAGTTTTTCACCGTTATGAGCAACGTAACAAAAATGCGCGATCAGGCGCACATGAACGTGATTCGTATTTGCTGCGTGACTCCTGCATGGGGCGGGCTCAGCGACCCCAGTCTTACTATACCCTTTGTCGATTCCATTGTTGCCAATTGTGGAGCTGCCGGCATTTATGCCATCATCGATTACCATGGGCCGGTTCTCCAGGACTCCTCCGTGTGGGACCTGAAGAATTTCTGGAAGCTGTATGCTCCCCGTTACAAGGACAAAACATTCGTCCTTTATGAGTTGACGAACGAAACATTTCCTCCGACCGCTCCCGATGTAATTCCCTCGAACGGATATACCGGATGGCCCGGCGTGGCGGCGTACATTGCGCAAACGGTCAAGGACATAATCCGCCCGGTCGCTCCTAACACCATGATTCTGCACTGTGAGCCCGTGGGCGTGAGCATGAACTGGGGACCATACCTGGCCAGCAAATACGCGCCCCTGGCCGGAATTACCTGGAACTCAGGCAAGGACGCATGGGCGTTTCATACATACGTAACGGACATAGTCAACACGCCTGCGAGCATAATTGCTACCCAGAAGTATGGAACCGGCATTCCGGTTATCAATACTGAATGGTCATTCTGGGAAGAGGGCTGGACCAATGCCACACTTGAGGGATGTCATTATCCTGCTCAATGGCTTGAGCGGAACGGTATTTCGTGGATGGTCTGGCAGGATAGAGGACCGGCCGATCAGCTCGCTTCGGTTATGAACTACCTGCTGCCTGATGCAACATCCAAAGGATGGACCTGGTGGAATGCGGTGCCGCCGTCGGCGCCGTTGAATGTTATCGCCCAGGCTCTCGATTCGTATAGGTCCAGCTTGAGCTGGAGCAAGCCCGCCGATACCGGCAGCGGACTTTTGCGCTATTCGATATATCGTGACAATAAAGAAGCGGGTATTGCCTTGCCGTCAAGTTTCACCTTCATGGATACCGGACTGGCCCCAAACACGACCTACTCGTATCAGGTTTCCGCCTCAGCCCGGGGAAATGTTGAAGGGCCCCGATCGGCGGCGGTCCAGGTGACGACTCCGGCTGATATTACCCCGCCGTTCGCCGTGCTGGTCACCGGCGCAGGCGATGGGACCAAAGTCCGTGTCATTTTTTCCGAAAAGGTGGATCGAGCTTCGGCAACCGCCTCCGCCAATTATTCCATCAGCGGCCTTGCCCTGGGCACGATATTGCTGGCTGCCGACCAGAAGACGCTTACGATAGCGGCCGGCGCAAAGATGTCGAAGGGCGTCCGGTATGCGCTTGCTATTTCCAATGTCAAGGACCTTGCCTCCCCCGCGAATGTGGTTCCCGCGAACACTTCGTATACCTTCAATTATATCGACGGCGTGACCGTCTTCCGTTTTTTTCCCCGGGCCGGCCAAGCCGCTAAAATGCAGAACGGCGTCTTTGAAGCGACCAATGGTTCGCCCGCCGACGGCCCTTATGCGCTCATTTATCAGATACCAAACGTCCCGACCGAGGGATTTTATAATGTGGTATCCGAGGCCACCTGGCTGGCCCAGACCAATCCGGCGAATTTTGACCGGGGCTACCGGTATTTCCGGTATCGCGGGCCTGACGGCAGCTCGTGCAATATCGCCGAACTCGAATTATACAGCGGAACGCTCAAGCTGACCGGCGCGCCGTTCGGCACGCCGGGCTCGAATCAGAACTCAGGCAATGATTATTCGAAGGCGTTTGACGGCAGCACCACGACGTTCTTTGATTATTCGCAGCCCAATGGGGGCTATGCCGGACTCGATCTGGGGCAGAAAAGCGCGGTCCGGCATCCTTCGCTCGGGTGCGATCAAAAAGCGGGTCCGATAATTGACATTCGCGATAATCGCACGGTACGCATCATCGGATTATCGGCCCGGCAAACCGTCCGGCTTTCGATATTCGACCTTCGCGGGGCCCTGCTTTGGTCGTATGCGCAAGAATCGACGGGCGGATGTATCCAGATCGGGCTTGATGGCGCCGACAAGACCGGCATTTCATTGACACAGGGTAATTATCTGGTGCGCATCGATGCCGATAACGGACGAACCATGCAAAAAATGCTTATGCGGGAATAAACCACACTTCACCCAAAGGAGGGGTGTATGGCTCACAATACAGTCGGTCCGAGAATGGTTTTCAAATTCTTCGCAATAAGCACAAGGATGGTGTGCATTGGCTTTTTCGCGGGCTTCTTTCTTCTCAATCAATCCGCCTTCGCGGTTGCGGCCGGCCGTCCAATAATTTCCGGCGGCACCGTTAAAACCGCTGATGGCCAGCTTTTACGGGGTTGCCATGCGCATATATGCAAGGACCAGGGTGGCACTCTCAGCTACTTCTTTGCGAATAGGAATAACGTGATAAAGATGCGCGACCAGGCGCATTTGAATTGCATCCGGATATGCGTCATCACGCCGGCGTGGGGCGGACTGAGCGATTTCAATGCAACAATACCGATTGCCGACTCTATCGTGGCCAACTGCGAAGCAGCCGGCGTTTATGCCATTATAAATTACCATGGCACATGGGTTTACGACGGAACATCAGCATGGGATATCAGGAAAATGTGGGACACCTATGCTCCGCGATACAAAGATAAGCCGTTCGTGATTTATGAGCTGATGAACGAAACCTATCAGGGCGCCCCGCCGTCCGGCACTGCCAACGACTGGCCCACCGCTCAGAATGTTGACATATATAAAAATCATGTTCGCAAATGGGCGCCAAATAATCTTGTGATGGGATTATTGGAGCCGGTGAACATCACCGCCAATTATGGCCCATTCATGCGCGATGTGGTGGGCCCCGCCTGCGGTATCGATTGGAGTGCAGGCAAGGACGCTTTTTGTTTTCATGCGTACGGGGGAGATGCATCCAACATCATCGCCACGCGCAACGTTGTCCCCACCATGAACAGTGAATGGTCTTTTTCCGCCGAAGGCTGGTACCAAATGCAATTGGGAAGTTATTCGATGCCGGCCGAATGGTTCGAGCGTAACAATATGTCATGGTGCGTCTGGCAAGATAGAGGACCGACCGATCAGCTTGCATCAATTATGAACTACCTGATTCCCGACGCTGTGGCGAAGAAATATACCTGGTGGACGAACACATCCGCGCAATCGCCGCAAGCATCCGCAGGCACGCTTCAATCTCTCCCCAAGCGCGCCGGATCTATCGCGGTCATGGCAAACGGCCGCATTGTGCAACGTCAAGCGTCACGAAGAGCTACGGATCAGTTGCTGACCTGGAGGAAGATAATTAAGATGGAGCGATAATGGAAAACATGGGCAGCGGTTCCGATCTTCATTTTATGCCATGCCGGCTCTTAACACAATGCAAGGAGGATCTTTCATGAAATGTTTGACTGGTTCGAGAATTACCATAGCGTCTATGGTAGCGGCAGTGTTTTGCGGCACGTCACAGGCCGCGATTACCACCAATTTCGGCAACTACGGCGGCAGCTACACGGTTGACGGAAACAAGGTAACGTTCACCTGCAAAATGAGTCCGACCGGTACAGTCGGGACACACTCCACCGTGCGGGACACGATGCCGTCGCTGCGACTCACTATCTGCACACCGTCGATTGTGCGTGTGGAGTACGACCCTACCGGGCGATTCACCCCCTATGCGTCCAACCTTGTAGGCGATGCGCTTTGCGATTGGGGCACAAGCCATCTGTGCCCGGAGCTTTCAAATGATTTTCTCGCCTCCGATTTCAACCGCAAGCAATGGCCGCTGGTGGCATTTACGCACAGCGATTCCTCCAGCGCTGTTATTATCGAAACCTCGTCGCTTCGTTTGCGCGTGACTAAAACGCCGCTTCGCGTTCAGTATTTCCGCAAAACGGACAATTCCTTGCTTCTGGCGGAGGACACGCAGAATCCGATAGCCTGCACGATCAACGACAATAACCTCAACACCGGCGCAATGGCCTTCCGGCGGACCGACACCGAGCATCTATTCGGGTGGTCCATGCCGTGGTGGGCGCAGTTTGATGACAGTTACTGGAACCTTTTTGAGATCACCAACCGGGTTGGCGGGCAATTGTCGTATACGTTCGAGCCGATTTTCTACAGCAGCCTTGGCTATGGGGTATTTGCCTTTTGTCTGAAACTCGACACACGGAACCCGATTAGAATAACCTTCGGCGGCAGCACGGGCAGACCCTATTTCGCGGGGCAGCCCAACGACATGCTGAGCACGCAATACATGACATATTACTTCATCAATGGACCGCAAGTTAGTAACATCCTTGACGGCTACACACAGATAACCGGCAGGCCTCCGCTGATGAACAAGAAATACTACGGCATCCAGAAAGTCCTGTTCCGCGAGTACGAGCGGTACGGAAGCGATATCATGGCGTTCCTGCCGGTGTTCAAGAACTACGTCGACAAACACCGTCAGACGGGCCACCATCTTGACATCGCAACTCTCGATTGCTGGACCTCACAGTGGCGCAGAGCGGGGCAGACCAACATGGAGGCCCTTGCCCCGGGAATGACCGAGATGCTCAACTACGGGAAAACCAACAAAGTCATTATGGGCGCGCAGACCACGATATGGTGCATAAACGATTCGAACCATTATGACGGCAACCCTCAGATCCAGACCGTATCGCGAGCGGCGATCGCAATCGATCACGGGTTCTCGTTCGCCTGGTACGATGAAATGGGGACCCATTCCTATCAGCAGTCCAAAACAATGTGGGATACCTGGAAAGCGGCCTATAAGACGCGGGGTCTTGATACGTCAATGACTTTTGTCAAGTACGGCTGGCACAACATGCTCGGCCATGCGATGCCCGCGGGTACCGACGGCGACTGGCTGAATTGCGGCCCCGGAGGGACGGAAAACCAGCCTGCCTGGTGCCCTCGCGGATTCACCAGCACGCTTGTCCATGCCCTCGGCGCATCGTATTACAATACCACCGACTTCGGTGAGAGCAAATGGAATGTTGTCAGTACCGTGCTACGGCCGGCCATAGCGTTCCATACCGAAGGACGCGCCGGATGCACGCCCTACAGCGGGGGCGGCCAGTACGGCTATTTCAATTCCATCTGGGACACCGCGGGCAATACGTACAAGGCCGAGCTGTCGCGGATATTCAAGAAGCAATACAATTTCCGCTATCGCATGATTCCGTATTTATTTACTTATGGATGCCGAGCGTCGCAGACCGGCATGCCGATATGGCGTCCGATGTTCTTTCATAACCTCAACGATCCATCGATGTACCCACTAAAAATCCAATCCTATGTGGGAGAGGAACTCATTCAGGCGGCCTACTATGAGGGTGTACCCGACTGCGCCGCCGGAGGCATCCGCAACAATATCAAACTTCCTGCGGGAACCTGGTACGACTGGTGGGGCGGCACGCGTTATGATGGACCCACAACGGTCAACGGGTATCAGTGCGGAACGACGCCCGAAACCATGCGCCTGCCACTATTTGTCAAGGCCGGCGCAATCATCCCGCTCATGCCGGAGATGACCTATATCGGACAGATGCCCGAGGATCCTATTACGCTGGCGATCTGGCCTATCGGAAGCTCGAGCTTTGAGCTGTGGGAGGACGAAAAGGGTGTGAGATCGACATTCACCTGTGTGCAGACCGCGACGCAAACGACTGTGGGGATTCCGGCATTCAGCGGCAGCGTCTACAGTCCGGCGACCCGCAAGTACGTGCTTGAAGTCCATGCATCCACAAAGCCCCAGAAGGTTGTGCGCATGTCCGATATGACCACGCTTGCGGAGCTTGCATCGCTGAGCGCTTTAAACACGGCAACGAGCGGATGGTATTTCGACCAGAGTCTGGGCGGAATATGTCATGTCAAGCCGGCCGTCGACAATACGAAAAACGAGCAGGTCGCCCTCTCGTATAACGGGCAGGTAGTGAATGCGATCAATGCCGCATTCGGCGTATCGCGGATCAAGGTCCGCGCGGCGCGTTCGCCATTGACTAACGAATATCAAGTGACGGTGACCGGGCCGGGTTCCGTAGGCGTTCGCGCCTTCTCGCCCGCGGGAAGGATGGTCGCGAGCATCAGGGGCATGCAATCGGTTTCTCTGGCCTTGCCGAACGGACTGTTCGTGGTGCAAGTCATGACGGGGGACAAGGTTTACTCTACGCAAATGATGCGCGGCGAGTAGTTACAACGGCCCGCGGGAAGACGCCTGCAGGTTCTGCGTGTTCCAATGGGTGGGGCGAACGCCCTGCCCATTATGATGATCACCACGCGCGATTCCATCATCGAGCGCTACGCTCCTTGAACGCCCGGCCTGCACGCAATTTCGCGACGGGCGCATGCTCCGGCATCTCCCGCAGTTTTTTTTAGCTGATTCAGATTAATTTTCATAGGCCCGATTCTTGGGTCGCCGCAAATTAATCACTAACGGCTTTCATTGAAAAGGATAGCAGCGTAGGATTATGTCAATGGCAGCATCAACGGACGGAAGCGGCTTTTTTTGCGATACGATTGGCTGCCTCGGCGCAGCAAGGCCGCGAAACAACGCGCAATGCTGCCGGGATGAAAGATGGCCCGGTCACAATATATTCTCTTGATGGAAGGTTACTTGCGGCGGGGATGAAGCGGGAGACCGAACGCCCTGATCGCAGCGGGCAAATACACCCCATTGGAGGTCCGGGATCCAGCCTGTGACGGCGCTTTTTCCCGCATCCATCAAAATGAAAATCCACATTTCAGAATCCAGTACCAATCATCAGCCGCGATAAGAACATCCGCACGGTCGGAACTTTTTATATCGTGGGTCACCGGCCGCATGTGATCGCGGGCGACCTGGAAGACGCAGAACACGCCGTTCGCGATCGTTTTCCTGGCATATACCGACCATTTCCAATCGTCTTTGCGATATGCGGAATCCGGCGCCGGGTAAGGTTGCGGGACCCATGCGGTAAAAACATATTCATTTGAATTAGCGAGCGGACTGGGGTAGTTCTCGATTTCAAGCGAAAGAACGTCCAGCAGCTTGAAAGCCGGAATATTGAATCCGAACATAATCGGCAATCGCTGAGAAAGAGTATCATAAAGAGGCCCTTGATCTTCTAACCCTAGAATGCAGCCTTCGCCATAAATTTTCAGATCTTCCTTGCCAAAAATTCCCACCGATGGGAAAAAGCCTTTCGGATCGATGGACAACCTTCCCATGACCTTCGTCCCGCGGAATGTGTAATGCATCGTATCGACCGAGTCCCCGGCAGTGAAATAAAAATTTCCCCAAGTTTTTGGCGTGGTATATTCTTCGTTGATTGAAAAAAGATGGCTGAAACTGATGCCGGCACCAATGTCGAGTATTTTACCGAGTTTGTATCCGATCAAGCCTGAAAGCGTTCCGTCTCCGGCCGGATAAAAATCGGTTTCGGTGGTCAGCAGCAGATCGAAACTCAGCGCTCGTATATATGTGCTCTTCAGGTGCAACCCGCAAAGGCGGCTGAACGGAGTATCGAATTCATTGATCATGTACCCCGGATATGTTCCGGTCCTGAACAGGTAGAGTCCGAGATTTCGTATATCGGGGTTGTACGAAAAGGGGAAATAGCCAACCCCGACCTCCAGAATCGGTCGTTCGAGGTCGCCGATGGAGTAGATGCCTTCGCCCTGGTTGACATAAAAAGAGAACGTCGGGTAGGTCGTTTCGTACGTGCTGCCGGAAAGCCTGATTTTCGAATACGTCATCATGCATTCGCCGCTGAGCAGAATGCGCAGGCGCTCGTTGACGACGGTGGTGAAACCGAGCTGCATCAGCGTCTTCTCGATCCACTGATGGTGCATCGTATCCGACAAACTCGTACCGCTGATGCCTTTGACGATCTGGCCGACTTCAAGCGATGTGCCGCCGTGAGGGGTGAATGCAATCCGCGGTTCCTCGGCCCATAAAAGCAGACAGAGATTGATAACGCAGAACAAAACTTTGCGGGCCGAACCGGATCCGAAACCCATTGAATGCCCCTTCCGCATTTAAGTGCATGCACGCTCTTCTGACTAAGTACACGCGACGAAACCGATACGCTCATCCTGGCATAGTCGAATGATGAGCGCCCGCGCTTGGGACTGACTCAGCACGAGCGAGAATACGTCATTTACTATGCGTGTACGACCATTAATGGCTGCACGCCCCGGTGGATAGCAAACAACCGCGATTTGCCGGAAAATTGAAGCAGCTCAGTCCTTCGAGAATTTTGCGAGGTACACGCCTCCGGCACGAATAGGAAGCCGAACGCTGCGTCGCGGGTTCGAAGCATCCGTCAAAGAAACCGACGCACGGACTCTTCCGTCCGGCGATAGTATTTCAGCGAAGTTTTTCTCTTCGGGGAAGTAAACATAATCAGTATTCAAAGCAACGATGTTCGAAGGCTGTCTCAGAGACGCTCCGCGAAAGGCGATCGCGGCCTTCGCACCGGAAGTGCTGCCGGCAGTCCATATCGTCGTACCCGCCGGGAAATAGTTCGAACTGGTCTTTTTATTGTTAATGACGTTGAGCGTAAACGGCTCGGTACATGTTACGGTGATTGTCGGGTTGGCGGCCAAGCTAGTACGGGCATCGGCGATCATCGAAATGACGTTTTTCCCTACATAGAGATTCTTAATCCCGTTTCGTTCAATCCGGTTGGTCCTCCAGCTGATGGATTTATCGGGTGCGCTGACATCGACGATACCAATAACGAACTCAATGAGCGCTGTAATCGGTCCAAGTCCACCCCATCCTACGAATCCGCCTCGGGATGTACTTCCTTGCCGCACGAAATCCGCGGAATAGTTTTCCCATATCGTACCGGTGGTCTGATAAACCGCCTGGTTTCTGATCAACCACCGCTCCGCCGCGACGCATGCCAGACTGTCGTAGCCCGAGATGCGAAGTCCTTCGAGAGTCATGTAATTGGTAGGCGCCCAGACGCTGCCCAGCCAGTAGTCACCGCCGCCCTGATAGGCCGGTTCGGTGGCGGCAAGGGTCGGGAAAGGGCAACTGCGCCAGAATTCAGCCTGGTTGGTCAAATGCTTCGTATAAAGGCTTCCGTTCTTTGTTTGGTCGGAAACCTCCGCAAGCATGGGCCAGAACGAGGCGACGCTTTTGACTTTTGCGAGTTGTCCGCTTAAACTGAGGTCATAATAGAATTGATCGGTATTGTCCCACATCTTCGCATTTATCAAATTCTTAATATCGGTGAATTTTTGATAAAAGAGCTGTTGATTGGCATTGTCGCCGATAACCTTGGCGATCTTGCTGATGCAAAGAGCGTTAAGCGCCATTTGCGCGGACATGCATATCCAGGAGCCCCCTTGAGTGCGGCTTGTATTGTCCATTCCGCTGCCGGTCCCATTGTTCGTATATAAGCCGGATGAAGCGATTTTGCGCATAGCATCGCAGGCATTGAAGTAGTTAATCAGCCGCTGAAAAACCGTCTTGTCGCTGTTGTCCTTGACGCTGTGGATTATCTTCATGAAGCGCGACGTATCGGCGGTAAACATGAAGTGGCCCCATTCGGCCCAGGAATACAGCGGCGGGTTGATGCTTTCGGCAGAAGTTTTCCCAAAAACATCGGTCGCGTCGGTTTCGTGGATCGCTCTGCAGATATAGCCGTCGGCATACTGATGCTTGTAGAAATTCTCGAGCGTTACGATACTCGGCCAGTAAGGAAACGCATATCGTCCGAAATACATCATGAAGCAGGAGTCCCACTGGTAAATCCACTCATCGAAAGCTTCATCCATCCAGTACGCCACGAATTGATTGCCGGTAGTGCCTTTGTGGATGTTGTCGCGCGCGAGCTGCCAGGCGAAATAATAGAGGCTGATCCAGTCCTGATGCCCGTCGATCACCGGCTCGGGCACTTTGGTCTTGATATCGGCATTGGTATAAGCGTATGGAGGCTGACCATAAGACAGGCCGACGACAACTGCAATTGAAAGGAGACCTGCGATAAGTTTTTTGCCGAAAGTCTCGTAACGGCGCGTTCGCTCAAGGATTATTATTTGCATTGGGCAAAACTCCTTTTAATTATGTCTCCTCTTAATTTTCGCCTTTTAATATAGCAGGGAATTTGAATAAGATGGCATATGTTTTCGTTAAAAATGATATAGGAGATGTGGGAGTTGTGGGAAATGCAGAATCAATGACACAAGCTCAAGCCCTGCAATGACCAGGGCCTGGCGTGGGCCGGGTAATTGAATATATGGCGCGGCCGGAGCCGACAATCAAACTTTACGCAATGTGAATAATGACGCATTCGGCGTATCGCGGATCAAGGTCCGCGCGGCGCGTTCGACATTGACTAACAAATATCAAGTGACGGTAACCGGGCAGGGTTCCGTGGGAGTTCGCGCATTCTCGCCCGCCGGTAGGATGATCGCGAGCATCAGGGGCATGCAATCGGCTACCCTGGTTTTGCCGCACGGACTGTTCGTGGTGCAAGTCATGGCGGGGGACAAGGTTTACTCTACGCAAATGATGCGCGGCGAGTAGTGAGTATCTGTTCAGAATTCATTGACATCCCGAATAACCGCTCGTCCTGAGCCCGCTCGCTTCTGCGAAGCGCTCCGGCGGAGCAGGGTCGAAGGATGAGCGGCTATAGGGAAGCCGCTATGCTGATCGGATATGTCACGCGCGATTCCATAATCGAGCGTTACGCTCCCTGAACGCCGATCTGTACGCAATTTCGCGACGGGCGCATGCTCCGGCATCTCCCGCAAGTTATAATTGAAATTGAAGAAATTTCCCCGGCTCGATTCTTCAAATGTATTTAAATTAATAAGAAGAAAAAGAAAATTACTTCAAAAAAGGAGTGCTTTTATGATTCGCACAACCGCGGCTTCCGGAATCCGTTCCTCTATCATGGCAGTATTCACATTTTTCTGCACGTCACAGGCAGCCTTCACCACCAATTTCGGAAACTACGGGGGAAGTTACTCAGCTAATGGAAATAAAGTAGTCATCAGTTGCGCCATGAGTTCCACCGGGACCGTAGCCGGTCACACCGTAAACGCGACCATGCCGGCGTTGCGACTGACCATCTGCACGCCGTCCATCATTCGCGTAGAGTACGATCCCACGGGCCTTTTCTCGCCCGATCCCGCAACCCTGGTTGGCGATCCTCTGTGCACATGGAATACCAACAGCTTTACACCGGCCTACTCCAACGACTTTCTCGCCGCCGACTTCAACAAACGGGAATGGCCTTTTGTCTCATTTACACACCAGGATTCCGCGGATGCCATCGTCATCGAGACTTCGACATTGCACATCCGGGTAACCAAGACGCCGGTGCGTGTCCAATACATCCGGAAATCCGACAATGTTCTGCTGGCGGCGGAAGATCCGCAAACCGCCAATTCATGCACGATGAACGATAATAGCCTCAATGCCGGCAGCATGGGATTCAAACGAACGACCGACGAACATCTCTTCGGGTGGTCCATGCCCTGGTGGACCCGCTACGATGAGAGCTATTGGAATCTTTTCGAAATAACCGGGAAGGTAGCTCCTTTATCGTATGCTTTTGAGCCCGTATTTTTCAGCACGCGCGGATATGGCATTTTTCCCTTTTGCCTGAGTCTGAATGCGGGGAACCCCATAAAGATCGGCTTCGGGGGAAATAATAATCGGCCCTATTTCGGGGGCCAGGGCGATATGGCGAGCACCCAATACCTTACTTATTATTTCTTCAACTGCGCCAGCTACGGCGAGCTTCTGGACGGCTATACCCAGGTGACCGGCAGGCCTCCGCTGATGAATAAGAAATATTATGGTGTCCATAAGGTTTGCTTCAGGAACTTCGAGCAATACAGCAATATATCGGCATTGTTGCCGGTATGGAAAAACTATGTAGACCTGCACCGCAGGCTTGGCCACCATCTTGACGTCGTGACGTTCGATGGTTTTACCCAATGGGACGCTGTCGGACAAACGAACATGGAAGCTCTACGCCCGGGCATGACGGAATTACTGAACTATGGAAAAAGCAATAAAATCATCATGGGCGCAAGCGTGGGGGTCATGTGCGTAAACGATTCAAACCGTAGTAACCCTCCCAAGATACAAACGGTCGAGCGCGCGGCCGTGGCTATGGACCATGGTTTCTCGTTCATCTGGTACGATGCGATGGGTACCTATTCATATACCCAGTCAAAGAGAATATGGGACACTTTTAAAAGCGCCGCAAAGCTACGGGGCATAGATACCTCGATGGTCTATGTGCGGTATGGCTGGAGCAATATACTCGGACATTCCATGCCCTCGGGCCACGACGGCGACCATTTGGATACCAAAGTTGGAACCGCAACTCCCTGCCCACATGCGTTCATGGGCCAGCTTACCTATTCTCTGGGAGGAGCTTACTTCAATGCCACCGATCTCGGAGAGGGAAAGTGGAATATCGTCAGCAGTGTTTTGCGGCCATGCATCTCGTTTCACACGGAAGGCAGGGCCGGATGCACACCCTATGCCGGCTTCTTCAATTCCCCCTGGGATACAGCCACCGATGTGACCAAAGCCGAACTGGCCCGCATCTTCAGAAAGCAATTTAACGTTCACTACCGGTTTATTCCTTATCTGTTTTCCTATGGTTGCCGTGCATCCCTTACGGGCATGCCGGTCTGGCGGCCCATGTTCTTTTTCAACTTGAACGATCCCACCATGTACAATCTGAAACTGCAGTCCTATGTCGGAAACGAACTCGTTCAAGCCGCCTATTATGAGGGTGCTCCCGACTGCGCGGCTAATGGCGTTCGCAACAATATCAAACTTCCGGGCGGAACCTGGTACGATTACTGGGACGGCACGCGTCACGATGGCCCCAAGACGGTTGACAACTACCAGTGCGGCACAACGCCCGAGAACATGCGTCTACCCCTGTTTGTCAAAGCCGGCGCGATTATTCCTCTCATGCCTGAAATGACCTATATCGGCCAGAAGCTCGAAGATCCCATGACGCTGCAAATATGGCCGAGCGGCAACTCGAGTTTCGAATTGTGGGAAGATGAAAAGGGGACCCGGACGACCTTTTCTTGTCAGCAAACCGCGAATCAAGCGATGATAGGAATTCCGATGTTCAAGGGAAGTTCGTATAGCCCGGCTACCCGCAAGTATGTGCTCGAGGTCCACGGTTCAACCAAACCGCAGAAGGTTGTGCGAATGTCCGACATGAGCGAGCTGCCGGAGCTTGCATCCAAAGTCGCATTCAACTCGGCCACGAGTGGATGGTTTTTTGACCAGAGCCAGGGCGGAATTTGCTATGTCAAACCGATTACCGACAATACCAAAGACGAGCAGATTGCCGTTTCGTATACCGGGCAGGTGGTGGGGACAAGCAGCAATTTCATGGGCGGCGCCCGGATCGCGGTGCGGATGACGCGATCGCCATTGACGAATCGATACAGCGTGACGATTACCGGACCAGGGTCAGTAGGTATTCGCGCTTTTTCGCCCGCCGGCAGGATGGTCGCGAGCGTCAAGGGCATGCGGTCGGTCAGTCTGGCGCTGCCGCAGGGGCTCTTCGTGGTGCAGACCACGGCGGGGGACAAGATATACTCAACGCAAATGATGCGGGGTGAGTAGTTGAATGGTCGATCTAATCGCGCATGCTGACGGCGGGGATATCTCCCGCCGTTTTTGTATGATCATAGGAGTTGGGGTTGGCAGCCAATCTAGACAATTCCTCATCTCCTGCAGGTTTTTAAGTGATTTTAATTAATTTACATGGTCCGAATTCCGAAGAAGCGTACATTAATCGATAACATACGCCGGGGGCCCGAGTGATCGCTTTAACCTTACGCCCACTCCCGGGAGGGATAAGGCTAAGTACATGAAAACATAAACACGATGACGTATCGCCCGTCATGCCGGACTTGATCCGGCATCCAGACTGGATTCCGGCTTTCGCCGGAATGACGGTTATCTCATGTTAAATACGTCACCTGACTTACGGTCAAGACCACAAAGCGAAAAGAACACACCAGAGGGAATCCAATCGTCTTCTTTTGTCACTAAGGAGATTCGCAATCATGACACAGAGCTCTACCAGCACCAGCGGAGTCTTGCTTTTAGCAAGGGCGCTTCCTCTGCTCTGCCTTGCTCTCCTGCTCATCAATGCTCCGGTTCGCGCCGATCTCATTCCCACGCAGGCGGAAATTGACGCTCTTAATGCAAATGTGCCGGCAGACGGATATATCGTCTTCGGGCTCGGAAACGACTGGGAAGACTGGACCAAGCAGGCCTACGGCATCTGGCGCTATCGACTCAGGGAAACGACGCCGATTGAGCTGGCTCGCACCGGCATGTGTCCGTGCATTAACCCGTACAACTCCGACATCATCGCCTATTCCGAACCTGTCAATCCCAAATATCCGCCGGCAACGGTGCAGGATACCGGATTGTTCAATATCGTGCTGATCAATGCCGACGGCGGACAGCGGCGGGTCATAACCAAGGCTCCGCTGCCCAATATCTGGTATCTGCACTGGACCGATCAGAGCAAAATCGTGTTTACCTCGAGTTCGTCGGTATCCAAATTCGAGCCGACCTGCGGCGAAACCAATGGCGCGAACATCATGGATACCCTGGGGAATGTCAAACGAATCAGTGCACTTGACAATCCAACATCGGGCGGTTACGACCTTGTTCTTGCATGGGGAAACCATCTGGTTTACTGGGGGGCTATGCTTCCGAGATCCACTCCCCGGTTTTTGATGTATCAATTCGACCAGAGTTCGGCCGCGGTCGGACCGATTCAGACGTACTGCGGCGAGTGCGGCGTTGAAATTCGTCCCGACGGCAAACGGTATGTTTACAACTCATATCCCATTCATACTTCGTTGGTTTTCGCCAATCTGGAAAATCTCAAGCTCGGTGCGTTTCAGTCAAACACCGCCTGTCTGGACAACGTCATCGATTCCATTTCCACGGGAGGCTATAACGTCCGCTATAGCAACGATTTTGCCTATTCGCAAGATACGTCCTGGGGCGTGTTTATCACCGAGGAAGAAAACGGCTCGCGCACCAATCCCTTGCGAAACCGGATCTGGGTGCTTGACATACCGCATCGGAAATATACACTGCACTCATGGCTGGGTAACCGCTACGCGCATAATCCGGATATGTGGGTCGGTTCGTGGCGTGGGAGCAGCGCTGCCATGCCGCCTTCGATTTCTTGGACGATCATGGCGGGGGATTCATTCACGGTCACCCTGACAGCGGGAACAACCGTGTCAGCGGTTTACTATACCATCGACGGCGCCGATCCGACCGAAGCATCGCCGCGGTATCAGACGCCTTTCGGGCTGAAAGTCACCGGCGACGCCGACACCATCAAGGCGCGGACATATATAGCGGGCAAGCAGCCGAGCCCGGTAGCGCGCGCCGTCATCAACCGGCTGAAACTTCTCAATCCGGTTATCCCCGTGGCCGTGCTGTCCGGACTTGACTATGGATACTTCGAAGGAACCTTGAATACGCTGCCCGATTTCTCATCGCTTACGCCCGTGCGTACCGGCATTGCGCAACAGATCGATCTGACGGCGCAGCATACAACAACCAATTTTGGCTTTCAGTTCACCGGTTATATCAAAATAGCAACGGCCGGCATCTACACCTTCTATCTCTCGTCCGACGACGGCAGCCGGCTCTGGATCGACGATTCGCTCATTGTAAATAACGACGGCGTTCACCTGTCTAAAGAGGTTTCGGGCTCGGTGGGATTGGCGATGGGGTATCATAGGATCAGGGTCGGCTATTTTCAGCAAACATCCAGTTCCTCGCTGGTCGCGAGCTATTCCGCTACCGACATAGGGGTTGTCAAAAAAGACATCCCGGCGTTAGTCCTGTTCCGGAACGATCCGGCTTCCATTCCCCACGTGCTTCGCCCGCTTGCGGGATCATCATACTCGCTGGGCGATACCATCGAGGTAGCGTGGACCTACCAGCCCAACGGACTGACCTATCTTGCGCTCTCGCTTAACAGCGGAAAAAGTTACCGCAACATATCCGAGGGTATTCAGCAATCGTCGGACACGATGAAGTTCCGCTGGAAACTGCCGCGCGATTCGCTGAGCTTCGCGACGACAACGGCCTGCATCAAAGTGCAGGATTACGTTAACGGCGACATCAGCGGCCGCAGCGGCCTATTTGCGATTAAATTGGCAACCGATGTCCGCCATAATCGTGAACCGGTATTCAACCGCGCCGGAATGGAAAATGTTCCCATATATGTATATTCTATTGATGGCCGTTTGCTTGCATCACGAGTTGCACGGAAAGCCGACTGGCAGGATATCGTGAGCAAATCGCCCTCCGCGCGGTCGGGAATAGTTATTCTCGTGAAAAATGGGCGCGCATCGGCCGAAATCGCGCCGCGTCGATAACAGGCGTGGGTTTCTGGACATCACGGCATTTGACATCCCGAAACATCTACTTAGTGTCAGTCCAAATTGCCCAAATTCGACCGTCATACCGACGAAAGTCGGTATCCAGGATAGAAAAATCGTTGGGAAAACTGGATTCCGGCTTTCGCCGGAATGACGATAGTAAGTTAATGCGCCCCTACTTTGAACAGAAACTACTGATGATCGACAAAGCCCATACAAAGGCTCCGTTCAACCTGAACGGTTTCAGCAGAACTCTGTATCTCCGGACGCTCCAATGCGCCGTGGTTTTGGTTCCCCTTGTTTTCTTCGCGAATTCATTCGATCCGGTGCTGATCAAGGAATCCCTGGTCCATGTGTTTGCCGCTATGCTGCTGGGGATTCGCCTCGTTGATATTGCTTCTTCAAACACAATGCGATTGAGTCGGGGCCGCATCCTGTTCATCCTGTGCGCCATGGCGTTTGCACTATCGGGCGCAATCTCGTACTTCGCCATCAGCAAAGCGCCTGACGTTTCCTTCGAAGATTTCTGGCTACGGCTTTCGTACATGATGCTGGCGATTGCGGTAGTCACCGATCCCGACATTTCCGGCACGATCATTGCAGTCCGTCGGATTCTGCCTCCGGTCGCCGCATTCATCTGCATATGCTGCATCGCACAACATGCCGGTTTCGACCCGCTGAATCGGGGAGCCGGGCAGGTCGATCGTCCGGGCTCATGTCTGGGAAATGCGAATCTCGTTGCGGTATGCCTCCTGATCGCCATGGCCTTTGTTCTTCCTTTGTCAGCAGGGCGATCCTCTCGCCGGGCATTTTTCGAATGCGGTCTTGCGGCGCTCGCCGGGTTAATTTACGGATGCATAGTCGTCGTCGCTCATGTTCCTCAATCGCTCCTCGCTCGATTGCTGATCCCCGCGCTTTTGCTTTTTGTGCTTATCGCACTCGCTTTTTGGCGAGGTGTTCGGGGATTGAATCTGGCTGAAGGACCGTTCTGGTTCCTGTGCTTCTTTTGCCTGGTTCTCACCCAATCGCGGGCCGCCTTTATCGGTTGCGCTCTGATAATGCTGATCTTCGGATTTACACAATTTCGCCGCCTGCCGCACAAGAAATCCAGGATGGCACTGGTCGTCGGATTTATCGCCATTGCGGCAATCGTCGGCGCGGGCGTCTGGCATTTCACTCGCGAGCGCGCGCTCTCGACCAAAGAACGCACCTACACGCTCAGAGGCGCGGTGGACCTTATCAGACAAAAGCCGATTCTCGGCCATGGCATCGGAACCTTCAAGATCAACTTTCCGCTCGTAAAGAAACGGGAAGCGTGGGCATACCAGGAAGTCTGTTTCACCTATGTCCGGAATGTCTATAATGAATACCTGGAGATGGCCCATGACGAGGGCATACCGGGGCTGCTGCTATTTTTGGCCTTGCCGGGTATCGCTTTCGGGGGCTATTGGACCTGGCGGAAACGATGCAAGCGATCATCCGAGGGCCGGCCAAGGGCTCCCGTTGAACTTGAGGGGATGGAAGTCCTGAGCGCCGTGGCCGCGATGTCGGCGATTCTGGTTGTCAACGGTGCGTCGCTGAGCCTGCGGTATGCATTTACCGGATTCTTCTTCTGGTTCCTCCTCGCTGCGACAGCCGCCGCGGCCTTCCCCGCGCCTATTAACATTCGAGAGCAGCGGATGGCGACGATCGCGCAAAGGAAGGGCCTGATCAGGGTGGGAATTCCGGTGGCAGCGGCGGCCGCTATCGTGGTCGTTGCGTATCACGCCTGCCGTTATTGCATGGCGGACCTTCTCCTTGCGCAAGGCCAGCGCCATTCCTTGGCCGCCTATCAACAGGCGCCGACTATCAAAGGCGATGTTTACCACGACATTTATACCGAAGGCGCGACATACCTGTCCGATCCCGCGGAATGGGATACGGCGATTGTCGCGTTCAACCGAAGCCTTGCTTTGAATCCTCACGATTTATTCTGCCGTTATTTTCTGGCGAATGCATTCAATCGCCGCTGGCTGATGAATCCCGCCTATCAACCTTCCTGGGGAGATGCGGGCGACATTGCTCAGACCGATCCGCAGCGCGCGCTTAAAAATTATCTGTTGGTAATCGATCAGGCGCCCCATTTCATGGAGGTCGATTGGGAGCTGGGGAATCTGTTCTCGAATATGGGGAAACCCGAGCAAGCGATAGCCTGGTACCGCGAGTACATCACCTATCGCCCATTCTTCACCAAAGCGCATTTTCTCCTCGCGCGCGCATTGACAAAAGCGGGAAAGCCGCGCGAAGCGGTCGAGGCATACAAAGACGCTCTTGACTTGAACGACAAATTCACCCTTGCCTGGGTTGAGCTGGCCCAGGTCTATCGATCGCTGGGCGACACGGTGCTTGAGGCGGAATCGATGCGGCGGGCGCAGGAGTCGTCTTCCCGGGGCGCCCCGCGGATCGCCATGGAAACATTCGCGCAGGCTCAATCCTGGAAGTCAGCCGCGGCATACGCGGACAGCAGCATTCGCATCGATTCAACCGACGCTGATCTCTATTTCCGCAAAGGTTTTTACCTGAGCCATATTGATTCGATCAAACCGGCTATCGACGCGTATCGGAAAGCACTCGCGCTGAAACCCGACCACGTGACCGCGCTTGTCAATCTCAGCAATCTTCTGTTCGCCGTCGGGGATACCGCTGGAAGCATCGACGCCTACAAAAAAGCGCATGCGCTCGATCCGCAAGGGGCGGAGCGGATGATGAAGGCCGCGAATTAGGTCGTGAGGGACGGTGGTCATTTAGTAACTTAGCCCATTCCCAGCCGACACGTCGCGCCCATCGGCAACCGAATTCCATCGATATTCGTATTCGCTATCAAGGCAGCACCCTTGCTTTCACGGAACCACCAGACTCCGCATGAATTCCCCTGCCGCGCGAAGCTCGATCCAGACAATCCCGCCTGAATGGGGGATATTATAGGGAAGTAGTGCATGCACAGCAACGGCGATCATGCGCTTACCGCACTGCGCCGCGCGGTAGACCCCCGCTCGATGATATACCCCTCGATGTGCGGTCGGGCCAGCTTCCGGATGCGACTAGCCAGGCCCGGCCGCAGCAGAAATGTCATGATCGATCGCACGGCGCCCTCGAAATTGAAATCGTACGATGTAATGTCCGCTTTCAAAGCCTCGATAGTATTGCCAAACCCCATCAGGCAGATTCTTCGGGGAACGGAAATCAGTTTTGCCGTAAGGAAACTCCATGCCATCATGGCTACGGCATCGTTGCATCCCACCCATGCGGTTATACCATCCTGCGCCAGCGCTTCTTCGAATAAAGGAACAAGAGTGCCATAATGGGCCGCGTTTTCATACTCAAGCCATGCCGTGGCGCGCAGATGCTCGCGACCGGACAGATAGTCAGGCGGGAATTCGGGAGGGGGAACCAGCGTTGGTTCAAGCGCCCGGTATCTTTTGAGGACGATTTTCTGGAATTCCGGCTCCTCGGAAATCTGGTGCTGAATGAAAGGATTTACCGAATAAGAACTACCCGCTGCCGCGCATGCGTCGGCAATCCCCTGCAGACGGACCGAGGGCCAGGCCAGCGCATAGGGCGAAAAATAGGCGATCCGGCGGTGACCGCGATCGATCAGAAAACGGCCGGCATCGAATCCCGGCTTTGCGGTGACCGGGGAACGGAGGAGTTGGATATGCGGTTTTCCCGCCAGCGACGGCGGAATGTCCCAGCCTCCGAACCAGTCGACGATGCTCACCGGCTTGCCTGCGTGCGCCAGCCAGTCGAATACGGAATGGTTGACTGAGGCGAACCAGTTGACAAGATACACGATACCCGCGCACTCCTTCACCAAACGCGGGTCCGCGCGCCCGTACTCCTCCACCAGACGCGGGTCCACGGGCCCGGTTTGCACGGGACGCCGCAGCAGCAATCCGCCGCTGGAATCAATTGAGGCGACAAGCTTCTCCAAAGCGACCCCGTTGCGCAGGCATTCGCGTTCCAGACTGCAAATGAACCATGAATCCATCTCGTGCACGGGAAGATTCGGTGATTCCTTGATGTTAAGCCAGACAAATAGAATGTAAGACCTTGCGGAGGGCAAGGCCGCCGACGGCACCAGGTATCTGCTGCCGCGGCGGACCAGCAATCTCTGGCGTACCAGCGCATCGAGAGCCTTGCGCAATGTAGGATAGGTAATCTGATACCGGCTGCAAAGCTCCTTGCTGGTTGGGATAATGGCGCCGGAGGCAAATGCCCCACCCGTGATGTCGTCGCGGATTTGCCCGGCAACCGCGTCCCACGCGCGTGCGGAAGCGGCGGTTCGGCGTTGGGAATCAGCGGGAATTCCGGAAGGCCTCTCCGGGATCCTGCAGCGCTGGCCTTTGACTCCGGCAAGAATTCCCCATTTCTTAAGATAGCCGACGGCAACAGTAATTGTGTCGGCAGAAACTGATACCAACCGCGCCAGCTCGTTGCGCTCCGGAAGAATCGTGCCGGGATGAAAAGTTCCGGAGGCAATTCCGCCCTTGATATACTCAATTGTTTTTGCGACTCCCGGACCTATGGCTTGATTCTGTCTTTTAGACATATTCCCGCAGCTCCCGCAGCCTATTAGTTGAATATAATTAATTCTCAATGATGTTGATATGAATTTCCGTACATTAATGGGCCGGGACCTCGTCCCGGGAACAAAAAAGGAAGCCGCCATGCACACCACAAGCCCGAAGATCCGCCCGTTCGGAATCGCCTTCGTGATACTTATAGCCTGCCTGGTTGTAAGCGCGCGCACTGCCGAGGCTGCCGGCGCTTCCCGGCCGGTCGTGCGCTACGGCACGCTGTGCGCCGCGGACGGCAATCTCCTTCGCGGCATGCCGATCAATATCGGCTTGCGGAATTCCGCGGCTGTCAACTCCTGGGCAACGAATCTTTCCAATCTGCGGAATTTCCGCGATCAGCTTCACGAGAATGCGGTGCGCATCTGCTTTTTCGATGGGCGGTATGGCGATTCCCGGGCACTCAGCATCAACCAGGTCACCGGCTATGCCGACGCAATAGTCAATAACGCCGAGTCGCTTGGTATTTATGTCATCATCGATTACCACAGCGCGCTCGAGGTCTACGGTACCGGACAGGCGTGGGACCCCCTCAAATGGTGGGCGGTTATCGCGCCGCGCTATAAAGACAGAACATGCGTTATCTACGAGTTGCTCAACGAACCGTGCAGCGGTCCGCCCGGCACGATGACCAACGACTCCGCCATTTATGCTATCGTGCGCAAAGCCGCCCCCAATACCCCGGTGGTGCATATCAGCACGATGCAGATCACCGGGAGCTGGGTTACCGGCCTCATAACATTGTCGAATAAATGCGGTTTTGATTGGAAGGCCGGCAAAGATGTATTCGGGTATCATACCTACGCCGGCAGCGTTGCCGCCTCAATCAAGGAGCTGCAGGCCGCCGGCATTCCCAGCATATGCACCGAATGGGGCTACGCGGAGGACCCCTGGAAGCCCGCGACCCTTGACGGATACGTAAGACAGAGCGAATTTTTCGAGCGCAACTGCATGTCGGCCATCGACTGGCATGATTGGGGGGTCAGCAATCCGCTCGATCATGGACTCAATCTCCTCTTGCCTGACGCGATAGCCAGAAAATATGCCTGGTGGCTGAGCACCCCGTCGGCGCCAACCGGCGTTTCCGCGCAGGTGATCGATGCCGCCGCAATCAGATTGACATGGGGACAACCGGCCGATACGGGAAACGGTCTGATCGGCTACCTGGTCTTTCGCAACGGACAGGAAATAGCCCAGCTTAAAGCCGGAACGTTCGATGACACAGGGCTCTCTGCCTCAACCGCATATCAATACCAAGTCGCGACATTGTGCGTGGGAGCGATACAGAGCCCGAAATCGGCCATTACGTCCGTAGCGATGCCCGCCGACGCTGCGCCGCCAACCATTGCGCTGGCCAGCGGTACGGGCGACGGTAGAATGGTCCGAATCGTTTTCAGCGAGCCGGTGGAACAAGGCAGCGCCCAGGCGGCGGCCAATTATTCCATTGATAACGGGGTACTGATAGCCTCGGCGGTGCTTGGGAACGATCAGAAGACGGTTTTGCTGACGACGTCGCCGTTGGCCAAAAATGTCACGTATACCCTTACTGTCAATAACGTGCGCGACCGTGCCTCTTCCCCCAATTCTATCGCTCCGAACACCCGGGCCGGCTTCGCCTATAGGGACGGAATCACCAGAATCCGCCTTTATGCGCGGCCGAATTATTCCGTTCCGATCGGCACACGATTGATCGGCGGGACCTTTGAAGCAACCGGCGGCTCGCCAACCAGCGGCCCGTATACCGTGCTCGCGACGATACCGCTGTCCGATCCGATAATCGGTTGGGCCGACATTACAACTTTTGTCAATATTGATACCGGCTTCCAGTTTGTCCGGTTCCGGCTTTCGCCTTTTGCGCGCTGCAATGTGGCGGACCTGGAGTTCTGGTCCGGCGACCGGAAAGCCGCGGGAACGCCATTCGGCTCCGCAATAACATCAACCAACGATTTCTCCAGAGCCTTTGACGGCAATACCGCGACCTACTTCGATTGCAGTCAGTCGGACAGCTCCTATGCCGGCCTTCAGATAACCGGATGGGCCGCTCCCGCGGGAGTGAAGCGCCCGATGACCGCCGGAGTTTCCCCGAGCAGCTTGACAATCAATGGACACCGCATCATTATCGCGCTTCCGATCGGCTCATTGGCAGGGGAACATGCGGTATCGATGTACGATTCGCGCGGAACACGTTTGGAAACACTGACGGCGTTGCAGGACAAGAATGGTCGCGCCGAAGTATCGTTTGACAAAATCCGCGCTCTCCCATCCGGACAGTATATCGTGGCTGTAAAGTCCGGCAAGGTTGACATGATCAGAGCGTTTGCCATAGCCCGATAACTATAAGGGAGGTTCTGTATGTTGAAACGCATCACCCATCACCACGCCGGGGCCATGCTCTTCGGCATTCTGGCGCTATGCTCCGCCTCTTTCGCCGTCGGGGCCGGCAGGCCGATTGTCCGGCATGCCACGCTGTTGACCGCAAACGGGCAACTCCTGCGCGGCATGCCCTTGATTATCTCTATAGGTAATCCCGCATCCGTCAACACCTGGGGCGCGAACCTTTCCAATCTGCGCAATTTTCGCGACCAGATTCATCAAAACGCGCTCCGCCTGTGCTTTCCCGACGGAAGATATGTCGCAAGCCGGGGGGAGGGCGGCGCGCTGACCATGAACCAGGTCTTCTCCTACATCGATCCCATCGTTAACAATGCGGAGTCTCTGGGAATTTACGTCATTATCAATTACCACGACGTTCTTGATGCGATTAACCTGACATCCGCCTGGAACCCCAAGACCTGGTGGGGGGCCATTGCGCCGCGCTACGCGGATAAACCCTGGGTGATTTATGAGCTGCTCAACGAGCCTTGCGGCGACCCGCCCGGACCCACCAGCCCGGACGCGGCGATTTACAAGATTATCCGCGCCGTTGCGCCAAATACGACCATCATGCATATCAGCACCATGCAGATCGCTTCAAGCTGGACAAGCGCATTGAGAAATCTGGCGCTTGTATGCGGATTCAATTGGAGTGACGGAAAAGACATGTTCGCGTATCATACCTATGCGGGATCGCAGGCCAAATTCATCAAAGAACTCCAGACCGCCGGCATCCCGAGCATGTGCACGGAATGGGGGTATGCCGAGGAGCCGTGGGGCCCGGCGACGCTTGACGGATACGTACGGCAGAGCGAGTTTTTCGAGCGCAACTGTATGTCGTGGATCGATTGGCACGATTTCCGGGACGCTGACCCGCTGCACCATGGACTCAACCGCCTGATGCCCGATGCGCTGGCAAAAGGATATGCATGGTGGACCAACAGCGCGCCCTCGGCGCCGCGCAACCTTGCGGTGCAAACGCCGGACCCGTACCGCGCAACATTGACGTGGGGTAAACCGTCGTCCGCGGGCGCGGGTATCGTGCGTTACATCATCTATCGCAATGACCGCGAAGTTGCCGCTTCCACGGACACCGCGTTTTCCGATACCGGCCTTCTGGCCGCCGCCACCTATGCCTACGAAGTTTCCGCACTCGGTGTCGGCGGATTGGAGAGCCCTAAATCCGCGCGCGTGTCCGTGACCACCAGCGTGGACAATACCGCGCCGGCCATCGCTGCGATCAGCGGCGCGGGCGACGGGAAAATCGTGCGTCTGGTTTTCAGCGAGCCGGTGGAGCAGACCAGCGCACAGACCTCGGCCAACTATGCCATCGATAAAGGCATTGCGGTAAGCCTGGCCGCGCTGGCCACGGACCGCAAAACCGTCACGCTCACGACCTCGCTCATGACCAGGGGCGCGGCATATACCCTTACGGTCAATAATGTCCTTGACCGGGCAACGGTGCCCAACAGCGCTTTAAATGTAAAGGCGCCGTTCACCTGCTTTGACGGCATCACGAAGATCCGCTTTTTCCCGCGGCCCGGCTATGGCGCGCGCATGGCGGGCGGCGTGTTCGAAGGCACGAATGGCGCTCCCGGCGCAGGGCCGTATACCACGCTCTGCGTGCTTCCCGTTTCCGCCCTGCCTACCGGCTGGGCGGAAACCTCTACGTTTGTCAATTTCGATGCCGGTTACCGGTATGTGCGCTTTCGTTCGCCCGCCCAGTCGTGGGGCAATGTCGCGGAAATCGAATTCTGGTCCGGCTCTACAAAAGCAACGGGCACGCCCTTCGGTACGGCCGGCGCCAATGGAGGCAACGACTTCTCGAAAGCGTTCGACGGCAACATCACCACCTTTTTCGATTGCACCCAGGCGGACGGCGCGTATGCGGGATTGGATATTTCGGGATGGTCGCCGGTGAATGTCGGGAACCGCCGGCAACCTGCCGGGATTTCCGGCATGGTCATTCGGACGAAGAGATCTCTCGGCGGCGTGGTCACCATAGCCGGCCTTGCATCGAACGATATCCTGAGCGCGGAGCTTTACGATTTGCGCGGCGTCCGGGTCAATGCCGCCGTTCGCGCGGATGCAAATGTCCTGAGGATTCCCTCATCACACCCGGGGACCTTTGTGGTGCGGGTGAAATCCGCGGGAACGGAAATCGTGCGCAAGATCGCCGTCCGCTAAAAAAAACAATTGCCTGGCGGTATATCATTTACAACATCAACCCAAAGGGGGGTCCTCATGCTTCGCATTCACGTATCAGCGGGAATACGCGTTTTCGGCGGAGCGATCTTCGCCGGCGCAATGGCGGTTTGCTTTTGCATCAATCAACCCTCGTTCGCAGGCCCGGGGCGGCCTATTATCAGCAATGGCACAGTAAAGACCGCCGACGGGAAGTTGTTGCGGGCATTGTCGCTGGTTTATGCCGCACGCGAATCCCAGACAGTAAAAGACTGGGCCCTTAACATCAACAGTATGAGTAAAGCGCGGGACGAAGCCCATTATAATAGCTTTCGTCTCTGCGAAGTCGATATGCGATACGGCGCGCAGGGTGTGGTGACCGGGGCACTTCCTTTTATAGATTCGGTCGTCAGTAATTGCGGTAAACTTGGAATGTATCTCATCATCGACTATCATTCCGTACCCATATGGGACAACTCGGAATGGGATTCACGCCATTTCTGGCAAGTTATAGCGCCGCGCTATAAAGATGTGGCCTGGGTTATATATGAATTCTTTAATGAACCTTGTCAAGGTCCGCCGGGGCCCTATAATGAGGACATTGCGATTTACAAAATTGCCCGGCAAGCCGCCCCTAATACTCTGCTGCTTCATTTTAGTCCGGTCGGGTTTGGAATTGTCAATTGGGGGGGATACCTCATGAATACCTTTGCTCCGTTGGCTGGTTTTAAGTGGAGTGATGGGAAAGATGCATTTGCTTTCCATAGCTATATAGGGACACCTGCTCTTGAACTTGTAGACATCAGGGCCAAAGGTGTTCCCCTTATTTGCACCGAATCGGGCTATGTGGAGGACGGTTGGGGCCCATCACAGCTGGGCGCATACTCACGCCAAATGGAATGGTATGAAAGGAATTGCATATCGTGGGTTGATTGGGTCGCCGGCCAAAGCCAAAGCTGGTTCAGCCCGAATCCGGTTGACCATGCTCTCCAATACCTATTGCCGGACGCAATCAGTAAGGGCTATGCCTGGTGGACAAGTCCCACACCAACGGCGCCGGGGAATTTTTCCGCTCAGGCCGCGAATTCCTACACCGTTAATTTGCGATGGGATAAGCCATCGGTCGTTGGCAATGGACTGGTGCGATACGTTGTATATCGCGACGGCCAGGAATTTTCCACGACAATAGAAACCGCCTTTGTGGACAATGGTGTCCTTGAGGGATCGACTCATGCCTATGAAGTCAGATCGCTGTGCGTCGGGGGACTGGAAAGCCCGAGCACCCCGCGAATTCAGGTTACCACTCCCGCGGACAATGTTCCTCCTGGATTCTCGATGGTCAACGGGGCAGGCGATGGAGCAATGGTTCAGGTGGTCTTCAATGAAGCGGTGGAACAAACAGGCGCTCAGGCACAAAGCAACTATATGATCGACAATGGAGTAACGGTCACTTCAGCAACACTTGCTGCCGATCAGAAGCAGGTCACTCTCAGAACGTCTTCGTTGTCAAAGGGCGTCACCTACACGCTTGCGGTCAACAATGTGCGGGATCGTGCTGCTACTCCCAATACTATTGCTGCCAACAGCCGCGCCACATTCCAATATGTACAGGGGATCACCCGGATCCGGTACTATCCCCGGGCAAACTACATGCAGCGGCTAAGCAACGCGGTTTTCGAAGGGACCAACGGTACTCCGACAGACGGGCCCTACAAAACTCTCTGCACGCTGCCCGTTATGCCTCCGCCAAGCGGATGGAGCGAGGTTACCTCATTCAGCAATTTCGACATCGGCTACCGCTACGTGCGGTATCGTCCTTCGAGTGACATTCAAGACGGAAACTACGGCAACATCGCTGAAATCGAGTTCTATTCGGGAGCGACAAAGCTTACCGGAACCCCATTCGGTACGCCGGGATCGTACGGGAATTCCGGCAACGACTTCAGTAAAGTCTTTGATGGGAACACTGCCACATTTATGGACTATGCCCAGCCGTATGGGGCGTATGCCGGACTTGAGATAACCGGATGGACACCCACCCCTATTTTGCCCCGCACCAATCGTTCGGAGGCACATGATCGAAAAATAATCATAGCAGCCAGGGGCCGGACCATAGGCTTGGAAATTTCCGCTGCGCTGCAAGCAAAAGCAATGACGATTTTGATGTATGATTTATGCGGGAAACTCGTTCGTTCGATTTCGAGACCGGCAAGTGATGATGGTCGCCTGATAATCGACCGTAATAGCGACAGCAATTTTCTTGAACCGGGCAAATACGTCTTGATAATCAAGAACCTGGAAACGGCCGGCAACGCGTCCGTGATACGGTCCATACTAATACAATAACAAAGGGGCTCCGAATGTCTCGAACCCATGCATCAGCTGGAAAACGCGTTTTCGGCGGAGCGATCTTCGCCGGCGCAATGGCAGTTTGCTTTTTGGTCAATCAACCCTTGTTCGCGGGCCCGGGGCGGCCCATTATCCAGAACGGCACGGTAAAGACCGCCGACGGGCAAAGGTTGCGGGGTATGGCGCTGGTCTATGCGGCGCGCGAATCACAGACTGTAAAGGACTGGGCGCTTAATATCAACACTATGCGCACAGCGCGCGACCAGGCGCATTACAATGCCTTTCGCCTCTGCGAAGTCGATATGCGCTATGGCGCGCAGGGCGTGGTTACCGGGGCTTTTCCTTTTATCGATTCGGTCGTCAGCAATTGCGGCCAACTCGGAATGTATCTCATTATCGACTATCATTCAACGCCAATATGGGACGAATCAGAATGGGATCTTCGCCATTTCTGGGACGTGATTGCGCCGCGCTACAAAGACGTACCATGGGTGATGTATGAAATGAACAATGAACCCACGGGGGACAGCCCGAGAGATACCACTCAAGCTGCGATGGGAAATTGGGTAAAGGAGACCTATGTGAACCACATGCGCAAATGGGCGCCCAATACGATGATCCTTCAGTGGTCGTGCACGTGCTTTGATGACAGTTGGGCCGCATTTTTGTTGAAATTCAATAAGGCATTGGGATTCTCCTGGAACTCCGGCCGCGATGCCTTTGCTTATCACGGGTATTGCGGTACTTCAGCACAAAACATTCTTGAGCTCCGCACGGTTGGCGTGCCATGCATAAACACGGAATCGGGCTATGTTGAGGATGGTTGGGGTCCCTCAACGCTTGGTGGATGCGCGCGTCAGATGGAATGGCTTGAAAAGAATGACGAGTCCTGGTGCGATTGGGTCGGCGGCCAAAACGAGTCCTGGTTCAGCCCGAACCCAACGAACAAAGCCATCAAATACCTCATACCAGATGCTTTGGCGAAAAACTATGCCTGGTGGCTCAACAACACCAATGTTCTCCCCGACGCCGCGATTCATACGCGTTCAGCCGCGATGCGACATTCCGACAGCCGCCTCTTCAACATCAGCGGCCAAACGGTGCGTTCGGAAGCACGCCGCGATGCAAGGGCAGTAGTGCCCATCATTGACAATGCCGGACGGTCGGCAGGTATCCTAGTTGTCAGGTGAGAACTGAAACGATCCCCGGCTGCCGTCTGAAGCCGACCCCTTGGAGTCGGCCGCGAGGTGCGTCGATGGAGCCGCGATTCACCACCTTCGGAACGCCGGCTATCATCCCGTCGGCGTCGGCCCGCGGGAAATGCGCTGGTCATGGGTGCTCCCGCGAAAGGGGTATGCGTGCTGCGCGCGAAGTTGGAAGCGGGCCGCCTTAACGAGCATCGCGGCAGGCGGTCACCCTTTTGACCGCCTGCTCCTTCCCCGGCACCGCTGCCTTCTCCAGAGCATCTGCGCAGGAATGTCCCTCCTCTGTGTGATGAATTATTTTCATTTCAGCAGCATTATTAATGAAAACACGGAAGAATGCGAAAAATAGAATGAATGATGGCGATAAAAAGCAAGAACGAATTGCCTACTGGCTAAGCCTGGCACAGTACGATCTTGATACCGCGGAGGCAATGCTGACGATGGGGCGCCTTCTGTACGTCGGGTTTATGTGTCATCAGGTAATCGAGAAGACACTAAAGGCATGTTTTGTGAAAAACCTTGACATGACTCCTCCGTACCATCATAATCTTGGATTTTTTGCCGAGAAGTCCGGGATACTGGAGAAAGTATCGGAGGAGCAGAAATCATTAATTGCGATTTTGCAGCCTCTGAATGTGGAGTCGCGCTATCCTTCATACAAGGACAGGATATTCCAAACATTGACGGAGGATCGCTGCCGCGCATTGCTGGCGCAGACGAAGGAGTTATACCAATGGTTGCGAAGTCAGTTGTAGAGACGGTCCATGAGTTTGCGCAAGTTGTGAAGAGCCGGTATCCGGTAAAACGGATCTTTCTCTACGGATCGCATGCGCGGGGAACGTCGACGCCCGATAGTGATATCGATGTGGCGGTAGTTCTCCGGAACGAGCCCCGCGACATTCTTCAGGCGGAGGCTGATCTTTACCGAATCGGAATGGATATTGATGTCAGGATAGAGCCGATTATCGTTGACGAAGAACACGATCCGAGCGGTTTTTATGAAGATATTTCAAGCACTGGTACGGTAGTATACAGCCAAACCTGATGTACGAGAGGAACAGTGCGGCCGCTTTGCTGGTATGGCGGCTACTGGTCGGGAGAATCGCCGGTGACGGCAGCCTTCCTCCGTCTCCGCCGAAACGGCGGAATCAGGCGGGACGGCGCGAACCCGTAGCGCTTCTTGAAAATCCTCCAGAAGTAAAGTTGATCGGTAAACCCGACCGACCGGGCCACATCGCCGACGGACAAATCCGAACCGGTCAGCAATTCGCATGCCCTGGTCAGCCGCAATTCCGTGCGGAACGCGACCGGCGTCATGCCGAATGTCTTTACAAACAGCGCTTCGGAACGGGAAAGCGAAAGGTCCAGCTCCGCATAGATATCCGACAGCGAAATCGGCTCGAACGCCCGCCGTACGATCAGCTCGCGCATGCGCAGGATTTCGGGATGGACCGGGGTTTCGGCCGCCCGTTCAGGCGCTTGACAATAGTGCGCAATCGCCTCATATAGAAGCCCGGTCCTTCGCAGTTCTCTCGCTTTGTCACCCGGCTCGATTTCCTTTATCCGCCGGATAAGGCCGTCCAGAGTCTGCGCATGGGGGTATGATAATTGCTTGAGCATGGGAACGGGAAACGGCTCGCTCTCCGCGAATGAAACCGTCGTCAGGAGCGGGAAGCGGGGGTCTTTCCGCACCAGGCCCTTGCTGTTGAACACCATCCAGATCCCGTCGACTTTCCCATCCTGCATGTCCTGGTCCACCACGCCGGCCGGGATCAGAATCGAAAACGGCGGCTTTACATTAAAGAGCCGGCCGTCCAGGGTGTAGCGGGGCCCGCCTTCGAGGTAGACCGACAGAACATCGGTCGGCACGGCCCAGAAGGGTTCGGAGCCGGTTTTGACCTTTTTTTCTTCCTCGACATTGAAAATGTCGATGAGCGAAAACGCGATTGTCGGCTTCATAGGCAAGGAAAAAGTCTATACAGGTGGATTTTATTCATAGATGACATGCCGGATTTTATCGTGTATATTAGCCTCGGATATCGTTGATACGCTGAATGAAGATATTTATCCATATTAATATAATGTAATTCCGCGCGGGTGGTGCGGTTCTATAAAGGCGCAACGCATGCAGAGCCCAAATTCATTAGTTCGATCCTGGATAATTGCCTTTGTGGTCCTGGTCCTTTTGCCGGAACAAGGGGGCGGCCAGGCTGCACCGGCGGCAGTTCGTCCCGCATCCGTTGCCAAAATCGCGTCTGTTCCGGCGCCCGATACTATTCCACCGTTCCTGAAAGAGGCATGCACTAATGGCTTGACGCAGGTCTATGCCCTTT
>Ga0315289_10001217_pt1 | contig 40269 bp, 47 predicted proteins | sample YL17G11_40_MG_FD_203452 | JGI IMG/M metagenome (GOLD analysis project Ga0315289, IMG submission 203452) | Sediment microbial communities from Yellowstone Lake, YNP, Wyoming, USA - YL17G11_40 | ecosystem: Environmental > Aquatic > Freshwater > Lake > Sediment | place: USA: Wyoming | collected... | reverse complement strand
TATTGAACCTCGAACCATTTATGCTGAGCTTCGAAGCACTACTTTGCTTATCTGTTCCATCCGTTGACCTTATTATCCCCCTCTCTGTTCTACGGAGAGGGGGAATAAAAGGGGGTGAGGTTTAATCCATACTCTCTTTCCACAAAAAGCAAATTCGGTAGTACTTCGGTGGTGAAAAGGATGGCGCCGGAATTTATGAGGGAGGTAATTGAAGAAAAGTAAAAAATGAACCATTTCAGGGATCCTTAGTTTTTCCTTCCCCCCTGATAAGGGGGGAATTCAAAAGGGGGTTTTACGTTGCGACAGAAGCTACTCCTACTAAATCCAGACAGAACAACGAATAATTCATTCCCTCTCCCCTCGTGGGAGAGGGATCAAGGGAGAGGGGGATTAAATAATAAGTCTGTTTAACAGAAAGAACATCAGATAATTAGCTCATGCGGAGAAAATACAGATATGAACAATAAAGATGATTCAGAAAACGAAGAAATCGAAACCCCAGAGTCTGATCAAAGTAACGGCTCTAAGGACTTAGAGTTTATTGAAAAATTGATCGACAAAGCCAGACAAATGCTGGAAGACGATTCCTTCGAGCCTCGAATTCAGGATGCCCTGAAAGCCATCCAGCTTAGAGAAAAAGTGGTTAAAGCTGTCAAGGAAGAAGAACAGAAGGCCTTTTGGGACATGATAGAAGAAGTAAGACAGGAGGAACTGCCGAAGCTTTATCCCGAATCCGAACCCGTCGATCTTGAATCTCAAATCATCAATACCATCAAAGGACTGAATTATCAAGTAAAAAACGGCGCCCTTCCGGTTAAAACCATCACCGACTATTTCAACTACGGCAAATCCGAAGAAAGCCGGCTCTCTTATCACCGGGTTGGCCGGATTCTTTCCAACATGGGCTTCCGAAAGGTTATGACCCACAACGGCAGCTACGCCATCCTCTGGGATGACAATCTTCTTTTATGGCAAGCTTCGAGCCAATCTGCAAATGAGCCTTCTGACTTTGAAGAAGACGAAAAAGAGGAATCCGAAAGTCCAGCAAGTCCAGTAAGTCCAGCAAGTCCAGCAAGTCCGGTAGTTACTCTCCCAGCTCCACAAGTTCGTGGGTGGCGTTAATCCTGCCCCTAGGTCCTGCTTCGCACTGAGTGCGCTCAGCCCGTAGGGAGACCTCAGGATCGAAGGAAAAAGCTCCCAACTATTTAAGCATTGTATTGTAGCGGTCGGATTTATCCGACCACATACATTGTGTGCAATGAGCGAACGGTGCCCCCGTCCGGGCTCCCGTCTGGGGGGGGTGTCTGCCCGATACGTAACCCACTTGTAGTGAGCATAGCGAATCTAAACCCAAACCAATGAACGGCAATCCGATTCAAGCCAGGAGCTTTCCATTACAGAACATCCCCAGAACAAGCGGCTAAGTCGGTTCCATCGATTCGGATTCCAAGGTCTTCAAGGAGAGATGCTCTTTCTTGAGATAGTAAAGGCCAAGCAGGGTTACCGGCAGGTATTGACTGGCGTGAAGGACTATAGCAAAGGGGAGGGCAATGTTTTTATCGTAACCAAACGGAGCCAAAGATATAATGCAGAAGTAATGGAAGGTTCCTACAAATCCGGGAGAAGAAGGTAACATCACCCCCAGAGAGACGATGACCAAAAGGATAAATGAGGCTTGAATGGGAGGGTGGAGATCAAAAGCCAGGAAAATGAAATAATTGCTGATGCCCACCACCAGCCAAATCAGAATGGACCAGCCCAAAATCAGAAGCAGGCTGGGGATATGTCTGAATACTTTCAGCCCGCTGATAAATTTTTCCAGTATCTCGCTTGCCCGGAGAGAGAGTTTTTTGGGCAATAGACGGAAAATGAAATTGAATATCTTGAGGGTGGATTCTGTTTTGATTTCAAGAAGCACCAGAAAGCCGAGTAGGGCAATATTGATCAGCAAGAAGATGTTGCTGGATTTTTTCACCCAATCCGGAAAGTGGGAAAAAAGCAGCGACAGCCAAAGGATAAAGAGGAGGGAAAAGCCGTCAAATACCCGTTCCACCACGATGGTGGCAAAAGCGGCGCTCTTGGAGATGTTCTCTTTGGTCCCCAGGGAATACGCCCGGACTATCTCCCCCAACCGAGCGGGGAGGACGTTGTTGGCCATAAAGCCGATCATCACCGAGTGGAATAACCGGGACAATCCCACTTTTTTTATGGGATTAACCAGGAACTTCCACCGGTACCCCCGCATCCACATGCTCAAGATGACCAGAATGATATTGGGGATAATATACCAGTAATTGGCTCCCTTCAAGGCAATCCACAGCTCGGAGTAATCCACCTTGCGAAACGCCAGATACAAAAACACCAAACTGATCAATATTCCGATAGCGAGCTTCTTTTTCATTCTATCTTATACCTGAGGGTATTCACACTTTATTTTCTTCTATTCCCGGTTCTCACCGCCATCTCCATCAGCTCCAATGTTTTTTCCGCTGCCGTATCCCAGCTGAATTCCTTTGCCCATGCCAGCCCGCCCTGAGTCAACCTTTCCCGCAATTCCCCATCGGATAGTATCTTTACCAGACACTCGGAGAGCTTTGGCAAGTCCCCGTATTCATACAGAAGTCCGGTTCTCCCCGGCACCACCGAATCTTTCAAGCCGGGCACATTGCTGGCCACCACCGGCGTTCCGCAGGCATTGGCTTCGATATTGGTCAAACCCCAGCCCTCCTTTAAAGAGGGGTAAACAGCCACCCAGGCTTGCTGCAGTCTTCTGACCTTTTCCTCTTCGTCCACAAAACCGGTGAACTCCACCTTACCGTCCAATGACAACCTCCGGGTTAATCCAATCAGTTCCTCTTTGTAATCCCCCTCTCCCACCACCATCAGTCGGGCTTCGGGGATGGTTTTCAAAGTCAAAGCAAAAGCTTTGAGCAGATGATCGACGCTTTTGTATTTTTTCAGCCTTCCCAGGTATATCACCGTGGGAGCAGAATATTTTCGGACGGAAGCAGAAAAGCGGTAATGGTTCTGATCGATACCGCAGTGTACCACGTGAATGTCTTCCGGGGAGAGACCTCGTTTGACCAAGTCCTCCTTGGTGCTTTCGGAGATGACCATGGTCTGAAATCCTTTATATAACCAGCTGATCGGTTTTTCGGAAAGATAAATATAGAGTCCCAGAACGAAGTTGATCTCCTTGAAGACCGAATCCGAAAAAAGATGGGGGATCACCACCAGAAGGGGAAGTTTGTGATAAAGAGGAGTGTAAAAAGGGATCTTATTTATATCCTCGATGACGATATCCCAATTTCCTTCCCGCAGAAGCGATTTGAGGGCAAAGGGAGCTGCGAAATTGAAGTTGAAGCGGGAGCCCCGCCTTACTATTTTTATGCCGTCCACCTCTTCTGAGGGAAGGCTGCCGGGATAACCACTGCATAAAAGGGTGACATTATGGCCCCGCCGTGCGATCCTCTTGAGAATCTCCTGGAGATGTACTTCTGCGCCGCCTGCCTGCGGGTTGGAGAGATCTTCCCAGTTTAAGGCTAATATATTCAACCGATCTTTAACCGCGAAAAAACGGATTTTTTTAGGTTATGGGGATTTTTCCATAAACTTAAAGTCGGGCGATTTGACCTGATTCAATAAGGCCGCAGCTTGAACGTCCTCAGGATTGTTCGCCACCCAGTTCTCCATCACCCGGGTTAGTCCCTCCTTGTCTCTCTGAGCGTAGTAAATGCTTACCACCGCCTCGAAAGCGGGCCGGAAACTTTTGTTTATGGAAAGTATCTTGTTCATCGCTTCTGTGGCATTTTGGGTTTTCCCCAGCTGCCTATAGGTGTAGCCCAGATTAAAATAGAGTTTCTCCAGAAAATCGTCTTCCACCAGACCTTTTGACTTTTGGGATATCTCTTCTGCTCGTTTTAACACGCTTTGAATCTGATCGCCGCTTTGGTCCTTTTCTGCATAAAGTTGAAGCAGATAGGCATAGGGACGCCAGTCATAGGGCAAAAGATCAGAAACCCTCTGGGCTACTTGTACGGCTTCGGGGTACTCCTTGGCTCTTCTCAAGGTATCCGCCAAGCTTAAAAAGCAGGAGGTATAATTGGCCAGAAGCCGGATGTCGTTCTCATCCTTATGGATTTTGGGATCGTTCACTCCCCGGAATTTGAACACATGAAACAGCTTGTCCCGCATGATATCCGGTTCCACCATCAGCTTTCCTTCTTGCTTGGTCACCCGGTAAGCCATTCCCTCCATCCTGAGGTGATCGTCGATGGGCTTCCCTTTATACAAACGGTTTTCATTGGCAACGGTTACCGCAAAATAGATGGGATATTTCCACTGGTTGGTTTCCATGATATCGTCGATCAGCTGGTCCTGTATTCTTGATACTTTGCCGTCCTCGGTCCGCAGATATCCGATGCGGTCGATCTCGTTGTCACTGAAACTTATGGGGACACCCCATTGGTACTTCATCTGTTTTATATACCATTTGGTGTTGATCAGGCTGAGATTCACCACCCTCACGTCCTGCCGGATCTTGGCCACATTCTGCAAAAACCATAAAGGGAAGGTATCGTTGTCCCCGTTGGTGAAAAGAACAGCATCCTTGTCGCAGGAATTCAGAAGGTTATAGGCATAATCGTAAGGGAGATAGTTGCCATGCCGGTTGTTATGGGAGTTAAATCCCTGCTCCAAAGGCATGATGGGAAGCGCCAGGATGATCAAAGATAATCCCCCCACCAGGGGCTTAGCCAAGAGAGGTTTGACTTTTTCCAGCCAGCTGCCTAAACCGGAGATCAAAGCCGTAATACCCAATCCCATGATAAGACCAAAGAACATAAATCCCGGCGTCCAGAAATAATCCCGGTCCCTTACCTCTATCGATATGATCTCGCCGGTGAATTTATCCGGTTTGGTCCCATCGGCAAAGTTCATATACAAAACCAAGCCGATGGTACAAGCTAAGAGAAGAAAGAGGAGCACCATTCCTTCGTTTTTTCGTCTGCGTATCTGTTCCCAGATCCCTAAAAAGCCCAAGAAGATGGGAATAAACCAGAGTTTTTTACTCGTGAATTGTTCCCGGAAGAAACCCCAGAATCCCATCCTTTCTTTGGCACCGAATTGATTCTCCCAGGTTGCCCGGCGGTAAAACATACGGGAGATCATGCTCTCCTGACCGTATTGCTTGCGTTCCAAAAAGGCTTTGACACTGGACCAATCGGAGGGATTGTTTTCATCGATAGCCGGCTCTAAAGAGGAACGGATGGGAATATAAAGCTGGGTGGAATACCCGACAATGGCAGCCAGAACAATGGAAAAGATCAACGGCCAGGAACGTTTTTGGCTGGAGATACCCAGCATCAAGAGGGAAAAGGCACACCAGATGCCAATGGTAATCAGGAACGGCTCCACGCTCTGCATTACCAAGAGGAGAACTATGGCGGTTACCCAAAAGCGCCAGTCCCAGAGTTTTTCTCTATCTACCAGAATCACCAGCAGGAAAACGGCGGGCATCACGATGAACGATGTCAGGTGAATTCCCAGAGCCAAGAACCCCAGATAACTGATCAAGATTAAAAGTTTGGATCCTTGGGGAGTGGCTTTCCTGTCCATCCATAGAAGACCTAAATATAAGATCAGAAGCATCAAAAACATTGCCGTACCATAAACCTCCGCTTCCACGGCATTGGACCAGAAGGTGGTGGAGAAAGCGATGAAGAGACTGCCGGTGACACCACCCACATATTTGCCTATCTTCATCCAAAAGGTAGGTTCGTTTTTCTCCCAATAGCTGATTAACTTAATTATCAAAAGAAAACTCAGTCCGACAGATAAAGAGGAGGAAAGAACGGAGATGAAGTTGACTCTGGCGGCTATCTCTCCATACAAAGGCAAAAGAGTGAAAACTCGACCGATCAGAACGAAAAGAGGCGTGCCCGGAGGATGGGCGATACCCAGGATATAGGAACAGGCGATGAATTCCCCGCAGTCCCAGAACGAGGCGGTGGGTGCCATAGTTCTAAGATAAGCGATTAAACTCACCAGGAATACAAACACGGAAAGATATATGGTTGGCTTATCTTGTTTTTCATACCACCTTCTGAATCTTTCAGTCACCGAGTTCCTCCTTCAGTTGAGAACTTAAAAAATCCAAGATCCAAACCTGTGATGATAAATCTTACTCCTGTATATTTATACAACTCAAGGAATATATTGGATTATTCTTTGATGTCAACATACATTTTGGGCTGTTTTACCTGAGTAGCTCAATTCTCTTTTTGTTTTTCTTGCTTCTTTTTCTTCTCTGACTCTTTAAGTATGGAATCCAAAACCGCATTTACAAAATTCTTGGAGTCCTTATCGCCGTATTTTTTCGCCAGCTCGATAGCCTCATCTATGCTGATCGCCGGCGGAATATCGTCAAAGTACAGGATTTCGCAGATTCCCAGGCGCAGGATATTCTTTTCGATGACGGCGATCCTGGAGAAATCCCAGGATTTTACGCTATCCCTTATCATACGGTCTATCTCTTTAACGTTTTGAACGACTTTGAAAAACAAGCTTTCCGAAAATTTCCGGGCATCCGGCTTGATCTCGCTGGGACGGATGATATCGTTTGATACCTGCTCTGCCTCCGTTCCGGAGATATCGAAGGCATATAAGGCTTTCAAAGTCAGCTCTCGGGCTTTTCTTCTGGCAGACATATGAAAATCTAAAATTCTAAGTTAAAAATTCAAAATTACACCTAACACCTTGTACCTTACACCTAAAACTCAATTCTCATTTCTCTTTTCTCAAAACTGCTCAAATCTGTTCGAATAGTTTCACCATCTCAATGGCGGAAAGTGCCGCATCCCAGCCTTTATTGCCGGCTTTAGTTCCCGCTCTTTCGATAGCCTGTTCCAGATTGTCCGCAGTGATTATGCCGAAGATGGTGGGGATGCCGGTCTTCAGCGATATCTTGGCAACGCCTCTGGATACTTCCCCGGCGATATAGTCGAAATGAGGGGTTTGTCCGCGGATCACCGTTCCCAGGCAGATCACCGCATCGAATTTCTCGCTTTTTGCCATCTTATAGGCAGCGTATGGAATCTCAAACGACCCGGGCACCCAAACGACGGTGATCTTTCCGTCTTCTGCTCCGTGCCGCTCAAGACAATCTAAAGCTCCATCCAAAAGCTTTTGGGTGATGAACTCATTGAACCGGCTGATGGCAATCCCGAACGTCTTTCCCTTGGCATCCAGTGACCCTTTGATCTCTTTGTACATATTAGCTCCTTTCTTTCGAGGATTCTCCGTTAATTAACTCACTTCATTTCTTTCTGCAATGTAACAAAAATATTCCAATCCAACCTTGAATGTATTTACTTCAAAAGGTGACCCAGTTTGTCCCTCTTGGTCTCCAGGTATTTAAGATTTTCCGGCGTGTGAGCCATCTCCAGAGGTATTCTTTCTGTCACCTTCAGTCCATAACCCTCAAGTCCCACGATCTTTTTGGGATTGTTGGTGATCAGTCTGATCGTGGAGAGACCCAAATCAACCAGGACCTGGGCGCCGATTCCGTAATCACGCAAATCCGGAGCAAATCCCAGTTCGATATTGGCTTGAACCGTATCCAATCCGAGGTCTTGCAGCTGATACGCCAAGATTTTGTTGGACAAACCGATCCCCCGGCCCTCCTGCCTCATGTACAGAAATACCCCCTGGCCTTCCTTTTCGATCATAGATAAAGCATGGGAAAGCTGATCGCCGCAATCGCAACGACTGGAGCCAAACACGTCACCGGTGAGGCACTGTGAGTGCACCCGCACCAGGACGTTCTCCTTCCCCTTGACCTCACCTTTTTCCAATGCCAGATGATGATGTTCATCGATCACGCTCTTATAAAGATGAAGCTTGAATTGTCCGTATTTCGTGGGAAAATCGACCAACACTATTCTCTTTATCAGCCTCTCTTTCTTTCGTCGATATTCAATTAAATCCTTTACGGTGATGATCTTCAGGTTAAACTTTTTCGCCAACTCCTTAAGCTGGGGGAGTCGCGCCATACGTCCATCTTCATCCATCACCTCGCACAAAACCCCCGCCGGATAAAGCCCAGCCAGTTTGGCCAAATCCACCGATGCTTCGGTGTGCCCGGCCCGGAACAGAACGCCACCGTCCTGAGCCTGAATGGGGAAGATGTGACCGGGACGGGCCAGATCCTCCGAGGTGGTTTTACGGTCGATCAAGGTTTTTATGGTCTGTGCCCGGTCGTGTGCCGAGATGCCGGTGGTGGTGTCGTGAATGGCATCCACCGAAACGGTGAAGCGGGTGCCCATTTTGGCGGTGTTGACCTTGACCATAGGGGAGAGGTCCAGCTCCTCAATCCGTTTACTATTCAAGGAAACGCAGATGAGTCCCCGGGCATGCTTGGACAAAAAATTTATCGCTTCCGGTGTGACTTTTTCCGCTGCCAGGATCATATCTCCTTCGTTTTCCCGGTCGGCGTCATCCACCACGATCATAATCTTGCCCTGTTTCAAATCCTCAATGGCTTCTTCTATGGTATTCAAATCTGACATACTTATTTACTCCTTTCTCTATGTTCCTGAATACAGGAGCTATCCTTGGAACACTGGGCAAAGGCATGTACCTCTGCCCGACTGCTTCGGCGGGATTGGCAGCCCCGCTTACGGATGTTCTCTAAATATGTAGCTCTTGTAATATTACTTCACCCAGAAATTTACCATCCTTTCTCTTTCAGCCACTCCTCAGTGATCTTAGGCTGATCTTTTTTCGCAGCCAGAATCTTCTCGACATATTTCCCGATCAAATCTGTTTCTATGTTTACCATGTCCCCCGTTTTTTTCTCTCCCAGGACCGTGTTGGTCATGGTAAACGGAATAACCGAAACGGTAAAAGAGTCGGACTTGACCTCTACGACGGTTAAGCTGATCCCATCCACCGTTACCGAACCCTTCTCCACAAAGTAAGCTTGATATTCTTGCGGGAACTCGAATTCGAATACGGAACTCTGATCTTTTCGGGTAATGGATTTTATGCTGCCGACAAAATCCACGTGACCGGTGACCAAATGCCCTCCCCATCGATCGGAAAGACGGAGTGCTCTCTCCAGATTCACCGAATCTCCGGCTTTCAGTCGACCCAAGGTAGTTCGCTTCAATGTCTCCTCCACCGCCTCGATCATGAAGCAATTATCTTTTAACTCTATGAGTGTCTGACAAGCGCCATTTATATTTATACTGTCACCAACCTTCATATCAGTCGAGGTTTTTGGCGCTTTTATCCGAAGCAAAAGGTGATTACCCCGGGAGTCAATTCGATCTACTCTTCCTATCTCTTCTATTATACCGGTAAACATAATTTTCTCTACCTCGCTAACTATACCCCTCTCTCCACAATGGGGGAGAGGTTAAAAAGCAGGATAACCGGAAACCAATAGACTGCCATCTGATTTTCTCCATTCACAATTTTTCAAAACTATAGTTTCCGACATCTTTTTTATTCCTAGATCTCCAAAGAGTTCTTCTCTGCCAGAAATATCCGGTGTAATCTCATACAGAATCTTATCCGCCAATTTTTGTTTAAGAAAAGAGGACAGAATCACACTTCCTCCTTCTACCAGAAGACTGGCAATCCCTTCTTTACCGCATCTTTTCAAGAATGGCAAAAGAGCAAGTCCTCCATTTTTCTTTTTTTTAATTTTCCAAACCCTGAATTCCTTGACGTTTTTGGAAACCTCGTTTTGTTCATCCAAAGGTGCAAGGATGATATATTTGGAATCAGGAGGTTTTAGCATTTCCAAGCAGTTTGAAATTTCATTCTCAGTGCCAGCCAGGATATTTTTGGTACTGGAAGAGCCAATTTCCCTCTCGCTATAGGGGAGAGGATAAAGGTGAGGGGATTTGATTATGCTAACGTCCCATAAAATAGCATCTGTATATGCTGCTGCAGCGGCAGTATTTACTGAAGATACCATCCCATTCAATGACCCTACTATTCGCAAGATCACAAAAGGTATCTTAGTAGTGATATATTTGAAGTAAGCTTCATTCAGTTTCTTAGCTTCTTCTTCCAGAATACCCACATCTACTTTGATGCCGGCTTTCCTTAATCTCCTTATTCCCTTTCCATTCACCAACGGATTGGGATCGATGGTAGAACAGACCACTCTCTTTATTTTACTCTGGATTATCAGGTCGGTGCAGGGGGGTGTTTTCCCATAATGACAGCATGGCTCCAGGTTTACATATAAAGTAGCTCCTTTGGTGTGATTTCCACAAGCTTTCAGCGCGACTACCTCCGCATGAGGAGCTCCAAACTTTCTATGAAATCCCATGGCAAGAATTTTATCCCCCTTTACCGCCACCGCACCCACCATGGGATTGGGAGAGGTTGTTTCTCTTCCTTTTTCCGCCAGCTTGAGTGCTAATCTTATGAACTTCTCGTCTTGCATGGTTCGATTAAGCCTCACCCCCTCTTTTCTCCTCTCCGTCAAACAAAGAGGGGGGCTAAAAGTGGGATAGATAAAAAAACCCGGATTTTACTCCGGGGTGAGATATATCTTTACTAATCGAGCTTTACGGCTCGCTGGAATCTATTACCTTCTTTCTTCCGGACTGTAATCCTGCATCTTGCAGGATAAACCGTCGGCACTGGAATCTCACCAGTTCAACCCCGCCAATGGCGGGATGCGTGGGCTGTACCACCGATCGAGGAATTTCACCTCACCCCGAAGGCTTCAATAATATACGTAACTTAATTATAAAGTCAACAGAAAAAGTGAAGAACCAATTCGAAGAATAAACGGTTGGAGAAGGATGCAGATGGGACGAAAAACAAAATAAAATTGAAGATGCAATTTTTTATTTTATCACTATATTTAACCAAGTAAAATGCATCGAGCATTTAACCTTACTTGTTTTTCATATAAATGAGGGAATCATGGAATTCGAAAACGTATATGAAGATGCTAAGCGGGCAGAAGCATATGCCAGGCTGGAATTTCCGGGCACGTACTATCTGGCATATCGGGATTTACCCGAAATCATCTCCGAATATGTCAAAGGGAGAAAGGCAGTAGATTTCGGCTGCGGCACCGGTCGCTCCACCAGATTTCTGCAAAAAATCGGATTCAATGCTGTCGGGATCGACATCGCCGAGGATATGATTAAAAAGGCAAGAGAGATCGACCCAAAGGGGGACTATCGTCTCATCCAAGGTGGTGACTTCAGCCAATTTGAAAAGGGTACTTACGATCTGATTTTGTCCGCATTTACTTTTGACAATATCCCTATGATGGAGAGAAAGGTTGATCTGTTCAGGACGCTGGGAGAAATGCTAAATAAAAACGGAAAAATCGTAAACTTAGTTTCGTCTCCTGATATTTATGTAAATGAATGGGCCTCATTTTCCACCAAGGACTTTCCGGAAAACAAGCAGACTAAATGCGGGGATAAAGTGAAAATAATAATGACAGACGTGGATGACAGAAGACCGGTGGAAGATATCATCTGGCCCGATGAAGATTACCGGGAGACTTATAAGCAAGCCAGTTTGAAATTAGTTCAAACATACAAACCTTTGGCAAGAGAGGATGAACCGTTTGAATGGGTCAGCGAAACCAAGATCGCACCCTGGGTGATTTATGTCATGAGCAGATCGTAAATCCGCAACTTCGAGCCGGGGAAATCTTGATTTAGATTACGTCGCGAACTTTTCCCTGATACAGTTCGGCGAGGAAAATGTATGGCTGAAAAAAACAACACAGAGATCGCTACACTCGGTGGTGGTTGTTTCTGGTGTTTGGAAGCGGTATTTGAGCAACTGCAGGGAGTGATCTCCGTGAAATCCGGTTATGCCGGAGGTAAGATGGACAATCCGTCTTACGAGCAGGTCTGTTCCGGAACCACCGGTCACACCGAAGTAGTTCAAATCTCCTTTGACTCTACTAAGATAACCTACCGGGAGTTACTGGAGGTATTCTTCACCATCCACGACCCGACCACGCTCAACCGCCAGGGCGCAGACGTGGGAACCCAATACCGGTCGGTGATCTTTTATCATACCCCGGAGCAGCAAAAAGTCGCACAGGAGATAATCAGAGAGCTGGATGCTTCCGGCACATGGGAGCAACCGGTTGTGACAGCAGTTGAAAAATTACGCAACTTCTATCCAGCGGAGGAATATCACCAGGGGTATTATCGGAATAACAGTATACAACCATACTGTCAAGCGGTGATTTCACCGAAGCTAGCGAAGTTAAGACAGAAATATCTCAAGAAACTGAGGAGTGTTCAGCATTAAGAGAGAATAGAAATAAACTGCAATAATCCTAAGGTGGTTATATGGAGAAGGTACTAAAAGAAAAAAAAGGTGAGCATCCATGGGGCGATACCGGACAGCTGATATTCTTTGTCTTGTTTCTGGTGGTCTGGGCGGTAGATTCATTTTTCCTGCATTTATCGACCTTTTTGTCAGATTACTTACCTCTGTATTTTCGGTTGGTTTTTTTAGCTATCTTGCTTGTCGTTGCTGTATTACTTTTCAGATCAGCTCACTTCATAACCAGCGGAGATCAACGACCGGATAGGGTGGTGAAGACCGGAGCCTTTCAATATGTCAGGCATCCCTTATATTTAGCCAGTATCCTGGTGTATTTCGGTCTGGCAGTCTCAACCGCATCATTTTTCTCCTTGGCAGTACTTATCGGGATATTTATTTTCTATAATTACATTTCCAGCTATGAGGAGAAACTGCTGGAGATAAAGTTTGGAGAGGAATATCTAAGGTACAAACAAAAAACTGGGAAGTGGGTGCCGAGAATTCGAACCAAACGTTGAGTAGCAGATCATGAACGCCGTGTTCTTTATATTATCCATTCATCATAGATGCTAGTACACGAGCTGATATTCCATGAAAAACCTTCGAATATACGGGAATGCACCATACAGCATAGCGGTCATTCATGGCGGACCCGGTGCAGCTGGGGAGATGGCACCGGTAGCGGGCGAGCTTTCTTCCAGCTGGGGCGTTTTGGAACCGCTTCAAACTGAATTATCCCTTGAAGGACAGATAAACGAATTAAAAACCGTTCTGGAAAAGAGCGCTGATCTTCCCATTACTTTGATCGGCTTCTCCTGGGGAGCGTGGCTTAGTTTCTTGTTCGCTGCTAAATATCCCGCATTTATCAGGAAACTGATACTTATCGGAAGCGGTCCGTTTGAGGAGAAATATGCTGCAGAGATTGAAAAGACCCGTTTAAATCGTCTCAGGGAAGAAGAAAGAAGCGAGATTGAATCTTTATATAAAATCGTGGAGAATCCTAAGGCCAAGAACAGGAGTTCAGCATTTGAACGGATAGGAGAATTGTTCTCCAAAGCGGATGCATATGATCCCATTGAGCGGGAATCGGAAGCAATCGACTTCCAGTTCGACATATTTCAGAGCGTCTGGAAACAGGCAGCAGAGCTGAGAAGAAGCGGAAAGCTTCTGGAATTCGGTAAGCATGTCAAATGCTCGGTAGTCGAGATACATGGTGATTACGATCCCCATCCGGCGGAAGGGGTCAGAAAACCCCTGTCTACAATTTTGAAAGATTTTCGCTTTTTTCTGCTCGAAAACTGCGGGCACAAACCCTGGATCGAAAGAAATGTAAAAGAAACGTTCTACAAAATCCTAAAACAAGAGTTGGATTTGGGAAGATAGATGTGCGAAAGAAACACCGCAGAGGATTTACTTGTTCTTTGAGTTAGTATAGGATGTTATTACAGAAAGTTTGTAACAGGCATTCGAATGCTCGATGGGCAGACACCCAAATGGTTTCGTACCAGCTCCTGTCCAGAAGACGAACAAGTCCAACAATCCACAAATGGGCTCGATGAGTCGAGCAGATACAACCAGTATATTGAGGGTTAATATATGACAAATAATAATTCAAATGTCGCACGGATATTTTGTATCGGTCGGAACTATGTGGAACACGTTCGTGAATTGTCGAATATGGTCCCGACCAAACCGGTGGTCTTCATCAAACCGGCAACCTGTCTGGTCCAACCGGGGGAACAGATCCATTTCCCCAAACATGGGAAGGAGCTTCATCACGAGGTGGAGATAGTGGTGAAAGTCGGAAAAGAGGGGACGGTGAGAACCGAAGAGGAAGCACCCTCTTTTATCTCTGCTATCACCATCGGTCTGGATTTAACCCTGCGGGATGTGCAGGAGGAGCTGAAGAAGAAGGGGCTTCCGTGGGAAATCGCCAAAGCGTTCGATCAAAGCGCTCCTTTAGGCGATTTCATCCCCTATGATCAGTCGCTGGATTTGAAGAATATCTCATTTGGGTGCAGGGTTAACGGAATAGAAAGACAGAGAGGAAACAGCGGTAAGATGATATTCAGCATCGAAAGATTGCTGCTGGAATTGAGCCAGATTTGGCTGTTTTATCCCGGTGATCTGATATACACCGGCACCCCTTCCGGTGTTGGTCCGCTTCAAATAGGAGATACCATCGAAATTGAAGGTGAGAAGATTGGATCGTTTTCGTGGAGTATTATCGAATAATCTTGTAGTTGCCTGATTCATCAGGCATAAGTGAGCTCGATCAGCAGTACCCCGGAGGAATAAATCACGAGTCATTCGTATCGGAGTGCTTCTATGGGATCCAACATGGAGGCTTTTCGGGCAGGGTAAAACCCGAAGAAGATCCCGACGAAACCGGAGAAAAAGAAAGCTATTGCCACAGCGGGAGGAGAGATGTAAATGGGCCAGGAAAGAACTCCGGAAATTATCTTGGAGCTGATAACGCCCAAAAGTATTCCGATTATTCCACCGAACAGGGACAATACTATCGATTCCACCAGAAACTGAGTTAATATATCCTTTCCCTTGGCTCCCACCGCCATCCGGATGCCGATCTCCCTGGTTCTTTCGGTCACCGAAACCAGCATGATGTTCATGATCCCGATTCCGCCGACGATCAAAGAGACCGAGGCAATGGCTCCTAACAGGATAGTCATCACTTGAGAGGTTGAACCGGCTACGCTGGCAATATCCAGCTGGCTTCTAACGGTGAAATCATCTGCCTCTCCGGTCTGTATTCTATGTCTTTGCCGAAGCAACTGGGTGATCTGATCACTAGCCAAGTCAATCTCGGTGCGGTCATTGGCTGAGGCGATTATGGAATTAACATAAGTTACTCCCATAAGTTTTTTTTGAGCGGTGGTATAAGGGACTAAAACCAAATCGTCCTGATCGCGCCCGAAGGCATTCTGCCCTTTTGAGGACATTACTCCTATGACCCTGAAAGGAAGTTTTTTAATCCGAATGATCTGTCCCACCGGATCTTGATCGGGGAAGAGGTTATCCACAATGGTCTTTCCTAACACACATACCTTAGTAGCACCCCTGACATCCTGATCGGTGAAGAACGTTCCTGAGGCAACCGGCCAGGAGCGGATGGAAACGAAGTCGGGAGAGTATCCCTCAACCGATGTCCCCCAATTGAGATTCCCCGCTACCACCTGAGCATTTGTCCGCACGACGGGCGAAATCTTCGTGATAGCGGGACAGAATTGGGTAATAGCTTTGGCATCATCTTCAGTCAGTCTGGTCACGGTACCTGCCCCGCCATGCACTCCTCCTGCGGTATGACTACCGGGGAAAATGGTTAGAAGATTATCCCCAAGTGAGGCAATTTGTGCATCCACCATCTTTTTTGCCCCCTGTCCAATCCCCACCATGGCAATCACCGCACCCACGCCGATAATTATCCCCAGCATGGTCAGGCTGGAGCGCATTTTATTCCGGTTTAAAGCGCGGTAAGCTATTCTTATTATCTGCAGATATCTCATGCTATCTCATCCTCCTCCACCGGGGGTAAAGACAAAAGCAGCTCCTTGGCCTTATTGGGGGATTTGACTATTTCGTCTTTTACGATCCTTCCATCCCGAAAGGCGATGTTCCTTTTGGCAAATGCGGCAATGTCTTTCTCGTGAGTGATCAGTATAATGGTGATTCCCTTTTCATTCAGCGATTGAAAAATCTCCATCACCTCGATGGAGGTTCGCGTATCCAAGTTTCCGGTGGGTTCGTCTGCCAAGATTATTGCCGGATCGTTGACCAAAGATCTGGCTATAGCTACCCTCTGCTGTTGACCGCCCGAGAGCTGGTTGGGATAGTGATTCTCTCTTCCCTCCAAACCCACCATGAAAAGAGCCTTTCGTGCCTTCTCGTCCCGGTTCTTGATATTGGCACCATTATAAAGCAGGGGGAGTTCAACGTTCTCCAAAGCAGTGGTTCGGGACAGGAGATTGAAAGTCTGAAAGACGAAACCGATTTTCAGGTTCCTGATCCGGGCCAAACCATTGCGGTCAAAATGAGAAATATCCTCCCCCTCCAGAAAATAACTTCCCTTGGTAGGTCTGTCCAGACAGCCCAGAATATTCATAAAAGTCGACTTTCCCGATCCGGAGGGACCCATTATCGCCACGAATTCGTTCTTCTGGATGGAGATGTCTATCCCTCTCAAAGCATGGATCTCGAAATCGCCGAGATTATAGATCTTAGTCAGATGATCTGTGGAAATCAGATTGTCCAATTTTGTTCCTTCCTAGTGTCTGCCCGGCATAAAAGGATTAACCTGCTGTTGATTATTTGAGGAAGATTGCAGATTTTTCTGGCCAATAATTACCTTGTCACCTTCCTTTATATTGTCGGAGATGATTTGTGTGGAACCTCCATCGGAAATTCCCGTTTGTACCGGGACCGGTTGTACTTTTCCGTTCGTAGTCAAAATCCAAATGGTTTTGGAGTTGTGGCCACCTGAATTCATGGTGAGTTGTCTATGTCCTCTGCTATCTGTGGAAGCTGAGCCTGAACGGTTGCGTCCTGAGGCTCTGGCGGTGCCTGTAGAACTGCCCGCCTGTATATTTGGCTTGAAACGCAGGGCGCTGGAAGCAACTTTGAGCACATTTTCCCTATGGTCTACAATTATGGTAACATTAGCGGTCATCCCGGGTTTTAAGAGCATATTCGGATTGGAGACCGAGATGATAACGTCATAGGTCACCACATTTTGTACGATGACCGGAGAAAGCCTTACCTGCTTTACGGTTCCCTGGAAAGTCGAATCCGGATAGGCATCCACGGTGAATGAAGCCACCTGCCCGTCCTTGATATTGCCGATGTCCGCTTCATCTATGCTGGCGTCTACTTGCATCTGGCTTAAATTATTGGCAATGGTGAAGAGGGTAGGTGTGGACATGCTGGCAGCAACGGTCTGTCCCACGTCTACATCTCTGGAGATGACCACACCGTCTATAGGAGAATATATGGTGGCATAGTTCAAATTGGTCTTGGCCCGGTCCAAGGTTGATCGGGAAGATTTCTCATCCGCTTTGGCCAAATCCAGGCTGGTAGATGCTGCTTCCTTGTCCGCCTCAGAAATCATCTTTTTCTCGAAAAGGGATAAACTGCGTTCATAATCTTTCTGGGCTTTGTCGACGGATGCTTTGGTTTTTTCCAAATCGGCTTCGGATTGCGCTACCTGCGCCTGCAGAAAGGTGGGATCCAGCTGAGCCAGAATCTGTCCCTTTTTCACCTGATCATTAAAATCCGCATAGAGAGCCGAGATGATTCCGGACACCTGACTGCCTACCAGAACCGTGGTGACCGCATCCAATGTTCCCGTGGCAGTTACTATGATGGAGATGTTCCCTCTTTTTACCTCGGTGGTGGTGAATTCTCCATCAGCTTTCTTCTCTTTAGCAGCCAATAACAGGTAAAGCAAAACCAGCAGAACAATAATTATAGGGATTAAAAAATAAATTCTTTTCATAGAATTCCTTTCTTTTTTATATTTGACCCCGTGTCCGGCAAAAAGGTTTAATTGTAATACGGATTTGTTCTGTGGATATATTGAACCGGAAAATCTGGATTAGCCGCTTGATTTCCCGTTTGCGAGGAGATAAATTCAAGATCGAATTTTATATGAGAGTATCACTCTTGTAGACTTTTGAACATAGCACCAAAGATGGTTTGAACCTGTCAAATATTATAAGTTAAGGAGGCGCTTCAACTCCATGCAGATGGGGCAGATGCATGGCGTTAAATTAAAAACGCCATCTAAATATATTGCATTGGCTGCATACAAGATGAACTGACAATGGAATGCCAGGTCAAGATAGAACAATTTTTTAGTTGCATAAAGAGAGTGGAATATTTATAATGTAATAATTGAATCGCTTTAGGAGGACTTATGACCATAAAACTTCCCCGGTTGATACCTAAGGAAGAAAAGTTTTTCGACATGTTAAGTGCTTCCGCCAAAAATGTCCTTGAAGGGGCGAGAGCATTAAAGGATTTAGTGTACAACTACACGGATATAGAAGAGAAAGTTCGTCGCATAGAACAGATAGAACATCAAGGGGATAACATCTTTCACGAGATCATGGATAAGCTGAACAAAACCTTCATCACCCCGATAGAGAGAGAAGATATCCACAAGTTGGCGAGTGAGTTGGATGACGTTTTGGACGCCATTGAAGGGATTGCCAGCCGGCTTAATAATTTCAAGATCCCCCAACCTACTCCGGAATGTACACGACTGGTCAATATCATCTATGAAGCGGCGACCCAAATCGAGAAAGCGGTTTCGGATTTAGTACATTTTAGAAGCCTTCTGCCGTTCTGTATAGAGATAAACCGCTTGGAGAACGAAGCGGACCAAATCTCCCAACAGATGATCGGACGACTCCTAGATGAGGAACCTGATTGGAGGGTGGCAATAAAATGGAAGGAAATATACGCTCGTCTGGAAACTGCCGCGGATCACTGTGAGAACATCGCTAATGTAATTGAGAGCATAGTGGTGAAGAGCACTTAATCGCATTTTGCTTTTTGTTATTTTATATTGATCGGACGGGGGTTCCCAGAGGGGCAAACCCATGTGTCCGTCTGGACATCCATGCACCCCCCTAACTCTGATAAGAGTGAGAGTATGGTCGAGCGGATTTTGGCTCTTTTATGATAAAAAGCTGAATGCATTGGTTAGTCAAGAAACAGCAAAATATATGAAGTGGTTCCTCCAAGTTACTTTGCTTGTCGTTTTAACCTTAAAATCACAGGGAAGTATTTATGCTGCCCAGGATTGGGAATATTGGAGCAAATACGCTTTGGAGATAGCTCTTAGCAGAAAAGTGAGCTTCAGTCTCGAACCTCAGTTTAAATTCAAAAACCATTTTCAAGAATTTTACTACTCCAAAACTTATTTCGGATTGTCTTACCAGCTAAGTAAATTCATGACCGTCAAAGGTTATTATGCTTATAAAACCAAAAAAGGTAAAACCAACTGGAAGGGATCGGATTTGATATACTTGGATCCCACACTGAAACTGAATTTAAAGTATGTGAAGGTAAGTAACCGTTTTCGGTTAGAATACGATTTAGACAAAGGGGAATTGGTCTATCGAAACCGTTTAAAAATGGAAAAGGATCTTAATAAAATAATAACACCTTTCATTCAAGAGGAAATTTTCTATTCCTTCTTCTCTCATCGATTCGAAGAGAATCGCTTTTCCGTGGGGTCTTCCGTAAAAGTTATACCGAAGGTAAATTTATCTGGAGAATATATGTTAAACAGCAAAAAGGATGATTCTATGTGGCAAACCGCTAATGTGTTAGTAACCACTCTGAGTTTTCTGTTCTAACTTTCAGCTTGACTGGCCAAAAAAGGAAATAAACAGGTGTTTGAGTCATTCTGGTTTTTGATCGTAATCTTTGTTTTGTCGGTGGCTTTCGATTTTGTAAACGGTTGGACTGATGCCTGCAATTCCATCGCCACCGTGGTATCCACCAGAGTACTATCCCCTCAGACCGCGGTTCTTATGGCGGCATTTTTCAATCTGGCGGGTGCTTTTTCCGGCACTGCTGTTGCAGTGACCATAGGAAAGGGTTTAGTGGTTCAGGATTCCATCAACCTTTTAACCATTGCGACTGCACTCCTCTCGGTAGTCATCTGGAGCTCATTAGCTACGGTTTTTGGTCTCCCTACCAGCGAAAGTCATGGACTAATGTCTGGTTTAGCGGGTGCGGCAGTGGCTACTGCGGGAATAGATGTTTTGATTTGGGCTGGTTGGAAGAAAGTATTCCTGGGTCTGGTCTTGGCTCCCACCATAGGATTTATCATAGGTCTGTTATCTATGACTGCACTTCTTTGGATTTTTCGTCGAACTCGTCCTAGTGCGGTTACCGGGATCTTCCAAAAGTTTCAGATCGCTTCAGCTGCTTTTATGGCATTTAGTCACGGTAGTAATGATGCTCAGAAGACTATGGGCGTTATGACCTTAGCTTTAGCCATTCATTTCCATTGGTCCACTTTTCACGTTCCTGCGTGGGTCATCCTGCTTTCCGCCGCCACTATGGGATTAGGCACTGCCTTTGGTGGATGGCGGGTTATCCGCACCATGGGGATGAAGATAACTAAATTACAGCCAATTCATGGCTTTGCGGCGGAGACCTCAGCTGCTTTGGTGATTCAAGCCGCTTCCAGAATCGGTCTACCTTTGAGCACCACCCATGTGATCGCTTCGGGCATCATGGGAGTTGGAGCAACCCGAAAGCTCTCTGCGGTGAAATGGGGGGTGGTGGGAAATATCGTTTTGGCTTGGATTTTAACTTTTCCAATATGTGCCGGGATAGGTTGGCTATTAACCACTTTGATCAGTCAAATCATATAGTTTATTTAGAGTACAAAACTACGGCTTTGTTTGAAAAAAAGTGACACGGAAAACAAAATCAGGTCTAGTTACCTCCGAGTCCATTAACCTTCTCACGGTGGTCACCGCGATCGAAGATATTATTGTTATATCTGCCTGACTTTTATGTTGAGCTTAAGCTTAATCTTCGTTATCCTGGTTATTCTGATAGCGCTGGCTTTTGATTTCACCAACGGCTTGCATGATGCCGCTAATTCCATCGCCACTATTGTATCCACCAGAGTCTTAACCCCCCGCCAGGCGGTGGTGTGGGCGGCTTTTTTTAATTTTGTTGCTTTTCTCATTTTTGGCACCACGGTGGCGACAACCATCGGAAAAGGTTTAATCGACATCAGCGTAGTCACCCCGCGATTGATTTTTGCAGGTTTGGTCGGCGCGATCAGCTGGAACATCTTTACCTGGTATTTGGGTCTGCCCACCAGTTCCTCACACGCTTTGATCGGTGGTTATGCCGGCGCTGCGATAGTCAAAGCCGGTTTTGGTGTCATCATTACCAGCGGCTGGATTAAGATGCTCATTTTTCTTGTTTTCGCCCCGGTGCTGGGAATGGTCCTGGGGTGGGTTTTTATTATAATTACCACGTGGATAGTGTATAAAGAACAACCTGCTGTTATCGACAAATGGTCGCGCCGCTTGCAATTATTCTCCGCAGCTTTGTACAGCTTGGGTCATGGAGGTAATGATGCCCAGAAAACCATGGGGATAATTTCCAGTTTGTGTTTTTCTGCGGGTCTATTTAAGACATTTCACATACCTTTATGGGTGGTGCTTAGCGCTCATGCTGCCATAGCTTTGGGGACTTTGTCCGGCGGTTGGCGCATCGTCAAAACCATGGGACAGAAGATCACCAAGTTAAGACCGATAGATGGATTCAGCGCCGAAACCGCCAGCGCTATCAGTATTTTCTTCGCTACCCATTTGGGTGTGCCGGTCAGTACCACGCATGTCATAACCGGAGCGATATCCGGTGTAGGTGCGGTCAAACGGCTCTCTGCAGTGCGATGGGGGGTCACCCTGAAAATTGTCTGGGCATGGATTTTGACCATTCCCGGTGCGGTTCTGGTGGCAGGGATCTTCTACTTTTTGATGGATACCGGGATTAAGATATTCTTTGGATAGATGCGTACACGAATTTGATTTCGATCAACCGATCAGAATGAAGGGAAAGTAAATTGGTGTGTGGCTATAGCTTTACTATTTGAATTATCATGAATGCTTTCACGCTGAAATCGTTTTTCGTTATTGAGTTTGCCTCATCTTAGATGATTTCATATAATTAAACAGCGTTTTAAGTGTTTCGTCGGATCAAAACAATATCGGTGAAAGGAACTGGACATGAAAGACCAAAGAATGGTAACGTTAGCCAAAAACCTGGTGGATTACTCTCTGGAGCTCAAACCCGGTGAGCGGGTGTGGATCGAATCCCGAGGTTTTCCGGTGCTGGAGATGGCAAAGGAGATGATCACCCAGGTCACCAAAAAGGGAGCCATCCCTTTCTGGTATTACAACGACGATAGCCTCACTCGTCGGTGGCTTTTGGAATGCAATGAAGCACAATTGAAAAGTTTTGCGGAATTTCACCTGGCCATGATGAAATCGGTGCAAGCCTTTGTGTCATTCCGGGGCGGAGACAATGCCTTCGATTTCGGTGACATCCCCGACGAGAAGATGAAGCTATATATGACCATTTATTACAAGCCAGTACACATGGAAGAAAGGGTCAAGCACAAAAAATGGGTGGTTCTGCGTTATCCCACCAACTCCTTTGCCCAGCTGGCGGAGACCTCCCAGGAGGCTTTCGAGGATTTCTATTTCGAGGTGTGCAATATCGATTATGCCAAAATGTCCAAAGCCATGGACCCTTTGGGTGAGTTGATGAGCCAGACGGACAAGGTGCGGATAACCGGACCGGGAACCGATCTTTCGTTTTCCATAAAGGGGATTCCCAACAAAAAATGCGACGGGAAGCTGAACATCCCGGACGGGGAGATTTTTACGGCACCGGTGAAAAATTCGGTGAACGGACAGGTCACTTTCAATACCCCTTCGATTCATGAAGGAGTGATATACGACGGGATCTGGTTTCAATTCAAAAACGGGAAGATAGTGGATGCCAAAGCCACGGTGAATCAGGCCAAGATGATCAAGCTTCTGGATACGGACGAGGGAGCCAGGTATGTCGGCGAGTTCTCCTTCGGAATTCATCCCGGCATAAAGAAGCCGATGAAGGATACTCTTTTCGACGAGAAGATCTTCGGCAGCATTCATCTTACCCCGGGTAATGCCTATGATGAAGCGGATAACGGAAACAAATCCGCCATCCACTGGGACTTGGTCTTGATCCAAACCAAAGAATACGGCGGGGGAGAGATATATTTCGATGACATCCTCATCCGCAAGGACGGCATCTTCGTTCATCCGAAACTAAAAGATGTGTTAAGCGAAGAGGCATTGAAAAGTTAATTCATGTTAAATCCTCTCCCCATCGGGGAGCTTCAAGAAAATTCAAAATTTAAAGAGCAAAGTGTAATATAGCAGTTAAAAATTCGAAATTGATAGATTGAGATAGTCGATAAACGTTGATTTTATAATGTGCCTGGAGTCTTACTTCTAACATTTATCTGAAGTTTTCAGAACTCAGGCCTTGACTCCGCAGAAAAATCCGCTATCGAAGGAGGAGAAACATGAAGATCAGGGTGGATCCGGAACTTTGTACCGGTGATGAAATCTGTACCCAGATATGCCCGGAGATATTTGAGATGGTGGGTGATAAAGCAATTGCCGATACGGAAGAAGTTCCAGAGTATCTGAAAGATTTGGTAAAAGAGTCAGCTGCTTCTTGTCCCTCCGAAGCCATCATCATAAAGGAATAGTTGGTATTTTACCATGAAAGGAGCTAACATGCTCAATCTTATCGGCATGTTTTATACCTGCAGCCGAGGGTGGTCTTTGCTATTCTGGATTTTGGTTGTCCTCGGAGCCATCGTCTTGGTCAAGTGGCTGCTGGAGAGGGAAAAAAGAACGTCCGGTAGCGGAGAAAATCCACTCGAAATCCTCAAAAGAAGATATGCCAAGGGGGAAATCGACCGGGAGGAATTCGAACAGAAGAAGAGGGATCTGTTTGGCTCCTAAACTAAAGTAAAACTCATTTTCCCCCGGGTAATAGAAGACGTTCAATTGAATGTCGTGTATAAGGTTGCATCAGGAGCTTTAATCCTGATGTTTTTAAAAAGTGCCAAGACTAAGGTCCTAATCCAACACAAAATAAGGATGTATTAAGTGAAGAAACGTTGATAAGTTAGTTCAAAGGGTTTCTATCCTCCTTTTTTAAAAAAGATAAAAACTTGCAATAAAACTAAGAATATTGCGTATATTATTGCAGAATTTCGAAACTTGTAATCTCTGAAACTAACATACGAGGGATGTGCAATTGTGGAAAAAGCAGTATATGAGCTTCATGCCGACATATGTCGGATACTGTCCCACGCCAAACGGCTGGAGATTTTAAATACACTAAGAGATAAAGAGATGAGTGTAGCAGAGCTGAAGAAGTTGACTGGCCTGGCAAAAGCCAACCTCTCTCAGCATCTGGCAGTACTACGCCAAAGAAAAATCGTAACCACTCGTCGCCGTGGCGTGAATATTTATTATCGTATTGCCAATCTCAAAGTAATTGAAGCCTGTGATCTGATGAGAGAAGTTTTGTATGAACAACTGACAGAAGACGGTAAATTGGCGGAGAGAGTTAGGACTAAAAAAAGATAAAAAGGAGAATATATGGAGATCATCTATGACATTTTGAAATTTCTGCACATTATGAGCTTCGTTTTCATGTCGGTTCCTTTATTTAATCTCATAGTGGTCAACGAGCGGGCAAACTTGGGAGTCTCGTTCAATTATTATGCCGACCGTTACATGGAGAATATCATTCGGAGGGGTGCTACGAGATGTTTTGTTTTTCAGTCGACAGTGTTGATCACAGGTGTTCTGCTATTGATATTAGGTCCATTGGGGATTTCGGCGCTCTGGACCAACTGGATTTTGTTGATAAAGACGCTTCTTTTGTTCACTCTGACAGGACTTTTATCCTATGTTCATTTCAGCTTACAGCCCAAGATTGAATCGCTTTTGTCTAAGGTCGGTCCCGAAACTGCTGTTCCGGTTGACTTCGCCTCTCAACTAAAGCCTTATCGGGTTCGGAGAAAAAAGCTGGCAACTTTTTGTCTTTTTATAGTAATCACCATCATCATCTTAGGACTCCAGGTCTACGGACATTTTCATCCAACTTTGACTATAGCTCTTATCGCGCTGGCTGGTATCTTCGCCTTAAGAGCAAATAAAGCCCTTTTACGCTTTGGCTGGCTTTAAGTCTAAGTTTTGATACAGAGGAGAGGTGCAAAATGAAACTGGGTATAGTAATCTACTCGAATGATCCTGAAACCGTCTGGAATGCATTCAGACTGGGAAATTTTGCTTTGCATGAAGTAGACGAAGTTAAGGTATTCCTTTTGGGGAAAGGGGTGGAGGCTGAATCTCTTGATACCGATAAGTTCAAAGTAACTGATCAGATGCGAGAATTCATTTCAAATAAAGGACAGGTATATGCCTGCGGAGCTTGCTTGAGAATAAGAGAGTCAACAGGCACCGAACTGTGTCCGCTTTCCAGCATGAGTGACCTGTATGAATTGATCAGGGATGCGGATAAGGTAATTTCGTTTTGAACGGTATCACCCTGCTACACTGCTTGATGTGGCACAAAATAACGTATAACCAATTGAAAGATTGGAAGTAGCAATCATGAAGGTCAGAGTTGATCCGGAACTTTGCACCGGTGATGAGATTTGCACTCAACTGTGCCCAGAGATATTTGAAATGCAAGGGGACAAAGCTGTGGCCAAAATGGAGGAAGTTACAGATGATCTTAAGGATTGCGCCAAAGAGGCGGCTGATTCCTGCCCTTCTGAGGCGATAACCATCGAGGAATAAAGAGTAAAAATAATACAGGAGGAAGAGCATGTTTGGCCATAATGGAATGATGTGGGGATTCGGATGGTGGGGGATGATGTTTTTCTGGATTATAGTTATCATCGGTGTTGTCTTCTTAGTCAAGTGGCTGGTGGAGCAAGGGAGAACCGATAGGAAAACTTCCGAAAGTGGGGAAAGTCCCCTCGATATCCTCAAAAAAAGATACGCTAAAGGGGAAATTGACAAAGAGGAGTTCGAGCAAAAGAAAAAGGATCTTTTGGGCTCTTGAAGTGATTTTTGATTCCAGTTTAAACTCTAACAGATGGATCAAAAAGTTAAATCTGAGAAAGGAGGTGAAATGGTGAGAAGAAATTTCAAAACTATGAGCATTCTCTCCCTGGTCTTTCTTTTGATTTTTGTTCTGGGGACTATCAGCTTTGCCCAACAAGAGAAAGGAGAAACGCACGCGAAAGCTAAGATGGGGATGATGGGTATGCAAGAGGCGATGGCACAGATGGACAGCATGATGGCTAAATGTAGCCAGATGATGAAACCGATGATAGGGAAGAAGATGATGGCGGACTCATCCTCCTTGATGAATATGCATAACATGATGATGTCCATGCAAAATATGATGAAATGCATGAAAGATTTCATGGGAGATATGGATTCTGCTATGAAGAATCAGATGATGATGAAAGACGAGACCATGAAAACCCACATACAGGAGATGAAGGAATACATGGAACATATCATGGAGCATCTTCCAGAAATAATGAAGAACATGGAGGGTATGACTAAAAGAATGGAACAGATGCAGTCTAAGTGACATCCTCAATCCCTCTCCCCTGGGAGAGAGGGCAAGGGTGAGGGGGAAATAACAAAAATTCAAAATTGAAAGATTGAAAAAACAAATCAAAGATAATTTTGATTTTTGAAATGTGATTTTGAATTTTTCCCTTTGAATTTTTAATTTTTTTCTCTCGTTTGGGGAACAAACCAAGATGAGGGGTTTGAGTAATTGAAGTGCACGCGCCTAAAAATCATGCTTTGCTGCGATGGGCATCCTTCTGCCGACCCCAAAGGCTTTGGAGGTCACCTTCAATCCGGGTGCAGCCTGGCTCCTTTTATATTCGTTCTGTTCCACCGTTCGAACTACCCATTTTACCGTTTCCGGATCAAATCCCATTCCGATTATTTCCTCTGGTGAGCTTTCCTCCTCGATATATTTTTGAAGAATCTTATCGAGAATGGGATAGGGGGGAAGCGTATCCTGATCTACCTGATCGGGCTTTAATTCGGCAGAAGGAAGTTTTCTTATGATTTGTTTGGGTATAATCTCTGATTCCCGGTTGATATAATTTGCCAGCTCATAAACTATCGTCTTCGGAACGTCGGAGAGGACCGACAGTCCCCCGCTCATGTCCCCATACAGGGTACAGTAACCCACCGCCAGCTCGCTTTTATTCCCGGTGGAAAGAACCAGATAACCGAACTTGTTGGAGAAAGCCATCAGGATATTTCCGCGTATCCGGGCCTGAATATTCTCTTCCGTATTATCAAACTCTCTTCCTTGAAAATGTTCCTTAAGAGATTCAAGATAGGAGTCATATATCTCCGAGATGGGCAATACCTTAAACTGAATCCCGATTATTTCAGCTAACTTCCTCGAATCTTCCACGCTTCCCTTGGAAGAAAAGGGTGAAGGCATGGAGATGCCCAATACATTTTTACCACCCAACGCCTCCTTGGCCAGACAGCAAACTAAGGCTGAGTCGATCCCTCCGGATAACCCGATGACCGCTCTGGAGAACCCGCATTTTCTCATATAATCCCGGACCCCCAGAACCAATGCTTGATATACCGATTCGATTTCACCCTGCGGAGAATAAAGTTCGGGTGTGCCGCTTTTTTTCATATCAAAGGTTTGTACTTTCTCTTCGAAAGAAGGGAAAACTACCATAGGTTCTCCATTCAGATCTACACATAGACTTCTGCCATCGAAGACCAGCTCGTCGTTGCCGCCGATTTGATTAACGAAAACGAAAGGGATTTTGTGCCGTTGGGCATGGCTGCGGATAAGCCGGTACCGTATCTTTTCCTTACCCATTTCAAAGGGAGAGGCCGAGATATTGACGAAAAGACTTGCCCCCTTTGAAGCCAGCTCGCTTATCGGATCGCGTGCGTAAAATCTTCCTCTGGGCCAAAGCTGCGGATCGTTCCAAGCATCTTCACAAACCGATATGCCCAGTTTTTCTCCTTTAAAGGAAATTATGGAAAGCTCGGAAGCGGGATCGAAATATCTGGTCTCATCAAAGACGTCATAAGTCGGGAGAAGGGATTTGTGATGAACCGAGATTATTTTACCTTGATGCGCCAGCAGGGCGGAGTTATACAAACCCTTACCTATTTCTTTACCCGTCGGCATTGGAGCTCCAAAGAGTATTCCGGTTTCAGGATAGTCTTTCGACATCCTCACCGATTTATCTATCGTCTCCTTCACCCTTTGAATGAACCACCGTCGCTCCAAAAGGTCCTTGGGTGGGTATCCCACCAGAAAAAGCTCGGAAAGAACCAGAAGATCAGACGAATCTTTGGATGCCTGGGCTAATGCGTTCGCCAATTTGGATAGATTTCCGCTTAGATCCCCCACCACCGGATTTAATTGTGCTAAAGTTATTTTCATACGGTTACTCTTTATTGCTTTGCGGTTGAAGCAGTAAGCAAGGTGACGTTGCTCTTGGTGAAAAATCCATCAAAGTCCCCGTAACGGTGGATGTACTCGGTCACCAGAAACGTATGTTTCGAAGGCAGGGTGAAGGTCTGCTTCAATCCTTCGGAGGGGGAGCCTACCATCTCGATCAAAAAACCCATACCGTCTTCTTTAACGGCAGCAAATGTATCTTCAATATGTTTGGTACGAAACGCCAAGTGATGCACCCGGGGACCGTAATGGTGTATAAACTTCTCCGTGGGTCCCGATGCCTGGTCATTGACAAAAGGGGTGATGCCGGAGGTGAACACCATGGCGAAGTCCTTTTTGGAAACCCGAGCCACATTGGTGATGGAATTCAAGGGATTCACGTAAATGGCGAAATCGAAGTTATAGTTGGTCAGCTCCATGAATTCGATTATGGCGGAGTCCCGGTCCTCTGCTTCCACCCGGGTAGCGGCATGATCCAAGAACCCGATGTTCGCAAGGTAAGATCCACTGGGTTTGTCAAAATCCCAATGGAGAGTTTTGCCCCGGGAATCTGAGTAATTCCCTTTTTCCCTCCTCCACTGGATGAATCCGATTGAATTGCCGGTTAGAAGGGACGGTTTGGTCTGGATGAAAGAATAGTTGGTGGTCTTAAAGATGTCGTCGGTTAGAAATTTCATCCCGCGTGATTTTTGGATCGAAACGTACTTTTCCAGATCGTTGGTTTTGAAAACAAAGGTCTCCAGGCGGGTATGTGGAAGGGTTTTGGATTTGGGGTATCGGTTGAATTTTGTAAAAGGGTTGGTCTTATGTAACCGGGACCTGATTAGAAAATCTGCCGATCCTTTGGTTTTGAGGACGCAGGTTTTGAAGTCTTCATCTTCAAAAACGTAGCTGAATTCCAATCCGGTATATCGCAAAAGCTCTGTTACTGTTTTCTTCTGCCTGCTCGGCTCGGTGTTGATGATCACACATTCCAGACCGCCTACCAGACCTTCCAGACCTGCTTTTTTCCTCTCTTCCAACACCCGGGGGATCCTCTTTTTCAAATATCTGTCGCTGTTTTTGAAATGATATGAATGCCGAGACCCGGCTTTGCAGGAGGGACATTCGCCCTTTTTTACAGCTTCATATACCGTTCTACATTTGGTGCAGATTGTTTTCGCCATTTACGAAAAAATTGATTTATGGTTTATCTTCTTTGGTGGTATCGGTTCCCTCTGGTGTTTTTATCTTGCAGGTATTAATCCCAAACGGGATGTACAAGCCGCACCAACCGATGATTCCGGTTAGGAATACCGCCACACCGATGAGTCCCCACCAACTATTGAAGATCGCTCCCAAGAGAATGATTACCGCCCCCAGGATCAACCGAATGATCCGATCAACCGGTCCGACATTACACTTCATGAGTATCACCTCCAGTTATATAGAAGATTACAAATTATAACTTCCTATTCCACCTCATTATTCTCCAGGAAAGGGATGAGAGGAGAAAATAACTGAGAGTTCCTCAAAGCTTTCCTTCCTTTTTTCTAAATTATTTCAATAATTTTCCACCAGCAGCTCAAAATGCGCCTGGGGATGAGCACAGGAAGGGCATTCCTTTAATGCTTCCTCCCCCTCGTGGATATACCCGCAGTTTCTGCATCTCCAGAATACCGGTCTTTCCCGTTTGAAGACTCTGCCTTTCTCGATATTACCCCTAAGAGTCAAATAGCGTTTCTCGTGCCCTCTTTCCGCCACGGCGATGGATCTGAAAGCGGCGGCTATCTCGGGGAATCCTTCTTGGTCGGCTATCTTGGCGAAATCGGGATACATGGTGGTATGCTCGTAATTCTCCCCGGCAGCGGCAGCTTTTAGATTCTCTTTGGTCTGGCCGATTACCCCCGCCGGAAACGAAGCCGATACCTGGGCGTCGCCACCCTCCAGAAATTTGAAGAGCCTTTTGGCGTGTTCCTTCTCGTTATCCGCAGTGTCCGAAAAGATGAAAGATATCTGCTCGAATCCTTCCTTCTTTGCCTGCGAGGCAAAATAGGTGTAACGATTTCTCGCCTGCGATTCCCCGGCAAAAGCGGTTATCAAATTCTTCTCGGTTTGGGTTCCTTTCAATGTTTTCATTTTTAAATCTCCTTGGTTGTCAAAAGTGTTTCCCTGCTTCACAGTTTGCAAATCAATCCGCAAATTCTCTTATATCTCTTGTTATAGATCGGATGAAGATCAAGCTGAAGCTTGATCCTCCGGAAAATGTCTCCGTTCCGGACATCAATGTTCCATTATACCGGGAGTGTCCAGGCTGAACCAATAGAACTGGTCTATTAGAGCCTGTCTTTCTGCCAGCAAAAGGTTGAAGTGGCGGTCTTCCTGCTCCACCAGCATCAAAAACATCTTCTTGGCCTCCGGATCAGAGGAAGATTTGGCATTATTGTTGTAGAATTCAAAAGCTTCCTTTTCCGCTTTGATCCCGATATCCAATGCCTCGGATGCAGAGGTGTTGTCCCGAACGTCCACGGTGATCTTCTTTGCCTTCCCCGGATCGAAAGGAAACGGTTGATGATGGATCTTCTTATAGTAATCTTCCAGGATCTCCCGGTGCCTTTTCTCGTCCGAAGCCAGGAACTTGAATTTCTCTTTTCCGCTAACATTCTTAATGATTTTGGAAAGATCGGTGTAGAAATCGAAGGCGGATTGTTCATTGTATATGGCCAGGGATAAAGCCTCCGCGGCACTCATCTCCGGCTTGGTGGCTCCATCTGCTTCCCGGTATATTTTCTTCTTCTCTTTGGTCATATGGTTGCTCCTTGGGTTAGTTGGATCAAGCCCATTTCAATATGCTTTCGTCATATTCGGTTTCGAGCAGAAGCTTATGTTTGGATTCCTCCTGTGCCAAAACCGAAAACAATTTTGCCAGCTCTGGATTATTCGTCCCGCCTGCCAGCTGAATATACAATCTGTGTGCATCCTCTTCTCTCTTCATGGCCAATCGCAGAGCCGATGCATAATCCATGTCCGGTGAGAATTCTTCCTTTTCCACATATTCGCTTATTTTCAGATCCGGGATGTTTTTCAATTGGTATCCGCTTACATCCGTTTTCCCCACACCTTCCAGAATCTCCCGGTGTTTTTGCTCCATTTTAGCCAAATCCTCGAACATCTGTTTTATGCCGGGGGTTTTCACCAGCTGGCTGTAAGTGGTATAAAGATTAAATGCTTCCGCCTCTTTTCGAATGGCAAAAGTGATCGCCTCTCTGAAATTGTTCAGGTCCATGGTTCCTCCACTGGATAATTTGCCTGCGGCTGTTTTTTTCACTTCCTCTTAAGATTAAATGCGGTATGGAAATTTATGGCTTTAGTTCAAAACCCTTTTTCCAACCGGGAATAATTTGTTGTTTTCATGGCCGGTTGAAATGCGTTCTTTCTCCTTTTCAGTGCTTATGATTCGACAATCAGATTTAACTTAATCGGTTAGAATATAAAAACACATCCAAAAAACATTAATCCCTCCCCCACCCCCTACCCGGTCTTGATGGAACCAAGATGGAGTTAAAGGGGGTGAGGTAGAAAAACCCAATAGTACTTTTTTATCCGGTTATGCCTTTGTTTAATAACAACTTTCGGAATGATATCCTAAATACCCTCCAGCAGGCTGGTGAAGGTATCGTGATGCTCCTCTTCGTCCTCCAGAATCTCCTCAAATAAACGGGCGGTGGTAATGTCTTTTTCCTCCTGTGCCAGGTTAATTATCTGCTTGTAAAGGGTGATGGCACCCTCCTCGTCCTTCTTGTCCTGCTGCAGCATTTCCTGCAGGTCTTTACCCACGAAGATCGGTTCCGGTTTGGTGGTGGGAACGCCTCCCAGATAAGCCAGTCTTTCCGCGATCGCCTCGGCATGCTTCATCTCCGCTACCGCAATGGACTTAAGCTCGTCCTTTACTGCAAAAGCTTTCAGTCCGCTCCATAAAACGTGCTGCCACATATATTGAACGCTTACCTGCATTTCCCGGGCGATGCCTGTGTTTAGCAGGTCCATCAATTTCTTCGACGCCATATTACTTCACCTCCTTTATTTTTCTGTGGTCCAGAGTCCGTGAACATTACAATACTCTTTAACCGATATGACAGCTTCCTTAATTTTGAATTCAGCTTCCGGTTTTTCACCGGGGTTTAAAAACTTTCGGTAAATTCCCCTATCGGTGATTACCGCTACCCATTCAATATAGTGTTTCTCTTCCATGGGATGCGGAACCGAACCGATCTCCACTTTGACCCCCGCCTCAGTCTTTTCGATAACCGGGACATGTTTTTCCTTGCCCACATCCTCGGTTTTTGCTTCCATAAGTTTCATCGGTTGATTGCAGCAAACCAGCTCCCCTGCACCTCCATGCAGTACCTCTACAATATTCCCGCATAGATCGCATTTATAGACCTGCAGTCTTTCTGCCATCTTAACTCCTTTCGGTCATGGTTTTGATTTGAAGATCACGGTTCCTCAAAAAAGCCTTTATCCAAATCCCCGTCATTGGAATATCCCCGGCTTTCCCAGTAACCTCGGTAAGCCTGGTTGTCGGATAATTCAATCCGGGTGATCCATTTTATCCACTTATAACCCCATTTCTTTTCCCCCACCAGCTCGAAAGGAAAACCTCTTTCGGGCAGCAGAGGTAAACCGTTCATTTTATACGCCATAATTATATCGTTATCCATGATATAATTCAAGGGAAAAGATGTGGAATAACCGTCATGGGCATAAAAAATGATGATTTTGGTTTTGGGGTCGACACCCGCCTCCTTTAGCAGATCCCTTACCGGGATCCCTTCCCAGAGGACGTTCACGCTCCACCCCTCCACACAATCCAAGGGAATGACCTTTTGATATTTCTGATGTTCTATTACCTGATCATAGGTATATTCCTTTGGGTTTGGCACCAAACCGTCTATGGTGAGCTTGTATTTGTCTTTATCGATATGCTGGGGACCTTCAATGGAGTTCTCGTAGAAGTCACTGGCGGAGGATAATTTCGCTCCATGGTATTCTTTCAGTTCTTCCGGAGAGTTCTTCATCATATTCTCTTGTTTTGCTTTATTGGTGCAGGTGATGATAAATACACCTGTCAAAATGCTAAAACCGATCAAAAAAAAGTTTTTCATCTGGCTTCCCTTTGGTTTAGGTATGAAGAATCATCCCTCACCCCAAACCTGTACCTGAAACCAACTCACCGGAGTATCCAGATCAAGAATACCACCGAATAAAAAGTAGGCCATTTTCACCCATGAGGTGACGGCTCCCTATTTTTTCTCATTATAGCTTGCCCGCAGTTCTTCAGCCTTTTCCTTGATCTCGGTCAAATCCCGTTGCATTTCGCTCCAACCATACCAAATGGCATAATCCGGATTGGCATGAAAGGTTCCCTGAAAGGTCCTCATCCGATGTTCCAGATACATCACGAACAATTTTTGTTCGATCGCAGTCGGTGCATCGTGAAAAGTGAGGAGGTCTGGGAAAGGATGAGCATAGCTTTCTGGTTTGGGGATTATCCCGTCCTGGTATAAGCTGGCTATTATGCGGATTCCCTCCGCCATGAGATGATCCGCTTCTTTGATCATGTTATCCCCTTTAGCCAATTCCTCTTTGGCAAAATTCGCCGAATGGCATCGATTGCAAGTTTGGACCATCTTGTCCCTTTCCTTCTGCCAGTCATCCTGGTTCAACCGGGCTACGTCGGCTGCTTTTACCACGTCCAGTCTGGAGGTAGGATTCCCGGTGGGATCAAGCACTCCCAGAGCCTGCAGGATGGTGACGCGATCATCCGCCCACGTTTTATCCTCCGGCAGAGGAAGCCTTACCGCCAGAAATCCCCAGGCGGTCCGGACCCCATGGTTTCCTTCCTGCATATGGCAGGTCTGACAGGTAGGTGCAGCCACCGCTTCGGGAAGGGTATGGCTCTGTTTAAGCAGATACCTTACCCCATGCTTGGATGATGAATACATCTCCCATTGGGGATGGTCAAAACCCATGTGACAGGTTTGGCAGGCTTGCGGCTGCCGGGCTTCATCCGCGGAGAAGATATGGCGGGTATGACAGGCGTCACAGGAAGCTACGCCGAATCCGGCGCCATCCTTTTTTAGCTCCTTGATCTCGGCTTCCGTTTTCACCCCGACCTTATGACATCCTCCACAGCCCTTCATCCCGTCCATCAATGCCATGGGTTGCCAGTGAGCAGTGGGCATGGCTTTCATCGCCGCCCAAGCGAATGCATGTTTTCCACTCTTGAATTCTGCCACCCGATTGTCATGACAGGTGCCGCAGGTTTCGAGCGTCGGAATTTTTACCTTGGCCACATCTTGGGCAGAGGTATGAAGTTCACCGTGGCAGACCGAACAGCTCACATCATTTAAACTATGCTTGCTGAGCTGCCAGTCGGAGACGATGTTGGGGGTAACCTGCTTGTGGCAATTGACACACAACTGGGCAGATGCCGCGGAGACAAGCAGAAAACACCCCACCAGAATGAAGGTGAACCGAAATATTAGTTTTAACATGAAACCACCTCCTATGGTTTGAGTAATACATATTACTCCGATTGATTTGAGGGATCGGATTAATAAGTCTTTTACCGCCCGGCCATAGATCTTACCATATCATCACAACAAGCGCAAGATATTTCCTCTGTATTTTTATATTTCCTTCCGGTGTATACTTTGTGGAGAAGCTATTTCAAATCCTTGTTCCTTTAATATTTTAATCACCTCATCCAGATCCATACTCATTCTCTGGCATCCCTGTGGTATGGTGGTTACCCTTCCCAGCGTGTTTCTGGTGACTGGATTTCGAACTCCCAAAAACCAAAGGTTTTTAAGAATGTCGATCAGTTCGGGATATTGTTCGGTCAACTCATAAACGCTCTTGCTCAAATCGATCACCTTCATTTATATTTTCCCTTATGCATCCAATAATCTCTTTTCCCCTTCCAGTTTCCGGATATCCGTGACATCCTGCGTAACTTCGAGGGTCCCCAGATAACGTCCATTCTGGTCTCTTACCGCAAAATATCTTATATAAACCAGCCTTCCTTTGAGGTTGATCCAGAAATCGGCGGAATCCTTTTTCTTTTCCTTGAATGAGGAGAGGATCTTTTCCACCATTTCCACACTCTGGGGTGGGTGACAGTTTTGAACCTTTCTTCCGATCACCGCCTTGGTCCTTACAAAAATCCTCTCCGATCCTGCGGAAAAATATCTCACGGTATCGTCTTGGTCAATGAAGGTGATGTCCACCGGTAACGAGTTTAGCATATGCATCAATTCCTTCAAGCGTAGGTCCCCGGTGGGAAGAGAAACGGTATTATCCCCTGTAACTTTCGGCTCTTCGATTACCGCTTGTTTAAGCTCATCTATCAGAGCCATGGTATCCTTTGGTCTTTGGATAAACACGTAACCCACTTCATCGCTTTCCTTCAGAATCTCCACCCAATCACCGACGCTTAATTTTTCCAAAGAGGTGGGGAAAAGTATGTTCTCCTCCTTGAAAATCATGCCTTCGATTTCCTCCATCAAAGGATTCAAATAGGTATTCAAATACTTCTCGTCTGAGTCCGTTTGTTCGATTTTCAGTGATGCATCCTTTAACATGCTCCTGATCTCATTGTCCTTGCCCCACATGACCTTGGATGGACCCGTGAAGCCGTATTTCTCCAAAAAAGGAAATAGGAGTTGCTCTTTTCGGGTGTAATGCAGATCTATTCCGCCAAGTTGGAATAATAAGGTTTTGATTTTTGATTTTAACTCAACCTGGCTGTATCCATCCTTATTCTTTATCAGTTCCTTAAGGGCATGGGTGAGCTTTTCAATTTCCCGGTTCTCCAGTTTAAACAAATATATTGGGTGGGCCGGGGATTCTTCTTCAGCTATTTCCTTTTTCAGTGCCGACTCAAACAACAGCGCATGAACATTGCAGAATTTCTTTATCTCGTCTGTCGACAGACCTTCGTTTATAAGGGATTGCTCGATTTCGGCTATTTCCGAAGAGGTTATGCTTCCCACTTCCTTGATGAACCGATTTTTTGCTTCTTCAACCGTTAGGCCCCGATGGAGTTTCAGTATGATATCTTTGACGACCTCTTTTCTCTTCTCTTTTTTTTCTCCTTTTTCCCAAGGGAGTTCACCCATGATTTTACCTCCTTTAAATTTCATCAGTTTTTGCTTCGGACTTTTTTGCCTCGACCCAAACATGGGAGGAAATAAAGGGAAAAGAAAGAAAAGTAGGATTTTGAGGAATGGGGGAATGAGTTATCATGACAACTTTTCTCCGTGGATTCCTATTTTCACCGCTTCAAACGGTATGTCTTCCCCTGCCTGGGACATGGCTTGCCGGACCAGCTGGACCAAGCCAAAGCAACAAGGGACCTCCATATGCACCACTTTTATGGATCGGGGTTTTGCGGTTTTGATTATCTGTTCGATCTTCTTGATATAAGCGTCAATATCGTCCAATTTAGGACAGCCGATGGCTATGGCTTTCTCTTTCAAAAAATCCCGGTGGAAGTCAGCATAGGCAAAAGGAACGCAATCGGCCACTATCACCAGGTTTGAATTCTTAAGATAAGGAGCTGAAGGTGGAACCAAATGCAGTTGGATGGGCCATTGGCGCAGCTGGGAGGGCAACTTAATCCCCTCAGGGGGCGTCTCTTTTTCCTCTTTCCAATGCATCATTTGAGCCGAAGGGCAGGAGTTTATCTGGGCATGAGAATGATGTTGAGGCAGCTCTTCCGCATGTTCTTTCAGATGTGCCAAGTGTCTTTTCAAAAGCTCCGGGGATTTCTGCCGGATATGAGCAATAACTCCCTCCTCATCGTACTGTTCTACCTCTTTCGTTTCTATCATCAGAGCTCCCTGCGGGCATTCCCCCAGGCAGGCGCCCAAACCATCGCAGAAATTTTCTTTCACCACGCGAGCTTTTGGGCCTTTGGTTGTATTTACTATTTGCAGGGCGCCCTCAGGACAGGAGGGGATGCAAAGTCCACAGCCGTCACATTTTTCTTCATCGATTTGGATCATCTTTCTTAAAACTTTCACTTTTTTTATCCTCCTTATAGTGGACTGTGACAAAAGTTCAGGGTGAATGTAGTTGCTCAATTTATTGAGCATTGTCGCCAGTAAGCCTGATAAATCAGGCAACTACAATAGGGAACGGATTTATGTTACATAACACTAGAATAGATATTTAATGGTTAAATCTAGTCTGCCTCGTTTGATCAAATAGATTCCGGAGTAGCGCATCACCTCTTGGATCTTCTCCCGGTATCCGTCCCCATAGCAATATGTCGGGCATCTCTTGCATCTCGGTTTGGGGTTGTACGGACAGGTGATCCTTTTGCCCGCTCCATGAATCAACAGCCGGATGCAATCGGGACAAAGCTGGACGGATACGTCCTTTAATAACTCTCCCGTTATCCCCTTTACCTGAAAAGTTGACCTAACTTTTTGCGAATGATGAACGGTACAGTATATCTTAATAAATTTCACCAGGACTCTGATGTCTTTCTGTGCTTTTTTATATGTAGTTACCGCGTTATTTCTTTTTTCCATGATCATTGGTTATCGAGGTATCAGTGAGATCTAAAGAGAAAGCATCACTTAGGGACCAGGGTCAGACTCCAACTAACCCTTTATGCTTATTTAAGATTTCGTCCGCCATCCGGTCCAATGCATTGAAATCCTCCGCCCGCGGATGCCCCTTCACCATCACCGGCTCAAGCAATTCTACATTCAGATTCGACAGGTTTCCTTTGATCAGTTCCACCATCTTTCCACCCCACCCGTAGGAACCGATCACTGCAGCGAATTTTGTTTTCGGTCTCAATGCATTAGTCAAATATGCAGCATATAACGCACTGGGATGCGGACCGACCAGCACGGTGGGCGAGGCGATCACCAACGTGGCGGCGTCCACCAGAGCCATGGCCAGTTCCCCGATGTCGGTTCGGGTGAGGTCGAATGGTTTGACACAGACACCTCTTTGCATAAGGGCGTCCACCAGGTATTCGACCATCTTTTTGGTGCTGCCGTGCATGGAGACGTACGGTAAAACCACTTCGTTTTTCACCTTATCCGAAACCCAATCCCGGTAAGCATCCAGGATCAGCTTTGGTTCGTCATGAACCGGACCATGGCTGGGAGCGATCGCTTTTATATCCAGGTCCTTTAACTTATCCAGATTCTTGGCAATAGCCGCCCGAAAAGGCATCATGATCTCCGCATAGTATCTTTTGGCTGCCCGGTATACTTGTGGGTTATCTTTGGTAAAAAGTTGACTGGAGGCTAAGTGCGAGCCGAAAAAATCGCAGGAGAAGAGGATTTTATCCTCCACTAGATATGTGGACATGGTTTCGGGCCAGTGCACCCAGGGAGTGTAGATGAATCTAAGGGTTTTGTTGCCCAGTGAAAGGGTCTCTCCGTCATTTACGGTGATGAATTTGTCGTCGGGTATGGAAAACAGATCCATCAACATGGATTTGCATTTGGGATTGGTCACCACCTTCGCATTCGCATACATATTTAAGATTTTAGGGATGGATCCGGAGTGGTCTTGTTCCGCATGATGTGAGATTATAAGATCGATGTTTTTGATTCCCAGCTGCTCCAAGTTGTTAATCAATTCATAATCTTTGGCGGGATCGACTGTATCCAAAAGAGCTACCTTTCCTTCAGTTTTGATCAGGTAGGCATTATAACTGGTCCCCTCGGGAAGGGGGATAAGCTCGTCAAACAATCTCCGGTCCCAGTCTATTGCTCCCACCGAGTAAATATCCGTTTTCAATTTTCTAAACGACATATCCATTCTCTCTTTTTTAGTTTTTCTGGTCAAGGGCAATTTAGACCAGGTGGATTCTTTGATAAAATCCGCTTCTTCAGAATATCCTATTTAAAGGGGACCTAGGAATAAATCCAACTGCATTTCAAACGTATTCCACCACCTCAAATGCGCTTTTGTCCGCTCCGCACACCGGGCAGACCCAGTCGTCGGGCAGTTTTTCGAAAGGCGTTCCCGCCGGAGTGCCGGAATCCGAATCTCCGTTTGCGGGATCATAAATGTAACCGCAGACGGTGCAGCGATATTTTTTCATCTCTTCTCCTTTTTTAGACATTCCTTACAGATGCCTTTGAAGTATCCGTGCAATTCCTCGATTCTATGTCCGCTCACTTCTTTTCTGGCCAAGTAGGGACACTCTACGGCGATATCCAGTATTTTGCCGCAGTGGGTACACAAAAAATGGTGATGGGGGAGTTGGTGGTAATCGTATCTGGTTTCCGTGCCGGTAATGGTTATAGAGTGTATGAGTCCCTTTAGGAGCAAAGCGTTAAGAGTATTATAAATAGTGGTTTTGGAGATGGTGGGTATCTCCCGGACCAAAGCGCGGTATATCATCTCTGCGGTAGGGTGAATTTCGTGTTTTTCCAGATACTCCATAACCCGCAATCTCTGATAGGTGGGCTTGAGGCCTTTGGTTTGCAAAATACGCTTGATATATTGCGAATTTGTATTCATTTCATATTTGTATACGATACAAATTAAGGATTGTTGCAAGCATGTTTTGGGAAATTCCAAAAACTCATGAATCACCTTCTTTTTTCCGACCTCTCAAATCCACTTTCTTTTTTATAAACTTATTTCTTTTTGCTTCAAAGTCAATATTTTTTTAATTTGGTGATTATAAAAGATCTGGCACTAGATTGCAAAGCTTCTTAGTTAAGATTTCAAAGACATTTTGGTTTCTATGGTTATATCTAAACTCCATTTCATGTAAATACAAAGGGAATTTTCGGATAG
>Ga0315289_10001216_pt1 | contig 40303 bp, 37 predicted proteins | sample YL17G11_40_MG_FD_203452 | JGI IMG/M metagenome (GOLD analysis project Ga0315289, IMG submission 203452) | Sediment microbial communities from Yellowstone Lake, YNP, Wyoming, USA - YL17G11_40 | ecosystem: Environmental > Aquatic > Freshwater > Lake > Sediment | place: USA: Wyoming | collected... | reverse complement strand
CCTCGATGAAGTCCGCCTCCGTCGAGCCGAACAGATCGAGCTGAACCTGCTGCTGCTTATACCCTGACGGCACTTCCATACTGAACAGTGCTTCCTCCATCGGCACATCGAAGCGCATGTTCTTGACGACGGTCGTCATCTGCGGTTCCTTCTGGTCGATACGGATGGGCAGCCCGGTCCTGGCATCGGCCCAGAGCGTAATCTCGACGCTCGGGTGCTTCGCCAGAAAGCCCACCGCCTTGTGTCCGTCAATCTGCTGCGCCTCAAGCTGTTGCACCTCGAAGTGCGGTATTTCCTGAAGCTTGGCGAACAGACCCTTGAGGTTTTCCAGGTAGTTGGGGATGGGGGGCAGACCTTTGAGATCGTAGTACACGGCTTCTTTCTTGGCGTCATTCAGGCTGAGGATCCGTCCCGACGCCAGGTCGATGATACTGATCTCGTCCGGGGCCGCGGCCACGATGCGCCGGATGCGCGAGCCCATGACCATGTCGTGAATGACCGGCGTATCCGGCTTGTCCCCACCGATGAGAATGTCGAAGACCGCCGTATTCGCGTTGAGGATGGGCTGGATGACCTGGGCGAACGTGACACCGGGGCCCAGAGGACTCCCGACGAAGTGAAATCCCAACAGGACCGCGACGACGATCACCGCCGCGGCGGCTAGTTTGGTCCATCTGCTGTTCATGATAATTCTCCCGATGCTCTGGCGAGCCTGAAGTCTGTTTGGTTCCCTAAGGGTCTGCCGCACGCGCTCCAGCGCCCGGCTCGTGGCCTGGGGCGACGGCTGCACGTGGGCGAGCCCCTCCAGCCGGCGGCGGAGTTCCGCATCATTCATCTGTGACATGCTGAACCTCCTTTCCATCCGCCGGCGACGCCTCGCACCCGAGCACATCGCGTAACGTGCTCAGCGCGCGAAAACACAACGCCCGTGCCTGATGAACGGTCCTGCCGAGCTGCTCGGCGATCTCTTCGTACGAACTCTGCTGAATGTACCGCATGACAAAAACCTCGCGCGAGGCGCCGTGAAGCCGGCCGATTGCCGCCAGCACCTGCTCGAGCTCCTCGGAGGCGATGAGCTTACCCAACGGACCATCGGTTTCTGAGGCACGTTCCGACAGCGCGTCGAGCGAGCAGGCCCGGCGGATGGCCTGCCGGCGCCGCCAGTCGAAGGCGAGGTTGATCGCCGTCCGACGGGCATAGGCATACCAGCACTCGATCCGGCCCTGGTCCTTGGCGCCGTGGAGCTTCAGGAACAACTCCTGCATCAGCTCCTGGGCCACCTCCTCGCGCAAGGTGAGCCTGGTCAGCAGGGCATAAAGGCCCGGGCCAAACTGGTCCAGCAGCGCGAGCAGTTCTATCTGCCGATCACTCACTCCAGGCTCCTTGTTTCGTTTCGTGCCTCAGAACTACACCATTATAGACGCGAAGCCCCCGCCCGCGCAACCGGCAAAGCACACGGGAGGAAAGAGGAATGGCGGGAGGTGCTGGGCACACCTTCCGTCGCGTGGTAACATGGGAGGTTGTATGTGCTTCTGGATACCTCGATGGGATTGTGCAGGGCATGAAGATGGTTACATCAGCTACGACTCGAATCACCGCGACTGTCGCACTGACTCTGCTGATGCTGGCAGCGCCAGTCTTGAGCGAACAAGGTAGTCAGCGACCCTTGGCCTTTCCGGGGGCCGAAGGGTATGGGCGCTTCGCCGTGGGCGGCCGAGGCGGGGACGTTTATCACGTGACGAATCTCGACGATGATGGACCGGGGTCGTTGCGTTACGGCATCAAGAACGCCCAAGGCCCCCGCACCATCGTCTTCGATCTCTCCGGCACGATCCAGTTGAAGTCCGAGCTTCGAATTACGCAATCGAATCTGACCCTCGCCGGGCAGACCGCCCCCGGCGACGGGATCACCCTGCGGGATCAGACGGTCAGCCTGAAGAACTGCCACGACATTATCGTTCGGTACGTCCGCCTGCGTCTCGGGGACAAGAACAAAAAGCCCGGCGGCTACGACACGCTGACCACGGACGATATCGCGGATGTGATCCTGGATCACGTGTCGCTGAGCTGGGCCATCGACGGCACGCACGACCTCCGGCGGGGCAAGAACGTGACGGTCCAGTGGTGCATCCTCAGCGAGGCCCTGAACGACAGCATCCACGAGAAGGGATCGCACGCGATGTGTGCCTCCTACCGCGACCTCAGCGGCCCGCTCACGCTGCACCACAACCTCTTTACGACCTGCCGCGACCGCCACCCGACGCTCGGCAGCGCCAAGGAGGGCGACCCGCTGACGATGGTCGATTTCCGCAACAACGTCCTCTACAACTGGAGCGGCGCAACCAATTTCTGCGACCACTTCATCAACGCCGTGAACAACTACTGGCGTCCCGGCCCTGAGACGAATCCTAAAGGTCTGCCCATCGCGATGAAAGGCGGTCTTCCCCATGCGGCCCGCGGTTTCATGGCCGGCAATATCTTCGAAGGTCACGACGACTGGACCCGGGACAATTACGCCGCCTTGGACTTCAAGCGATGGCTGGGCCCGAACTCGAACTACAAGTACGCCGGTACGCGCGCCGACTGGAAGGCCGACGCCCCCAGCCTCGGAGATAATGTCCCGGCGACCCAGTCTGCTCAAGACGCCTATGAACGTGTGCTCGCGCGTGCCGGCGCATCGCTTAGGCGTGATGCGGCGGATGCACGAGTCATCGACGATGTCCGCGAACACAAAGGCCGGCTGATCAACTCGCAGGACCAGGTCGGCGGCTGGCCGACGCTCCAGTCCTTGCCGACACCCAAGGATAGCGACGGGGACGGCATGCCGGACCAATGGGAGACCGCTCACGCCCTGAACCCGAACGACCGCGCCGACGGCCCCAAGGACCGCAACGACGACGGCTGCGCCAATCTGGAGGAATACCTCAACTCCCTCGTCCCGTAGCTCTAAGGTATGGCATTCACGCTGTCAGGATAGTAGAATCAGGTGCATGCGGCAGGTTCACGCAGGTCCTGCAAGGAATGATCAGGCGGCCAGCGGCTGCCCGCTCCATGCTGGTGAAAGCGGATATGAGTGTCGACAGGAGAGACGCCACAAAGTCCTCAGATGCTGGGTTTGCCACTACAAGGTGGACGGTCGTACTCTCCGCGGGCGATCCAGGTTCACCCCATGCCGCCACGGCCCTGGAAACGCTGTGTCGCGCTTACTGGTATCCGCTGTACGCCTATGTGCGAAGACGCGGGCATTCACCCGCCGACGCCCAGGATTTGACCCAGGAGTTCTTCTCGCAATTGCTCGAACACCACTGGGTCGCGCGGGCCGACCGCCACAAGGGACGGTTCCGTTCTTTCCTGCTGATGGCCATGAAGCGGTTTCTGGCGAACGAATGGGACAAGGTCAAGACGCGTAAGCGCGGCGGTCGGGCGCAACTGGTTCCGCTCCCGCTGGACGCGGCGGAGACCCGGTACACCCAGGAGCCGGTGGACATGTCCACGCCGGAGCAGGTTTTCGAGAAACGCTGGGCGATGACGCTCCTGCAATCAGTGCTCAGTCACCTGCGCGAAGAATATGTGCGTGACGGCAAGGCGGTGCTGTTCGACACGCTGAAACCATGCCTCCTCGGCAGTCGCGAGTTACAGCCCTACGCGGCCGTCGCGGCGGAATTGGAGATGACCGAAGGGGCCGTCAAAGTAGCCGTGTGCCGCCTGCGCGAGCGGTACCGGGGTCGCTTGCAGGAGGAGATTGCCCAGACGGTGGCGTCGCCGGCGGACGTGGAGGAAGAACTGCGACACCTCTTTCGCGCACTGGCCCGGCGCTGACGTTCTGTTCGCCGCCCCTGTAACCTTCGCCCCGCAATCCTTATGTAAGGGGTGAAGGGATTACTATATGAATTCGATACGAATCTGTTCCGTCTGTAGAAAACCGTTGGCGGCGGATGCGCCGCAGGGGCTGTGTCCGGAGTGTCTGCTCCAGGCCGGGCTGGGCACCGGCCTGGACATCGGTCCGGACAGCGGGAGCCAAGCCGAAAGCAGGCCGGCCCGCTTCGTCGCGCCGACGCCGGACGAACTGGCGAAGCTGTTTCCACAACTCGAAATCCTGGGTTTCCTCGGCCAAGGCGGCATGGGTGCGGTTTACCGGGCCCGGCAGAAGGCGCTCGACCGCGTGGTCGCCCTCAAAATCCTCCCGCCGGGCATCGGCAAAGATCCAGCCTTCGCGGAACGCTTCGCCCGCGAAGCCAGGGCGATGGCCAAACTCAGCCATCCCGGCATCGTCACGCTTTACGAATTCGGCCGGGCCGAGGGACTGTTCTACGTTCTGATGGAGTTCGTGGATGGCGTGAGCCTCCGGCAGTTGCTGGAAGCCGGGCGCTTGTCACCTCGCGAGGCCCTGGCCATCGTGCCGCAGATTTGCGATGCCCTGCAATACGCCCACGACCGGGGAATTGTGCACCGGGACATCAAGCCGGAGAATATCCTGCTCGATCGCCAGGGCCACGTGAAGGTGGCCGATTTCGGACTGGCCAAGCTGGTGGGAGCCGGCCCGGAGCCGCCTGCCGCCGGCGGTGTGGCCCCCTGCTCCATCGTCCTGACGGAGGCGGGGGAGATCATGGGCACGCCGCAATACATGGCGCCGGAACAGGTCTCGCACCCGGCCCAAGTGGACCATCGCGCCGACATCTATTCGCTCGGTGTAGTGCTGTACCAGATGCTGACGGGCGAACTGCCCGGAAAACCCCTCGAATCGCCCTCGCGCAAAGTGCAGATCGATGTGCGGTTGGACGAGGTGGTGCTGCGCACCTTGGAGAAGGACCCGGCACGCCGTTACCAGCAAGCCAGCCAGGTAAAGACCGATGTCGAGACGATTACGACAACCGCAGCCGCGGGGCCACTGAGGTCACCGTCCGGCGCCTGGAATTGGCCGGAAATTGCGCGATGGTCCGCCCGGCTGTTCGGGATGTCATTGTTAGCTTTCCTCTCGCTCATCCTGGGACTTTTCCTGTTCGGGGTCGGACTGCCGCCGCTGGCCCTCCAATCCGGAGGCACGCTCCTGAACTACCTCGCCCTGGCTCTGCTGGCTGGGGGCTTTGTCCTGGGCTGGAAGCTCGAAGGCACCGCCGCCGTCCTGATCGCCGCGGGATGGACGCTGTGGCACAGCTCCAACGGCACGCTGGCGTGGAGCATGTTTCACCTCGCTCTGCCGGTAGCCGCGTTGTACGCCTTCTGCTGGTGGGCCACTCAGGGGCGGCGCACCGGGGTCCTGGTCATGGCCGCAGGCATTTTGGTCGTGCTGCTCACCGGCGGCCTGCTATTCCTGCCCACCAACGTCTACCTTTACGGCGAGGTACGTGACGCCGCCACCGGCCAACCCATTCCCAATGCGCAACTGATCATTCCCCATCCGCCCTTCTCGCCGAACCACCCCGTTCGTTCCTGGTTATCAAAATGCTGGTGGGAACTGATGGTCTCCCGGCAGCCTCCTTCGCCCGACAGCCCCGAGTCTCCCAGTGAGTTGACGTCTAGTTCTCCGGCAGGCTCGTTCGCGCTGCGCGTAGGATGGTACACACCGGACAAACAGGTGCGCGTTGCCGCTCCCGGCTATGCGACCGTGCAGATGGCGCTGGGTCCGAAGCCCCTGGGGACGCGCCGGATGCGCCACAACTTCACGCTCTCTCCGGTTGCCGACGGCCACGGGAAACGACCGGATTGAGCCGTTGATCGCGCGGCCGGGAATCGCTGGGAACCATCTCATCCTATGAAGGAACGGAGTGCAGACCCATGTTTCACGTGAATAGCAGGAACACAGTTTCCAGAGGCTGGAAGATGCTTGACCTTCGGCTGGCAATAACGAGTTTCGTGGGATGGAGCAGCATGGTGTTCCTAGGCCCCTGCCTGGCTCAGAACCCACCCGCTGCCGCAGTGCCCAACAGCACCGCTTCGGATGGTGCCAAAGTCATCTTTTACCAACCGCAGGAACTGCAACCCTATGTGTCGTATCTGCACAGTCATGCCCAGCCGGCTGTCAAATACGTGCTGCAACTCTTCCGCACCTATGACCTGGTCATTCTTGCCGAGCGAACGCACCCTGAAACCACGCAATGGGAGTTCATTTACGAACTGACCAGCCACCCGGAATTCATTGCGAAGGTTGGACACGTCTTCACCGAGTACGGTTCCGTCAGCCAACAAAGGGCTTTGGAGCAGGTCCTGAGCGCCCCCAGCCTGGAAGAGGCAGCTCTGAATCGAAAGTGCATCGAACTGCTCCGCAACTTTCCCCTCTGGCCGTATGGATGGCACAACAATAACATCTTTGAATACCTCAAGAAGCTCTATCATTTGAACAGAAGTCTGCCTGCCAACAGCAGGATCGCCCTGTTTTTCAGCGATGTCCCCTGGCAATGGGAGGGCAAGACCCCGCAGGATTACGCAAGCTATTGGAGTACGGAGATTCCCCAACGTGATCGGATTATGGCTAATCATGTTGTCACCCGGTATCAAGAGATCTTGCAGTCGAGCTCATCGAGAAAGAAAGCCCTGGTGATCCTGAACACACGGCATGCCTTCAGAACCGGGGGCAATAACACCGCGGATTTCCTCTTTCAGGCCTTTCCAGGCAAAACGGCCAACGTGATGTTGAATATGACCGCGTTGGACATGAGCGGCCTATCCGGCGAGTACCAAGGAACTCACAACCGTCCCATTCACAACGGCCTGTGGGACGCGGCTTTCTGGAAGTCGGGAAACACCTCTTTGGGATTCGATTTCAAAGGCTCCCCCTTTGGTAAAGACCTCTTCGATTTGCACACGTATTTTGCTCTCTCCGGCAACCTTCAATACGAGGATGTCTTCACCGGCATGGTCTTTTACCAGCCGTTGAGCCAACACATGGTGGCCTCCTCGATTCCGGGATATTACGATGCGCCCTTCAAACAGACTGTCTTGCGCCGGGCAAGACTCATGGCCAAGGACGACTACACGCAGATTGAGAAGTTTATCCACGCCCTGCCGCAAGAGGCACAACCACAGCCGCCGCGAAAAGAGTATTGGCTGAGTAAAGACGATAAGCAACCCTGGTGCCGATTGGAGTTCAAGATCGACCCCCGTCCGATGCCCTCTTCTATATCTGTCCAGGACCGGGGACGATCTACTCAGAACAGTCCCGCGGTCCCTGGAGCCCCCGGGTCCATAGAATCCTTGCCGTCAAGCGAGGAAATCCTCGAGCGCTGCCTGAAAAGCACGGGCGGACGGGAGGCCTTGGCCAAGATCAACAACCGCCTTATTCGTGGCGCCGTGGAAATCAAGCCGGTCGGTCTCAAAGGCCTCCTGGCGGTGTATCAGGCCAAGCCCAATCGGTATTACGCGCAGATCGACATCGCCGGTCAGATGACGGTCCGGCAAGGCACCGATGGCGAGGTGGTCTGGGAGTTGAATCCGATGACCGGTCCCAGGGTCATGACGGGCCAGGAAAAGGCCTTGTTATTATCACAGTATGCCTTCGATGAAACACGCTATCGGGAAACGTACGACAGCATTCAATGTCTCGGTGTGGAACTGGTAGAGGGGCAGCCCTGCTACAAGGTCGTGCAAAGCGCCAGGGGGGCCGTGCCTGTCACCGTATACTACTCGAAGGAAACGGGTCTGGCGATGAAAGCCTGTAATACCGTTCCCGATCCAACAGGGGCACAGGAGGTGGAGACTACCATGACCGATTACCGACCGGTCGACGGCATTTTGTATGCCCATCGGACTGTGCAGAAGGTCGGGAATATGGAGACGCTCACCCTGATCGAGAGCATCCGGCACGATGTCGCTATGGACAAACAGCGGTTCGATCTTCCCGAAGCCATCAGAACAATGCTCGACAGAGAAAAGGAATCGCCCCGATAGTACGCGGGCTCACCCTACTGTGCCCGGGACGCTTCAGCCCTGCGGCGTATGAGAAAGGCCGGGCTCCGCTGTCCCGGCCTTCGTCCTGCGAACCGAAAGCAGTCCTTACTTGACGAGAGTCGCTCGAATCTGCTGGGCCATCTGCAGCACGCCCGCGTAGGTTACCTGCTCCGGTGGCAAAGCCGTAGCGCTCCGCTCTGCCATTGCACCCAAAACCAGTCGATTGAAGTCCTCCTCTGTCTCAACCATTTGTGGGTCGGGAGTGGCGGTCTGCTTCACACTGATATCGATGTCCTCGGTCCTCTGGACGTTGAGTCTGTACTGAATCCGATACAGGAGCACCGCCTCCGGTTTTGGCGGCGTCCCGTTCGGCACGTAGAGGATCCATTCGAACCACCGTGGGCCGTTCGGCGTCTGCTTTTGCGTGTGCGCCAGGTGAAACCCGAGGAACGTCACGCTTCGGGTGTTGGGCTCCGGCGCGAGCGCATAGACTTCCACAGGCAGCTTCGCCAACGGCCCCCCGACTTGCAGCCCCTGGAAGTACCTCGATTGGTCCCGCGGTTCCTTGGCATCGACACTCTGGTAGCCGGCCACCAGGCTCCCGTCGCGCAACGCGAAGACCGGGGCGACCCAGTAGTTCAGCGAGGCATAGGCAAACTTGGTATTCTCATAGATGTCCACCTCCAGCGGACCCCGGCGAACCGGAACGGTGGCGGTCTCCTTGCTGTTTTTGATCTCGTAGCCGGTGGCCGGCGGCTCGGTCTTGAAGAGCTCCGCCGCGAGAGGAAGGTCGCGCTCGAAGCGCGTGTACTCCCAGACCTGATTCCACCCACCCCCATTCTGCTCTTCCCAGACCTTGATTGCCCCCACGCGTGCCGTGGCCGGCGACAGCCACACCTGGAGTCGATGTCCGGTGACACGGTCGCCGACCCCGTAGGTGTATTCCCCTTGCCATACGTCGAAGGTCTCGCCGTCGAGGGTATCCTGTCGCACCTTGGCAAAGCCCTCGATCCGGCGCAGTTGCCGATACCATTCCAGCCAGCGGACATCGTTCTTCCGGGTCGGATCGGCCTTCTCGAATTCGATGGTATGGTGGACCCGGTCGCCCACCGGCTGGTAGGCTCCCGAACGCATGACGTATTCGCCATCGCAGACATGGAAGGATTCGTAAATCTGGCCTGCGAAGAGGCTGGTCGTATGGATGCGATAGCGCCCGTTCTCCAGATCGTACCAGTGCTCGAAGGGCGCGCGGATCTCCTGCAGCGGCGCTTCGCGCCGGTCGATCCGCCAGCCTTGGATGTGCAGGGTCTTCGCCTGCGCGATCAGGTCCAACGCCTCGGTCACGCCGTAGGCCGGCGGGGATGATTTCTCCAACATAGACAAGCCCAGGGCCGCCGCGAGGACAACGACCGCCGCCGCTATCAGTCTTGCGAGCCATCTGTTGGTGATTCTTCTCCATCCCCTTCGGTAGTTGGTTCGCTTGGATTGAGGGTGGCTCAGCACTTGCACGAGCTGCTCTTCGCGGCCCGGCATGTCCGCGGCGACTCCGGCCACCAATTGGCCCAGCAACCGATCCTCCCGTCGGAGGGCCTCCGCATAGCTTCGGCAATCGGGGCAGCCACGCAGGTGCTCGTGCAGATGTCTCGCCTGCTCGGTTGAGAGGGCCCCCGTGACCGAATCGGCGATGAGATCTCGGACCGGGTAACATTCGCTGTTCATTCCCGTGACCCTTCCGTCAGAAACTCGTGCAACTGCCGGCGTGCCAGGCGTAGTCTCTGGCATACGCCGGAATGGGAGATGTTCAGATTCTCGGCAATCGTCTTGGCGCTTCGCCCGTCGAAATAGTACATCAGCAGAGGCACGCGCAGCTCGGCGGGCAGACGCCGGATGGCCTGCTCCAGCTCCAGTTGTGCGTTCAGGTCCTGCCGGGACGGCGGCGTGGACAACTCGGCAGGCGGTGCTGGACGTTTCCGCCGCCGGAGCCGGTCGATGCACAGATTCCGGGCAACCCGAATGATCCACGGCCGGAACTGTTCGGGATTCATCCGCGACGCCGCCTTCACCAGGCCTCGGAGCATGGTCTCCTGCGCCGCATCCTGGGCATCATGGACGTTGACGAGGATCCCATAGCACACGGCGAAGACATGGTCGTAGTGCTGCCGGACAAGCTCCTCGTCCGCCGTCCTGCCTGGCGCCTCCGATGCGCTGGTCCGGTCCCGGGTCGAACGATCGTTCACCTGCGAACTCCTCAATACCTGGATCTACTGTAATAACGCATGGAGGAGGCCCGAAAGGCAAAAAACTGCGCCCGGAGAGAAATCTGCAGGCACATAGAAAAGAGGCCGGGCTCCGCCTCCCGGCCTTTGCTTTGTGAAGAGGCGGCCCTGATGGGTCTATTGGGGCAGACTCTCCGGTGCCACGTTGCGGATGGACAGGTCGGCGTAGATGACACGGTAAGTCGCTGAGCCTGGCGGACGATACCAGAAGACGGGCTTGGTCGCATCCCCAAAGGTGGCGTCTTTGCCGGCGTAGTGCCAGTCGGTTTCCTTGGGCAGAGCTTGGATAAACTCGTGAGCGCGCGTGACCTTCAAAGTGCCCCCAAGGAATGCCCGGATGGCGGGATCGGCCAGGCCTTTCGTCTTGTCGGGCCGTACTCCTCTGACCCTCAGGATTTCGTCGACTTTCTCGAACATTGTCTTGTCCAGAGCGGTGGGGAAGTGCCCGCCCGTCGACTCGGACCAGAATTGTAGGAGCTCGACCAGATCGCGCTCCGCCGCCGGGGACTCATCCTGCTGCATGCTCTGCGCGGTGTAGCCTTCGGGCATGGCGGTACTGAAAAGGGACGGGTCCAAGGGCACATCGAACTGGATATCGGACATGACCATACTGAGTGACTCCGTGTCATCCCCCACCGTCCTCTCGATTTGAACGGGGAGCAGGCTCTGGGCGTCCGCCCAAATCGTGATGCCCTGACTGCCCTCGGTGAAGCGATAGCCGATGACATCCCGGCCGCCGATCTGCGACCGGCCCAAGTACTCGATGGAGCCGTCCGCCCCCTCCTGCGCACGTTGAATAGTCTCGCGGAATTGTTGAAACGCCCGGGATTGATCGGATTGAGGTTTCGCATTCTTGAGATCGACGACCAGCGCCGTCTTCCGGGCCGGCATGAGCACCAGCTTCTTGCCTTCTACCGGATTCGTAATCTCAATAAGCTGGGGGAATGGACCACTACCGAATTCGGCCACCTGCCGAACGAATCCCGGTTCCTTGAACTGCACTTGACCTCGGATGGTCTGCCCATGGCCCATGTGGGCGACCAAGGTGTAGGTGGCGGTCTGCGCCGCCAGCATCGGTTTGACGACGTCGGCGAAGGCGGGCTGAGAGCCGCCGAGGCCGTAGATCCCGACCACGACGGCGAGCACCACCGCCGCGGCCATGGCTAATTTCGTGACCGGATTTCTCATGGTTCGCCTCCAGATATTTGCCTTGCCCCTGACCGGACGTTGGCTCGTCTTCAGCCCCCCGGCGTCGATTGCTTCGGCCAGGATGGTCCGGTCCCGGGCAGGGTTCGTGTGAATCGTTGCGTTCCGGAAGAGTGTCTTCACGTCTTCTATGTGCTTCATGTGGTTGCCTCCGAGTTCAGCAGGGACCGTAACTTCTGTAGTCCGTACCGACATCGGCCTTGCACGGTATTGACCGAGGCGTTCTGGATGCGGGCGATCTCGGGGAAGCTTATTCCTGCTCCCAGGTGCAGGGCGACCGCCTCACGCTGCTCATAGGGCACCTGCGCCATCGCCGCGCTGAGCAACTGCAACTGTTCACTCACAATGGCCCACTGTTGGGGCTCGAACGAGTCGGACGAGCCGCCCTCTTCCTGCTGCGCCAGGGAATGCCGGTATCGATATGCATCCCGGCGGTAGTTCCGGGCCCGATTGACCACGCTCGTCGCCAGCAGGCCCTTGAGATTGCCCGTGACGCGGAGACCGGTTCGTGTCTGGGCCACGTGGACGAAGACATCGTGCACAATGTCCTCGGCGGCGTGAACGTCGCCCAGCAGCACCACCGCCAGCTTGAGCAGATCGTTCTTGTGCCGCTCGTAGATCCGCTCGAACGCCTCGGCGCTGCCGTGCTTGAATCGCCAGATCAGGTACCGTTCTTCCAGCATCCGGGTCTGCCCAGGAGAGCTCTCTTTTCCTATGTAATACACCAGAGCCTACTGCTTCCGTATGAGGAGCGTCCACATTTTTTCACGGCCGTGGCGAGGGGATTGCTTCGCTACGCTCGCAATGACATGCTCTGTTCGTGTATGTCATTGTAAGGAGCGCAGCGACGAGGCGATCTCCTCGCCATCGTCACGGCGGGCGACAGCGGCAGGGCCGAAGGGCAACCAGCGCAAGAGGAAGGCCGGGCTCCGTGGCCCGGCCTGGGGTTGGATCGAAGTGGGACGGTTTTCGGTCTCAGAGGGTGCGGCCCGAGAGTTCCCCCTGCGACTGTGTCGGCTTGCTTGGCGCACCATCCGGCTGGGTGCTCAGTCCCGCGAGCGCTGCCATCACCGCCAGAATGGCCGTCTCAGGGTGGGCCGTGCCGAGAAAGGCCAGGCAACTGAGAAAAGCCAGATAACTGAGGTAGCCTTTCCGGCGGGGATGCACCGGCACTTTCACTTTGGCCTTGTCGAAGGGGATAAAGACCCCTAGCGAAATCAGGGCCAACAGCGACAACCAGGCGAGCCGCGTCCACTCGCTGTAGCGGGTCCCGGTGAAAGCCAGGAAGCCCAGAAATCCGAGAAATCCTATCGCCCCGAGAAAACGACCGTTATTGGCTTTTTCTGTACTCACGAAATCTCCTTTCCATTATCGTGCGTGCGCCAGCGCGATCCGGAGGGTCTTGCCGAAGTTCACCCGGCCGAAGCCGGTGTAGGTATCGTAGCCCTGGTCGCCAAGATCGTCGCAGCCCTGCTGGATGATCTCGAGCACGGCTCGCGCATCCAGGTCGGGCCGGGCACTGTAGATCAACGCCACCAGGGAGGTGACGATGGGTGCCGCGCAGGAGGTCGCGCCTGTAGCTCCGACCTCGTACATGCCGTTGAAGTCGTGCTTGACCGGACCCATGGGCCCATCGTCGCAGTTGTAGAACCGCCGGTCATGCGGCACGCACACTTGCACATTCTCCATGGGTGCCATCACCGTCAATCGTTTGCCGAAATTGGAGCCCTGCTTGATCTTGCTGCCCTTGATCTCCAGCGCTTCATCCCACCGGGTGTCATCCAGCCGCGTCGCGCCGACCACGATGACAGAGTCCGAATCCCCCGGGTAATCCTCCAGAGCGTTGTTGTTCCCGGCGGCGAGCACGATAAGGACGCCTTTTTCCCGGGCGTAGGCAAAGGCCTCTGCGAGAGTCTGCCAGGAGTCCGTAGAGAACCCGCTTCCCTCCTTCATCAGGCCCACACTGACGTTGATTACCCTGACTTTGTGATCGACAAGATAGCGGATGCTCTCCGCGGTACTCCGACTGACGAAACGCCCCCAGTCCTTGGCGAAACTGAACATCTCGGCTCGATTCTCCTTGCTGCTCATAACTTGTCCCCACTCGCTGGGCCCGGCCTCCGGGTGGTCTTGCAGGAACTTCTTCTGTAGCTTCGCCATCTTATGCTCGATCATACCCAGCGAAGCCGCCAGGACACGGCAGCGTGGTGCCAAGCCTGTCATACCGATCCCATTGTTGCCCACGGCAGCGATGAGGCTGACGACGAGCGTGCCGTGCGCGACATTCTCAAGGAACTCCGTGTGGTAGCTGCCGCCCGCAAAGAATCCAGGTACGAGATTGGCTTTGAGATCCGGGTGAAAGAAATCGAAGCCGGTGTCGATCACACCGACCCAGACGTTGGGATCTCCTTTTGTAACTTTCCACGCTTCGAAGGCGTTGATCCGGTCGAATAACGCTTCCTGCTTGGGGAACAACGGATCGTTGGGTCGTGCCTCTTGGGCGGCTGACTCACGAGCACTGGCGATTCCCACGTGGCTCGCAGCCAGGCACACCATTACTGCGACCGCATGAAATGCTCTTGTCTCATATCCACTTTCCATTCTGCCTCTCCTTTCTCGCACACCATCTTACCCGCCCCGATCGGGGCGCCCGCTACCGCCCCTGTCCCTTTCCGCTGCCCGCCTGAGCGTTCAGATAGTCCTGGGCAGGGATGAGGCTGTCGACCAGCTTGTGGAGTTCCTCATCGGTGACCGGGCCGTTGACGGCCAGGGCCGGGAATGTCCCGGCGGGCGATTCCAGAACATAACCGATGCGATCCTCGGAAGGCTTGTCCTTGATGAACCACTGGGCGCTTTGCAGGAGGATTTGCGAATACCACTTCTGCGGCCCGCCGCCCCAGACCTTGAAGCCGTTGGGCGAGGTGTAGACGAGCGTGCCCGCTTTCACGACGGGGCCGAGCATGTTGTTGTACGTGGGGGACTGGACCAGGACCAGATGCCGGTGGTCCTCGGCCCGGGCCGTCAGGATGAACATCCGGCTACCGGGACTGGCCGGATCGAGGCAATCCGTGATTTGGACGGCGCCGGTCCACGCGGGCTGGGCCGAGAAGACATACGTCTCGAATTTCGCGCGCTCGACCATGTGCTGGACCGAGACACTCGGGAGCACCATGTCCGGCGTGACGGATACCGGCTGGGCCGCCTGGGCGCCGGTCCCCTCCAGTTCGTTGAGGTTCCAGGAAACCCCCGGCGCCTCGACGGATTCCGTCAGGACCCGGCGGATGAGCAGACGCGGACGCCCGAACAGAATGAACTCCTTCTCCGCGATCGTGGTATCGTCATCGCGGACCTTGAACAGCCACCAGCTATTGTTCACCTGCCCGTCCGGATTTGACATGCCGACTTTGAAGATGTGGACCGCTACGCCGTCCGCGAGCGTGCCTTGCTCGACGCCCTGGACCATCGAGTCATCCTGGGCCAGAGCGGTCTTGAGACCGGGGGCCAACCCGAGATACTCGGCCGGACTCTGGGGCGGCTGGAAGCCGGCGGCAATGGCCTGACTGGCGACCTGCACGACCCCGCTCGGGCCGGTGGTTGCGTCATAGATGAAGCGGCCATCATAGGAATTACCCAAGACGACGGCGTCACCCGCTTTCAACACGCGGGTGAAACATCCTGTCACCGGGTCATACCACGAGTGGTCCGTCACCACGTAGGATTCCGCTGCCGCCGGGAGCTTGAGCTGATGGAACTGCAACTGACCATCGGGCTTCAGCGCGCACATCGGCAGCCAGACCTCGTTCAACCCCGGGACGGATTCCGGCGTGCCCAGGGCCTGTACGATAATCTCGTTTTGAATATGAACGATCTTGGTCCCGGCGAACAAGGATTCCTCGGCCGCACAAGCAGTCGACAGAAGATGGGATAGCGGGGAACGACCGGCCTCCTTCGTCGGGAGCTTCGATAGACCAAACAATCCGGCGGCGACCACGACCGCGGCCGCCACGGCCATCTTTGCGATTGAGCTTGTCATGATTCTTCTCCATACCCAGGCTCGCCGGAGTTCCGGTCGAGCGATCATCTTCGGCTTTGTTTCACCACGCACGGCGGCGAGCAGGTCCCTTTGGGCTGAGGCATGCAGCGGCTCATCGGCCGACATGCCCTTGCGCCCACCGGCGCACTCGAGCAGCCGCTCCAACCGCCGCAACTCGGCACGGCATTGGTTGCATTCCATGGCGTGCGCACGAACCTCGGAACCCTCGGCCTCAGAGAGTTCCCCGAGCGCGAGACCCACGAGTTGATCTTTGAAGTGCTCATGGCTGACCATATCTCACCGCCGTTCAATCCAAGTAGTCACACATCTCACTGGCCAACTGCTTCACGGCCCGGTGCAGAGACACGCGTACGTTGTTCGGTGTGCAACCGAGGATATCCGCGATCTCCGCATGATCCAGGCCTTCGATCCGGGATAGGACGAACACCTCCGCCTGCCGCTCGGGCAGCTTCGCCAGAGACTCCGTCAGCTTCCGCTGCAAGTCCTCGAGCCGCAAGGTGGCATCCGGGCCCGCGCCACTGCTTTCGGGCTCGCAATCGTCCAGCTCGACCGCCGCCGGCCGACGGCCCCGGGCCAGTTCCAACGCCTTGCGCACGGTCACCCGGTAGAGGTACCGACCCCAATGCACCGGGCCGGTGTACTGGGACCAGCGCCGCCAGATGGCCAGAAAGACCTCCTGATACACGTCTTGGGCCATCTCGGCGTCGCGCACGGTCCGCAGGGCGACGTTCAGCACGTGCCGGCCGTGGGTATTCACCAGCTCTTCAAATCCACTGTCAGACAACTCTGGACCGCCTTCTGGAAACGACTCCTTGGATCCAAGGCTCGGCTGCAGCCCCCGACGCACAGCCCGGATGCGCAGCAGCCCTTTGGGCTGGGGGCGGGCTCGGAGCCCTCTGCAACTATAGAGGGCTGTTTTTGGCGCGCATTACTGAATTTCGCATTCTATCGAAGGAGAAACCATCCGCGCCGCAACAAGGCTGTGCTCTGTGGACAAGGACCTCCCCATATCCACGGACCGGTGAGGATGCATCATTCATGCCGCAAGGCGACGATGGGGTCTACCTGGGCGGCGTGGATGGCCGGGTACAGGCCGAAGAGGATGCCGACGGTCATGCTGATCAACAGGGGCAGGAAGATCCCTTTCCAGGTAAGGATGGTGGTCATGCCGGAAAAGTGCGTAATCAGGCGAGGGATCAACGCGCCTATTCCCAGGCCGATGATTCCCCCGGTCGTGGAGAGCACGACCGTCTCGACCAGAAACTGGTGGATGATCTGCCGGCGCTTGGCCCCGATGGCCCGCCGAATGCCGATCTCGCGGGTACGCTCGGTGACCGAGGCCAGCATGATATTCATTATACCGATCCCACCGACGAGCAGGCTGATGGCCGCGATGGAACCCAGGACGATGCTCGACCGGCGTTTGGCGGCCTCCGCCTGGCGCAGCAGGGCCAGGGGCACGCTGACGGCGTAGTCTTTCTTCTTGTGGAACTGGCTGAGCATCCGCTTGATCGCCCGGGCGGTCAACTCGACGTTCTCGATCCGATCGACCTGCACAATCGCCTGATGGAGCTCGACCCGCTCCAGGGAGCGCGTGCCGGGCAGCATGGCGGCATCCCCGAAGTACTGGCGGGCAATGGGCAAGGGGATATAGATATCGACCTCTTCATCAGGCATCTGGAGGTCGCCGGCCTTGCCACCCTCGCTGCGGACGATGCCGATGATCTCGAAGCACAAGCCGCCGATCCGGACCCATTCGCCCACGCTGTGCTTGGTGGCGAGCAGTCTTCTGGCCCCAAACTCGGTGAGGACCGCCGTGGGAGCCGGGCGGCCCTGGTTGACGGGCGAAAGGACGCGGCCCGCCAGGACCTCCCGGCTGACCAACTGGAACCATTCCGGCGAAGTACCGACCACGCGGAGCTCCAGTGTCCGCTCCCCGAGCCGGCCCTGCTGACGCAACGCCTTCACGGGAGCGACCCGCTCCACGTGCTCGAGACTCTCGGTCATCCGCAGATGGTCCTCGTAGGTCAGGCCATAGATCTTCATGCCGATCGACTGGCGGCCCGCCGCCGTGGCTTGCTCCTCCGTCGGCTTGACCGACGAGATGAGGATGTTGTTGCTGCCGAGTTTGCGGATCTGCTCCAGGGCCTCCCGGCCCGCGCCTTCCCCGACCGAAAGCATGGCCACCACGCTGCCGACGCCGAAGACGACGCCCAGCATCGTCAGAAACGACCGCAGCTTGTGGAGCAGGAGGTTCTCCAAGCCCGACCGGATGTTCCGAACGATCTTCACGCCGTTCCAGGTCATTGGGGCGGGTCTCCTCCCATCTTCTGTTTGAAGAACTCCATCTGTTCCTGCCTGGACATGCTCTGGAGCTTCTGCTTCTCCTCCTCGGACAAGTTTTCCATCACTTTCATCGCCTTCTGCATGCCTTCTTGCATCTGCTTCCTTTGTTCCGGCGTGAGCTTCTGCATAGCTTCCTGCATCTGCTTCTGCTGTTCCGGAGTCAGTTTCGGCATGCCCGGAGGCATCTGGCCGGACATGGCTGGCTTCTGGTCGGCTTGGGCCGGTGGTGTGGCGCCACTGATCGACCCAGCCGAGGGCATCGGGCTCCCAAACGCGTCCTTTTGCGTTTGGGGTCCCGGCTGGGCCACAGGGCTTGGGACCTGGGTACTGTCGCCCGCTTTTTTCGAGGCCGCCAGACGGCTGCGGACCTGCTGGTCGACACCGTCTGACTTCTCGCCCGCCGCGTTCGGCTCGGCGCCGCCGGCGGGTGCCGCCTCCATTGAGGAAGCCTTCAGAGGCGGATCGAGCAGCGCGACCTCGCCCTCCGCGAGCCCGCTGACGATCCGGACCATTCGGTTGTTGTCCAGACCGATCTCGACTCTGCGGGGGACAACGGACTTGCCGTCGCGAAGATAGACCACGGCGTCCCCCGCCACGCGTGTGACGGCCTGGACGGGGACATACACCGCGTCGTCGTAGCTCTCCACGATGATCTCGGCCCGGCAGGTCATTCCGGAGCGAAGTGCCGGGTCATCTGTCTCCAGGTGGATCTGACTGTTGAAGACCTTCAGATCCGGGTTGAGAAACATGCCCGTGGAATCCGGCAGCGGCGCGATCAGGCCGACCGTCCCCACGAATCTCTTGCCCGGCAGGGTCTCGACCGTGACGATGGCAGGCATGCCCAGCCGCACTTTGGCCAGGCTCGCCTCGTGAATCCCGACCTCGGCCATCGTCGAGGTGTCGGTGGGCAGGTAGATGAGCTCCTGCCGCTCGAACACCTGCTGGCCCTCGGCCAGCGGCTCCTTCATCATGCTGGCGAAGCCGCCCTTCGTGCTGGTCGCGTAGATGACCAGGCCGTCGCTCGGCGCATAGATCTTCGTCTTCTTGATCTGCTCTTCGATCTTCTCCAACTTCGTCTTCTGGCGGGCGTACTCCGCCTCCTTGGCTTTCAGATCGGCTTGGGCCTGACTCTTGTCGGCCTCGGCCTTGCGCTTGGCGCGATCCAGGGCCGAATCCGCCTGTTGCACGTCGCTTTGGAGCTGGCGGACCTGGCGCGGATGCGTAAAGTCCTCTAACATCGCCAGGTTGGCGTTGGCCAGCTCCACTTCCAGCATCTTTCGTTTGACGGTGAGCTCATCGGCCGTTCTTTCGGTCTCGGAAAGGTACTTCTCCTTGAAGAGCCGATTCGACCAGTCCAGCGTGTACCTGGCCCGCTCCAGCTCCTCCCGCGCCAGGCTAATCCGCATCTTCATTTCATTGACGTCTTTCGGGTACTGGCCCTGCTCGTACTTCCTCAAGTCTTTCCGGGCGAACTCGACGGCCAGCTCCGCCTGATTGACGTCGCTGCCCGCCTTGCTGGTGACGATGGCCAGGTTCTCCCGGGCGTTGATGTACGCCGCCTCCGCATTTTGTACCCGAATCTCCTGATCGATCTTGCCGTCCTGGAGGGCGCTGGCATCCAGCTCGACCAGAAGCTCGCCCTTGCGCACCCGCGTCCCTTCCCGCACCAGGGTGATGATGGAGGTCCGGCCTTCGACTTCGTTCTTGATGATCAGTTGGTCCCGGGCCTTGATCGTGCCGGACTCCACGACGCTGATCGTCAGAGGCCCGCGCTTGGCCGTGAAGGTCGGCGCCTCCTGCCCGGAGCCCGTGCTGCCCTTCGCCATGCGCAGCCACAGGGCGCCCCCGCCCACCAACACCACCACCAATCCGAGGGCGGCGATCAGCTTGGGCATGCGACGCCTGGCGCCGACACGATTGGTCGGCTCACTCTTATCAGACATGTTCGGTCTCCCCTGGCAATGGCCTCTGCCTGAAGAACACCCGGTGGCCCGGGTCTCCATTCTTCTGCACGCGCCTTCAGGATAACCTATGGACCCTGACGATTCAATACAAAGGCCGGGCTCCCCCTGTCCCGGCCTGGATTCCCTCGGTTGTACGGCCCCGATCTGACGTAGCACGGGCATCTTGCCCGTGGTCCTTATTCATGGGCGCTCGCGGGGCCCCCAAACGCGATTTTTCGCGTTTGGGAACCCAACCCCATGCTACTTAGGCAGGCCCGCTTCGAGCTTGGCCAGCGTGTCGGCATTGACCGTCGCCGCGTGCAGGTCGGCGAAGATCACGCGGTACTCGTTCTCGCCAGTCTTCCACCGCAGCAGCACCTGGGCAATGTCACCGGGCTTGGCGATCTTGCCGTAGTACACCGGCTCTTTCTTCTCCTGGGCCAGCGTCATGTAGAAACCGCCCAGCGCCTGGATGGGCAGCATCTTATCCATGGTCTTCTTGACCTCCGCCTCAACCTCATCCATGATTATCTTCTTCGCCTCTTCAGGAGGCAAAGGCGGATCCTGGGGCCGACGAACCCTCGAAGCATCGGAAGCATGGCTATCCTGGAGCGACTTCGTTGCCGTCTGGATCAGGGTCATGAGGTTCAGGTCGTCCGGGTACTTGCCGTTGAGCTCACGGCACAGTTTCAGGCCACTGAGGGCGGTTTCCTCCGTCATGGCCGGCATCTTCATACCGTCGCCGGGCCCAGCCGTGAAGTCCGCCGGAATCACGGGATTAAACTCGGCCGCACTTACCGGGACATCCCACTGGAAATCGTGCAGGGTACACTCCATCTCCATCTGCTCATTCATCTTGATCTTCATGTCCACACGGACCGGCAACTCGGTCTTCCTCTCCACCCACACCTTGACATCGACTTCGCCCATGCCCCCGGCGTACGCAGGATCGGTGGTCTGGAATCCTTGCACCTCCATGCCGTCGAGCGTGGTCTTGCCGAGATCGGTGTACTGGCACTCCAGAATCTTCTTGAGCATCAGGCGCGGATCGTTGTTCTCCTGCCTTTTCTTCTCGAACATCTTGTCATCGACCTGCATCCGCATGTACTTTTTCATGCTCGGGATCAGCACCATGATCATTTTCTGCTGGGGCAGCATGTACATCTGTTGCGTCATGGCCTGGCCCAGCTTGGGATCGGCCGAGCTCATCTCCATCTTCATCCCATACTCGTTGGCGATCAGCATGGTCGCCTCCACGTCCATCCCACCGGGCGGCATTCCTTCCATGGAGCCTTTTATATGCGTAGTCATCTTGTACATGAAGGCCTGGACCTGCTCGACCTTCGCGAGCACGTCGGCCAGGGCGACACCCGACTTGGTGCCCGTCCAGAGAAACAGTCCCCCCGCCACGGACAGCACCACGGCCGCCGCCACCGCCACTTTCACAAATGAGCTTTTCATAGTCAGTCTCCTTAGGTGGAGGCCCGCTCCGGCGTGTCTCGCCGACTTGAGCCTCGCACTCTGTTCTCGAATGATCCGGTTCATCACTTGGTCTTCCAGGCCGCTCTGCGCGAGCGCCTTACCGTTGCCGACCAGACGCTGTTGCAGGGTCTGCAGCCCCTCCAGCTCCGTCCGGCAGGTCTCACACTGTTTCACATGCTCCTCGACGGCCTGCTTCTGGGAATCGTCGAGCAGTCCCTCGAGGTACGCCACCAACAGTTCCTGGCTTTCTGCACAGTTCATTGTTGCACCTCACTTACTATCTGCCTCTGCAGGGAGTCCCGCAGCAAGGCATAGGCCCGCGAGAGCGTTTTCGTAACCGTGCCCAGAGGCATATCGAGCTGCCCGGCGATCCCGCTGCACGATAGTCCGCCGTAGTATCGCAGCAGAATCACCGTTCGATACGCCTCGGGCAGGGCCGCCACCGCCGCTTCGAGCGGGAAATCCTGGGAGAGTTCCGGCTCGGGTGTCTCTTCGGTAGAGGCGCGGGCGGACTCGCGCTTGCGGCGGATCAGCTCGTTTCTCTGCTGCTCTTTGGCCACGAGATCGGCGATACCGAGCAGCCAGGCAAAGAACGACTCCGGTTTCTGGAGCGCGTCCATTTTGAAGTAGGCCCGCACCAGGGTCTCCTGGGCGGCCTCCTCCGCCCGGTCCCGGCTGCCCAGCTTGCCCGCCAGATGGGCCAGCAGGACCGGCTGGTACCGCCGCACCAGGTGGCGAAAGTCGTCCGGATGGCCATCCAGACACCGCTCCACGTAGTACCCGTCATTCTCCATCATGAGACACCTCACCGAACCGGGCCCCCAAAGCATGTGGCACCCCCGCCCTCGGGGGTGAGCCTTTCAATCCCACAGCCGAGGGCGGCTGTGCCACAGGGACCCCTTCCCAGGATCACCGTTCTCGCTATATAGTGCACCCCCAGGCCGTTTTGCGACAGAAAATCAATGGGAATTCTGCGGACGGTTTGCTTGTTTCGGCCGTCCGTTCAGTGTGGTGTCACCAGAATGCGTCCGGAAGCGTAGCTCGCACGACCGTTGACCATCTTCGCCGGCATCCGTAGAATGCACTTATGCGAAAAGACACGATGGAGCTTTCGGACGAGTTGAGGCATCAGATCAGGGAATCCTTGGAGCCGTTGCACCCTGAGAAGGTAATCGTGTTCGGTTCATATGCGCAGGGTGAGGCGGATCGGGACAGTGACATCGACCTGATCGTCGTACTGGACAGCGAGGCGACACCCGCGACTTATCACGATCGGATGATGAACCGTCTCCTTGTCCGGCGGGCCTTGGATGCCTTGAACCGTGATTATGCGCTGGATGTACTGGTGTACACGGCGCCGGAGTGGAAGCGGTTTCAGGATTCGGGCAGCGCCTTCGCCAAAGAGGTCGCCAGCCAAGGGGTGGAGGTATGAAGCCCGTCACGCAAGCATGGCTCATCAAGGCAGAGGAAGACCTCGATGCGATCCGAGCCCTGCGCGGGAATCCGCAACTGACAGGAGTGGTCGCCTTTCATGCCCAGCAGTGCGTGGAGAAGTGCCTTAAGGCGGTCGCGGAAGAGCGGAAGGGGACTGTGCCCCGAGTCCATGATCTCAGGAGACTCTGGGAGGTCGTCGCGGACCAGTTCCACGAGGCCCTCGGTATCGATCTATTGCGCGAGTTGACGGACATCTATACGGATAGCCGCTATCCTGGGGACCTCGGATTGATGCCCTCCGGCAAGCCGACGGAAAAAGATGCAGCGCGATTTGAGCACTTTGCCGATCACGTGCATACGACGGTGCTGGCCATGCTCTCGTAGTCAACCGTGAGGGGATCTCCGCGGATGAAATGACGTTCGAGTTGACCTACGCCACGGCCGACCGCCTCGTGGCGTCGCGCAAGGTGGCGCTCACCGTCAAGCCCGCTATACCTTCCAGGAGAGAGTAAGAACTGTCCTCCGCCCGGTCCCGGCTGCCCAGCTTGCCGGCCAGAGGGGCCAGCAGGACCGGCTGGTACCGCCGCACCAGGTGGCGAAAGTCGTCCGGATGACCATCCAGACACCGCTCCACGTAGTACCTGTGATTCTCCATCATGAGACACCTCACCGAACCGGGCTCCCCCACGCATCTTACCCCGTCTGGGAACCCTCCCAGGATCACTTTGCGCTATATAGTGCACTCCCGAGACACTTTGCGACAGAAAATGCTCTGGCGGTCGAAGATTTGCAGCCATGTCTTCGAGAGACCGCCCCGGTAAAATGGTGTCTTTCGGTAAGTGCAAAGCAGCCTCTGGTTCGTCTCCAGTATAAAGGCCGTATCCGGATACCTGGCGACAGGAAGGACAATGCTGGAAGATCACATACTCTGGTGGCGGTCGAAACGCGGCAGCCGCAGAGCGTTTGACCTGATCTATCAGAAGTACGTGGACACGATGCTCACGGTGGCCCTGCACCTGCTCGGCAATGCCGGCGACGCGGAGGATGTGGTGCAGGAGGTGTTTACGGCCTTGGTGGAATCGCCTGAGACCCTCGAATTGCGCGGCAGCCTCAGGGGTTTTCTGGCCGTCTGCGTAGCGAACAAGTCCCGGGACATGCTGCGGAGACGAAAGCTCGCTCTGACAGGCCGAGACGACACGACGCCGGCGGATTCCGACGAGCCACTCGAGTTGGTCATTCGCAACGAGCAAATCCTGCGGCTGCGCGAGGCGCTGCGCCGGTTGCCTTACGAGCAGCAGGAAGTAATCGCTCTGCATATCCACGCAGGTCTGACGTTCCGCGCCCTGGCGCGTGCCTTGCAGGTGCCTCTGGGCACGGTCCAAAGCCGGTATCGCTATGGACTGAATAGCTTGAGAATGGAACTTGAAAGAGAGGACTAACCATGAAAGAGGACAAAGAGATCGAAGGGCTTATTGCCCAAGTGCAGTATAAAAGGAGCCCTGCCATCCGCGAGAGAATACATCGCCGCCTGGAAGAGTGGTGGCAGCGTCACGTCTCGATCGAAGTCGGCACGCATACGGAACAGGTGACCCTCCGGCTGAACAAAGTGGCGTGTGCCGCCGCCGTCCTGGTGATCCTGGGCGTACTGGCCGTTCTGCTCCACCGGTCGGCCAGTCCGGCTTACGCCTTGGAGCAAACCATCGCTGCGGTCAAGGACATCCGGTACTTTCATTTCCAGTTCACCAGCCCGGAGAAGTTGGACAAGGAGGCATGGATCGAATATGACCGCCAGGGATCCTTGCAGAATGTCCGAGTCGACTTCGACACCGCAGGCAACAAGTCCGCCATGGTCTGGAGCCAGGGGATCACGCAATATTGGAGCCAGCACTCGAACCAAGTGTCAATCTTCGACGACCAGGAGTACACCGACAAGATCCTCTACTTCGTCGGCCGGTATGATCCCAAGCAGGCCATCAGGTATCTGCAGGAACGGGCTCAGAAGGGCGGAATCCACATGGAGATCAGTCAATCCGCCAACGATACGGACCCCATCACCGTCACGGTAACGTACGACCCGAACACCTTCCTGATCGATAAGCCGAAGCCCCGCATGCGTGAGACTTTCTCTATCGACCCCGCTACCCGATGGATCCACCGCGTGCAGGTGGATACGTTGGTGGAAGGCCGTTATGTCAGCAGCGGAGCGTATGAGTATATGGATTACAATCAGCCGTTCGAACCGCGCCGGTTCGACCTCAAACGCGAGGTCCCTGCCGGCGTGAACTGCTTCGATACCACAGGAATTGCCATGGGAATCGAGCAGGGCTCGCTCTCCAACGAACAGGTTGTCGTCAAAGTTGTCCGCGCGTTCCTCGAGGCCTGGGCCGCGAAAGACTACGAGAGGGCCGCTCAAGTTTATGGTTACATGGTGGCGGGAGAAGTCCAGAGTCTTCGCGACAACGTGCTACAGAAGAAGAGCATCCTGCGAGTGCTCTCGGTCGAGGCGCCGGTTGTTCCCGCACGTCCCCTGACCGGCCTTCTCGTGCCCTGTACGGTAGAATACGAAGAGAACGGAACCACCAGGACTGGACGGTTCGAATTTCGTGTCAGCAAAAGCTCGCGGAACCGCTGGCGGATTCGGGACCTCCAGCAGAAGGAAACACCGTAAGACTGAACCCCGTAGGGAGACGCCTTGTCAGGAGGGCCGGAGTCGCAACGGGTGTTTCCCTGCGATTAGCCGTGGCGTAGTTCCGGCGAGGGAGCCATTATGCCTACGCGAGAGGAGGCGTGAGGCTCGGCATGCGGAGCCTCGAGCCTCGTTCATGACGGAATCTCCTTGGCGGGTGGGCATCGTCGCGGTATAATCCATTCATGGCGCCAGAATTCCAACATCTTGAGAAATTGCCCTTAGCCGAGCGGATTCAGTTGGTCGAGGACCTGTGGGATAGTATAGCCCAAACGTCAGGAGAAGACCTGCCGATTCCGGAATGGCAGAAGGCGGAACTGGAACGCCGCCGGCAGGAGTACCTGCGGAATCCCGAGTCGGCCAAACCGTGGTCGGAGGTCAAGAGGTCAATCCTTGAGTCGAAGGGCTAAAGAGCCTTACCTTCTCCCTGCGGCCAAACAGGATATCGCCGACGGCTTTGCCTGGTACGAGCAGCAGAGTCTCGGGCTGGGGCTGGAGTTCGTGCGGTGCGTTGAGGCGGCCGTCGTCTCCATTCAGAGACATCCGGAGATGTATCCGGCGGTGCTTGCTGATTACCGGCGTGCTCTTGTCCGTAGATTCCCGTATGTGATCTTCGATGAGGTTGAGCCAGAACGCCTTGTTATTTATGCAGTCTTCCATTGCTCGCAAGACCCCCAAAAATGGAAAGCGAGACTGCTGAATTAAGGCGCCGGGCGTGACCGTCCTTCGTACGTTTTGGGGGCTCAGTTCCCCGCCCGCCCAAGGTTGTTATTCCATATCTTCCTGATTGTCTCTTCCTGAGAATATCCGACGGGACAATCGGGACTTCTGGTGTTGGCGCGGTAGCTGCCTTGGGTTTCGTTTGGGCAGGTGATCATCCGGCTGACCGGCATTTGCAGGTGGCCGTTGGGGTCGGTTTCTTTGAGCCAGTGGTAGGCGTAGACGAGGAATTTGTTCCGGTATTCTTCCGGCTGGAGGGAGAACCAGTGTCTCCTTTACGCACAGAGCACTTCGACAGACAGCACTTCTTTAACGGGGTGATCGTCGGCAATCATCTTGTCGATCTTGTCGAGTACCGTTGCGTGAAAATACCTTTCGCCGCACTCCGGGCACACCTCCGCGTCGACATTCTCAACAATGTACAGCTTGCCTTTAAGCCAGTGCTGCTTCCGGACTTTCTTATGTACTGTCTGAGCGCCGCAGTATTCACACTTCATGTCGTCACACCTTCTGATAGCCAACATGATAACGCATTCTTTGAGTCGAATCAAGGGGCGCGAGCATGGAAGCGCCGGGTAGGGCTTCAGCGTCCCGCTCGCGCGAGACTGCCATTCCATAGCTTCTGGATCGTCTCTTCCTGCGAGTATCCGATGGGACAGTTGGGGCTTTTCGTGTTGGCGCGGTAGCTGCCCTGGGTTTCGTTCGGGCAGGTGATCATCCGGCTGACCGGCATTTGCAGATGGCCGTTGGGATCGGTTTCTTTGAGCCCGTCGTAGGCATAGATGAGGAACTTATTCCGGTATTCTTCCGGTTGCAGGGAGAACCAGGAGATCTCGTCCCAGCCCCAGACGAAAATCGACTTTGTATCGGCGACATTCGGCGTGCGGCTGCGGCCGAAATTGTCGAATTCGACCAGATAGGGCAGACTCTGGCAACTCCAGCCGCTGGGCGAAATGCAGCCCTTGCTGCGTTTGTAGATGCTGTCCAGATGGCCTACCTGCAACTCGGCCTCGTGGGGTTTCTCCGGGATGGCCTTGATCCGCATCGGAAACGAGTTGAAATCCAGCAGGCTGACGCCGTCCACGATCATGCCACCCTTGGGCACGTGGGCATCGAGCAGCACCAGCTTGCGGCGGGCGTGGGTCTTCGCGTACGCTCGGATTTTTGCCACGAGGCGCGACCACTGCTTCAAGTCCGGGTCGGCCATTCCGATCAAGCCCACTTGCCCCAGGTGCAGGGCCTCGCAGCCGAGATCGATGTAGGAGCCCGCCAGGTAGTAGAACCACAGTTGCGTTTCAAGCCGGGTGACATCGGGCACGCTGGCCCGGCCCCAGTGATTGACCAGCTTGCCGTCCTTGTTGAGCAGCGCGTCGTAGAAGAACGTCCTGTCCTCGACAAGCAGGCCGAATTCCGTGAACACCCAGGCCGGGATCTTCACGCGGTTGACGTCCCGGCTGATCGTTTCAAAGAGACAGCCCTGGAAGATGACATCCGGGTCGAAGGCATGGACCTTCGCGATCAACGCTTTCGCATCCTTCCAGAAGCCGGGCTCGTTCAGTCGGCTTTCGCCGTTCCAGCGGTAGATGGCCCGGCCGATGAACCTGGCCCCGATGTTCCGGATCAGCCGCACATCGTCCTCCCGGTAGAGATACTCGCGGTTGCCTTCGGCCTTGCCCGTGACCAAGAAATAGGCCATAGTCACGGAGTGGTCCAGGTAGTTCTCCAGCACCTCCCGCGAGATGGTCCCCTCGAAGTGGTAGTCACGGGCGCGCCCCGCGGATGAGGTCTCGGCAGCGTCCGTCCGCTGTCCCCCGAACAGAGAGCCGCCGGCCAGGCAGAGCACTGCCAGCCAGCCAATTCTGCCGGCGTCCCTGGTCACATGCTTGTTCATAAATGTCCCTTTCGAGGCAAAATCACGTCAAGGATGCAGCTTACCCCCGACTCCGGCGGACCGCAAGGAGACAGCGGACGCCACGTTCCACTTCGGATCGAAGCAGGCAGCATGGTTCCCGGCATGCAGAAGGGACCTTGTGCGCAGTTTTTTCGCTTGCATTCCGTGGAAACCGAGCCAATAATATCTTTACCGTCAGCGGGACGGATATTGGAGGCCGCCAACCGCGTTGGAGAATCGGAGGTCATGAGAGAATGCCGGACGATCTGAACGCCGGGGAAGAAGGGTTCTCTTTTCCACACGGCGGTCTTGGCTCGTCACAAGTGAATAAGGACGAAATGTCTTCGCTTTGTCTCCGCGCCAGGCGTCAAGAGCGAATTCCCATTGGTCGGTCCGAAAACACAAGCGAGGGTCCTCCTATGAAACAGCAAAGAATTCCGCGGTCGCCAGTAGACAACGAACTTCCCTCTCGCGAATCTCCAGCAAGTCCCCGCAGAAAGAGAGGTGTCCTTCTCCTACGGATGGAGTTGTTGCTGATCGCCGGCCTCACCGGTTGCGCTCCCCTGCCCAAGATAGGGCCCTTTGTGGAGGCGTCGAATCAATTGCGCTCGGCGGTTGCTGCCAGTGGGACAACGGTGGAGGCGGAACTGCGCTTGATGCCGGATGGAGCTGCTTCCGCCGACAAACTCAAACAGCAGTGGGAGGTGAGAAACAAGGCTTTCGCCGGCATTGCGGCCTATGCCAACTCTCTGAAAGCCATTGTGGATGCCGGAAACGAAGGCGCCGCCTCGGCGCAAAAAGTTGCGGATTCCGTGTCGGGTTTGGCCAAGGCGGCCGGGGTGGTCCTTCCAGGTACGCCGGAGGCAGTGGCGGTCGTAACGGACGTCGGCAAGTTCATCGGCGCCCAGATTGCCTTGGCCCGGGGGGCCAAGTCGCTCGAACAGGCGATGGAAACCGCGCAACCGGCGGTGGAAGCCATTACCGAGCTTGTGGCCGCCGACCTCAAAGACCTGGAAGCCATCTTTGTGTCCGCCGCGAAGGCAAACGACAACGCTGTCCGCACATCGCCTGAGTTTGAATACCTCCTCGGCTACCGCATTCAACTGGTGAAGCAGATCGGAAAGAGCGATCCCAATAACGCTGCCACTTTGGATCGGCAGGTGCAGATCGGCCAGATGCTGCAAGCCACCGATGCGTGGCTTTCGAAGTATCTCGCCAAGCGGAAGGAAATCGACGACCGGCTGCGCGTCGGGCGCGCGCTGATCCAAGCTACCCTGCAATCAGCCAGAGACTGGGGCATCGCACATGGCAACTTGACAACGGCCCTGAAGGAGCGCCGACCCGTCAATACGGATTCCCTTATCCAGGCAGCCGTCGAAATCCAAAATCTGGTGAGAAAGGTGCGTGAACTATGAGCGAATGGAGCAATATCGAGGGCCTGCAAGGTTGGAAGGACAAACTCGGGGAGTTGCTCGCCGAGGCCAGAAAAGCGGCCCAACAGGAAGAGCTGGACCCCCGCATCGCCGTCAACGAGCGGCTGATGCAGTTCGTGGAGAATTCCTGGCCGAACTCGCCCGAGATCACGGCCTTGGATGAAATCGCCACACAGACCGCCTCGGCCCTATTGAAGCAGACCATTGCGGAACGGCTTCAGACGATCACCGAGCGGACAGGGCAATATCAGAAACTGGGCAAGCAGTTCGCTGCCATCGCCAAAGAGAGCGAAGCCAAAGCAGATTCCATTCGACTTGGGGCCATCACGAGTTTCATTGATTCAACCACCAAGCTGATTGATTCCGCGAAGTCGCTGCAGAAATCTCTGAAGGATGATGCTGCCGACCAGAGACTCGGCGAGAAAATTGCGGAAACTATCGCGGCCATCGAAGCGCTCCGCAGCAGCGTTGGCAAGCGGATTTAGAGGCTTTCCCGCCAACGTCCCAACGTTGCCGGGAAAGCGAGCGTCAGCGATAGCCGACTGATCCGTCTCATCGGCGGTGGACGTAAAGCTCGCGCCGGAGGGCGGTCCCTGCTGGAGTCGAGAGTTTCACGGGGAGGTTGCAGGGTGTACGGGGCTTTCAGGAAGTGATCGGCGTAGCGGCGGCGGGGATTGGGGAACGATCGGAAGTTCAAGATCGATCGGGCAAGGTTGGTGTGGCCGCGGGCCAGGCTCTGGAGGATCTTTTTCATGGCCCCGTACAGATTGGCTTTGTTCAGGTGCAGCGTCATGTAGTTTTGGGAGTAGATCAACGCACTGGGGTGGGCGAAAAGAACTCTTACTTCGTCACCTGGCCACGACTCAGGCTGTGCTTATGATGGGGGCAGGTACACCTTCCTCGCGCTCGTTACTGGACTTCGATCCTGCCTTTCATCCCCAGGCCGGAATGAAGATCGATGTCGCAGTAGAAGGGATAGACCCCGGCGGTCGTCAGCGGGACCTCCACGGTCACCGTCCGGCCGCTGGGAAGGTCCGCGCTTTGGATGGTCTTTCCAGAGGGGTCTTTCACGGTGATCTCGTGTCTTTCTTTGGCTACGTTGGTCACGTGGAGGACCAGCGTATCTCCTTTCCGCGCCACGATCCGGCCCGGATCGAAGGCAAAATTACTGGCCTTCATCTCCACGGTCACCTGCTGGCCCGGCGGCGCCGCCACGTTGACCGCCCGCTTGTTACCCGCGCACCCCGAAAGCAGCAGCAGCAGCGCCACGGCATAGCCCAAAACGTGTTCCGATCGTAGGTTCCGCATAGAGACTACCTCCCTTCCCAGGGATTCCTCGGTTTCCGATGCCCAGATTTTCCTGGAGTACTACGGCAAGGGCAACGCGGGACGAAGCAGCAAAAGTCTACGTTTGTCATGGCAAACGCCTTACCCGGCTAAAGCCGGTACTCCGAACAGGTCGCCGGGGTGGCGGAGCGTTTGGCCGACGGGGAGGTCGGGCCAATCAGTCCCGGCGGGTGCGCCGGACTTGGTCCAGGTTGGCCTTGGCCGACGGGACGTTGGCGAGGAATTGGCTGATGGTCTGGCAGGGGTAGTCATCACACAGGGCGCAGCTTTTCACCTGGCGCGGCAGGCCGCACCGGCGGATCTCACACTCGCCGCAGTGGCCGATGTGCACGCCCTTGGTCTTCACGCAGCCCACGCAGTTGATGTCCGCCGGCTTGAGGTCGGCGTGGAACTGCTGCGACCATTCGGCCGCCGTCTTCTCGCGCAGAGCATTATCGTCGGTCTTATGGGCGATAAACGCCGGGCACACCGCACAGTCCAGACCACACATCGAGAACATCTTGGCCATGTCTTTCTCCTTTTGTCGCTCCGGGTCTCCGTGGGAAACGTCGGAATTCTTCCTCGGACCTCACGCGACATCATCTTACGACCCCCGGCCTTCCCGTGCCAGCCTGTTTTCCCGTTCTCGGCGTACTTGACGGTCTAATCGGGTATGATCAGTTTGGTTCCGGACCTGACCGTGTTCGCATCCTGGACCGTCCCGCGGTTCGCCTCGAAAATCTTGCGCCACTGGCCGGTCGATCCGTAATACTTCGATGAAATCTCGGACAAGGTCTCCCCCTCGCGTACGACGTGGAATCTCTGCGGCTTGATCGCCTCCGGTTGTATGTGTACTGCCGGCGGGGCCGGAGAATTCCGTTCTCCCGATGTCATCCCGATGGTCTGCAGCCATGTCTCCACCAACTGGGGCCACCTCGTGATCGGAAGCTCGGTACGACGCAGTCCAAACGCGTGTTTGCCTTCCGCATACAGGTGCATCTCCACGGGAACACCCGCGTTCTTCAGGGCGATGTAGTAAACCAGCGAGTTGTTCACGTTGTCCACCGGGTCATTCTCCGCCTGCAACAAAAACGTCGGCGGCGTATGGCGGGTGACCGGAACATTCGGATTCAACACAAAAGCCTTATCGGCATACCACAGATGTCCCGGATACACAGCGATCGCAAAATCCGGGCGGCAGCTTTCCTGGTCCGCCGCATCGACCGCCGGATACAGACGCTTGTCAAAATGCGTGCTCAGCGCCGTCACCATATGCCCCCCTGCCGAAAACCCGATCACGCCAATCTTGTGCGGATCGATGTGCCACTCGGCCGCGTGAAAGCGCACCAACCCCACCGTTCTCTGCGCATCTTCCAGCGCCAGCGGTGACTCGAAATACGCCCCCACTCTCGGCGTCGGCACGCGGTACTTCAAGAGAACGCCCGTGATCCCCTTGGACACCAGCCAGTCACAGATCTCCGTGCCTTCAAGATCGATGGCCAGACACGTGTAGCCTCCGCCAGGAAATACGACTACCGCAGCTCCGGTATGCGTTCCCTTCGGCGAGTAAACCGTCATCGTCGGCTGCGACACATTATGGACCACCACCGCCGGCTTGCCGGCAAACAGCTCCTTCGTCGTTTCCGCGAACTCCGGCCCCGGGACAGGCTTCGCATCCGGCACCGCCCCCGGCCAGATCGGGATTTGTGTATGTCCCGGCGCCGGCTGCCAGACCTTCGTCTGCGCTCCCAGATCGCCCAACGCCAACACCACACAGAAAACAAAGATCAGAGACTTCATTCTAACCTCAATCAACTGCAGACAGTGGGGGACATCATACTCGATTCATAACGGAAATAGATAAGATGTCCCGGAATTCCCGAATAGATGTGTGGAATTCCCGCGAAAAAATCCCGCGACCGTCCCTTCGACAGGCTCAGGACAGGCTTGACAACGGCTTGCTCACAGATGTCCCCAGATTTATTACTTGGATTCACTTGGCCCCGTTGTCCCCGAAGTGAGCCTTCCAACTCGCCCTTCTGACAGAACCGTGTCGGAGCGTTTGATGAACTCCAATTGTCGGGAGAGGTTGCCGGAATACGTCTTCGCCCATGTGTCAATAGCGTCAATGATTGCCTCGTAGAGGGCCTCAAAGGAAAACGCCTTTGTACCGCTCTCGCGGTCGATCTGAACTGCCTTTGACGTGGCCCCAATGTAGAAACAGAGAGGAGGCACATTGCCAGACAGCACCTTTCGGCTGAGCGGGTTAGTCATGTGCAAGATGGCATTCCTGAACTCCCACAGTTCAGAAGGTGTGATACCAACAGGCCCAAGCGCAGCATACTTGGAAAGCCATGTCACGTAATTGTCTTTGACATCTCCAAGATCGAGATACGCCACTGTATCAACAAGGGATACGATGAGCTTCATCGCCGATACGTAGTGTTTGTGCGCGTAAAGAAGCTTGATGGCGTCGGTGAAATCATCCCCGAGTAGGTCATGCACATTCAACCCTGAAGGCGTGACGTACGCAGCCAGCCAATCGGTCCTCTTCATAATGCCATCGAATTCATCTGAAAGCGTTACTGGGTCGCTCGGCGGATCCACATGCGTGAGGATTTCGATTCGCGGTTTGCCGTCAACAACTGGCGTGATACAGACGAGCGGTCGCAGAGGAGCCTTGACGGCTTGAAGCGCACACTCAAAAAGAGGCAGAGCCTTGCCAGTTCTTTCAAGATACGCGTACATGTCAAACGGCAACCCTTGCTCAACATCAACTCCGAGCCATGACTTGATGTTTGTGACGGGCAGCGGATAGCGAGGTGCGCGCGAGGCATCAACACCGACTTGACTGCGGAGGAACGCAAGAATTTGACCATCATCGCCATCAAGATCGTGCGTGACGGCACCAAGGCTCCTGACGACTCCTTCTTCCACGTAAAGGAACAGATTTACGGCGCGTTCGCTCATCGCAGTTCTCGGGACATCTTACTTATTTCGGCCCCGAATTGAGTAGGGCGTTCCCAGATCAGATTCCCCCCAGGCCCTTTCCTGAATCGCCTGCGCTCGCTCACCGAAGTACCCCGTGAGGAAGCCGTGCAGGCGCGGCGCGCTGCCGCAACACAACCAGAGGACGACGTGCTCACTCAGTTTGTGTTGTTCACCATTGAACTGGGAGAAGTGTATTGTCTCAGACCCAGTAGAAAGCAACTCCTTGCAGCCGGCCTCTTTATAGGCGTCGATGAAGTACCGGGTTCGAACTCTTGCTTCCCCCTCCGACAAGCCGTAGATGCCGGCCCACTTGCAGAGTTCCTGCTCTGCCTCGTGCATGACGCCATCCTCGAAACCTGTCCACACGTCGGCCAACTGGGATTCGGTTATCGACTCCGAGCAAGTTGCCTGTGCGGCCCTTTTGAATCTGGGCGTCATCTCCAACCGGACAAAGCGGTCGAGATATAGGAGGATGAGCCCTGCCAAACACCCATAGGCGACCGAGGCGATACGCGGGTCAGCGCGATCCTCACTTCCAGATTGTTCATAAATAGCGTTCATCGACTCGGCTGCACATGAGGGGTTGAGAAAAGGATCCCCTTCGATGGCAGACAGAGCCGAGCGAAAGGCCTGAAGAAGGCAATACCGCGCACAGTCGCGTCGGTCTCTGGCCAAATCTACTCCGGTTCGCGGATGCACATTGTTCCTCTTCTGTCCACATAGGCGCATTATCCACTTCATTAGCCGCATATCAGACCGGACTACTACGGACGGACCCTATTAGGCCTCCCAGGTTCGCCTTGGTGTGGCTCGCCGCTGGAACTCACTCCGCCAAGCCAGGCACGGTGTTCAACAGGAAGTTCTTGGTGTTCTCGTATTTCCTACGCACGGTCTCCGCTTCGTTCTTCCACATGCACGTTTCCTCAAGCCCCTGCTGATCCTGTGATTCGTTCATTGCCGATTGTTCCTCCATGTCAACCACAGCATCCCAAATGCATCTCGCCTCATCCATGTACTGGTTGCCATGCGCAAAGCGAATGAGATTCATGGTGTAGGCCGGCAGGTTTTCCGTTTGGCAGGATTCAGACTGGCGTCCGGATTTGATCGGGACGTCATAATCCTGATAGTAGTGCTGACTGAGTACATCATACACGGTTTTTCCATCTGTCTCATACCGCTTGAGTTGTTCTCTCGCGCCCGGAGTGAGGGTGAAGCCAAGCCAGTCTTGACGCTCCGCATAGTCGTATGCCTCCACCAACGCTGGGCCAATCAGGATGTCATCCGATTCAGCATAGAACTTGCCGGTGGTCAAACTCCCGCGAAGCGGAATCCTCTTCAAGATCATCCTCCGGAAGAAACGTCGGCAATAGGAGTCCATGGCGAGAAAAGACTCTTTAGAATCATCCAGCAGGTAGAACAGGAACGTATCCGAGAACCATCTTTTACGAACATCGCCATGTGTCTCTTTCTTTATTGCCGCCAGTACCTCGCGGTAGTCCTCCAACACGAAACTCAGTTGATTGCGATCAACTTTCTTCCTGAAGCCAAGGAGGTCGAAACACGCGACCCAGCACGATCTGTAGATCATCTCATTGTCAGACACATTTAGCCCCCATATTTGATGGCGGGAAGGTCTTGGCTCTTCCTTTTGGATCGCGGTAGTCACGCGGAGAATTGAAGGTGTCAGGTGCCTTTTTCATCCGGTCCATCGTACCGCCTTGGGCCTCCCGCCAACTGTTTCGTCCCAGTTTCGTCAAAGGTGCTTCATCCACGTAGGTAGAGATACTCTGCCAGAAACCGGCGGCGGAAGCAAGCAAAAAGGACCTCCGAAAAGCACCTTCACAACAGCGCCGCAATTCCTTTCCTTCCCGCTCTCCCCGCTGGTACCCGCAAAGCGATAAACGCATTGGTCCCGGCCGAAGGCCGGGTTGAATTCCGGGGGCCTCTGTGAGCCAGTCATTGTCCAGCCAGTTCCTTCGCCCGGTTCCGGATAGGCTCTGCGCCTGTCGCAGGGACAGTCACGGTACCCGGGACCAAAGCTGCTGAGCCTATCTAAACTGGAAGCAGTCACATGGCTGGTCGACACCGCCGCGGCACAATCACTGCACCCTCGACGGTCTAATCGGGTATGATGAGTTTTGTTCCGGACCTGACCGTGTTAGCATCCTGGACCGTCCCGCGGTTCGCCTCGAAAATCTTTCGCCACTGGCCAGTCGATCCGTAATACTTATAGGAAATCCCGGACAAGGTCTCCCCCTGGCGTACGAGGTGGAATCGCTGCGACTTGAGAGCCTCCTGCCATTTGAGACCCTCCTGCCATTGTTGCCAGGCGTTGGTCCCGTCGCAGATCATCTCCTGATAGATGGTCTTCTCCTGCTCGACGTCAAAGATGATCTCCGTTCCGACGACGCGGCCCCACCACACCTCCAGGTACAGCAACTTCTCGTTGATCCATCTGGCCTTCGGGAGATAGCGGTGGTCCAAAAAGGTAATCTGCACCAGGTACTGGCGCTCGTTGAACACGGAAATCGTGGTATTCCAGGGGCCTTCTTTGCTGGTGTCCGGGTAATTCCCCATGAACCAGTACGCGTCGTTTGGAGACCAGGTCTTTTCCGTGGCCGGGACCGACACTATGTCCCTTCCGATTCGGATCTGAGGAGAGAAGTACGGATCGAAGGGCGTATGATAGCTCCGGGGTCGCTCCCATTTGCCCGGTGTCGTGTGCCAGGCGGCGAACTCGGTGAAAGTCATCTCACGAGCAGCCATCGCGGTCACGCCCAAACATACGACAATCAACAGAACCCGGTAACGTCTCATCGGCGCACTTCCTTTCAGCGCTTCGGAGGGCCAGCCCTCAGATTGGCAATCAGCAGCGTGGAGGCGAAAGACGGCGTCGCGACGGTCCAGGTCCTTAGGGAACCACCACGCGCGATGGGGCTGACCAAGCGAGGCTGGTCCTTCACGGACGTGCTTTCTGCTTCGTCAAATGCTTCGTGAAGAACTCCAGCGCTGCCGCCAGGGTCTCCTGCGCATACTGGTTCGAGCCATTGCCCGTGAATCCGTGCCCCGCTCCTTCGAGCTTCAGGAGAGTCGCGTCACCGCCGGCCTGCCGCAGCTTCTCATGGAAGTCCAGCGACTGCTCGATGGGCACCTGACCGCGCGAGGTGCCAACATCCCTGGTGCCATGCACGATCAAGAAGGGCGGCGGATTCTTCCTCACGTAGGAAACCGGGGACGCCTTGCGATAGTCCTCTTCGTTCCCTTCCAGCGGCTTGCCGATAAAGCCCTGTACGATCGGCGCCGAGGCGGACCGCATCATGCCCACCAGATCCACCGGCCCGTAACAATCCACGACGCACTGGACGCGGCTGGAGTACGCCGCCAGGGCGGCATCGCTGTTGTCCCGCGTCTCGGCCAAAGCCAGGTACGAGGCCAGGTGCGCCCCCGCCGATCCGCCGATGGCACCGAACCGCTCCGGATCCAGCTCATATTGCGCCGCATTCCTCCGCAACCAGCGCACCGCGCGCTGCACGTCATCCAACTGCGCCGGGGCTCGCCAGGCCGGCGCAAAGCGATAGGTGATCGAGACGGCCGCGAATCCTTGGCGTGCCAGCGCCTCCCCGAGCCACGCATATCCCCTCTTGTCCCCTCCGGCCCAGCCTCCCCCGTGAATACAAATGACCAGGGGGCGCGGCGTCGGCCCCGATTCCGGCAGATATAAGTCTATCACATTCCTGGGGTGCGGGCCGTACGGCACATCCTTCATTACTTTGATGCCTGCGGCCTCTGCCTTCCGCTCTGCTGCTGCCGCCGAAATGGCACCCAGCGCCAACCACAGCACCGTCAGCGCCAACACTCCCCAGCCGGCATTTCGAATTGTGCATCTCTGCCTTGCGGTTATAGCTGAGCTTCTGTCTTTCATGGGCTTCTCCGACGTTCTGTAGTTGTTTGGGGTCGAGGGTCCTTTTGTATGTCAACCATTATAAGAATGCAGTCGGCTATTGCCTATGTCCAGCGGAATCGACCAGGTTGTGCCTGGCCCGCGTCGAAATGAGACCACCGCAGGCGTCTGCTTATCCTCTTGCACTACCGACACTTACATCCCCAAGTCTCCGGGCTGGCATTCCACCTGAACCAGCGGCCCACGGATTATCAGGGGATCCCAGTCTGTCTACGCCTGCCGGCCCTACGGCCTACAGCCTATCGCCTCCGGCCTGCTCTGGGAATTTCTGTCTGAATGTTGATCTTTATGAAACATACATGCGTCAAAATGCGTCTATATATGACAGAAGCGCGGCCGTCCGTGGCGGTGGCTGCGATTGGAATCACGGCAGCCGCAGCATGTTGTCTCGCTGGTAAGAGACATGGTCCCATGTTCTTTTTGTGTTTTTTGTCACAACAACGAGATGTCACACCTTGGCCGTACTGTGCAAAACAAACCCAATTTGGGGGAGCCCGACCGGATTCCCAAGGGGCGATTGTGCAAAACGAACCCAATTCCCGGCGGTGCCGCGTGGGACAGGGCCTGGGGGACGAGGGACTATTGTGCAAAACGAAGCCAATTCCGGGGAGTCCGGCTGGGACCGGAGGGCGAAACGTGCAAAACGAAGCCAATTTCGCCTGTCGGCCAAGGGCTCAGAGAACAAAACGCGCAAAACGAACCCAATTTCGCCCCAGCGCCCGGGAATGGGCGCGGGCGGGGCCAAGAGGCCTTGCCAGGGACCAATTGCGCAAAACAAACCCAATCTGGCCCAGCTTGGGCAGGGCCAAGTCCCCGGTGGGCGAAAGATGCAAAACGAACCCAATCATCGGCAGGATGCCGATGCCACAAGCGTGCCCAGCACCCACATGCGATCGTCCTGGGTCGCGCACGGTTCGACTGGTCATTGTCGCCGTTCCGGGCTATCATGGCCACGTCCCGGCTGGCACTTCCCAACCGGAACCTGAAGAAGGTGTGAGTATGGAGGACAACGGCGTGAGAACATCCATGCGTGTAACGCGATCGGCGGTCGCGACAATCGCGTTGCTCTCTCTGTCGGTCCTGACAGGGTCCTGTCGCGTGCCGAACTATTCCAGCACCGAGACGGTGGGCGAAGTCGGTCCACAGAGATACGTCACGCCGGTGCACCAGGTGCTGACGCCGGCCGGCATCCAGGTGGAATTGCCGGGCATGAGGCCACAAGGACTGGCCCTGAGCCCCGATGGCCGTCTGCTCGTCACGTCCGGCAAGACCCAGGAGTTGATCGTGCTCGATCCGCAGAGCGGCCAGATCAAGCAGCGCGTCGCCCTGCCTTCCAGCAAGGCCCAGGACCCGAACGCCGTGTCCTCTCACATCCTCGAACCCGACAAGTCGGGCCAGCTCAGTTACACCGGCCTGATCTTCAGCCCGGATGGAACACGCATTTACCTGTCCAACGTCAACGGCGACGTCAAGGTTTTCCAAGTCAACCCCGACGGGCAAGTCAAAGGTCTGTTTTCCATCCCCCTGCCGGCAGCCGATGCACCGCGCCGCAAGGAGGAAATCCCGGCCGGCCTGGCCGTTTCTCGTGACGGGCGCCGCCTATTTGTGGTTCTGAACCTGTCGAACCGCCTGGCGGAGGTCGATACTGCGACCGGAAGAGTGCTGCGGTCGTGGCCGGTAGGCGTGGCGCCCTATGGCGTGGTCCTGGCCGGCGACAAAGCCTACGTGAGCAACTGGGGCGGCCGTCTCCCGCAGGGTAGGGGCGACGCATGCGTCGCCCCTACAGGGCCGGCAGGGCAGGGCACGCTGGTCCGAGTCGATCCGGTGCGCTACATCGCCAATGAAGGCTCGGTTTCCGTAATCCATCTGACGAAGGAAGCGCCGGTGAGCCACATCATGGTCGGCCTGCACTCGTCCGCCCTTGCGGCTGCGCCCGATGGACGCCATGTCGTGGTGGCGAACGCCGGCAGTGACACCCTGAGCGTGATCGACACGCGCACCGATAACGTGGTGGAGACCATCTGGGCCAAGTCCAGTCCCGCCGACCTGTTCGGGGCCAGTCCCAATGCCTTGGCGTTCCACCCCTCCGGTAACAGGCTGTACGTCGCCAACGGCACCCAGAACGCCATCGCCGTGATCCGTTTCCGTCCGGGAAAATCCAAGCTTCTGGGGCTGATTCCCGTGGGCTGGTTCCCCGGTGAGGTCGCGTACGACGCCGGGCGTGACCGGTTGATGGTGGCCAATATCAAAGGAGTCGGCTCAAACCGGGGCCTCAGCAAGGCGCGTGCTAATGAATCCAATACGCATCAGTATCGCGGCAGCCTGTCCCTCGTACCCGTTCCCAAGGCGAAGGAACTCGCGGCCCTGACACGCCGGGTGCTGGACAACTACCGATACCCCCTGCTCAAGGAGGCACGACTGCCGGCGCGGCCGAGCCAGCCGCCGCGACCCATCCCGGAGAGGGTCGGCGAGCCGTCCGTCTTCGAGCACGTGGTCTACATCATCAAGGAGAACCGGACCTATGACCAAGTCCTCGGGGACCTTCCTGAAGGCAACGGCGATCCCTCGTTGTGCGTTTTCGGCGTCCAGATCACGCCCAACCAGCACAAGATGGTGCGGCAGTACGTCCTGCTGGACAACATCTACAGTTCCAGCGTTCTCAGCGCCGAC
>Ga0315289_10001214_pt1 | contig 40340 bp, 26 predicted proteins | sample YL17G11_40_MG_FD_203452 | JGI IMG/M metagenome (GOLD analysis project Ga0315289, IMG submission 203452) | Sediment microbial communities from Yellowstone Lake, YNP, Wyoming, USA - YL17G11_40 | ecosystem: Environmental > Aquatic > Freshwater > Lake > Sediment | place: USA: Wyoming | collected... | reverse complement strand
TGTTTGAGTCACCGAACGACTGGGTGTAAGCCAGACGGTGTCCGTCGCGAGACAGCGAAGGCCTGTAAGCATCCGCTTGGCCCACCGCCAACGGTTCCGGCTCGCCCCCGGAGGCTGGGACCTTCCATAGGCGGGCGCCGCCGAGGCGATTCGAGGAGAAGACGATGTAGGCCCCATCCGGAGTCCAGGCCAGGCCATTTAGGAAGGTGTTGTCAAAAGTGAGACGTTTGGGTTCTCCGCCCGTAACGCGCACCACGTACACATCCATTGCACCTCCAGAAGTGAAGATCCGGCTGAAGGCCACCATCTGCCCGTCGGGGGAGTAGTGAGGATCCGAATCCGTTACAAACGGGCCACTCGGGGTTGTCAAGGCGCGCTTATCATCGGGGTTCTCGACCGCGAGCAAGAAGATGCTCGAGCCCTGCTGGCCGGGTCGGCGGTCAACGTAGGTCAGGTATTTCCCGTCCGGGGACCAGTCAAGCGACTCTTTAACCTCGGTGGCCCCCAGGCTGGGTGAGTGCAGCTTGCGCTCCGGGCCACCCAGGGCAGGAACAACATAGATTCCATCCTCATGCTCGGTGTGGCGGCAGAAAGCAATATACCGGCCGTCCGGCGACCAGGCGGGCGCACGGTCTTCGCCGGGGTCGGTGGTAAGCCGCAGCGGCTTCTCCGCGCCGATCAGTTTGACGTAGATATCCCAGTTGTCCTCCTTTTCGCCGTCCCAATCAAAAGCGATCTGATTGCCGTCGGGGGAAAAGCGAGCGTTCCGCTCGTGGCCGGGGAAGCTGGTGAAAGGAACAACCTCCATCGGCGGGCCCTGCGCTTTCGGGGCGGGCGGTTTGCGGACATAGTGATACCCGATCGCTCCGCCAATTACCAGTACGATTGCTGCCGCCAGCGCGATTCGCCACCGCATTTGTAGGGGCGCCCCTTGTGGGCGCCCTTCTGGGGCGGGCGCAAGGCCCGGTACTACAGCGGCCGCCCGCCCCGAATCGGTGTCGCGTTTCAGGCGCTTCAGGTCGGCACGCAGCTCGGCCGCGCTCTGGCAGCGCAGGTCGCGATCCTTCTCCAACGCCTTGTTGATGATGTGTTCCAACTCGGCAGGACACTCGGGATTCAGCCGCAGCGGGGAGGTTGGCGCTGCATGCAGAATGGCATCGAAGATGGCGGCTGAGGTGGGTCCGGGGAAAGCTGGTCTGCCTGTGGCCATCTCATAGAGAACGACTCCAAACGAGAACAGGTCAGTCCGAGCATCCAGTTCCTGTCCCAAGGCCTGCTCGGGCGACATGTAGGCCACCGTGCCCATCACCGCGCCGGGACTGGTGAGGTGTTCTTCGCCGAGGGAGGCCGTCGGCAGGTCCCGAGACCCTTCGCTGGCGCTCAGGGTGACACCCCCCTTGATGTCATGCTGAGCGGAGCGAAGCATCTGGGGTGTCAGCTTCGCTAGCCCAAAATCGAGAATTTTCGCTTGGCCGCGATTGGTCACGAAAATGTTCGCGGGCTTGATGTCGCGATGGATGATGCCCTTCGAGTGCGCGGCATCCAGCGCGTCGGCAATCTGGATTGCGAGGTCGAGCAGGGTATCCGTCTGTAGGGGCACGCCATGGCGTGCCCCTACGCTAATGCGCTGCTTGAGCGTCTGGCCCTCCAGAAGCTGCATGACGATGAAGGGTTGGCCTGCGTGCTCCGCAATCTCGTGAATCGTGCAGATGTTGGGATGGTCAAGCGCGGAAGCCGCGCGCGCCTCGCGCTTGAAGCGTTCCACGGCCTGGTGATCTTTGGTGAGCTCTTCTGGGAGGAACTTGAGCGCTACAAGCCGGCCGAGCGTCGTGTCTTCGGCCTTGTAGACCACACCCATGCCCCCGCCGCCGAGCTTTTCCAGGATGCGATAGTGAGAAACGGTCTCACCGACCATTGCGAGGGTTCCGCCTTTGGTGGCCATCTTAGGCCGCGTTTAGAGCTAAGTCAACGCGAGGGATCCGCGAATTATGATGGAGTCTAAAGCCGGCCTTTTGCGGGAAGTGAGCGGGGATAGCTCTCCCAGAACGGCCCCAGCAAGTCGTCCCCATACTGACGCCTTCGCTGCGGCGTGTATGCGATCTTACGACGATTCCCGTAAATTGGGACGAAGAGTAAGTGAGCCGTCGCTGTTCAACTTCTGGTGACAAGCCCACCTCACAGGATGGCGAATACCTTTCACTTCTATCTGGGCACGCAGGTGCAGCCCCTTCCAATCACTCCCTTTTGGCAGCACAAACTGGGCCTGCCGGATTCTCCCGGGCAGCGGATATCCGGGATCGAGGCTTCCTCCCACATTCACCTTCCCGTCATCACTCGTCATATGGACGCGCAGGGCCCCTGGTACGCCGGCGATTCCGTCATTGGCAAAGCCAATGATCAGCCCCTGAGTTTCGCCCTCCTGGTATTGCCAGATAAAGGAGGGACGCACGCGGTATCCCAGGCGACGGCGAATCTGGTCGATGGCCTGCGGATATTGACGATAATAGTTCACGATGTTGTCAGCGCTGATCTTGTGGAAATTCCACAGCGACCAGTAATTGGCACCAACGTCTGTGACGTGCGCGATCAGGTTATCTGTGTAGGTCACGCCCTCATTGAGGTGGAGCGATTCCGGCGTTCCGTCGGACATGCCCACCTCGACGATGGCTCCCACCCAGGGAGGACGGTTGCTGAGAGTCTCGATCTGCTCGTTCTCGACGAAAATGGTATCAGTCCGGAGCCAATTCCAGGATCGCACGGTACGGTCGACAAGTTCGGAGTTGCCCACCCGGCTGAAATCCGGTTGTGTGTTGGTCACCAATGGGGTCTTGGTCCAGTGCTGTAGTTGCACCTCGAACATCTGAATCCAAGTGCGCTCCGCGGTCTGGTAATCAGGGAACGGGTTGTCTTGGAACGGCCAGGTGTGTCCCTCACCCCAGAAGCCGTACATGAAGGTGTCCATGTACTCCACCAATGGATTCCCATCCAATTCTGCCGCCAGCAATTCATTGAGTTCCCGGTAAGCTTCCTGGAAATACGGGTGATCATACCGGGGCTCATAATAAGCATCTTTTCTGCGCGGCCCTGTGACTCCCGTTTTCCATGCGCCGACCAACTTCACCATGGGGACTTTTTCGAGAACAAAGTCCGGCAGGGCTTCCTCCGAATAGTCCGGAGCTCTCATCTGGATTCGGAAACCCACGCGCTTGTTATATTTCTTGGCCAGGTCGAAGGTGAGCTTCCAATAGTCCGGGAAATCTAACCGGCCGCGGCGCTGTTGCACTTCCCGCCAGGTTGGGCGGAGATAGAGTTTCTCTCCGAGAGGAAGTCGCACTAAGTCTTCGATGGCCCGAGGGATGTTGTCGGTCTTGATCTCGGCCGTGCCCATGTCGGCAGTTATGTAGGTAACGAGTCCTTTCCCGAAATTGGGCACAACCTCATGGGATGGAGTCGTTGCCATCACCACGTCGCCACCAGGGATGACAGCCTCAGGGGGGTATTGGGGAAAGGGCCCCTGGTTCAGACGGTCACTTATTGTTGGGCCAAATCCAAAATCATATTTGTCCCAATTGTGTACGGGAACATAAGCGCCGGTTCTCCCTGCGCTCAGACCAACCGTCGCCGCCGCCAATCCCCCTGCCTTGAAGAAGCTTCGCCGGTCCATACGGTACCCTCCTTCTCAGTCTGATTCGCAAGCGGATACATCATCGGACATGTCCATGACTTTCCGTCGCGTGCGGGTGTTTCCGCAGCCTACTTGGCATTAGCTGGCGATATGTGTCAACTGTTCGTTTTCAGCACCTCTGAGACTTATCTAGCTTGGAAAAAAGCTAGATAAGTCTCAGAGGTCCTTAAGACGCACAGCCCATCTGAAGGGGACGGCACGCTCCGAGGGTTTCTCTCCCTGGTACCAAAGCCTAACCGGTCATAGGGAACAACTCATCACTGAAAAGTGACACCAAACCACGGTCTCGCAGGTCGGGGTGCGCGCTTATATCTGCCGGTACCCATCCCAATATCAATTGAGCTGAAGAGGCTTGCGCCAACGGTGTGTTTGGGAGCTGAATTGTACCGGGGAGCTCGTGCCGTTCCAACTTAATAAGGCTTTGCATGACACCTACACCTTCTGGGGCATCGGCTGGCAATCCGGCTTACGAACAATAGCGCCAAAAAGTTGGAACGGCGCTAGTTGACCTTCAGGGTCACCGCTAGACTACGCGTCAGGTCGCCGGAAGTCGCGACAATGGTGAGCAAATAAGTTCCTGATGGCGTCTCGGAAATCCCTCTGCCGTCGCCTGGTGTCTCGCTTCCACTGCCACAGGCTCCCCACAGCAAAATGACCAGGAGTGTCATCCCCAAAGGCAAGAAAGCCCGACGTCGCCTGGCGGTGAATATGGTCAAGAGCCCTACCAGCAGCATCAAGAAGAGCAACGCCGGGCCCCGGGTTTTACGTATGGTTGGTCCGTGTATCAATTGCTGAAGCCTCAGCGTCGCGCTTGCGGTGGTCGTCACGGTCACCGTTACGCTCGCAGGATTGGTTCCGTCCATGGTCACGGGATGGGGAGAGAAGCTACACGCCACGCCTTGGGGCGCGCCGCTGCATTCCAGCGAAACGGTTCCAGCAAACCCACTAGGTGTGAGGATCAGGTTGTAGGTTGCCGATTCTCCCGCCGTGACCGTGGCTGAGAATGAAGAACCCGGTGCAAGAGCGAGCGAGAAATCCGGGCTGATCACGGGTTGTGCGGAGCTAGGCGGGAGGAGCCAGTTCTGCCCTGGGAGGGCAGCGCAGCCGTAGAGCTGGACGGGCGTGCCGTCGGCGGAGCTGCCGCCAGGAACGTCGAGGCACTTCCCGGCGAGACCGCGAACTTGGCCATTCTCAAACGCTGTCCACCGCTGCTCGGGCGTGCCGGCGCAGGCCGCAAGTTGTACCGGTGTTTCGTCCCAGGACTTCCCACCGCGCACGTCGAGGCAGCGGCCGTCGAACCCAGTGACGGACCCATCCCCGTTGATGGACCAGGTCTGGCTGGAAGTGTCCCCGACGCCCGCCCCGCCACCAAGGCATGCCGAAATTACTACCGGGGAGGTCCCATCGGCCAGATCCGCGCCGGCAGTGAGACACCCGCCGGAGAGCACGCCAAGCGCACCGGAGAGATCCTTCACCTGCGCGATGCTGTATTCCCGGTAGCTCCACGAGTTATAGGGGCTGTCGATGAGACAACCTGTGCCGGTGCCGCCGCACATGGCGGAATCGTACTGCGCGTAAGTGAGGAAGACAGCCCATTTCGCGTCGCGCTGGGCTTGAGTTAGATTAACTGGCTCATTAGCGATGTTGTAGCCGCGATAGGTGGCGAAGGTATAGTGGGCCCCCGACGCGGCATAGATTTGGTGGGCTTCAAACGCGCACCGTGCGCCGTAGCGGTGGTCGGAGTGGTCGTTGCCGTAAAGATGGCTCGCGTCCTGCGTCTGGACGTGTTGCGCGCGGAAATCCAGCATCAGGTTCGCGAGCGTCTGAATCAGCTCGGCTTTCGTGTACGTGTTGACGCCGTCCAGCGAAGCCAGCGTGGGAATCTGGCGCTCCCAGAAACGCTGGAGACTCTGGAAGCCCGTGACGGCATAGCCGCCGCCGTCCGGATTGCCGTCCGGCAGGCGCAGAAAGGCCGCGCTGACGTTGGGTGCGCGGTTGAGCGTGTAAACGCGGAGGAGTTTGTCCGCGATAGGCAGGTCGGACGCGGTCCAGGCATTGGCGACGCCCGCCATCTGCGCATACGCGGTCTGAATCCCCGCTTCCCGGTTCATCCAGTAAGGGAGCCCCAGCCCCGCGTCGCCCGCGGTCAGAAAAACCGTACGCACGTTGTCCCCCGCTTGGATGCGCGTTTGGATGTCAGGGCTCGTGAAGAGTAGATCATCGTCTTCGTGCGCGACGATGAACAGATCGTGGTCGCCGGGGAGGAAGGTTTCGTGGGTGGATTGGGCATCACCCTTCCGGATGACCGCGGCTTCGGAGACACTGTGGCCTGCCGCTGGTGGAGCAAAGAGCGCAGCCATGCTCGCTGGGACGCTGGCGTGCCGTTTTTCCTCAGAGGCTGATCCAGCAGCGCCTGTCGCCGAAGTCACCGCGCAGATCATCCACAGCAGGCCGTACACCCGGGTGGCCAGCTTCAGGCGTTTGGGCCTCATTGGCATCAACCCCGGCTTGAAGGGAAACCTCTTCGCCGGATGTCAGAGGCCTCCCTTGAGTATCGATGCTATGCCGTGCCCCTGGCCAAGTCAACGTGCGCAGCCTCATGCTGAATCCATTTCCTTTGGAAGGGGCTCCAGAACTTCGTTGAGTATTCTTGGGTAGCGTTAGCGATGATTCCAGATCCCATCAAACCTAAATGTGCCGCTGACGACCGAAAAGCACGAACCGCTCACTCGCCTGGGCACCATCCTTCGCGACCGGAGAGGGAAGATTTGCGGACTCAGGCAATTGAGACTTGATTTTGTTAGCAGTGTCGGGCGTAGAATCATGGCATGCGGACGTGGAGCTCACCGCTGCTTGCGATTATGCTTGCTCTGGGTTCGTCTGCCTTCACCGCGCAGACTCCCCGGCTACCCGAGATACCGCAGCTCAACATCACAGAGTTTCCTCCTGAAATCCAGGAGCAAGTTCAGCAGGCTTACACCGCCGCCCGCGAGCATCCCAAGGATGCCGGCGCCGTCGGAAAGTTGGGAATGCTTCTGGACCTGTACAACCGGTCCGACGCGGCATCGCTCTGCTACCAGCGCGCGCACGAACTCGACCCCCGGTCCTTCAAGTGGCTGTACTACTGGGGATCGCTCCTGCTCAAAGATAGAAAGAGGCACGAGGCCGTGCCTATTCTGACATCCGGGCTCCAGCTCAGGCCCGATTACCTGCCCGCTCAATTGAAGCTGGCCGAAAGCCTGCTGGAATCCGGGAGAAGCGAGGAAGCCGGGAAAATCTACGAGGCTATCGTGAAGGGGTATCCGGACTCGGCAGAGGCCCATTACGGCCTGGGCCGGGTGTACGCGTCCAGAGGGAATCTGGCGGAGGCGGCGAAGCTCTATAGCCAGGCCTGTGAGCTCTTCCCGGCTTACGGCTCTGCTCACTACGCCCTGGCCATGACGTATCGCAAGCTCGGCGAAGCCGACAAGGTCCAGGCTCAGTTGGGCCTTTATGAGCGAGGCAAGAATATCGTTCCCCCCATCGACGATACGCTCCGCGACCAGTTGCGCGCCCTGGACATGAGCGCCACCTCTTATCTTGAGCGCGGGGTCGCGTTGGAGCAGGTTGGGCGTTTCACAGACGCCATCGCCGCAACCGAGCGGGCGACCCAGCTCGATCCAAAGCTGGTGTTGGCCCACATCAATCTCATCATCCTGTACGGACGCAGGGGCAACGTCCCGAAAGCGGAAGAGCATTATCGCGCGGTCTTGGCTCTTAACCCCGACCAGTTTCCCAAGGCACACTATGACTATGGCGTGCTGCTCATGCAACACGGCCGGGATCAGGAAGCCGAGGAAGCTTTCCGGAGGGCGATCCATGCCAATCCGTCCTATGCTGAAGCCCATAACAATCTCGGCGTCCTTTTGCAACGCCAGGGCAAGATTCCAGAGGCGGCGGAAGAGTTCCGGAAAGCCCTGGAGGGCAATCCCAACAATCGGCAGGCCCATTTCAACCTTGGCCGGATTTTGGTCAACCAGGGCAATTATCAGGGGGGCATTGAAGAATTCGAGAAGACCCTTTTCCCCGCGGACGAAAAAACACCTTCATACCTGTACGCCCTCGGCGCGACGTACGGCCGAGCTGGCGACCGGCAGAAAGCCTTGCGCTATCTCCACGAGGCCCAGCAGCAAGCCTCTGCGCGCGGCCAATCCAAACTCCTCGCCGTTATCGAGGAAGATCTTCGTACCCTCGAGGGTTCAGAGGACTTGCGGTAAGTGCCCTCGCCCGCGATCGCATCCCCGGCCGAGCAAATCCTGTCCTGAGTTTCTTCTGGACCATTTTCTTCGTGCCGCCTCCCAGCCCCACCCGCAACCAAAGCGGAAACGATGCGGTGATTGGCAGCCCTTTCCGCTGGTTTTGGGGTTCAGACAAAATCTCGCTCGGGGACCTTTACTCTGCTTACGCTCAAAAAGGACTTGACACCCTCGATCTGCGGTGGTAGTTGTTTGCGGAGTAAGTATTGGCTTGTACAGGATCAGAAGTCCTGACGAGGGCCAGACTACGCATCAATTGTCGTCCCAGAGTAAGTCTGCTCGTCGCGAAGGGTCAAAGGGTCAAACTATGGAGGCGGGAATATGTCTATAAGAGCACTCCGTCTATCGTTGCTTTGTCTCGTGGTGGCCAGTTTTCTGGTCACCATATTTGCCCAACCAGCGAACGCTCAGGGCCTCTACGGCTCCGTGACCGGCACGGTTACAGATCAGACCGGGGCCGTGGTGCCGGGAGCGCAAGTGACCATAACCAATGACGCCACGGGGCTCAAACGTCAAACCACCACAGATGGCATAGGCCTTTACAGAGTCTTGGACCTTCCTCAAGGCACCTACACAATTGAAGTATCGGCCAGCGGGTTCAAGCCCCTGAAGAAGACCAACGTCGGTATGCGCATCGGCCAAGTCAACTTGCAGGACTTGCAGTTAGAAGTAGGAGGGGTCACGCAAGAGATCACGGTGACGGGCTCCGCCGCCGTGCTGCAAACGCAGAAGGCGGATGTCCACACCACCATCAGCAGCTTCGCGATTGAGAATCTGCCGACGGATATGTATCGCAACTTCCAAACCGTTGCGTTGCTGGCGCCTGGAGTCTTTTCCGACTCCCAGATTACACGCTCCTACCCGAATTCCTATGCAGATACTCCGGAGCGTTCCTTGAACATCAATGCCAACGGCTTACCACCACGCATCAACACCACGCGGGTGGATGGCGCCACTAACCTGTTCATCTGGCTGCCCAACCACATGCTGGTCATCCCGCCGCAGGATACGATTCAGGAAGTCAACGTCCAGACCTCCAACTTCGACGTGGAGAAAGGGCTGACGGCCGGCGCGGCAACCGACGTCGTGAGCAAGTCCGGGACGAACCAGCTGCATGGCACTCTCTACGCCTTCCACAGCAACAATGCCATGGATGCCAGCAACGTCTTCTATCCCGGCAGCCAACGGAAGTCGAAGCACATCATAAATCAGGACGGGGGCACGGTCGGGGGGCCGATCAAGAAGAACAAGCTGTTCTACTTTGCAAGCTGGGAGGGCCTCTTCGAACGGAATAACAATTCATCCGAAGCCCTCCTCCCGCCGACTGCCTCAGGAACAACCATCAGTGACTGGCGCGGGGGAGACTTCTCAAGCGCGCTGGGTACCCCGCTCTATCAATGCACGGTAGCCGTCGGCGAGGGCGAGGATTGCCCGTTAGCTTCCACCGTCCCGATCATGGTCCCCACGACCGAAGGGGGCCCCCTGGTTCAGATGCAGGACGGGATGGTGTTTGACCCGATGAGCGGGAATGCGGATGGCACGGGACGTAGTGTGTTCTCCTCGGGCGGCGCCATCAACGTCATTCCTTCAGGCCAGCTTGACCCGGGTGCCATGGCCTTCATGGGTCTGGTTCCCGCCCCGAACTATTTCCCGCAGGGCCAAGTCTTCAATTCCGACACGACTTCGAACTACTTCGTCAGCACCGTGACCAAGGGCACGCGCCAGATCTTTAGCGGGAAAATGGACTGGAACCGGTCTGACAAACACACGATTTGGGGCAAGTACATGGGCCAGAACTTCAACTACGACGATCCCAATTATTTTGGCGAGGCAGGAGGGGGCTGGGGCACGGGCTTCAGTCACCAATTCGCTCAGACGGAAACCCTCGGCCACACCTGGGCTCTTTCCCCGAACATGGTCCTGACCGGCCACCTGGGCTTCACGCGCATGGCGGAGAACAGCCGCAATACGTCCTATGGCAAGCCTCTGGGTGAGACCCTCCTGGGAATTCCGGGCTCCAATGCGCCTGACGGCGACCCTCTTTACACCGGGCTCCCCGGAATCTATATGGGGTATTATTCGGGGGACTTTTCCACTCTCGGCGATGCCAATTCGTGGCAGCCCGTCTTCCGCAACGACTGGACGGCCACCAGTTCCCACAATCTCACCATCGTGCGCGCCAGTCACGAGTTCCGCTTCGGGATCGACATCTCTCATAATCACCTGAACCACTGGCAACCCGAAATCTACTGCTGCCCGCGGGGGTACTTGCTATTCTCCGGGGACAACTCCGGCCTGAACATGCCCATTAACGCGGATATGGACCAACTGCCGGTCTTCACCTCGACCGGGGCCGCATCCGGCACAGGCTTTGCCACGGGCCGGCAGAATATAGTGGCCCTGTTCGATTTGGGTATCGTCTCCTCAACAAATAAGAGTCGCCAGTACATCAAGAACACCGCCAAAGACACGCAATTTGCGCTTTACTTCGGCGACCGTTGGAAGGTCATGCCCAAGTTCACGGTGGACTGGGGCGTCCGCTACGAGTACTTCCCCTTGATCACCCGTGACGGGGCCGTCAAGTTCGAGCGCTACGACCCCAATACCAACGAAACATTGCTGGGTGGGGTAGGCGGTAACCCGGTCCACCTGGGATCCACCTCGAGCAAGAAGCTCTTCGCTCCCAGACTCGGGCTGGCTTACCAACTCACCAACAAGATGGTGGTCCGAGCGGGGTTTGGCATCACCAACGATACGCTGCCTCTCGAAAGGCCGCTGCGGGGCTTCTTCCCCCTGTCAATGGGGGCGGCTAACGTGGTGCCAGAGACGCTTGTCAGCGGCTGGCAGCCGCTGGGCACCTTCGCGGACGGCATTCCTCTGATCCCGGATCCCGACATCTCCCAAGGCGCCATCATTGCCCCCAACACCGTGGACGTCGCGACGATCGGCCCGGGAGAATTCAAACGCGCCTACGTCGTGTCCTGGAACCTCTTCGTGGAGCGCCAGTTGCCCGGTGAATTCCTCCTCAGTGTCGGGTACGTGGGCAACCACTACGTCCACGAGATGAACGGCAGGAACCTCAATCCCGCAACGCTGGGTGGTGGAAGTGACAGCCAGCCGCTGTACGCCGCGTTCGCCCGCACTGCCGGCACCTACCAGTTCCAGGGATACCTGGACACCCACTACAACTCGCTGCAGGTCAGCCTCAATCGTCACAACTACAAGGGGCTGTTCATGCAGGGGTCCTACACCTATTCCAAGGCGATCGGCTACGTCAGTGACAATAGTTGGCAAAACGGGTTGAGGTTTACTTGCGCTCCGTCCCCGGAGATGCCGCAGGGATGCCAAAGCCTCAATCGTGGCGCCTTGAATTTCGACCACACACACATGCTGAAGATGGCGTTCGTTTACGAGCTGCCCTTTGGTGCCGGCAAGCAATGGGCCAACACCGAGAGAGTCTCTCGAGCAATTCTCGGCGGGTGGCAGCTCAACGGCGTTTTCAGTGCTTGGAACGGTGCTCCGCTGACTCTGGGCCAAAGTGGCGGCGGCATCCTCAATACCCCAGGCACCAGCCAGGACCCGGACCAGATCGCACCCGTTAAGTACCTGAAGGGGCAAGGCCCGGGTCAATACTGGTTCGACCCTTCATCCTTCGCCCCGGTCTTGGACAACGCTCGGCTTGGTACCGTGGGTCGTGGCCTCTCCTGGCTCAGGGGTCCAGGTCTAGTGCAGATGGACGCCAGCTTGTTCCGGCACTTCAAGCTGACAGAGCGCTACGACCTGGAGTTGCGTCTGGAGGCGCAGAACTTGACCAACTCGCCTCACTTCAGCAACCCCAACACAACCTGCAAGGACGTCCTCGGAAAGTGTGGAGGAAAATTTGGTCAGATCAGCTCTGGCTACGGCGAGCGGTATGTTCAACTAGGACTTAAGCTCAAGTTCTGAGGCCGAAGGCTTTGGCGGGGGCGCATAGTTATGCGCCCCTGCCCGCCGTCACAGCGCACAAGAGCACATCCTTGTGACGGCTGCTCCGAGGTAAGAACAGTTTGATGCTCGCAGCGGGCGCGACCAGCGCGCCCGCTTTTTTGTGGACTGAAGCTTTCTCACCTCAGCCTGGCATGACATCCTGAGCGCCAGCGAAGGACCTGCTTTTGTTTTGCCGCGACTTAGAACAGCAGATTCTTCGCTTCGCTCAGAATGACAACACCCGGAGGGTGCCACTCTCTGGTAATGCAAGACCTGTCGAAAAGCTTTGTGAGTGCCCTGCGGGATCGCCAGCGCGCCCCTTCCTTTTCGAGTATGAGCTGACCAGGCGCCAACTGGCAGCTCTATTCAAATTGCTTGCGATATTGTTCGCAGAGGGAAGGGCGCTGCTGGCAGAGTGTGTTGAACTCGCGTTTGGCGTTGGCGCGTTCCCCCAGGTTGAGGTAGGCGAAGGCGAGGCTCAGGCGTGCCTGCAGGAGGTCCGGCTTCATCTTCAACGCCTTCTGGTAATGGTCCACAGCCTCTTTGAACCGGCCGACATTTGCCAGGGCCGTCCCTAAGTAATGTTCGAGGCGGGGGTCTTCCTGCCCGAGCTTTTCGGCGCGGCTCAGCGGGCCGAGGGCTTCTTGAAAACGCTTAAGGTCGACTAGGGTGATTCCCAGCTCCTGCTGGAAAATCGCGATGGAGGGCTTCGCTTCGGCGGCTTTGAGGAGGTAACGATAAGCTTCCTCGTTTTTTCCTTCGAGGCGCGCAATTCTCCCCAGGGCATGAATGGCGAAAATATCGCGAGGGGATTGGTGAATCACCAGTTCCAGCAACGGCCGCGCTTTCTCCGTCTCACCTTCGACCATGTAGGCGCGCGCCAGGCCCATGAGGGCGCGGTCGAACGTAGGATTGAGCTTCAAGCTATCCAGATAGCTCTTCTCGGCTTCGTGCCAGCGGTGGGTCTGCGAAAGATTTTCCGCCTTGAGGAAAGGAATCACGAAGAGGCGCGGCTCTTCGGTGGCCAGTGGCTCCAGGGCCTGATTGGACTCCTCGTATCGCCCCGCCTCGTTTAGAGCATGCGCGCGCATGACCGCCTTGAAAACTTTCAGGTGGTCCTTGGGATCGGGGAGCGGCCCGGCCGCGGCGGGTTGCGCTGCACCCGAATAGGCTATATACCCTAACGATTTGAGCTTTTCGACGGTTTCCGGAGGTAGCGGCGGCGCCGTCGCCGCGGGCTGAGTTGAAGTATAGCGCCGTTCGATGCCGTTCAGTTGCTCGCGCAGCGCTGCGGCGAGCGACCGGCGCTCGGCGTAAACGTTATGTAGTTCCTGGGGATCCTTGAGAAGGTCATAAAGCTCGGGGCGCGGCGCCTGGATGTACTTGAACTGACCGGTAGAAATCCCGTATAGCTCGCTCCAGCCGAAAGAATCGCGTGGATAGTAGGTCTCAGCATAGACAGGGCGCTCACGGCCTGCACCTTTTCCCAGGATGTCCGAGGCGAGACTCATCCCCTGAAACTGCCGGCTCAGCGGGTCCTGCAGGTGTAGCAGATCAAGCAGGGTGGGCGCCACGTCGATAATTCCCACAAGGCGGCGAACCACGTGCGGCGTGCCCATGCCTGAGGGCAGCTTGAAAATCAGCGGGACATGCAGGGTGGAGTTGTAGATAAAGAAGCCGTGCTCGTCTTCGCCATGCTCGCCCAATGACTCACCGTGATCGCTCAGCAGGGCAATGAGGGTCCGATCGTAGAGGCGGTTGTTGCGCAGATACTCAAACAGCCGGGCGAGCTGGCTGTCCGCATAGGCAATTTCGCCGTCGTAAAGGTGGCCGGCATATTGGGTGCGGAAAGGCTCCGGCGGGTCATAGCGGGCGTGGGGATCGTAGAGGTGCAGCCAGACAAAGAAAGGGCGCGCGCCGGTCCCACCGCTAGGACGGGCCTGGAACCAAGCCAGCAGGCGGCCGACAGTCTCTTCGGCGCGACGCTCGATGGCCGCAGGATTGCTGGTTTCCACCTGCCGCACGTTGAAACGGTCGTCGTACTCTTGGAAGCCGCGATTGAATCCCCAGCTTGATTCCAGCACGGCCGAGCTCACGAAGGCCGCCGTATCGTACCCGTGACGTTGGAAGGCTTCGGCCAGCACGCCGACGCCTTTCGGCAGCGGACCGCTGATGAAGCCCCGCACGCCGTTGTACATGGGGTAGGTCCCGGTCAGGATCACAGCATGAGATGGGGGCGTGGTGGGGACCTCCGCCAGGGCGCGGTCGAAGCGCACGCCTTGCGCCGCCAGCGCGTCCATGGCGGGAGTCCGAACGCGACGCGCCCCGTAGCAGCCCAGGCGGTCCGCACGCACCGTGTCCACGATGATCAGCAACACCGGCGTGCGGTCGGGAACGCGGCCGGAATTACTCTGGCACAGGCCGCTGGAGGCACAGATGCCCAGAAGGAAGATGGCGAAGATGGTCCGTTCTTTCGGGAATCGATTCACTGAGAAAGGCCTTGTTGGGATGACATACTCCTCAATTGCCCGCTACTTGGTCTGGTGCGTACAGATCTCGCCTGCCAATCCTGCCTTCAGCCCACAACCTACGCCACGGTCGGAACAGCCCTCTATTTTAACTCTCCGAAGCGAAAATGAAAATTGTTCTCAATAGAGCGCGCCCAAATCGCGCCCGTTCTTTCTTTTTGATGGGCTCCTCATGGATCTGCTTCTCGAGGCATCGAGCCTGTTTGCGTATTGCCTGCAACACAGCCCGCGTGCTAAAAGTTGTGGCTGAGAGATCAGTATGAAGTCCTTGCGCGGACTGCCCCGAGTGTTTGCCTTCCTTGTGGTGTCATGTTCGCTCCTTGCTCAGTCAGCCGATCTGGCGCTGAAGTCGCATCGCGCCAAGGAGCTGTTGGAGGCGGGGAAGGCGGAAGAAGCCATCCCGATCTACCGTGAGCTGGTGCGGGCCCTGCCCAACAACCCGGGCTTGATGATGAATTTAGGCCTGGCGCTGGACATGGCCGGACACAAGCGCGAGGCAGTACGCGAATTCGAGAAGGTTCTGAAGCTCGACCCCCGACACGTGCCGGCGCTGCTCTTTCTGGGGACAGGCTACGTCGAATTGGGCGAGCCGGCGAAGGCGGTCGACCCACTCAAGAAGGTACTCAAAGCCCAGCCCGACAACCTTGACGCCCAAGAGGTGCTGGGTGAGGCTCTCTTGTCCCTCGGCCAACTCGAGGAGGCAGCGAAGCACTTTCGTAGCCTCGCGCAGCGGGATGTTGGGAATCCGAGAGTCTGGTACGGCTTGGGGCTGAGTTACGAACGTCTGGCGCAACGGAATTTCGAGGAGCTCGAAAAAGTTGCCCTGGGATCCGCTTACTGGCTTGAGCTGGTCGCCGAGTCCCGCTTCAAGGTGACGCAATATTTCAGCGCCTTCTATTTCTACCGGCAGGCGCTGTCGAAGATGCCCACGATGCGTGGCGTCCATGCGGGCCTGGCGGAGGTTTACAGGAAAACGAATCACCCCGACTGGGCTGCCATCGAGGAAGAAAGGGAACGTGCGATGCCGCCGCCGGATTGCCGCGCGGAGAAGCTCGAATGCGACTTCCAGGCGGGCCGTTACTTGGAGCTGGTGGCATGGTCGGAAGGGGTGAAAACCCCGGAGTCCTATTACTGGCGGACGCGCGCCTACAATCAGCTGGCGCTGGAGGCTTTCTCCCGCCTTGGTCAGCTTCCGCCGTCCGCTGAAATGCACGAGTTAATAGCCAAAATGGAGTCCAACCGGAGGCAGTACGTGGAATCTGCCCGAGAGTGGCGAGAGGCGCTGAAGCTCTCCCCCGGCAATCCGTCCCTGCAGGAGGGACTGGCGGTCGCGCTGTATCAAGCCGGGGACCTACAGGGGGCTCGGGCCATGTTCGAAGACCTTCTCAAACGCCAACCGGAGTCCGCCGAACTAAACTATATGCTGGGCGACACGCTCTTGAACTCACAGAAGCCGCAAGAGGCTGTCCCTTACCTGAACAAGGCCGTCACGCTCGTGCCGGGCCTGCTTGCCGCACACGGTTCGCTGGCCCGTGCCTACTTGGCGCTCGGGGAGGCCGAGAAAGCTGTCCCGCACTTGAAGGCGGCCCTGCCCACCGACGAAGACGGCAGCCTGCATTATCAGTTGGGCCGCGCCTACCAAGCACGCGGGGAGTTGGCGCTTGCCCGGGAAATGCTCAAGAAATACCAGGAAATCCACAACGCCCAGGAAGTCGAGGACAAGATGGTGGAGAAGGAGGTCGAGATTACACCCCCGTGATCGGGCCCTGGAATCATCGGGTCATCGAACCATCGAGCGATGGGGTGATTGAGTGATTGAGTCACGGGATCATCGGGCCATCAACCTAATAAGCCGTATATCCATGGCAGGCAGCGCGGGAGTCTAACCCAGAAAGGAATGGTTCATCATTCAGCCTTCAGCCTTTCCACTCCATCCTTCAGATTTCACGCTTTCTGCTGACGCCTCTCCCGCGCCCCTAGCCCCCAGCCGCCAGTTCACTTCTCCGGCTCGCGAACCTGTAGGATCTGGTCGGCCTTCACGTCTTTGAGGGTCTGCTTGATCCCGCTCGGCCACTCGATTTCGATTGTGTCGATCTTTTCGGTTTTCCCCAACCCGAAGTGCACTCCAAAATGACCGGACGAAGCATAGCCGACGGCGGTGGTCATGTGGTTCACCTGGTTGCCGATGCGGACGCGCGCGCCGATCCCATCCCGGTTGCTCTTGGTTCCGACAAGCTTGAGGGTGATCCAGTGATTGTCATCCGGGCTCACGTTCTCCCAGAGTTCGGCGGGTTCGCGCAGGGCGGACACCACCACGTCAATCCTGCCGTCATTATTGAAGTCGGCGAACGCGCTCCCCCGATGCGCCGCAGGCGCCTGGAAACTCTCCCCGGCTTCCTTGGTCACGTCGCGAAATGTTCCGTTGCCCAGGTTCGCGATGACGCTGTTGGGCTGTCGATACTCCATCACCCGAAAGAGGTGGACGTTGTCGTCGGCATGGGAATTGGCCGTGAAAAGGTCTTTCCAGCCATCGTTGTTGAAATCGCAGATGCCAGCACTCCAGCCGCTGCGCTGCACGCTGACCGGGCCCAGCCCGCTGGGATAGGTTACGTCCTGAAACCAGCCCTCCCCTTGATTGCGGAAGAGCGGCCAGGTTTCTCCCTCCAGGGCGGTCACGAAAACGTCCGGGAGGCCATCGTTGTCATAATCGCGAAAGTCCGCGCCCATGCTGGAGATGGGTTTCCCGCCGTCCAGCAGCGCCGCTCCGGATTCAAGTCCTACCTCTTCAAATGTCCCGTTGCCGCTATTGTGGAAAAGGAAATTGGCTTGATTGTCGTTGGTAACGTAAACGTCCATGAAGCCATCGCTGTCGTAGTCCGCAAACGCGATGCTCATGCCCCGGCCCTGGTACTTTGCGATGCCTGATTTCTCGGAGACGTCTTCAAACGTACCATCGCCGCGGTTGTGATAGAGCGTGTTGGTGAGCCCTTCGAAATACATGGGGTGGCAGTAAACCCGGAGATTGCGTGCCGCGTCGCCACAGAAGCGATTGTAGTCCGGGGCCCACTTGGCGTAGTCCACTACGAAGAGGTCGAGGTAGCCATCGTTGTCATAGTCGAACCAGCCCGCCGCCACGGACCACTTATCGCTCTTGATGCCGGCCTTTTCGGTGACTTCCTCGAACTTGCCGTTCCCCAGGTTGTGGTACAGGTGATTGCTGTACACGCCGGCCACGAACAGATCGATGTGCCCATCGTTGTCGTAGTCCGCGGCTGCAGCGCCCATGGAATAGCCGGCGCCGGCTACACCGGCTTCCTCGGTGACGTCGGTGAATTTCATGCCGCCATCATTGCGATACAGGCGGTTGAAGTATATGGGCGAGGTTTTCTGGAGCGCGGGAAGCTCAGCCCCGTTCGTAAAGAAGATGTCCGTCCGCCCATCGCCGTTGTAGTCGAAAGCGGCAACCCCACCCGTCATGGTCTCGATCATGTGTTTCTGTGGCGTTGGGTAATTATGGAGCACGAAGTTGACTCCCGCATTCAGTGCCACGTCACGGAATTGTATCGGGGTGAGTGAGGCCTTGGGTTTTGCGCGGGCAGGCCCTTGGCTTTGAGCGTAGAGGTGGAGTCCCAGGCCTGTCAAAAGAAGGCCCACGAATAAGCGGGCGAGCGTAGAGCGTAAAGCAAACATTAGGCGCGAAGGTTATGATGCCACGCACCGGAATTCAACGTCAACGGCTTGAAATGCTGTTTTCCCGGAACCGTGATCACCCGGTCCGGGAGCCGCTGCATTCGTTGACCCAAAACCGGAAAAATGGGCCAGGAATAAGTTGAGGAAACGGCTTGAAGCGTGCCCCTCTGAACCGACAAGGAGGACGCGAAGATGCCGAGGAAAGGTCACACGGAAGAGCCGATACTGGAGGCGTTGCGGTCTACGCGCAGCGACAGCGTTCGCGTTGACTTTCCTTCGGGCGGGGCCTAAGATGCCCGCCACGATCGCAGTGGTTAGCATTTCCAAGGAGAAACACCATGAAGCTGACGAGGCGCACACTCTTGAAGCAGGGAGCTGGTGTTGCCGGGGGAGCCCTTCTCGCCCAAACCAGAAGCGAGGCCGGACAAGCTCCTTCCGAACCACCTGCCCCACGACGTACTCGTTTCGGGGTCTCAACGTATTCTTACTGGCATTTCGAAGGGGAAAAGTATCCCATTGAAAGGGTGATCGAGAACGCCGCCCGGCTTGGTTTCGACGGCATCGAGATTCTGCATAGGCAAATGACGGACGAGTCGCCAGCCGCCCTGAACCGGTTTAAGCGCTTGGCGCTTGTCAACGGCCTCGACCTCATCATGTTCACCATCCATCAGGACTTTGTTTCACCCGACCGCAACGAGCGCCAGAAGGCTATTGACCATACGAAGCACTGCATCGATCTTGCTTATCAGCTGGGGACTCCCGCCATCCGGCTTAACTCCGGCCGCTGGAAGACACTCGCGTCCTTTGACGACTTGATGAAGGTTAAGGGGAAGGAACCACCGCTCCCAGGCTACACGGAGGACGACGGGTTCAAATGGTGCATCGACTCCATTGCGGAATGTATCCCCGCCGCGGAGAAAGCGGGAGTGGTGTTGGCGTTAGAGAACCACTGGGGTTTGACGGCCAGCGTGGACGGCGTGCTGCGGATTTACAAGGCGATTAATTCACCTTGGCTGGGAGTGACTCTGGATGTTGGCAATCTGGTTGGCAACCCTTATCCGCAAATCGAGAAACTCACCCCGTATGCCGTCGTCGTCCACTTCAAGACTTATTTCGGCGGCGGCGTATGGTACACCCTCGACCTCGATTACCCCAGGATCGCCGGCATTCTGCGTAAGGCGAACTACCCTGGCTACGTGAACCTGGAAATGGAGGGCCGCGAAAACGCGGAGACCGCCGTCCCCAAGAGCCTAGAAGTGATGAGGAAAGCATTCGCCTAGCCAGACTGGATTTATCGTGGATGTTCTAGCTGCAACAGGGGCATAAACCTCGATCGGCAGAACCCGTAGCTAACAACCTGCGCGGCGCCCCGCGCTTCCGTGACCTCGTGCGCCGCATACACTTCCATCAGACGGTCCTCGCCGGGCATGTGATGCTGTCCGACTTCAGCGAAAATGAGACCGTGGAGTGAAGTTGGTTAAGGTATAGTTTTTGCCCTGGTTCATCTCCCAACCCGCGCTAGATTGTGCGGTACACGATCTGAGCGTGGATCGATCGCTGAAGCCATTTGGGCGTGTAGTCGGTGAGCCGTAGATGTGGTGTGCCCTGTCACCTTTGCCGATTGTGCCTGGATCACGGCGTACTCGGAAGCGATCCGCTTGGTTGTGTAACTTGCATACCGAAACGTGCTGCCGCTCGGATAGCTGTTGCGAAATCCCCGTCCTACCAATGATTCTCACGTGATCGATTGCGTCGCGATCGGATTCGGAATGAAAAGTCGGCTTCCCGGAAACTGGCGTCTTTGAACCGGATTATTGGATTACGGTCGTGGACAGTTCTTCCCACCAAATGACCAGGATTGCGCCCCCGTGGAACGCCCTACCTTTGAGAAATCCTCTGGTCGCCATCCACTGCGCAGCCAGTTGGTCGTGGGAGGTTCCAGGCATCCCATGTTTCGGCTGTGTCAAAGGGTTGCGCAAAGTGCGCCTGTATCTATTTCATTCTTCATAGCAGCCGCCCGTTTGTTTTAGCTGTGCCAAAGGATGACTTTTGGGACATCACACTTCTCGCGCCTGAGTGGCTTGATTGTCTTCCCACCCCGAGGTATTCTCAGCAGCAAAGCCATGCCGGAAGAGCTTCCCAGGATTTGCCGGTTCAGTCTCACGGCCGCGTTTGTCCGAGCGGTAATAAGGCTCTCGGCCGCGGAGACCCGCAGGGTTTGGAAGACACTGGATATACTCGCAAGGAATCCCAACAATCCTGGATTGGGCTTGGAGGATCTGCGCGGGACCGAGGGCCTTAAATCTGTGCGTTTGAGCGACAGCCTCCGCATCATCCTTTCCGGAGACACTCCTCCGGTCTTGGAGTTCGTCGGTGGGCACGATGAAGCCTACCGTCTTGCTTCGAGAATGTCGAAGGAGCGAACTGAACTGTTTGGAAAGTACCCGCTACGTGTCTTATTAGAACCCCCTTCTCTGCGCGTTGCCAGATCATCCGAGCCCTCAGAGTTGCCTATGATCGACCTGGACGTGCAGGCTTCCGCGCCTAGCGTCAGAGAGTTACCTCAGCCCCTGCATACGGATACTGTCGAAAGACTCCTCACACGGAGCAAGAAGTACCTTCCCCTCACCTTGTATTTGGCTTCTCGACCCCCGACAGAGAACTCACTCACCCTCAGCTTCGTTCAGGTTGAGCATTTGCTTGTAGCGCGACTCCCAATGTCTGCACGAGTTTTCCGGCCGTGGTGGGCGAATGACGCCACACATGTTCAAGCGACGGCTTGGCTTGCCGCCGGGTGGCAAACTACAGAAGTCGACATGCAACAGCAGAAAGTGAAGTTTGTCCGGAGTGTGATTTGAGGACCCGCCCGACATCTCCAATATGAGCCACGATGCTTGCAGCACGTTCGGGCGCGAAACCGGATTGACCATTTCGAGTCAGAAGTGATGATGTGAGCTCGTGATTCGCAGTGTGACGTTCTGAGGTGGGGAACTCGTCCAACGAGGAGATGGCCTAGTTGTGACCATCAATCAATGCTTGGACTATTCCGTAAGCCGAACCCTCCCCCGAACTTAAGTTCGTCTCGGCGGTACTGTTAACTTACAGTATTCAAAACGTCGTTGCCGGCAGCCACGCCACACGATTTTCAATAAGGATTCCCGCTAGGTTTCCATTCGACAAAGGATTCTCAGTGATAGAATCCATCCCACTTTACGATGCGAAAGGCGGGTACTCGATGACTTCTGAATGGCAAGAAGTTCTCCGTAAGCTCACCCATGAGACTTATCAATAACGCAGGCAGCGACCGGGTAATTGACGAGCTGCGACAGAGCCTGCCGCCGCAGTCATCCCTCAATTTGGCCTCCCCGTCTTTTTCCCTATTCGCTTTCGCAGGGCTGCGTGAGCATTTGGAGAAGCTTGACGCCTGCCGCGTGGTGCTCCCGGCGGCGAATGGCTGTGACCTCGGCTTCACCGGCACCGATGCTGACCGCGTCTTTCGCAACCGCCTCCAAGTCCGCTGGCTCGCCCGCGAATGTGCCGCTTGGATTAAAAAGAAGGTGGAGTTGCGCGGTGCTCCGACCTTGCTGCCGCAATCCATCCTCATCGCTGGCAAACCGGATTCAGAGCTTCATCGTGTCATCACCGGCAACTGTGCTTTCACAACGGAGGGTTTGGGCGTCACTCCCGGCAATCAATTCAGTCTGATCCAGTGTTCCGAGAAACCCGAGGAATCCGCCATCCTTGGCTCTTGGTTCACGCGCCTCTGGAATACTCTGCCAGCCTCCGATCAGCAGAAAGCCGCATTCCTCTCCCGTCTTCAGGAACTCGCCGATCCGAAAGCCCCGTCGCTCATCTATTACCTGACCCTCTTCCACATTTTCAAAGACCTCGGTGACGAACTGGACGAAGAGCGTATCGTCAAATCCGCCACGGGCATCCGTATCACCACCGTCTGGAAGAAGCTCTTCAAGTTCCAGCGGGACGGCGTCGTCGGGGCCATCGACAAGCTGGAGCGTCTGGGCGGCTGCATCATTGCCGACAGCGTCGGACTCGGCAAAACCTTCGAGGCTCTCGCCATCATTAAATACTATGAGCTTCGGAACGACCGCGTGCTGGTACTGGTGCCCAAGCGACTCCGCGACAATTGGACACTCTACAAGGCCAACGACCGGCGCAACTTTCTCGCCTCCGACCGCTTCAATTACGACGTGCTCAACCACACCGATTTCTCCCGCGACGGCGGGGCTTCCGGCGACATCGATCTCGCCCACGTCGTTTAACAACTCCCGCGCGCGCGCCAAGAGTTCGTCATCCGTCATCGACATGGCTGCCTCTTGGGGTGTCGTGACTTGCAGTTCTTCCTTGCCCGCGAAGGCTTGGGTTCCTTTCAAAACCTCTGTGGCGGCTTTCAAGGAATCTAAACCTGCTGCAACGCCGAGCTTGTAGGCTTCCTCGGGGCTTGCCCGCCTCCGGGCCACGGACAAGGGCAACTTCTGGATCGCTTCTAGGGCTTTCTTGTACACGACCAGCGAGCCGGGAATTAGGTCGAGTATCGCGCCTCGGTGTGCTTTCACCAGTTCACGGTACTGTGTGTCATTTAGGATGTGCTGCACCGTCCGCTGGTGAATTCCTTCCTCCTTCGCTATGGCCCGATTCGACTTCCCCATGAGTTTCGCAGCAATCACGCGAGCCTTGATTGGCTCTGGCTTAGTTGACTTTACCTCGTGTTTTGCGGCACTTTGCGGCATCAACACCAGCCTAGTTCCCGACTCCCTGAAAGGTCAATACCCCCGGTGACGCAACGACCGGGCGTGCCATGACTTAGGTTCAACTTGGGTGCAAAACTGGGGGTAAATGCGACCGTTTTATGTCTAGCCGTCGAGCTAAAGGCAACCAAATCAACGGCCTCATACAGTGAATCTCAGATTTCTAATCCGAGGGTCGGGGGTTCGAGTCCCTCCACGCCTGCCATATCTCATGGGTAAGGCAGGCCAATCTCCTCCCCGCTCAAGAGCGGCTTGCAGCTCAGCGCACCGAATTCGCGGAAGCGCTACGGACGCACCTGGAACCCCGATGACGACTGGCCGGTTGCCCTGATCCGGGTGATCACTATTGGCATCCCCTGGGTTCACCGCGCAGAGTGTTTCAGCTCTGCCCTGCTCATTCGCAGACGGTCCACCGGAAGGCCCTTGACACGTCAGCACTGCTCACTGGTCGGCAGTATGACTCGCGGACCGGCGCCTGTAGCGGGGCTCGCCGGCGAAGCCTCTGGCGCCGAGGAGGCAGGGAGAGGACACCTGCGCCACACACGGGCACGGGAGCAGACACCGGTCTTCGCTTTCCAGGCCGTCGTGTGGCGCGGGCCCGCGCAAGCTGGAAAGGAGGGCGTCGTTAGGGGGGACTCGAATGACCGCTACGCTTCCGGCTTACCCGGACGCACACTCACAGCCCGTGGACCCTTTTCCCCTCGCTCCATATCAAACTCGACGTTCTCGCCTTCTCTCAGACCGTCGAAGTTGAGGTCCTGGAGGCTGCTGCGATGGAAAAAAATCTCTTGCCCATCCGCGGCGCGGATGAAACCAAACCCCCGGTCGCGAATGACTCGCTTGATTGTACCCTGCATAAGAAACCTCAATGTGCGTAAAAGGGAGCGCGTTCTAGGCAGGTCGAAAACCTAAGCAGGACGGCCGGCGAAGAAACCTCTCTTACGCTAATGGCGACACTCTACCAATACCGCATTGGTTTGTCAAAGGGCTCGTGGGGTGCCCGGAAACTGCACCGGCCCTCGCCCCGCAGGATCGCCCGGGACCCGTGTCCCGGATTAAGGTGCCGGCGGGGACCCAAAAGATCGCTGCGCTTCCTCCGGATCGTCAAAGATTTCAAAGACCGTGCTGAGGCGGGTGATCTGCAACAAGTCGTGCACGCGCGTGGTGAGGTGCAGGAGCTTCACATTTCCCCCTCGCTTGCGCGCCGAGGTGTAGCTTGCCACCAGGGTGGACAGCCCCACGCTGTCGATGTAGTTCACGTCCGCCAAGTTGAGAATAATCCGCGTGTACCCGGCCTCCACAAGCTGCCGGATTCGTCCTCGCAAGGCTTCGGTTTCCTCACCCAGCGTGATCCGCCCCCGCAGATCCAGCAGCATGATATCGTCCACCAGCTTTTCCACCATGTAGAGGTGCATAGGCAGTCGCCCTCCTCAGCGGAAGCATTCATGTGCCTCGGCTTGCGCCGAAAGCAGCGCCTCGGAATTCTCCCGGAGCCAGCATCCTAGCACGGGTCGAGCGTGTTTGCGACAACCACACGCTGTACGGCGATGATTGGCCGCCCTTCCGGCACATGTTAGACTGCTTATCCTTTTCCAACTGGAGGTTTGTCATGCCCCAAGAGAGTGTCTCGCGCCGCAGGTTTCTGCAGAACGTGGCGGCAGGGTCCACCGCCGCCGCCGTCGTTTCCGTCCCCGGAATTCTCGACGCCCGCCCGGAGCATGTCCCCGGCGCACCGGAGCCGGTCACCGTCGAGTCGTATCCCATCGCCGAACCGGGCAAGGGAGCGGCCGCCAGCCACGTGAAGATCGTCACGCAGGAGCAAATCCCGGAAGACTATCGGGAAAAGGTCCGGAGCCTTGCTGCCGGCCTCGACCTCCGGCAGTGTGCCTCCGAGAGCGAGTTCCGCCGCGAGCTGGCTGACGCGCATGTCATCTATGGTGACTTCTCGCGCGAGGACCTGAAAGTCGCCCGGCAACTGAAATGGATCCAGTACGCAGCAGCAGGAGTGGAAGGCATTCTGTGGCCGGAACTGGTGGAGAGCCCTGTCGCCCTGACCAACATGGCGCGCGTCTATGCGCCCGCCATCTCCGAAACCGTGATGGGGCTCCTGCTGGCGCTCGCCCACGGCATCAATCGCTACGCGCTGCAAACGCGTGAACACGTCTGGAAGCAGCTCGATGGCCTGACCGACATCAGCGGATGGACCATGGGCATCGTCGGCCTGGGCGGCATCGGCACCGAAACCGCTTACCGCGCGCATTACGGCTTCGGCATGAAGATCTACGCCGTGGATCCCAAACCGCTGCCCAAACCTGGTTTTGTCGCCGAACTGCACTCCGTGGAGTGTCTGCCGCGGATGGTCCCGGAAGTGGATGTGCTGGTGAGCGCCGCGCCCCACACGCCCGCGAGCGAAGGCATGTTCAACGAGTCCATCTTTCGCGCCATGAAGCGCAGCGCCTACTTCATCAACGTCTCGCGCGGGAAGCTGGTGGATACGCCTGCGCTGGTGCGCGCGCTGAAGGAAGGCTGGATCGCCGGGGCGGGCCTCGACGTCGCCTACGAAGAACCGCTGGCCGCTGACGACCCGCTCTGGAGCGCCGGGAACGTCATCATCACCTGTCACACCTCAGGCCACACACCACGCACACTCGAGCGCCAGATGGCCCTGTTCACCGAGAACGTGCGCCGCTACGTCAACGGCTTGCCCTTGCTGAACGTCGTGGATAAGAAACGGGGATACTAACGCGGCGCGCCGCCTTTCCGGGCGCCAGTTCGAATGGGCGGGAGCGGTGGGCCTGACTGCCAGGCCCGCCGTTGCAACACGCGTCTATTCCGTTGGGTGCTGCTCGTGTTTGGCGTCGGTCTTCAGCCGCTGGTCGCGGAGCACGGCCTTGCGGCTGAGGCGAACCTTGTTGCCGTCAATCGAGATGACCTTCACCAGCAGTTGGTCGCCTTCCTTGAGCTCGTCGCGGATGTCGCGGATGCGGTGCTCGGCCACCTCGCTGATATGGAGCAGGCCGTCGGTGCCGGGGAAGATTTCGACGAAGGCGCCGAAGTCCGCCAGGCGCACGACTTTGCCCAGGTAGGTCTTGCCGATTTCCGCCTCGGCCATCAAATCCCGGATCATCTTCAGGGCCTTATTCGCCGCCGCTTCATCGACGGCCGCCACGCTAACCTTGCCGTCGTCCTCCACGTCAATCTTGGCGCCTGTTTGCTCGACGATCCCGCGGATGACCTTGCCGCCGGGTCCGATCAGCTCGCCAATCTTCTGACGATTGATGTGCAGTGTATAGATGCGGGGGGCGTTGGCCGAAATACTGGTGCGCGCTTCGGGCAGCGTTTCCAGCATCTTGCCCAGCACGTGCAGGCGCGCCGTTTTCGCCCGTTCCAGGGCTTCGGTCATAATCTGCGGCGTGACCCCGCCAATCTTGATGTCCATCTGCAAGGCGGTGATGCCGTCCTTAGTTCCCGCCACCTTGAAGTCCATATCGCCATAATGGTCTTCGGCGCCCGCGATGTCGGTGAGGATGGCGTACTTCTCGCCTTCCTTCACCAGACCCATGGCAATTCCCGCCACCGGCGCCTTGATGGGCGCTCCCGCGTCCATCAGTGCCAGGCACCCGCCGCAGACCGTGGCCATAGACGAAGACCCGTTCGACTCCAGGATGTCGGAGACAATGCGGACGGTGTAGGGGAAAATCTCCTCCGCGGGAACGATGGAGAGGAGAGCGCGCTCGGCCAGCGCCCCGTGCCCGATTTCGCGCCGTCCCGGGCCGCGCAGGAACTTCACCTCGCCCACGCTGAAGGGCGGGAAGTTGTAGTGCAGCATGAAGCGCTTGAACGCTTCCCCCTCGAGCACGTCCAGGCGCTGCTGGTCTTCGCCCGTGCCGAGCGTGACTGTAACCAGCGCCTGAGTTTCGCCGCGCGTGAACAGGGCGGAGCCGTGGGTGCGCGGCAGCATGCCCACTTCGCAGGTGATTTCTCGCACTTGGTCAAAAGCTCGCCGGTCCTGACGCCGATGTTCGACGAGGATGTCGTCGCGGAAGAGCCTTTCCTCCACGGCGTCGAAGTACTGGGCCACCTGGCGGCGCTTCGCTTCGTCCTCGTCCGGATAGCTCTCCACCAACTCTTCCCGCAGGGCGGCAATCTTGCGATGGCTGGTCTGCTTCACGTGCTTCGAGGTGTCCATGGCCTCGCGCAGCGGTTCCGAGACGCGTTGGCGAATCTCCTGATAGAGCGCCTGGTCACGAGCCGGAGGCGTGAACTCCCGCTTCTGAATGCCCAGCTTGGCAAACAGTTCTTTCTGCGCGGCAACAATCTTGCGAATTTGTTCGTGCCCGTACTGGAGGGCGTCGCTGAGGGTCGCCTCGGAGACCTCCCGGGCCGACGCCTCCACCATGACAATGGCGTCTTCGCTCCCCGCCACCACCAGATTCAGCAGGCCGGCTTTGGCCTCCGCGTAGGTGGGGTTGGTAATCAGCCGTCCGTCCACCAATCCCACGCGGACAGCGCCTACGGGCGTATGGAACGGGATGTCGGAGAGGTATAGGGCCGCCGCTCCGGCTACCACCCCGATCACGTCGGGGTTGTTATCCGAGTCCGCCGAAAGCACCATGGCGATCACCTGCGTTTCCTCATAGAAGCCTTCGGGGAACATGGGCCGGGTGGGCCGGTCAATCAATCGGCTGGTGAGGATTTCCTTCTCCGTCGGACGCCCCTCACGCTTGAAAAAGCCGCCGGGGATCTTTCCGGCGGCGTAGTTGTACTCGCGGTAGTCCACTGTTAAAGGGAGAAAGTCCGTCGCTTCGCGGGGCCCCGTGGAACAAGCCGTGGCCAGAACCACCGTGTCGCCGTAGCGGACGTAGGCCGAGCCGTTGGCCTGCTTGGCAAGCTTGCCACACTCGATGGTCAGGGTACTGGCACCTAAGGGAATGCTGATCTGCTGCAAGGTAGTTCCTCCATTCAGCGGGCGGCAGGCGCGTTTACGCAGCGGCCATGTCCGCTTGCCGGCGCTCGCGTTGCGCCGGGGCGCCGCAGCCGCAAGGGCGCGGCGGATAATTCCGTCATTGGGAATGGAAGGGGAAGTTGCGGTTCGGGTGAGAAATCGGCCGCTTGCAGAAGCCCTGGCTGGGCCGGAATTGCGCACCTACGAAAAAACAGCCCCCGTGAGACGCGCAAAGGGTCGCTCAAACGTCCTGGATTGTCAGAGCCAAGATCTCCAGACTGCTGAGTCACAACCGGGCTACTTGCGGATGCCCAACTTCTCGATGACCTGACGGTAACGTTCCGGATCTCGTCCTTTCAGATACTCAAGCAAGCGTCGCCGTTTCCCTACCATGATGAGCAGGCCCCGTCGGGAGGCATGGTCTTTGCGGTGCAGCCGAAAGTGCTCATTGAGGGAGGAAATGCGCTCGCTCAAGAGGGCAATTTGTACTTGAGACGAGCCGGTGTCCTTGGGATTGACCTTGAAACGCTCAATCAAGATCCCCTTCGTCTCTGGCGTTAATGGCATCCGCCAATCTCCTCGCTTCTCACAACTTTTCCCTTTTTATCCATCTCCAGAATAACACGTTCCGCGGCGTTTGACAAAACCTAAATCGGCAGGCAACCGAGGCACGGGAACCTGCGCCGCGCAGGGTATCCCCGGAGAACGCTCGGGTGGCGCCTCCGAGGCTCCTGGCGGCAGGTCAGTCCGGTGCGAGGGGCACGCCACCATTATGAAGTCGTTCATCACTTGTTGGATAACGTTGAATGCCATCAACTTTCCGTGTTGAATAACCGACATGAATATCCTATAGTAGCGAAGCGATGAAGTGGGCCTTCGGGGTTTTGCTGCTCTTCTTAATCGGCGTCCTGCTCCGGTGGATCCTGCGTCCGGGCCGGCCAGCGCTGGTGCGTCCGGGAGGACTCGCACCGCTGGGGGCGGAGCGTGAGGCCATCTTCCAACCGGCCGCCCAGGAAATAGAGACTCAGGCGGCGATCCTCGGCATTTCCCTCAACGACGCGTTCGGGGAGCGCGACGCCGGTCAGCCCGAAATGGCCTGGCGCATGGTACGCTTGGCGGTCTCCGAGTGGGACCGCCTGGCAGAGATCCTTGCGCTCCTGTGCAGCGCGATGAGCCGACACCTGCCTGGGGCCCGCGCGGTGTTTCCCGTCCGCAGCGTGGCCGCGCACAATTTCAAATCACGCGTGATGGTTGATTATGTGCGCACGCACGAACTCTTGGACCAGTTGGTTTTCCGGCCCAAGTTGCGGTTTCAGCTCCACCTCCGCATGCTGCGGCGGGCAGCCGAGATGCTGAGCGCGGAGTTCCGGCGGGCCTACCGCTATGCCGACCGGACCGGGGACCGGCCCCCGGAACTCTGGGACCGCCTGGACTTCTACTTTCACGACTTTGACCTCGTCAGCAAAGAAACCCTCCTGGCTTTCCGGGCTCTCTTTCTCTGCCTGCCCCATTCAAACCTCGCGCCGCTGGCCACGGACCTCACGGCCATCATGCGCCATGGCGTACGTTCCACTACCCTCTCCGCCGATCGATAGGGCTTCCCGGTATACTCCCCTGCGCGCCTCCAGCCAGTGCCACAGACGCCTCTTGCCGCATGCCCGCCACGCATCTCCCGGCGTTCCTTGCGGCACCAGCCAGCGACCCGGCGCGCGGCAAAAAAGGAAAAGGCCCGGCAACACCAGTTGCCGAGCCCGTCCTGTACAGCGAGCGAAGCCAGACTGCGAGCGCTCGATCTGCGTTCCTGTCCGGGTAGGCGCTTTTAGCCGTAGAAGATCTCGGCCGTTCGGACCAGTTCCGTGTCCACGTATTTGAGTTTCTTCAGCGCCTTGGTGATGGGCATGTCCGTGATCTTGCCACCGTGCAGGCAGACCATGGAGCCGAATTTGCCTTGTTCGATCAGATCGACGGCCCTGACCCCGTAGCGGATACCGAGCACGCGATCATAGGCGGTGGGCGAACCACCCCTCTGGATGTGGCCCAGCACGGTGGAGCGCGTCTCGAATCCCGCGCGGTCCTCGATCTCCTCGGCAAGGATTTCCCCGATGCCGCCGAGGCGCACGTGGCCAAACTGGTCGAGCTTCTGGTCCTTCGTCGCCTCCTGGTAGCCGCCCGCAAGCTTGAACCCTTCCGCCACCACCACGATGGAAAACTGGGGACCACGGGCGTGTCGCTTCTTGAGGGTGTCACAGATTTCGTCAATGGTCTTGGGCTCTTCGGGAATCAGGATGCAATCCGCGCCCCCCGCCAGACCCGCCATGGTGGCGATCCACCCCGTGTGGCGGCCCATGACCTCCACCACGATCACGCGCTGGTGCGACTCCGCAGTGGTGTGGAGCCGGTCGATGGCCTCGGTGACGATCGAGACGGCGGTGTCAAACCCGAAAGTCTGATCGGTCCCCTCGACGTCGTTATCAATGGTCTTCGGCACGCCGACTACGTTGACGCCCTCGGTGGCCAGGTACTTGGCAACACCGAGCGTGTCCTCGCCCCCCACGGCGATGAGATAGTCGATCTTCATCTTCTTGAGGTTGGCCAGGACTTTTTTCTTGTCCTCTTCCTGCTTCAGCGGATTGGTGCGCGACGTCCCCAGGATGGTGCCTCCTCGCGGGAGGATCCCCCGGATGGAAGCCAGCGTCAGCGGCTCGCCCACGCCGTTTACCAGACCCCACCACCCATTCTTGATGCCCAGGACTCTGTAACCCAACGCGTCCGCGCGGCGTACCACGGCGCGGATGACGGCGTTCAGCCCCGGACAGTCGCCGCCCCCCGTAAGAATGCCGATAGTGCCTTTAGACTCTTTCGTCATAGTGACTTGTCTCTCCTTTGCATTGGAACTGAACCGAATGCTAGTTTTCTGGCACCGGCGCCGTAGCGCCGAAAACCCTCGAGCAGAAGCAAGAAAGCCGCCGTAAGAAGAGAATCTAGCAGGAGTGCTACCTGGAGGTCAAACGGTTCTCAAGAGGTCAGGGTTAGGGGCCGGGCGCTGGGGCCGGCCGGAGCACGTTTGGCATTGACAGGAAGCACCGGGATGCCAATAATGGAGAGCCCGATTGCCCAGCCGGTTGCCTGAACGCCGCTCCCAAGGGCCCCACCGGCCGTCCCCACGAAAGGAGTGTTGGTCATGAGAAACCGTGTGGGAATTCTGTTGCTTTTCGTAAGCGCTTTCACCTTCTCCGCCCCTTGGCTTCGCGCCCAAGCTGCGAAACCTCGCGCAGCCTTCGATCTTATCCAGTGGAACGGCGGGAAGTTCATCTACGGCGTGGACTATTACCCCGAGCACTGGAATGAAACTCAGTGGGAGAAAGACGCCCAGATGATGCAGGCCGCCGGGATCAACTTCGTGCGGCTGGCTGAGTTTGCCTGGGTCAAGATGGAGCCCGTGGAAGGTCAGTTCGATTTCGGCTGGCTCGACCGGGCCCTCAAGGTCCTGAACGCCCACGGCATCAAGGCGGTCCTGGGAACGCCGACCGCTTCGCCGCCGGCTTGGCTTTATGCCAAGTATCCGGACGTTGCCGCCATGGACGAGAACGGCGTGCGCTATCGATATGGGTCACGGCGCAACTACTGCCTCCACAGCGCCAATTTCCTCGCCGCCACCCGCAGAATCGTCACGGCCATGGCGGAGCACTACAAGAACCATCCCGGCGTGCTGGGCTGGCAGATCGACAACGAACTGGGCGACCCAATTTGCTATGATGCCTCCTGCCGGGCGGCATTTCAGAGATGGTGCCGGGCCACATACAAGACGCTCGCTGCGCTCAATAAAGCCTGGGGAACAATCTTCTGGGGGCACACGTATTTGGTTTGGTCCGAGATTCCCCTGCCCTGGAACACCCTGGGCAAGGCGTATAACCCCAGCCTGGCGCTCGACCACCGACGTTTTCACAGCGCCGCCACGCACGACTACCTGAAGCTGCAGGTGGATATCCTCCGCCAGATCTCCCCCGCCAAAGCCATCACCCACAACGACATGGGCATGTACGACGGGGTTGATTATTCGGTCCTCAACCAGCCGTTGGATTTCGTGGCTTGGGATAACTACCCGATGTTTGGCGAGGACTATGCCAACTATTTCGGCGTCAGTCTGGCCCATGACCTGATACGGGGATCGAAGAACCAGCAGAACTTCATGGTGATGGAGCAGCAAGGTGGCCTGCCGGGCTGGAACGTGTTCTGGGGACGGCAGGCGGCGCCGGGCCTCTATCGGGCCTGGAGCTACCAGGGCGTGGCCCACGGGGCTGACGGGATCTGCTACTTCCGCTGGCGAACCTCCCGCAACGGGACGGAGCAGTACTGGCAAGGCGTCCTGGACCAGGACAGCTACCCCAACGCCCGCTACCAGATCGTCGCGCAGACCGGGAAGGAACTGGGAAAGCTTACGGAGTTGCTCCAGGGCTCCAAGGTTGTCTCCTCCGTTGCCCTGCTGGTTTCCCCCGATTCGCGCTGGGCGTTTCGGATCCAGCCCTTGGTCAACAATTTCGACTACAACCGGCAACTGGGGCTCTACTACGCCGCCTTCCGCCGACTGGGGTTCAACGTGGACGTGCTCTTCCCCCAGAGCGATTTCACTTCCTACAAGATTATCGTGGCGCCCTCACTGTTCGTCGTGGACAAGCCGCTGGCGGAGAAGCTGGCAGCGTTCGTCAAAAATGGCGGGACCCTGGTGCTCAGTTACCGTTCCGGCGTGAAAGACGAACACAACGTGGTGACCGACCAGCCCCTGCCGGGGCCGCTGGCAGAGCTAGCCGGCGTGGCCATCCACGACTTTGACCCGCAGACCAATCAGGAACAGGAAGTGGTGGACGTCGAGGGCGAGCGCTACCCGGCGCGGGTGTGGTTCGACGTGCTGGACCCGACTACGGCGGAGGTTCTCGCCACCTATTCCAAGGGCTATTACGCAGGCAAGGCGGCCGCGACGCTGAACCGGTTCGGACAAGGAAGCGTCGTGTATATGGGTACGGAATTCTCCTCGCCCGCGGCCTACTCCAAACTCGCCAACTTTCTGGCCGGGCAGAATGGAATGGCTGTCGGGCCCAGCTTGCCGGAAGGCGTGGAAATGGCAGTCCGTGAGAAAGCGGGAAAGAAGATCCTGTTTCTGTTGAACTACACGGAGAAAACGCAGGCGGTGGCGCTCGACCAGGCGTACCAGAATGCCTTGACGGGGGAATCCGAAGCGCGGGACGTGCAGATACCCGCCTTCGACGTGAAGGTGCTGACCACGCCCTGACGGGCCCAGCGGGGAGCCGGCACGAGTCGTGCCGGCTCCGGCGGCAGGATCCTATTGGGCCTCGACGCGCAGGTTGTTGGTCAGGCTGAAGAAGGTGCCGGCAAAGCGCGCAGCCATCTCCGCCTTGACGCGATCGAGTTGGGTCGCCACCACGCCTTCCAGGGTCACGTTGCCATTCTTCACAATGATGTGAATAGGCGGCAAGGCCTGGATGGCGTAGTTGGTGAAGTAGGGGTCATTGTAGATCGCGCGGGCGATGGCAAGGCGCAGGCTGTCGTCGTAGGGCGAGAGGGGTAAGACCTCCAGATTGTTTTCCAGCACCGCGACGCCCTTGATGTGCGCCAGGAAATTGCCGATGTCTTCCTTCTTGAAGGGCTGGCTGACCTGGCCGTTGACCACCAGCTTGTCACCCTGAACCTCAAGCCAGACATTGTCGAAAATCCCATAGGCATAGTAGGTGACGATCTGTTTCCGCGCCTGCTCAGCGATCTGCCGGGGAGTTACATCCTCGACGTGGACGGTGATGTTGTCGGCGATTTGATAGACGTCGTCCACTTTCCGCACGGCCCGCTCAGCATCGTGCTTCACGCCCAGGCTATCCACCGTGCCTGTTAGCGTGGCCACGCCGCCGTCAAACGCCGCCTGGACTTGACCGTGCTCGAAGACACGCGCGTGGTAGAGCCGGTCCTGAATCTGCGCCAGAATCTGGGCGTTCGAAGCGTGCTTCTGGCCAAAACCGGGCTGAACCGCCCAGGCGATCAGCAAAGCTAACAATCCAAATCGTAGTGTCCGCATTGTCGTCCTCCGAGGAGCTTCCACCTCTTCTGTCTCGGTGTCGCCGCTCCTCTTGGGTGGCCGTTTTGTCCGGGAGGTCACATCCCCTTCGAATCGACCATCCACTTGTATAGACGCATGGAAGAGCGTCCGGGTTACAGCGAGGTCAACCTGTTTAATTTAAGCCACTTGCGCAGGCAGACAGTTTAGCTCTTTTACGAGTTGCTTTTGGACTCTGCCAATCGAAAGGAAGAATGCCGCGCCCCTGCTTGTGAGGTTCAACTCTCACATGCCTTGGAGGGGAACCGCGCTAGCCCCCGAAGTACGCGCGGAGAAGGTAGGAAATCCCCAGGATCACCAGAAGCGCATTGGCCACCAGAAAGAGGTGCTTCCTGAACTGCTTGTGCAGGCCCGCCCCCCAAGCCATCAGCGAGGTGGAAAAGATCGCGGCACCGTAATAGCCGACTAACCCGCCCACGAAAAAGGGGATAACGTGCCAGTAGCCCTCCTGGCGACCTTCAGCGATCACCGGGCCAGCGACGGTCAGCCAGTAGATCCAGGTTCCGGGCGCGCCCAGTTCCGCCAAGGCGGCCACCGTGACGCTGGCGTAGGACATCAGGGCGGAGCGAGCCATTTCCTCCTGACTCTTGCGCCGCATCTCGACCAGCGAGTACCCTCCAAAGGCGGCCAGGACGACTCCGCCCACGTAAGCCACGTAATGGGCGATGTTTTGGGGGACGTACTGATAGAAGAAGAAAGTCAGCAGCAGCAGGGCGCCATCAATCACCAGTGGCGGTCCCAGCAGGATCAGGATAGCCCGCCCCCAACGATGGAGGGCGACCTGCGTGAGGGCAATCAGGTGCAGGGGGCTGGGAATCAGCCCACCCACAACTCCTATCCCCAATCCGAGGAGCAGTAGATCCATAACGGTTTCGCAGCGGGCAGCGATGTTAAGCGGCCGGCCGAGAAAAGTAAAGCGCACAGCACGGCTCAGGGGACACCGGACAGGCTAGAGGAAACCGAGGACGATGAAAACGGCTTCCTCTTGTGACCAGTTGCCTGTAACCTGTAAGCTGGAAGATGCAGCGGCCCAAGATTCTTATCCTGACGATCCCGCATGGCGCGGCGCACGAGCGCCTGGCAGATGCCTTGCGCCGGGCGCTCCTCGAGATTCAACCGCAACTCACCGTGGAGGTTGCCGACGCGCTGCGGCTCTGCGCGCGCTGGTTTCGTACCTACTACAACTCCTACGAAATCCCCCTCAAGTACTGGCCCGCTTTATGGGGCTGGATTGAAGACAAGCAGCACCGGCACACGTCCACCGGACCCGGGTGGCTCTACCGCCGGGGAGCCCAAGGCTTGTTCCGATTCCTTCAGGAGTTCGACCCGGACGTTGTGATTGCCACCGAGGTCGGCACGTGCGAACTGGCCGCCATGGCCAAGCGCGAACGCCACGCGCGCTTCTACCTGGTTGGTGCGCCCACCGGCGTGGACATTGACCGGGCCTGGGCCCAGCCGGAGGTTGATCTTTACATCACCATGGCGGGCGACGTCGCCTCACAGCTCGAGGCCGCCGGAGCGCCTCCCGCCAAAATTGTGCCCTGCGGCGTACCCATCGACCCCGCTTTCAGCTCCTTGCCCGACCGCCAGCAAGCGCGGGCGCGGTTGGAGCTGAGGCAGGATCTGCCCTTAATTCTTGTTCTCTTCGGAGGAGCTGGGTATGGCAAGCCACAGAGCATTCTGAGCGAACTAAAGAAGGTCACGCAGCCCCTGCAAGCGGTCTTCATCACCGGCAGGAGTCGCCGCCTGGAAGAGGTGGTCAGACGTCAGTGCGAGGGGGATTCACGGTTTCGCGTGCTCGGCTGGGTGAGTAACATGCATGAATGGCTTGCTGCGGCTGACCTGCTGGTGAGCAAGCCGGGAGCGATGACCGTCATCGAGGCCCTCAACTCCGCGCTGCCCCTGCTGGCCGTTGATCCCCTCCCCGGCAATGAACGGCGCGCTTGCCATCTGATCGAGAAATGGGAAGTGGGTTACTGGATGAGGCGCCCTGCGGATCTTGCATCCACCATCAGGCGGCTACTGGCTGACCCCGCCGAACTGACACGCCTTTGCGCCAACGCCCGCGCCCTGGCGCAGCCGCACGCGGCACGCGAGGCTGCCGAGGCCATCCTAAAGCCCTGGAATGACCGCGCCTAAGCCAGGACAAGATCAGGGTGATAGATGCTCCCGGAGACATGCCGGGCGACGGCAATCAGGCGGTGTTCCGGGTTAAGGATCTTCAACAGGCTCACCGCGCTGGTACGCGCATGGGCCGCTCCGCGCCCAGGCCGCAGGACTTGGGCCAGCTCAAAGGTGTGCCCGTGACGCACACTCACTTCTTCCCGCCCGCGCACGACCAGCTCGGGACAGTCAGGGAGAAGAGCTTCCAGCGGCACTCGGCAGCCTTCCAGTTTCCCTTCTTGCACCGCCGATTCAAGCTGCTCAAGGGTTACTGCCCGGTCTTCCTTGAACTCCGCCACGGCGGTGCGCCGCAGTTGTGCCAGATGCGCCCCGCAACCGACCTTCTGGCCAATGTCGTGCGCCAGGGCGCGGACGTAGGTTCCCCCGGAGCACTCCACGGCAAAATGGACACGGTCCCCCTCGATCCCCAGCAATTCGAGAGCGTAAATCTCAACCTCCACGGGATTCAACTGGACGGGTTTCTGCCGACGCGCCAGTTCATAGGCGCGCCGCCCTGCCACGTGCTTGGCCGAGAATGCCGGTGGTGTCTGCATCACGCGGCCGGTAAACTCCTGGAATATCCTCTCGAGCTTGGCCCAGTCCAGTTGGGGTATTACAGGGTCAGAGGTGGGTTTTCCGGTGGCATCGTAAGTGTCCGTCGCGTACCCAAAGCGCATGGCGCCATCATAGGCTTTGCGGGATTTGAGGTAAAACTGAGCGAAGCGCGTAGCCTTGCCCACCGAAAGGGGAAGAACGCCCGTGGCAAAGGGATCCAGAGTCCCGAAGTGGCCCACCTGACGAACGCCCAGCAGTTTCCGCACCTTGGCCACAACGTCGTGGGAGGTCAGCCCCGCGGGCTTGTCGATAATCAAAACTCCGGAGAATTCTTCCGGTGTGGAAAGCATGTTCTATTGGAAAGGACCGCGCCGTGCTTGAAACGCTTTCCGCGGTCAGCCCTCCGCTTCCAGTCGTCAGCATGCCACGGACGCAGCACTCGCTGCCTGCTGATGGCGGAAGGCTAAGGTTCTGGCTTGAGCTTCTGCAGCAGGAGCTCCACCTTCTGCCCTTCTTCGGCGCTTCGATCCAGGACAAAAACAAGTTCCAGGGCGCGTCGCAGTCGCAAGCGGCGACTTAGCTCATAGCGCACGTAGCCCGCCGCCGACGCGAGCCCCGCCAAAGTCTCCTGGCGCGACTCCTCACTGCCCAAGACCGAAACGAAAACGCGTCCGTGGCGCAGATCAGCGCTCAGATCCACGCGGGCCACGGTGGCAAAGCCGATGCGCGGATCCTTCAATTCCCCCGCGATCATCTCCGCCACCTCGGCGCGAATCTGGTCCGCCAGGCGTTCGTGCCGATGGCCATGGGCAAACATAACTGATTCACTGAACCATTGAATCATTGTTCCCTTGCACCAGCTTCCGGCCGGGATGCTTCCTGCCCATGACCCAATGAATCAATGATTCAATGACGCAATCTCTCAATCAGAAGAATTCCAGCTCGTGGCTGGCCACATCCTGGCCGAGGATTTTTTCCGATTCCTCGAGAACCTGGCGCAAGGTCGATTCCAGCAGCGCCTGACTGTTGGAGATGGAGACCACGCCGAGCGTCGCATGCTGCCAGACGTCTTGGTGGTCGAGCTCGGCAAGGGCCACGTTGAAGCGCGCGCGCAGCCGGTCGCGCATCTTCTGCAAGACCGCGCGCTTTTCTTTCAGGGAGTGGGCATAGGGCAACTCGATTTCCAGGGTCAGCACGCCAATCGGCATTCGCCCCCCGCTTCGACCCTCACACTGCCACCGGCTCGGTAACTCTCTCCGTCACGTAAGCCTCAATGACGTCCCCCACTTTAACGTCATTGAAATTCTCCAGCGTTACGCCGCACTCTATCGCGGTCTTCACTTCCGGCACGTCCTCCTTGAAGCGGCGCAGGGAGCGGACACGCCCCTCGTAGACCACCACGTTGTCGCGGAGCAGGCGGATCTTCGCCTCGCGCGTGATCTTTCCATCTTGGACGGAGCAGCCCGCCACCGTGCCGACCTTGGAGATGTGGAAGGTTTCGCGCACTCCGGCGTGCCCCAGCGTGACCTCTTTGAAGGTCACGGCCAGCAGGCCGGCCATAGCCTTTTTAATCTCGTCCGTCACGTGGTAAATGATCGTATGCAGCCGGATGTCCACCTTCTCGAGCTGCGCCAGCTCCATGGCCTTGCGCTCCGGGCGCACGTTGAAGCCGATAATGACGGCGTTGGAAGCCGAGGCCAGCAGCACGTCCGTTTCCGTGATCGCGCCCACCCCGGCGTGGATGACCTTGATCTTGACCTTTTCCGTGCTCAACTTGTTGAGCGTATCGGCGAGCACCTCAACGGACCCCTGCACGTCCGCCTTGATAATCAGCGGCAATTCCTTCACGTCTCCCGCCGCCAACTGTTGGTGCAGTTGTTCCAGGGTCAGACGCGCGCTCTTGGCCAGCGCCGCTTCGCGGCGTTTGGCCTGACGGTGCAGCGCGATTTGCCGCGCCTTGACCGTATCCTCGATGGTCAGAATGCGGTCTCCGGCCTGCGGGACGTCTTCCAATCCCAGCACTTCGACCGGCGTGGAAGGAGGCGCCTCGGTGACCGGCCGACCCCGATCGTCCAGCATGGCGCGCACCTTGCCGTAGACGGCGCCCACAATGAAGGAATTGCCGGCCCGCAAGGTTCCGTTCTGAACCAGCACCGTGGCCACCGGACCGCGGCCCCGGTCGAGCTTAGCTTCGAGGACCGTGCCGCTGGCCGGACGCTTGGAGTTGGCTTTCAAGGCTTGCAGGTCGGCCACCAGCAGGATCATTTCCAGCAGCAAGTTCAGATTCGTGCGCTCCTTGGCCGAAACCTCCACCGTCACCGTGTCGCCGCCCCAATCCTCGGCCAGCAGGCCGTGGTCGGCCAGTTGTCGCTTGACGCGCTCGGGCTGCGCCTCAGCCTTGTCCACCTTGTTGATGGCCACCACGATGGGGACCTTGGCGGCGCGCGCGTGGTTGATGGCCTCCAGGGTCTGCGGCATCACGCCATCGTCGGCGGCTACCACCAACACGACCACATCCGTCACGCGGGAGCCCCGGGCGCGCATCATGGTGAAGGCTTCGTGGCCGGGAGTATCCAGGAAGACGATCTTGCGGCCGTGCGCCTCTGCCTGGTAGGCGCCAATATGCTGGGTGATACTTCCGGCTTCCCGCGCCGTGACATTGGTCTCGCGGATGGCATCTAACAGTGAAGTTTTCCCGTGATCCACGTGACCCATCACGGTCACTACAGGCGCACGCAACTGAAGGTCCTCGGGACGATCCGCCTCCTCCACTTCCTGGATGACCTCATCCTCGTAGCTGATGATGGTCGCGTCCGCGCCGAAACCCCGGGAAATTTCTTTCGCGGTCTGGCTATCCAGAGTCTGATTGATCGTGGCGAATATGCCTTTGTCCAAGAGCCGCCTGATGACGTCCTTGGCCCGCACCTCCAGTTTCTCGGAGAGTTCCTTGATGGCGACACCTTCGGTGATGGTGATCGTGCGCGTAATGGGAACTTCTTCCAGCACCAGAGGCCTGGGCGGAGCCACGGGGAAGACAGGAGGTATGGGGCGCAGGTGGGGCGTCGGAGTCCGCATCCCTGGCCCGACGGCGCCACGTCCCATGAAGGTACCCGGTGCGGGTCGCGCCGTCGGATGCATGGGCCGCGGCCCTCCGGGCCGCCGTGAAACCAGCGGCCGGGGAGGCGCTCCCTTGGGAGTGAATGCCGGCGGGTAAATTGGCTGACTGGCAGCAGGGTCCGCCCGGCGTGCGGTTCGTCCTCCGCGCGCTGCCTTGCCAGGTGGCCCAGGCTCCGCCCCAGGCGCGGCTTTAGCGGGCAGAACTGAGGCAGCCCTGGCCGATGCGGGTGCGGCTGCAGCGGGACGTGCTGCCGGAGGCCGAAGCGACGGCGGTGCCACTGGTCCTGCGGCGGGCACGGGAGGCGCCGGCTTCTCGGGAGGTCGCTCTGCCAACGCAGCGGGACGAGGAGGAAGCGGGGGCGGTGTCACCATCCGCCGCGCCTCGGCCTTGATTTCAGCAATGGACCGCGTCAGCGGTCGTAACTCATGGTGCGTTTCCGCAGGCTTCTTCACCGCGGTAGGAGCCGGGGCCGGAGCGGCAGTCACCGGAGCGGCGGTCACCGGAGCGG
>Ga0315289_10001213_pt1 | contig 40347 bp, 48 predicted proteins | sample YL17G11_40_MG_FD_203452 | JGI IMG/M metagenome (GOLD analysis project Ga0315289, IMG submission 203452) | Sediment microbial communities from Yellowstone Lake, YNP, Wyoming, USA - YL17G11_40 | ecosystem: Environmental > Aquatic > Freshwater > Lake > Sediment | place: USA: Wyoming | collected... | reverse complement strand
TTTTCATCAACATACTTTTTGAAATTTTGCCTTGCAAATCCAGGGCCCGCAACAACCACTTTATCGCAGTCAATATTGTTTATTTTCTCGATTATTTCTGAAAAGTATTTTTTTTCAACTGATTCAGAAGCATACTGTTTTCCTGCCTTTCCTGAAAAAATATTGAATAACGGCTCCAAACCAAATTCTTTCAATAATGCAAAATCAGCCCTGTCTTCATCCATTGCAATTAACAGCAGTTTGCTTTTTTTTCCTTCCAGCTCTGCTTTCTTCAGCCTCTTTAACTGGTATTCCTTAATGCCTTTAGGCTTTGAAATCCTTGCCCTCTGCATTAACTCAAGGTCTAATGTATGATGGCTGCCCAGCTCTAAAAATTCCTCTGGTTTTCCTGAAATAATTATGCCAGTCACCCTTAATTTCGGGCCGTATTTGTCAAGGCTGACTTTCTCTGTCTTTAGCTCTAAAAACATTTTAATCTTTTCTTTTTTTCCGGGAACGTCTTTTGACTCAAGCGTCCTGAGAGTTTGTCCTTTAACCAAGTCTCCTTCCTCGATAATCCTCTCCAAATGCCAGAAATCATCAAGTGTTTCAGGCACTAGCTCAAGATAATTATTCTTCCTGTCAATCTTGATTATTTTCATAAAACCACTTGAAAGAACCTTAAACTTAAAAACATTATTAAGCTTAATTCATTAATAACCTATTTTTGCTATTAAAGGTTTTTATGAAGAGAATAGCTGTAATAGACAAAGAAGCTTGCATTAATAGCCATGGCTGTACCTTTCTCTGCGCTAATGTATGCCCGATTAACAGGATGGGGAAAGACTGCATTGTTTTAGGCGAGGACAAAAAGCCAGTGATTTCTGAAGAATTATGCATTGGCTGCGGCATCTGCCCAAAACGCTGTCCGGTTTCATGCATTATCATAATAAACCTTGAAAAAGAATTAAAGCAACCCATTCACTCATTCGGCCAGAATGCTTTCAGGCTGCATGGCCTGCCATTGCCCCGCTTTGGAAAAATAGTCGGCTTGATTGGGCAGAACGGCATCGGAAAATCAACTGCCTTGAAGATTCTCTCAAGCCAGCTAATCCCCAACCTTGGCGATTACTCCGGTGAAGCTTCAATGAAGAAAGTCATTGAATTCTTTAAAGGAAAAGAATTATTTGATTTCTTTGAAAAGCTTGGCAATAAAAAAATGAAGCTGAGCTATAAGCCACAGCAGATTGACTCGCTGCCAAAAATAGCTGACGGCAATGTCAGGGCATTGCTTGAAAAAGTTGATGAGAGGCATGCATTGAATGAAACCATTAAAGACCTTGAGCTGGAGGAAGTAATGGAATCAAACTTGAAAGAATTATCCGGAGGCGAGCTTCAAAGGGTAGCGATTGCAGCAACAATCCTCAAGCAGGCTGATGTTTATGCATTGGACGAACCAGCATCCTATCTTGATGTCAGGCAAAGGCTTAACATGGCAAATGCATTGCAGAAACTAGTTGATGAAAAGAAATCAATCATTGTAATCGAGCATGATTTGGCAGTCCTGGATTATTTATCTGACTTTATTCACATCATTTTTGGCACTCCAACAGCTTACGGTGCAGTAAGCAATATCAAGTCAACCCGTAACGGCATCAATGAATACCTTGAAGGATTTATCAAGGATGAAAACCTGCGGCTTAGAAGCAAGCCGATCAGGTTTGAGGTAAGGCCTCCAGGCACTGCAAAAAAACCAAGGGATTTAATTGAATATCCTGCCTTGGAGAAAAGCTTTGAAAGGTTTTCATTAAAGGCAGAGCAAGGCTATCTGAGCAGGAAAGAAGTCATTGGCGTGTTAGGGCCTAATGCCATCGGCAAGACTACTTTCGTAAAGCTTTTGGCAGGCATTGACAAACCCTCGCTTGGAGAGGTTGACTGGAAAATGAAAATAGCCTTCAAGCCGCAATACCTTGTTCCTGAAAAAGGCATTACAGTGGAAGAATTTTTTTCAGGAAAAAAACTTGACATTGAGTTATTGCATGGCGAGGTTGACAGAAAATTACATATAAAATCATTGAATGAAAGGCTGCTTGAAGAATTATCCGGGGGAGAGCTTCAAAGGGTTGCAATTGCTTTTGCTTTATCCCAGGAATCAGATATCTTATTGCTTGACGAGCCATCAGCCTATCTTGACATAGAGCAGAGGCTTGCGGTAGCTGACTTAATCAAGTCAATAACCAATTATAAAGAAAAAATGGCTCTCGTGGTAGACCATGACGTTGTATTCATTGACTTTGTCTCTGACAGGCTAATCGTTTTTGAAGGCATTCCAGGCATTAAAGGACATGCCTTGGCGCCGGTAAGCAAGGAAGAAGGCATGAACCATTTTTTGAAAGAATTGAATATTACTTTCAGGCGCGACCCTGAAACAGGCAGGCCTCGAGCAAACAAGCTAAACTCTGTCCTTGACAGAGAGCAAAAGCAGGAAGGAAAATACTATTATTCTTAGGGATTTAAAGTGATTGAATTAATCGAGAAAGGCATCATGCCGAAAGAAGCTGAATGGATTGGCTTTATTGAGTCTTTAAAGAAAAAAACAATGCTTTCAGACAGGCAGGCTTTAAAGAATGCTTTGGTTAAAGCAATCAAGAAAAGAATTCCTGGAAAAAAATTCGGAATACTTTTTTCAGGAGGCATTGACAGTTCATTGATTGCCTTGATTTGCAGTCAGGCAAAAGCTGATTTTATTTGTTATTCAGTTGGCTTGGAAGGTTCTGAAGACATAATTAAAGCAGGGGAAGCAGCTGTATTGCTTGAGCTTTCTTTAAAGAAAAAAGTTTTTTCAGAAAAAGAAGCACTGGAATTATTCAAGGAAACAAAAGCATTGCTTCCTGTGAAAGATTCCTTGTCTGTTGGCGTTGGCTCTGTAAGCCTTGCATCAATGAAGCTTGGAATGAAAGACGGCATTAATGCTTTTTTTACTGGCTTGGGCAGCGAGGAGATTTTCGCAGGATATGAAAGGCATGCTAAAGCAAAAGACTTGCAGGAGGAATGCTGGAAAGGCCTGAAATCAATGCATTCAAGAGACTTTTTAAGGGATTATTCGATAGCAAAATCCCTTAACGCAGGCTTGTTAATTCCATTCCTTGACTCAGAATTAATAGTGCAGGCAATGGGCATTCCTGCAGAACAAAAAATCAATGAACATCAAAAAAAGATTGTTTTAAGAGAGCTGGCTGTAGAGCTCGGCCTGCCTGAAGAGATTGCCTGGAGAAAGAAAAGGGCAGCCCAGTACGGCTCTAGATTCGACTGGCTTTTAGGCAAGCTAGCAAGAAAGAAAAAACAAAGCAAGACAGAATTCATTAAAGGGCTTTAGGCAGTCTTCTGCACCTCAACAATATCTGACACCAAATCTTTGACTGTCGCAGTACAGCTGCCAGCTACGAGGTCGATCTGTTTCTTGGAACTAAAAGCCTGAGAGAAAGAAATACTTCCATTTGAAGCGGTTGCGTCACATTTGATTGAATAGGTGCTTATTACCAGGCTTCCAGAAGGGTTTGAACTAAAAAAACCAACTAAATTGCAGCTAATTCCAGAAGGTTTTTCTATTCCTTGAACGAATGAAATCAGATCACCCGAAATACTATTTGTTGAAAAACCTGACATTGAACAGGCATTGTTGAAGGCATAGTCAGCCAAATCATCCGAGATTCTCTTGTCAACAACCCAGTTAATTCTCTGGACTAATAAAGGCAATTCATTCAGCAAGCCAGTGATATTGCCTGTTTTTTCTGTCTGCTGCGTTGCCTGCATTTGAATGATTGCATTGCTTAAAAGAACCAAGACAATCAAGCCAATCATTGCAGTAAAGCTTCCTTTATTCATTCAATTACCTTCCAACACAATATTGTTTTAATTGAACAGTTCCCTTGCCAGTCAGGCTATATTTGTACAAGAATATTTTCTGGCAGTAAGCATATTTTGGGGTTCCTGATAACGGGCTTTCGTCTTGTTTTAATAAAAAGCCTATCTGGCTTGAATCCATTGCCTCTTTTTTAACTAAGTCAAATTGTTTTTCTTTAGGCGATTCAATATTCACACTCGAAAGGAAAAGCATTCCTGCAAGGATTAAAACCATTGCAGCGAACAATGCATCAAGCGAGAAAATAAAACCCTTTAACGCCATACTAACACCTTTGCAGTTCCTTCAGTTAATGTACATCCTGGGAGATCGCCCAAGCATTTTTCAAGCTCGCTTTTAGTTAAAGAACCTGAATGCAATACAACATTTCTGTCAATGCCTGCAATGTTTTTTTCCAGTCCAGTCACTGCAGTATTACAGTTATTAAAGGGTATTCCGGTTATTCCGTCAATGGAGATATTACAGTCAAAATCAGTTGGAATGCCCAAATCATTTTTTGTTACAGTACCTGCCTTGGCGCGGTCAATGCAGTTCATTACATACTGTGGAGGGGTCAAGGGTGCTGGGGCAGAAGTGACTAGTTCGCATGAAATCTTTTCGCTGTTTACGAGCCTAGAGCCTGCAGTCAAGGCAACGCCTTCAAGTTCTCTATTTAATTCTTTTTCTTTCAAGTCGTAGGCATTCAATTCAATCAACTGCACTAGCAAGCCAATCGCAAAAACAACAATTATTAACGACAAAAGAAAATCAATTGAAAATATTTGTCCCTTTATTTTCATTCAATCACCTAAGTGCTTATGTTTATTGTTTCGCCGCAGTTTGCATCGATGATTAGGTTATTTGTTTTTTCATTCAAGACAGTAATGCTTTCTTCAATTGAAACTGCCAGTCCTTCAATATTTTCATCCATTGAGATATTTACCTTATTAGTCTTAATTGATATTGTGCAGCTTGCTTTCTTTTCCTTCAATGAAATGAATGGAATCTTATGATTGGTTATTGTTGTAGCGCCGTTTGACGGCATTGCCTCCATTAACCCTGCAATGTCAGAAGCGATTGTTTTTACTTGGTCTCTCGCGCTTATCTTGACTGCGTTAAAGCTTATCTGGGTTGAAATGAATTGAAAGACGCTCAAAAAAACAACTAAAGCGAGAATGACTAGTATTAAATCAAGGCTCATCTGTCCTTTCATCAAACCACCTTTTTATCGAATAATTTAATGACTTTCATGCCCTGCAATGTGCCAAGCCTGCCTGAATTAAACTCGCTGAATTGGTTCTCATGGTCTTTTTGGATGCCTTTTCCAGCAATCAATAAAGGCACTGAATCGCTTGAATGCCTTTTAAGCATGCATGGCGTTGAATGGTCTGCAGTAACCAGTAGCCTGTCCTGCTTTAAGTCAATTTTTTTCCTGAACCATGAAAAAAACTCTTTATCAATCAATTCAATCATCTTGGCTTTTTCTAATGCATTTCCATCATGGCCCATGACATCAACTTCCTTGAAATGAATATAGAATGAATTAAATTTTTTCCAGTTTTTTTCAAGCAACTTTTTGGCATTAATTATTTCAGCCATTGTTTTCCTGAACAAATTTTCATAAACTGTCTCGCTGGGTTTTTTTTCAGGGTATTCAAAGCTTAATACTTTCATGTTCTTTGCTTTTGAAATGCCTATCTCTAAAGGCATTCCGACTATTGAAGCCCAGCCGCTTGGCTTTGATTTCCTTGGAAGCGTTGTTCCCGCATCCCTTAACAATACATAATTTGCTTCGAGCAGGTTTTTCCTTTTCCTTTCTTTATTGACCTTGCTTTTTTCAAGTATTTTTCCAGCCTGCTTTGAAAAATCATTAACAAGTTCTGCAGAGTATTTTGCCTGCCTGCCTGAATTCATTGCCCTGCAGTCAACCAGCCTGTCTTTCGGTTTTTTTACTGCAACGCCGAAGCCTAAAACCCTTTCATAATACGGGTCTGTATTGGTTATTTTATTGCTTAAATTCTTTCCTTTTACCACCAGGACATTCCTGTGTTCTATCGAATGCCTGAAAACAAAAGGTTCTTTCAGCTTTACTTTATTGTTTATTTCTTTTTCAAGCAGCTTTGCCTCTCTGGTTGAGAGAGTCCTTGCAACCCTTCTGTCAATCAACTTGTTTCCCTTGACTGTGGCAAAATTGCCTCTTAATGCAAGCCAGCCTTTCTTTATTTCAATGCCAGCGCCTAATGCCTCTAAAGGACCCCTGCCGGCGTATTCCTTGAAGACATTAAAGCCAAGCAATGCCATTATCGCGACATCTGATTCAGGAGCCAAGCCTTTCTTTAAAGGAATGACTTTTCCGTTAGCCCCGTTCCCTGAAAAAAAATCAAGGTTAGGCGTTTTTGCAAACTCTAAAGGCGTTTTATTTTCCAATGCCTTGATTTTCCTGTCTCCGAGGCCGTCAATCAACACGAATATTTTCTTCATTTTATTCACTCAAACCAGTTCAAAGCTTATTTCCTTTCCTTTTACATTAAATGCTTTCACATTATTTAAATCATATGGCACGCAGGCAATAAAATGAATGACCCCAAGCTTTGCAAAAGTCGCTAAGTCTCCTTGCGAAGGCCTTGCATTATGGCTTGGATGGCTGTGGATAGAGCCTTTAACCTTCTGGTCAAAAGGCAAAAGATACTGTTTGATGAGGCTATAGCTCTCTCCATAAACCGCAGGCACTATAACCAGTTCTTCTAATAAATCCTTTTTTCTTTTCACTCCAAGCAATGCAAAGAATTCTCTCGGATGCAGGTTTTTGGCTGCATTGCAGGAAGCTTCAAGAACCTCTTTTTTTATTTTCCACATACCAATAATAAGTGCTCTTTATTTATTTATTTTTACTACAAGCCGAGGTAGTAAAGCAGTGCAGGAACCATCAGGAAAGCCATTAAATTGCTTCTTCGAATGCCTGACTTTATCGTTGCCAGGCCAATCGCAGTGGTTGTTGCCAGTAAAAGCAAGCCTGTAAGGTTTGTTAAGAAAAAAGAAATTACTATAACACAGGCCAATACAAGCAGGTTAAGCTTCTTATACTCAATGGAATTTATTTTTTTGCAGGCAATGAAAGCGATTTTCTTTGCTATTAAAGCGCTGAAGCCAAGGCTGAAAATGATTACAGTGATAATCAGTAAAAAGTCCTGAAAGCTTAAATCCATTAATTGTTTTATTGCAGCTGCCGCGCCAATCCTTGTTTTTCCTGCAAAGTAAAGCAATGCAATCGAGAAAACAAGGTTGCAGGTATTCAGGCCGCCGAGCAAGGCAAGATAATCTTTAGTCTTTATTCTTCCAACAAGCTTTCTGGTAATGAAGGCTGACTGGCTTGGCCCAAGCCCTGGAATTATTGCTGTAATGCTGCCGGCAATTGATGAGAGAAAGCTTGCTTTCAAGGTTGCCATGCCCAACTTTCTTTCTTTTGTTTCCTGCAAAGGGATTGCTTCGTTTGACTTGATTGAATTGATTATTGTTGCCAAGCCAAAAAAGCCGGTGACTATTACAAAAATTGGGTTCAATGCATTCAAGCTTGTTTTCAATGAAATAAAGCCTATTGCGCCTGCAGTAATTACAATGATTAAAGCCCTTAGCTTTCTTTCCTCGCTTAAAACCATCATTGCAAGTACGAGCATTAAAAGCAAAGGCAATAATAATTCAAGCAATGCATCGAACTGCAGCATGAACAAGCCGAAAAAAGGAATCAGAATTATTGAGATGATGCCTCCGAAAAAACTTCCGTAAATAGTCATGTTGATTGCATGAAGCCCTTTTCCTTTAAGCAATAGTCTGTGCCCCGGAAGCACTGAAAGAAAGCTTGTTTCGTCTGCAGCTCCAAGCAAAATGCTTGGAATGAAATCAGTGAATGAATGCATTACAGCCATTGAAATAATGAATAATGCAATGTCAATGCTTGGCTCTGGATTCATTGCAAGCAGCAGCAGGCTTATAGTATTTACGTGCAGTCCAGGCATCAACCCTGTTAAAATACCTGCAGCCATGCCTGCAAAGACGAATAATAAATTAATCATGCCCATCAGTTATTTTTTCTACAATTATTTCAAGATTTCCCTTGAATTCCTGGATTTTTCCTTGAACGCTTAGTTTGTTTCCTTCAAACACCAGGGCTCTTTCTTCTTTTTTTGGGTTGAATAAGACAGCCCTGAGGCTTTCATTGTCGTTGCTTAACATGAAAAACAATGTTTTCTTTGACTCTGAAGGCTTTTCAACAATGCCTTCAACCTCGACAAACAGTCCAGCGCTTTTATCATTCAATTCATTCAAGCTTTTTTTCGATGGAACTGAATAGTTGCTTAAAAAAACCAGTGAAATAAAGCCAATGATGGAACAGGCAATGCAGAGTTTTTTGAAAAAACCTTCATCCATAAGCTTGGCATGAAAAACAGGGATAAAAAACATTGCTTGAAATCGCTTTCCAACGAACTCGAGAAAGCTTTTTTAATCATTTCCCTTTAAATGAAAGCTTTTCTTTAAACACCGTCTTGATTAAAACAGACAAAAAGACAATTACCGCAAAAGCAATTGAAATGAAGGGAATTCTTTCATTCAAGCCAAGGCCAAAGAAAGTGAAAAGCCATGGAAGCTGTGCAATAAAATAAACCACTGAAAAAAACACCGCAAAATAATTGAAATCTTTTTTAATTGATTTCATTAAATCAAAAAACAATAGGTAAAAGAAAGCAAGCATTAAAGCCAATTCAAAAGCAATCATTAATTCCTTGCCTATTGCAAGGTATGAAAACGAAAGCAGCAAACTCAAAACAATTAATGCCTCAAGCGCGATTATTGCATGTTTTTGCTTCATCAATCCACCGAAATAGTTACTATGGTGTATTTTGTTTGATTGCTTATTTTTGATTTCGTGTCATTAAAGTTCGTGTCATCAAAATTCTCTTGCGGTAAAATTTTTGGTTCAACAATAATGGTCAGTGAGATTGTTTTGCCGTCAGCTAATTCAGTAAAGCTTATTTTCTTTATTTCATGGAATGAATCCAAGGCATTTATTTTTTCTATTGCATCCAGCTTGGTTATTGTTAATGCAGTGGTGCTGTCAAATACATTAAAAAAGTAAGTCAATAAAAAAATTGTCAAGGCAATTACGACTACCGCAACCATCATTACCTCAAAGCTTGCCTGTCCTTTGTTTTCAGCCAACATTAACAGTGACCCCTACTTTGCTTAGCCTTACCTCAAAAGTCCTGCCTTTAGCCAAGCCATCGAATTCAGCAGTAATGCAGTTAATTGTTGCGATTGTCTGCAAAGCATACCTGCAGTTCTTGGCGTCATTGTCCGGCGGCTGAATGGTTTCAGCAGGCGGCTGGCAGGCTGTTGCTTCGCTGCTCAGGTTTGCATCAAAAACAATCCACTTATTAGTTGCATCGCATTTAACAACAGAGTTTTCCGGAACGAACAAGAAAATTGTTTTAACCGCCCCGTCTCCTGAAAGAGCCAGTTCATCCAATGCATTAACGAGTTTCTGGCTTGCTGCTTTTGCCTCGCCGACCCTTTTAATGTCGGCTAATGCATTTGATGCAAGGTTTATGCTCGGCTCTATTATTGTCTGGATTAACATCATCATTAAAACGATTATCAGAATGAATTCAATGCTTACCTGTCCCTTCAAAGAATTAAAAACCAAAACAAATCACCTGCCATGCTTGCAATAAGGTATGCAAGGAATACGGTTGGAGCGAATGGGCCGCTTAATTTTATTTCAATCTCGTTTTCAAGCAAGCCATTTGCCTGAAGTTTTTTCAATTTATTTATTTCATCCTCCGTTAAGCCCCTTGCTTTCCTGCTGTCGGCAATCACCCTGCCTTTAATCTTTGGATTTAGTTGAGCGATTTTACCTTGCAGCATTAACCTAATCATGCTTGAAATATTTATTCCTTTCTTTCTAATAACCTTTCCCTTTACTTTGATTATTGTTTCTGCAGGAATCATGCCTTCTTTTAAGTTGCTTATTTTAATCTTTTTCCTGAGCACTTCTTCCCTGCTCTTGATGAACAAGGCAATCAAGGCATAGAACAAGACGAGCCCTGCAAAAATGATTAAAGCATTTAATGCAAGCGAATAATTTTGCCAGATTCCCCAAAAGAATAATAAAACAGGTATTGCATGCTTTAATCTCCATTTAATCAAGCCGTAAACCCCAAGCAAAACAAACAACAAAGCATATGCCAGGAAGCTTTGAAAGCCAAGCAGTTCAAGCAGGTAAGCAAGGCTGACTAACAGCATTGAAAAAAAAGCTGCCTGAATGATTCTTTTCTTTAAATCAGTCAGGATTTTTTCCCTGAAAGCCTTTCTTTCAATCAATGCCTTTATTGAAAGCATTGCCCCGAATGGCAGTATTGCAAAAACGCTGTAAATAAATAAAGTTAATGGAAATACCGGCAGGCTAATGCTTGAAAAAAAAGCCTGTTTCAAGCCGATAAAGTCTCTAAGCACGCCATAATTGACTGGGTTGAATGCTGCTATTGCTGTAAAGAGTTTTACATCGCCTCCGGCCCATACTCCAAGCCTGTACAATGCATAGCCGCCTAAAAAAGTCGCTATAGTTGCAATCAATGCAAAGTAAAAGTATTCAAAGGCATTAAAGTAAAAAGCCGTAATTAATTGAAGCAATAAGCCGATGAAAATTGCCGAAAAGGTTAGCTTGTTTGGAATAATTCCTTTTTTTAAGTCAGTATAGCTTGCAATCCCTAAAATGGCTGTTGAAATAAGTGAGAAAGCAAGCTTTATTTCGAAAAGCAATTCAAGCACCTGTCAATGATGCTATCATGTCTTCCCTGAACTGAAGGATTTTTGATTGGGCTACTTGGGCTATGGCGCCGATGTTTGCCGCAAGGATTGCAGCGACTATTGCAAGCATTACCCCGAATAATACGGTTAATAAGTATTCAAAAGAAACCTGGCCTTTTTCATCCATTTAATTCACCTGACTAGGTTTTTATGGCATTGGCTGATTACTTTGTTGCCTTCCTCGAAAATATTTTCAAGCTGTCCTGCAGTTCCTTCAGTTGATTTTTTCTGGCTTGCTGTTGCTCACTTGGTCATTTCGCTAATCAGTCTGTTTCTATCTGCTTCAATCTGTGCTTTAATGCCCTGCTGTGTAATCGAGTTTTTCAGGTACAAGCCAACGACTGTAGCAATCATTATCGCTCCAGCGACAATCAACAAAGTCTCTAACCCTGCCTGTCCTTTTTCTTCTTTAATGAAATTCATTTCCTGTTTCATAAACGCACCAACAAACCCACAAGCATTCCGGCAACGAAATAAACGCTGAATGCAATGAATAAAAGGAATGGAATGTATAAAATACTTTTGTTTAGCTTTCCTTCCCTCATCAGTGAAATCATTGCCGCGCTTGCCATAACCTCTATAACGACATAAGCTTCCATTAACGAGACAATCAGGTTTCTTGCATTGACTGCTTCAGTGATTGTTTCTTGGGATATTGCAATGCCTGCCCTTATGGCGCTTGAAATCAGGAAGCTTATTATCTGGCTGACCATTCCGAAAATTGCAGGCGCGACAACGCCGCCTGCCATTACAATGAATAATACTTGCATTAGTGTCCTTGCTTTTCTTTCTCTTCCAATCCTGTATAATTCTTTCATATCATCAGCAACATCATCCAAGACATCAGCCAGGCCTGCTCCTGCCCGGATGGATTGGTTGATTATGGTCATGGTTCTTTTTACCAGAGTGCTTTCAATCCTGTCGCTGAAGCCATTTAATGCTGCTTCAAAGCTTTGGCCTTCTTCAAGGTTTCTCAGGACAGTATCCATTTCACTGCTTAAAGCGCCATAGCCTGAAGTGCTGATTTCCCTGATTGCAAACTCGTAAGTGCCTCCAGCCCTCAGAGTGTCTGACATCTGCTTTAATGCATCAGGCAGGTTTTCTTCAATCCTTGAGATTTTCTGCATCGTCAAAAGGTATGGATAGCCAAGGCTCAAGTCTATTGCTGCAATGAAAATAAGTAATGGAAGCTTGTACAAATTAATGTCTCCTGCCGGAATGCCAAGCAAGAACAAGTTGACTATTATTCCAGCGAAAGCTAAAGCAATGGCGATAAAAATGCTTACAAGCAGCCATTGAGCCATGCTTAGTTTAATGCCTGAATTCTTGACATAGTACTCGTATTTTTTCATTAAATCTTTCAATCCAGCCATTTTTTCACCTAGAACTTCGGGGTTGCAGCCTTGATATAGAATAACATCATCAAAAATAATAACGGCAGTATTATCAGGTAAATCAGTGAAATGGTGGGAATGTCCAATGGCAATGCAGCGAAAAAGCTCTTGCCTTCAGCGCCTATCGGAGCAGACCTCAAGCCTCCAAGTATTGCAATGAATACAGGCAGGACTATTGCAATGAAAATAAAAATCACTCCGAAGAAATTCATTTTTTCACCGAATTCCTTCATTTCAGCCCTTAAGTCAAAGCTTACTTCTGCAGCAATGTCTTCCATTAGCTTGCTTAGATTGCCTCCGGTTTTTAGAGCTCTAATCACGTGTGCCAGGGCTTTTCTCAATGCCTTGCTTTCAGTCCTGTCAGAGAGATGTTTTAATGCAACCCTTGTGTCAGTTCCTTCTTCTATCTCTGAAATTGTTTTAGCGAATTCCTCGCTTAAAACACCATAGTCGCTTGAAGCGATTGCCTGCATTGTTTTGTATAAGCCAATGCCTGAACGAAGCTGTGTAGCCATATGCCTTAAAGCAAAAGGCAATTCCTTGTTGGCTAACAAGCCGCGGCTTCTGGCTATTTGCTGTGGAATCAATAAGACAATGAAAATGCCTAAAGCAAACAATACAATGCCAAGCAATGGAGCGAGGATTATTACAGGCAGGCTGATGCCCAAGCCGATAACTGCAAAGAGTGAGGCAATAACCCCAAAAATGCCTGAAACAAGCCCTGCTGCCAATGCAAGCGCGAGAAACTGCCTCTTGCTTATCTTCATATTTGCCGAGTCAAGGTAATAATCCAGCCTTTCAACCATTGAAATTGAGGACATTCTTTCAAGCAATGGCGTCAGAATGCTTTGGAACTCTATAAAGATTTTGCCTCCAAGCCGTATCAGGGGATTTTGTTCTGATGTGACAAGGTCAGATATCCTTCTTAGTTCAATCTTTCTTTCAGTAGCAATCTCTCCCCTCAATTGCTTTAGCTTGCCCCCTACTTCTTCAAACTCCATGCCTTCTCTCTTGTATTTTTCTTTCATCTTGCTTACTATCGCATCAACAGTGCTTAAGTCAGCTGCTGTTTCTTCCTTCGGCTTCTCGGCACCTGTTCTTTTTTCTTCCTGTTCCCTGATTATTTTCTTTAATTCTTCTAAAGACCTGGGCATAATATCACTTGATTATTTTCTTTGCTCTAAAAAGTTCCAGCAATTCTTTGAAACCGCATCAATCTGCGTTATTCCCTTTGCCTGTAATTCTTTAAGGAAATTGCTTCTTTCATGGATTTCATCCATTATTTTTGTTTCAGTCAATCCAGTAAATTCCATTAGCTTATGCAAATAATTGCTTGGCATGTTAGTCCTTTCAAGCCTGTCCTCTAAAGGATTTCTTTCAAAAGTAATCCTTGCCTCGGTTTTTCCTGCAATCACCCCGACTAATTCGCCTATCTGAGTGATTCTTCTAATCACTCCAAGCTTTTTGTCATGAAGTTTTTGCTCCATTACAAGCAAGTCAAGCCCTGCAAGCATCACCTCTGGCACGTTCATCGGAGGCCCTATAACCCTGACGATTGTTTCTTCAACAGAATTAGAGTGAATCGTGCCTAAACTTCCGGCATGTCCCGTGTTCATTGCAACGAATAAGGTGAATGCTTCTGCTCCCCTGACTTCTCCTACAACCACCCTGTCAGGCCTCATCCTCAAGGCATTCTTTATGAGCATTTCAAGGGTTATCTCTCCAGTGCCCTCTAATCCAGGGGGCCTTGCCTCAAACCTGACCCAGTGCTCTAAAGGCAGCTTTAACTCTGAAGTGTCTTCAATCGAGATAATTCTTTCAGTCGGCGGAATGAATGCTGTCATTACATTCAATAAAGTTGTTTTACCACAGCCAGTGCCTCCTGCCAATAGTATGTTAGCAGGAATGGTTCCAAGCCCTTCAACAGCAACCCATAGAAAGGCAGCAGTGTCAGCATCCAATGTCCCGAAGTTGATTAAGTCAATGATTGAGTAAGGGTCTTCCTTGAATTTCCTGATTGTAAGGGTAGAGCCTTCAACCGATGCAGGTGGAATAGTTGCATTGACTCTAGAGCCGTCCAGAAGCCTTGCATCAAGCATAGGCACTGAAATGTCAACCCTTCTGCCGACTTCCCTGGCAATCCTTTGAATCAGTTCCTGGATTTCCTGGTCTGAATAAAATTCGATGTTAGTTGAAAGCATGTGATGCTTTCTGTGAAACAAGTAAATTGGTTTTTTTGGGCCGACAACCATTATCTCTTCTAATTCATCATCCCTGATCAGGTCATCCAACAAGCCATAGCCAACCATTTCTTTAACGACGACATCAGCATAGAATGAAAACTTGTGCTTTGGAATATTCAGTTCAGGCGCTGCATTCAGTATATCCATTACTTTCTGGAAGTAAATAGCCCTTCTTTGTTCAGGGTCCCTAATTTTATAAGGCTCTACAGCAATCAGCCTGGTAGCTGCTTCTTTCAAGGTATTGATGACGCTTCTCTCTCCGACAGTTGGCTTCGGCACCGGAATGACATAAACAGGCAATGGCAGGCCCTTGACTTTATAGATTTTTACATTACCATATTCTTCAATCAAGGTTTTTTCTTCTGTTTCAAGCCTTTTCTCTAAATCACTTTTTTCTTTTACCTCGGCCTTCCCGGCTTGTTCCTTGAACCTTTCAATTAATCCAATCTTTTTTTCCTCAACGCTTTCTTTCCTGCCTTCTAAAGGCGTGTCCAGTACTTTCTCAATAGTCAATCCTTCTTTTTCTTCAGGCTTGCCTTCTTTTTTGGCCTTTAGAATAATGTCTTTTAAGTAATTCATTTCAGGCATGAAAAACACTATTTCCTTACTTGCTTAATCGATTAGAATTAGTGTTAAAGAATATTTATACTTAACCCTATTACTTTAGTTCTTTAGCATCAATTTCTTTCAATAAATCATTACTGAAGTCATTTATTTTAACCCCGAAGACTACCTTGCCTTCCCTTGTCCTGACAGCAAGAGTATTATTAGCAGTTTCTTTATCGCCGATAGTCACCATGTAATTGATTTTCTCTAATTGTGCATCCCTGACTTTCTTGTTAATGGTTTCATTTCTTGCATCCAGTTCAGCCCTAATGCCTTTTGCCTTCAAATCATTCAATACATTCAAAGCAAATTCGTTATTCCTGTCAGTCACTGTAAGCAGTTTAACCTGCACCGGCGCAAGCCATAAAGGAAGCTTTCCAGCAACATGCTCCAGCCAAATACCCAAGAATCTTTCAAGGCTTCCAAGCAATGCCCTATGAACCATCACAGGCATTTTAGGTTTATTATCCTCGTCAATGAATTCCAAGCCGAATCTCTCAGGCAAGTTAAAGTCAACCTGAATAGTCGTTAGCTGCCACTCGCGCTCCAAAGCATCTTTCACAATCAAGTCAACCTTCGGGCCATAAAAAGCTCCAGCTCCTTCATCAACCTCATAATCCAATTTTAATTCCTTTAATGCATCAAACAATGCCTTGGTTGCATGCTCCCAGTTTTCTTCAGAGCCTAAAAACTTTTCAGGCCTCGTGCTAACAACAATCTTTTTTTCCTTGAAGCCGAAAATATTGAACAAGTAATCAGCAAAGCCAACCAATTCAATTATTTCATTCCTTAATTGTTCTTTAGTGCAAAAAATATGCGCATCATCCTGGGTGATATGCCTTACCCTGGGCAGGCCTTGAACAACTCCTGAAAGCTCGCGCCTGTAAACAACCGCTATTTCAGCCAACCTGATCGGAAGTTCTCTGTAAGAATGCCCTTTCCTCTGGTAAATAAGCATGTGCATCGGGCAATTCATTGGCTTCAATCCAAGCTCTTCGTCTTCTTGCTTGAACCAAAACATTAACTCCTTGTAATAATCATAATGCCCGCTTTTCTTGAATAATTCAAGCTTGCTTAAATGAGGCGTGCTGACAATTGAATAGCCTCTCTTCAACAACTCTTTCGTCAAGAAATCCTGCACAAGGTATTTTATTAAAGCCCCTTTAGGGTGCCATAAAGGCAAGCCAGGGCCAACCAAAGGATTGAATGAAAACAAATCCAATTCCTTGCCTAATTTTCTGTGGTCTCTCTTCCTAGCTTCTTCCAATAATGCAAGATGCTTGTTCAAAGCATCTTTAGAAGCAAAGGCAGTCCCGTAAATCCTTTGAAGCATCTGGTTTTTTTCACTGCCTCGCCAGTAAGCTCCGCTTGTTTCAAGCAGCTTGAATGCCTTGACAAAAGAACTGTCAGGAACATGAGGCCCCTTGCACAAATCCAAAAAATTTCCTGTTTTATAAAAGCTGGGCTTCTCTTTTTCAGGCAATTCATTCAACAATTCAAGCTTGAACCCCTCGCCCAATTCCTTTAACTGCTTTTCAGCATCCTTTCTTGAAACCTCAAGCCTCTCAAACCTTAATTTCTTGTTTATTGATTCAATCATTTTGGCTTCAATCTTCTTCAGGTCATCTGGATGGAATGGCTCATGCAGGAAATCATAGTAAAAGCCTCCCTCTATTGCCGGGCCGATGCCTAATTTTGTTCCAGGCCATAATTCCTTGACTGCGGCAGCCAGCAAATGGCTTGCAGAATGCCTTAAAACCTGCAGTCCTTCCTTTGATTCAGGCAAATAAAGAGCCACTTTAGCGTTTTCATTAATCTTGTAATCCAAGTCAGCCTCTAAATCATTCACCTTGCCTGCAACAGCTTGCTTGAACCTGGCGCCAAGCCAGTCCCTGACCTCTGTAAGGCTAATCCCTTTCTTGAATTCATGCTTGTCTCCATTAGGGAATTCAAGCATCACAGCATCCGTTTTAACAGTCATTTTCTTATTCCTTTACCAAAAAGACTAACAATATTCTTTAAAACCATTTCAGCGGCAGAATACCCCGCGAAGGTATTTAAACAAACTTTTGACTATTTTTATTTTATGATTAATCCGAATACCTGCGTTAAATGCAAGGGCCGCTTGTTTTGCAGCCTGCCTAAATGCCCCATTCTTGAAAAGTTTTATTCAACCCAACAAATTTCAAGAAAAATAGGAAAGGACTTTCAAGGCACTAACCCTAATGCATTGTTCATTTCATGGCATTCATGGCCAAACGTTTCAATAGCCCCTTTAACCGCTTCAGAACACTTAAATTCAAGCATTGCAGAAACAATTGATGATGACGAGAACTGGTTTGGCTTGCCTCCGCAAAAAATAATTGATTTCCGTCAACAATTAGTTAGGAGCACTAATAAAATTAATGTGCATCAAGCAGCTAATCCTTCTAACGATTTGATGGACTTGCAGGAAATAATCTTGGCAAGAAAGCCAATTGATTTAGAGGTTGAGTTGCAGAAAGCTCCAGAGGCTAGGCTTGAGTTCAGTGATTTTTTCGCTCCAATGGGTCCTTCAGCTCCCCAGAAAAGCCTTGCCTTGCAGGAAAATCCCTCGATTGACCGCAAATTGGGTTATTTAACGAATGATGTTAACGTAAAAGCATCAACTGCCTTGACTGAATTATTTGATTACGGCATTACGGCAAGCAAGCTAATAAAAGTTTTTTCAGCAGGCTTGCTTGGAGTAAAAAAAAACCGTGTGCTGGTTCCAACGCGTTATTCAATTACCGCAGTTGATGACATTCTCTCAAAACACTTGCTTGAAGACATCAAGGGATTCCAGCAATTAAACTCAATTAAATTATTTTCATCAAACTATCTTGACAACCATTTCTTTGTCTTATTGATTCCAGGAGAATGGAGTTTTGAAATGCTTGAATCTTGGATTCCTGGCAGCGTTTGGTATCCTAAAGCCGATTCTGCCTCGATTAAAGTAATTCAAGACCATGAATCCTTTAAGGGAAGGAAAACGTATGCTTCGGAAATAACCGGAGCGTATTATTCTGCCAGGCTGGCTGTTGCAGAGTATCTTTCTGAAATTAAAAAACAGGCTTCATGCATTATTTTCAGGGAAATCCATCCAGGTTATTCAATTCCATTAGGAGTCTGGCAGATTAGAGAGAATGTCAGGCATGCAATGCAGCAAAAACCACTTGAATTCTTTGACTTAAACTTTGTATTAAAAAGCCTAGAGAACAAACTTTCAGTCCCATTCAATAAATACCTGCAGGCAAGCAAGCTTCTAGACAAAAAACAAAATCAAAGGAAATTGTTTGAGTTTTCCTTAAGCTGACTTTTGGAAAAATTACTTGAATTTCATGAACTGGGCGAACAATGCTTCAAGCTGAATCCTTTCATTGGCTCCTTCAACCATCCTGAAATTATACTCTCCAATAACGTCAATCAATTCAATCTTTGTTTTAGAGTCAAGCTCGTTTTCAGGCAAATTAACTAATTCCCTGTAAGTCTGCGTGATTATGTCTTCGCCTGACATTCCATGCTCGTACAATAAAGCATCAATCAAGGCCCTGGTTTTCAAGAAATCCTTGCCTAAAGCAGCTTTAATCAATTGTTTTATTTCTTCAGGCCTTGCCCTTGAAGCAACATTATAAATTATTTCACTATCAATCTTTTTTCCAAGAGAAGCACTTGCTTGAAGAATATTAATTGCTTTTCTTAAATCACCTTCGCAAACATAATTGATTGCGTCAATTGCTCCATCAACCAATTCAAGCTTTTCTTCCAAAGCAATTTTTTTAAGCCTTGCATCAATATCTTTTGCATTCAATGGCCTGAACCTGAAGACAACGCATCTTGAAAGAATAGGCTCAAGAATTTTGCTTGAATAATTAGCTGAAAAAACAAACCTGCAGGTCCTCGAGTATTTTTCCATTGTCCTTCTCAATGCCTGCTGTGCATCAGTGGTCAAGGCATCAGATTCATCCAAGAAAATAATCTTGAAATTTCCCCCAAAAGCAAGAGTCCTGGCAAATTCTTTAATGGTGCCTCTAACAACATCAATGCCTCTACTATCACTGGCATTCAATTCAAGGAAATTATACGGGTAATCCTTTCCGAACAATTCTTTTGCCAAGGCAACTGCACAGCTTGTCTTTCCAATGCCTGCAGGCCCTGAAAACAGCAGGTGAGGCATGTTCTTCTGCTTCACATAGCTTTCAAGCCTCTTGGTTATCTCTTTCTGTCCGACTACATCTGAAAGCGTTTCAGGCCTGTATTTCTCAACCCAAGGCATGCCGTCCATTTCATTCATTTCCCAACACCAAAAACAAGACCATGATTAAAACCTGTTTGAAAAAGCTTTTTAATATAATCCTGTTAAGATTCTGTAAAGCTAAAGTGATTCAATGAATTCATTACAGAAACGCCTGGCATTAGCCGCAATGTTTGTCGGCTCTTTCCTCTTATTGACTTTGTTTTCAATTGCCTCAAAAGGCATTGACACCATTCTAACGCCTGCCCCGGCAATAGACCCATTATTCTTCACCCACCTGCAATTGCTTGACTGGATGATTTACGTAATGCCATTAGCAGGCTTTTTCTTCATTTATTTGTCAATTGACTGGATTGACAGTTATTTTGAAACAAAGCTCAGCCATTCAATTGCCCTGCCGATAATCCTGGCTGTTTTTTCACTGCTTGGTTTCTGGCTGGCAGCATACATTTATTTCCAGAACATTTACTCGCTTCAGGGAAGCAAGGAAGTCTTGTTTGACTTTTGGGGATTATACAAGAGCAACGGCTTCTATTACTTTCCCCTTGCAGGCATCCTTGGCTGGCTAAGCCACCTTGCAATGCATAAAATCAGCCAAAAGCAATGATTTAAATTCATTTAAAAACTTGTGAGTTTTTAAAGCTTTAAAGTGCAAAGCACTTTAAATTCATTTAAACGCATTCTATTATTATGGTGCCAAAACCAAGAAAACTTGTGCAGGTAAAGAGCCACAAGTTTCCTCCTTACAGATATGATGCGGCAGTTAGGCGAAAGTTCTTCTTGGCTTACAAAAAGCCTGAGAAAACCATTCAGGTATTTGCCAGGGAGCTGGCATTGGGCAGGCGAAAGAGGTTCAGGTTCATGCCAGGTCCGTCCATAATGCATCACATAGTTTCCCTGGGAAAAGACAGTCAAGTTTTTGTGAAAGAAATATCTGCAGGAAAGCTTCAAAGCCTTAAAACAAATGCCAAAAAGGAATTTGATGCAAGCGTAAAATTATTGCTTAAAAGAATCCGTGTCCCAAAGCCGATTGGCTATGTTTATTCAATGAAAGGCGAGCAGTTCTTTTTATCAGAGCATATCAAGAACGGGTTTCCTTTCTGGAAACTGGAATCCATACATGCATATGCCCAGGCAAAGTCAAAACCATTCATTGAAAGCGATAATGCAATTCAAAAACACCTTACACAACAAAGAGTTTTAGACAAGGTATACAAAGAATTGCATGAACTAAGAGGACAGGCAATAACAGGGGAAGAACAAACAAGGTTGACTGAAAAAATAAAGAAATCCGATTTAGAGCTGCAAAAAATCGGCTGGGCAATCAATGATAGGGAAAATGAAATCATTGCAGGGCTTGAAGCAAGGCTTTCAAGCCATTACGGGGAATTAGCCAATAATACCTTTAGGGAATTAGGCATTGCAGTGAGGCATGCAAATGATAAAGGCGTTTTGTTCAATGACCTTGCACCGAGAAATGTAATGTTGCAGGAAACGCATGGAAAGCCGTTGGTTTACTTCATTGACTTTGAGGACGTATTAATCCAGGACAAGCCGTTAAGCCAGGAACAGAGAAACAATCAATTAAAGATTCTCACAAAACAATTTATGCAAAAATTTCCATCATCACAAGTAGAGATTGCCAGAAAGGCATTTATTGAATAATTACAGGCGTTTTTAATGAAATTCTTTCTTGAAACATTTGGCTGCACCCAGAACAAGTCAGACTCTGAAGCAGTCAAGGCACTGCTTTTGAGCAACGGCTTCAAGGAAACAACAGAAAAAAAAGCAAACTTAATCTTGATTAATTCCTGCGGCGTCAAAGACCATACAGAGGCAAAAATCCTATCAAGGCTGAAAAAACTCAACGGAAGCAAGGTAATAGTCTTTGGCTGCCTGCCGAAAATAAGCCCTGGAAAAATCAAGGAAGCTAATGGGCATGCCTTGTTGCTTGGCCCAAAGCCGTTAAAGGAACTGCATGAAATATTTTCTTTAAAACCACAAGAAAGTTATGTAGAAGCCAGCTCTTCGCCTTTCGTTAAAATCATCAGCATCTCTGACGGCTGTCTGGGCAACTGCAGTTACTGCGCTACAAAATTCGCCCGAGGCAATTTAAAATCCAAAAACATTAATGAAATCAATTCTGAATTCATGCAGGCTTTAGAAAAAGGCTTTAAGGAATTCTGGCTTACAAGCCAGGACACTGGCTGTTACGGCTTTGACAAGAAAACCAATTTGATTGAATTAATTGAAACGCTTTTGAAGAATGAAGGCAATTATAGAATCAGGATTGGAATGATGAATTATAATCATGTCAAAGGAATGAAAAAGCAATTAATCAAAATTTTCTCAAGCCCTAAAGTCTTTCAGTTCTTGCATTTGCCTTTACAGTCTGGAAGCAATAGAATTCTTTCACTGATGAATAGGGGCTATAAAGCAAAGGAATTTATTTCATTTGTCAAGAGCCTGAGAAAAGAATTGCCTTTATTGACTTTAAGCACTGACATTATCGTTGGCTTTCCAACAGAGTCAGAGAAAGATTTTCAGGAAACAATTAAAGCAATAAAGGCTTTAGAGCCTGACATTGTTAATGTAAGCAAGTTTTCTGAAAGGCCTGGCATTAAAGCATTAGAATTATTTCCTAAAGTTTCTGGGCCTGAGAAAAAGAATAGAAGCACCTTGCTTTCAAGCTTATGTCATGAGCTTTCTTTGAAGAGAAACAAGTTGTTGGAAGATTCTTTGCAGGAAGTTTTTTTCTCTGAAAAGGGAAAGAAGGGCTTTGTCGGCAGGACCTTCAATTACAAGCATGTGGTTACAGAAAAAAACATGCTGGGCAGGCGTGTTAAAGTAAAACTAATGAAAGCATTCCCTAATTATCTTTCTTGCAAGGCAGTTAAGGAATGTTTTTAAATGCTTTCAGCATTATATGAATAATTTGGTGACATGATGCCAACAGACTTATTCAATGATACTTGGCAGGAATACCTGCATTCTTTCAAGCTAGCTTTGTCAACAGGCGTTTTGCTAGTATTCGTATTGTTTTTCCTGCTTTACTCTAACGTCTTTGTTTCTTCAGGAAGCATGTTCCTGGCTTTTGCAGCGAAAGAGCTTAACCCATTATTATTCTCGATTCAATTAATCGGCTTGACGGCTTTCTTATTGCTTTACAGTTTCTTTATTTCATTAATTGTCTTTTCTGCAAAGAGCAAGACAGAGAAAAGGCTTTATTACTTGAGAGACAGGCTAAAAAAAATAGTTACGAAAATGTTTGCTTTCAACCTCCTTTTCGTCTTTGTTTCAGCATTAATAGGCATTGCCCTGACTTCATTGCTTGTGCCGCCGCAGCTCACTGCATTAATCCTTTTAATCATTGCATTGCCGGTGTTTTTCGTGCCTCAAAGCATTGTGGTTGACGAGGAAAGCCTGTTCACTTGTTTCCTGAAAAATATTGACTTCATGCTAAGCAACTTCGGAAATTTTTTCACGGTGCTTGTTTTCTCAATAATCCTGATTGCCTTGACTCCATTCATTGAATTATTGTTTGATTCGTTCTATTTCTCCGGAAGGTTTGTTTCATTAATAATAATGTTTGTTGCCTTCATCCCATTGATTGAGATAATGAAAACAAAAGCATACATCCGAAAATACGCTTTAGTCGGAATTCCAGGCTATTAAAGGGTTTTAAATCCTTTTCAAAAACTAATTATTCAGGCGATTAATTGCAGGAATTGATTGAAGTAAAGGCATTGATTGAATCTGCAGTGCAGAAAAAAGAAATGCTAATTGTCTTAGGAGACTGTTTTGTAGAATACTGGGGCAGGGCAGCATCAAAGCTAGGCAGGGGCAGGAGAATGCTCTTGATCAAGGCAGACGGTTCTTTTGCAATCCACCAAAACAAGCACTTAAGGCCGGTAAACTATATGATGAATGCAAGCATTTCATGCTCTCTAAACAAGGGCAATGAATTAGAAGTCATTGCATTAAAACGGAATCCAAAAGAATCATTGAAAGCAGTTTTTTACTCGATTGACTTCATTAAATCATTCGAGCTAGAGGACAAGCATGACCTTAGGTTGTTCGGCAGCGAGGCAGAATTAAGCAAGCAACTCTCTGAAGACCTTGACTTCATCGAGCCTGGCTTGAAGCCTTTGAAGAAAGAACAGCATGTAAAGAAAGGAACTATTGACATCCTTGCTGAAGACAGGCAGGGCAGGATTGTAGTTGTTGAGGTAAAGCGAAGGAAAGCATCGCTTGATTCAGTAAGCCAATTGCATAGGTATGCAGAAGAATTAAAAAAAATCAAGTCAAGAGAAACAAGGGGCATTCTACTCGCGCCAAGCATTACCGATTCAGCGCATTCATTATTGCATGACTATGGCTTGGAATTCTTCAAGCTTGATTTTGAAATCGGCAACCCTTCAGCAAAAATCAAAGGGCTTGAAAAAAAACAGAAAAGAATAACCGCGTATATTGAGAAAAAGCATCAAGCCGAGTGAAGCAAGGCATGATTTCCCGACCAAGCAAAAGCCAAGGCTTTTGCGGGCACGATAAAAACTTTGTTTTTACCGTGGGCTTTTTGAAAAAAAGGCTCTTGAATTGAAATCCGAATAAATATTATGTAGAATCTTCATTTAATTAACTTTAAATACTCTTTTGTTTTGAATAATTAATTGCCAGGGGTTTGGGGTGAACTAGTGAATAACGAGCTTGACAAAATTGATCATAAAATCCTGCAGTTTTTGATTAATGACGGCAGGGCTTCTTTTTCCCAGATTGCCAGGGAAGTCAAGCTGACTGATGTTGCGATTAAAAAACGCGTTGAAAGACTGAAGATGAGAGGCATCATTAATTCTTTTTCAGTTGAATTGAACTTAAAGGCTTTAGGCTATCAGGATCCGATCTTTTTGCAGATAAGGACTGAAATGCCTAAAAACAAGGAAGTTGTCAAGCGCTTGAAGCAATTGGATTTCATTACAGAGCTTTATCAGGTCTTGGGCGAGTATAATTTGGTTGCAAAGCTTGTCACGCCTAACGGCGATGCCACGCAGAATTATTTAAGCCAATTAGAAAAAGTCGACGGCATTCTTGACATGAAGTCTGCAATGGTTTTAGAGCATCATAAGAAATCTTCAACAATTCCAAGCCATTCCTTGCAGAAAAAACTCTAAACCTGCTAAATCTAAACCTGCCAAACCATTATAATTTTTTTCATTAACTAATTCTTTAGCTGGTATTAATGGTCAAGCTGATTATTGCAGAGAAAGCAATTGCCGGAAAAAAAATCTCGGAAATATTAAGCAACGGCTCTGAAAAAACCGAGCTGGTTCAGGGCATTCCAGTATTTCATTTTTCTTTCAAAGACTCTGATTTTTTGCTTGTGCCTTTAAAGGGGCATATCATGGATGTGGGCTTTCCAAGCCACTTGAGGTATTGGATTGGCGTTGATGTAAGAAAATTAGCCAGCTCTGAAATACTTTACCTGCCTACAGAGCATGCAATTGCAAGCCTGTTAAAGAAAAAAGCGGTTAATGCGGATGAGGTAATCATTGCAACTGATGCAGATCGTGAAGGCGAAGCCATTGGCGTTGAAGCACTGCGCTTTATCAAGGAAGTCAATCCAAAAATCAAGATCAGCAGGGCTTATTTTTCTGCAATCACCCCGAAAGACTTGAAGCAGGCTTTTGATTCCTTAACCAAGGTTGATTTTAATTTTGCTGATTCAGCTGACGCGAGGAGAGAGATTGACTTGATGTGGGGCGCTGCCTTGACCAGGTTCTTGTCATTGGTTTCTGGAAGGCTCGGCAAGCAATTCCTGAGTTCTGGAAGGGTTCAAAGTCCAACGCTTGCATTGATTATTCAAAGGGAAAAGGAAAGGCTTGCTTTCAAGCAGGAAAAATTCTGGGTCTTAAACGCGGAATTTGATAAGAAAGGAAAGCATTTTTTTGCAGAGCATAAGAAGGGAAGGTTTAAGGAAAAGCTTGAAGCAGAAAAAATCATTGAGAAAAAGCCGAAAACAGGTTTAGTTGCCAGGGTTGTTAAGAAAGAAAAAACAATCAGGAAGCCAGTGCCGTTCAACACAACTGAGTTTTTGAAGGCAGCCAACGCAATCGGCTTTACAGCTTCGAGGGCAATGGAACTGGCTGAAAGCCTTTACATGTCAGGCTATACCTCTTATCCAAGGACTGACAACCAAACATTTCCATCAACCATTGACTTAACTGAAATTCTTTTAGAGTTAAAGAAAGTGCCTGACTTTAGTCCTGCTGTTGATAAGATTCTTTCATTCAAGGCATTGAACCCGAGCAGGGGCAAGCAAACCAAAGACCATCCGCCTATTCACCCGGTTGCTTTTGCAGTGAGGGAAAAGCTTGGCAGCGAGAAATGGCGCATTTATGAATTAATCTGCAGGCGTTTCCTTGCCATCCTGGCAGAGGATGCTTTGACTGAAAACATTACTGCAGAGATTTCTTTGGCTAGAGAGCCTTTCATTGCCAGGGGCCAGAGAATCTTGAAGCAGGGATGGAAAGAATGCTATCCTTATTCAAGGCTTGCTGAAGTAATTTTACCTGACTTGCAAAAAGGAGATGAAGTCAATTTAGTGAAGCTTGACTTGGAGGAAAGCATTACCTTGCCGCCTCCGAGGTTTTCTCAAGGCAGCCTGATTTCTTTAATGGACAGGCTTGGCTTGGGCACTAAAGCGACTCGGGCAGAGATACTTAACAAGCTTATTCAAAGGAATTATGTCAAGGGCGCTAAAGACCTCGAGCCGAATAAAGTCGCTTTCGTTGTCATAGAAACTCTTGAAAGGCATGCCCCTGACCTGGTAAAGCCGAGCATGACTTCCTTGCTTGAAAAAGAAATGGATGACATTGCAGCAGGCAAGAAAGCAAAAGCGGAAGTCGTTAATGAGTCAAGAAAGTTATTGCTTGAAGTCCTTGAGCAAATGTTTAAAGAAAAAGAAGCCATTGGCAGAGAACTCAGGGAAAGCCTGAAGGCTCAGGAAGTCATTGGAAAGTGCCTGAGGTGTGGCAGTGACTTGCTAATCAGGTTTGGAAGGACTGGCAAGCGTTTTGTCGGCTGCAAAGGCTATCCTAACTGCACTCAAACATATCCATTGCCTCAAAAAGGCAGTCTAAGTCCATTAAACAAGCAATGTCCCCTATGCAGCGCTCCGTTAATCAAGTTAACGGGCAGGCGCTTCAAGCTTGAAATCTGCATTAACCCTGACTGTCCTTCAAAAGATGAATGGAAGAAAAAAATGAGGGAAAAACAGGAAGCCAAAGAAAAGCAAGAAAAAGAAAAACAAGAAAAACAATTACTAGAGCCAAAGAAAAAGAAAGCAATGGAAAAGCCTGCACTCATTGAAAAAGAAGAAATTAAAGAAACAGCGCCTGAAGAAAAGCAAAAGGAAGTTAAAAAAAGAAAGTCGAAAAAAGAAAAGCAGGAAAGCAAGGAAGAAAACACAGGTGAACAAGAAAAAACTGAAAAGCCTGTAGAAAAACCAGTTGTTGAGCCAAAGAAAAAAAAGGCAAGAAAGCCAAGAAAAGCAGAGAAGGAAATAAAAAGCAAATGAATATTAATGAAAGAAACTAATTCTTTACTATGAAGAAAAGCACGTATGAGAGAGCAGTCCAGAGAACAAGGATTTTAAAGAGGCTTGGGTTAAGAGGCATAGAACCTGAAAAAGCCACTTTAATCGGGTGGGGCAGTGCGTTTCGCGGAAGGCGCGGTATAGAAAAAATTCCTCCAAGCACTTTGCCTTCAAGCGATGTTGAGTTAATCAAAATAGTTTATGGCAAGAATGCAAGGCACAGGGTGATAAATCGTAGGGAAAAAGGATTCAGTATAACAACCATTGAAATTCCTTTTACCCAGTTTGAGAGAGATTTTCCGTTAAAGCCTGATGCATGGGTCAGGGAACAACCTTTATTCATTGACCTACATCAAGTTATCGGAAAAAATGCTGAAAAAATCAAAAGCCTTTTATTTAATGCAAACAAGCAAAGCGTTAAAATGGCTGTAGAAAGAATGCTTTTCAAAAACCCAGGCAAAAGAACAACAACCCCCTTGGAACTAACTGATTTGTTAATCAGGGAAATGATTCCAATTAGTGTCAGGGCTTCATACGGAAAATTAATCAGGAAAAGCACTGTCAGACAGATGACTAATAATGTTGAAGAGGTATTGGTGAAAGCTGGTTTTGCAAAACCAGTGAATCCAGTCCAAGAAAGATTCGTTTCAACAAACCAGTTCAGCATATCAGGCGAAATAAAGCCTAAAGCACATTCATTGATCAGCTTAAAGGGAACCCTGAACCTTTATTTTGGAGCCGGTGCTTTTCGAGGCCAAAGGCTTAAACGATTGACAAAAGAATTCGTTTTAGGCACTATACGCAGAAAGAAATATGAAAAAGAACAACTTAAGAAATTCATTCCAGAGTAAAAGTGATTGAATGTTTTTAAAAATTGGGCATCGGGGGGCTAAGGCTTTAGAGCCTGAAAACACGCTTTCTGCTTTTGCGCGGGGCATTAATGAAGGAGCTAATGCCATTGAATTTGACGTCAGAAAAACAAAAAACGGTGCCTTGATTGTAATGCATGACGATAAAGTTGACAGGACAACGAATGGCAAGGGCTTGGTTAAAGGGCTTTCATTGAAAGAATTGAAAGCCCTGGATGCAGGCAATGGAGAAAAAATTCCAACGCTTGAAGAAGCAATTGATTTCTTGAAGGAAAAGAATGTTTTCATCTTGATTGAGTTGAAGGAAAAAGGCTTTGAGAAAAAAATCATTGAATTGATTAAAGAGAAAGGCATTCAGGAAAAAGCATTAGTGATTTCTTTTTTAGCTCCTGCTTTAAGGAAAGTAAAAAAGCTTGCTCCTGACGTTAAGACTGGATTGTTATTTTTTTATCCTTTAATTAACCCGATTAAGACAGCTTTGGGGTTAAAGGTTGATTTCATAGGCCCTTTTTACAGGATTGCTTCAAAGCAGTTGATTGATGAAGCTCATGAAGCAGGCTTGAAGGTTTTTGTCTGGAACATTGATGACTTGAATGAAATGAAATCGCTTGTTGACAGAGGGGTTGACGGCATTGGCTCTAACGACCCAAGGCTGTTTAAGGATTTAAAAGAATTTGTTGAGTAATTTTTGTATGCATATAGAGATTGATTTAAGAAAGTCACTGCATGAAAACGCTTCTGATTATTTCGAGAAAAGCAAGAAAACAGCCAAGAAGCTTGAAGGCTTGGAAAAGGCAATGAAAGACCTGCAGGAAAAAATAAGTGTTTTGGAGAGAAAAGGGCTTGAAAAAAAAGCAGAAAAGCTTGTAAAGAAAAAGCCAAGGCAGTGGTTTGAAAAATTCAGGTGGTTTTATTCATCAGACGGCTTTCTCGTCCTTGGAGGCAGGGACGCTCATTCAAACGAAACATTAGTCAAGAACCATTTAGAGAAAGAAGATGCTTATTTTCATGCAGAGATTCATGGAGCGCCTCATGTAATCGTTAAAGCCGAAGGAAAAAAAGTTCCTGAAATCACTTTAGGCGAGACAGCTTCTTTTGCAGTGACTTTTTCAAGCGCTTGGAAGTTAGGGTTTGCATCTTGTGATGTTTATTCTGCTTTGCCTGAACAGGTCAGCAAGAAAGCGCCTTCAGGAGAGTCTTTAGCCACTGGTGCTTTCATGATTTATGGAAAGAGAAACTGGTTCAGGAAAACGCCTTTAAGCCTTGCAGTCGGCTTAAAGCAGGCAGGGCTTGCCGGAGAGGAATTCTTTACCGTGATGGCAGGGCCGTTGAATGCTGTTAAAAAGCATTGCATTGCATTCATTGAATTAAAGCAGGGCAGGGAGTCTTCTGGAGAGACTGCCAAAAAACTAAGGTTTTTTTTCAAGGAAAAAACAGGGTTTGATGTTGAATTGGATGAACTAGTCAGGGCATTGCCTGCAGGGGGTTTTAGCATTGCAGGGCATTGATTTAAGGCTTTTAGTGGAAAAGGAATTGAAGGGCATTAGCTTGTTCGGCTTAGAGCATGTCGAACGCGTTGCTGTTTTTTCTACTAAATTAGTTAATGCATTGCCTGAAAATGAAAAGAACATTGACTTAGAAGTTTTGGAAGCTGCATTATTATTGCATGATATCGGCGTTCCATTCTGGCTTGCTTACAAGCAAGACCATCTTGGCTTCAGCATTGCCAAGGCAAAGACTTTTTTGGAGAAAGTTGATTTTCCTTTGGCTAAAAGGGATGCTGTGTTGCATTGCATTCAAGAGCATCACTGGCGTGGAAAGCCTGCAACCATTGAAGCAAAATTATTGCATGATTCTAACCTGCTTGACAATATCGGCGCGATGGGAGTTTTAAAGGACTCTATCAAGTGTTATTTGAATGGCTTGAATGCCTTTCAGTCAGTGAATTATTTTTCTGTAAAGGCAAATTACCTGGATGGTGCTTTTTCTTTAGGGCAGGCAAGGCAACTTGCTTTGGAAGGCATTGCGTTTTATAAAACTTTTTCTCAAAGCCTAGAAAAAAGCTTTAAATGATTGCGGTATAATCTATACAGCCTGATAACATTATTTTCGGAGTTGGGTTGGTTATGGCTGAAAAGAAAGAAGTTTTTTTGAAGGTTGCAGAAGCTGATACCTCGCATGTCGGCAGGAACATAGTCACCTTAGACATGAAAATAAAACAGGATTTAGGCGTGACTTCAGGAGACTTTGTAGAGGTTCAAGGAACCAAGAAAACCGCTGCAATTGTCTGGCCTGCCCGTGCTGAAGATGAGGGCAAGGGCTTGATTCAAATGGATTCATTGATCAGGCATAATGCAGGCACCGGCATCGGCGAGAAAGTTGCTGTAAGAAAAGCAGTTTACAAGGATGCAAAGAAAGTAGTCCTGGCTCCTGTAGAGCAAGTCAGGATCATTGCTTCAGGCTATGAAAGAATTTTAAAGAGAGACTTTATTGGAAGGCCTATCACTAAAGGAGACCAGGTCCTGATAAGGGTTTTCGGCTCTGGCTTTATCTACATTGTTGTTGATTCCCAGCCTAAAGGCATTATGAAAGTAGTTGATGCGACTCAGTTCGAGTTGAAAGAAGAGCCGGCTAAAGGCGTTATTGAAGGAGTGCCAAAGATTGCTTATGAAGACATTGGCGGTATGCGAGAACAGGTTACTAAAGTCAGGGAAATGATTGAACTGCCAATGAAGCATCCTGAATTATTCAGGAAGCTGGGCATCGAGCCGCCTAAAGGCGTTTTATTGCATGGATTTCCAGGAACCGGAAAAACATTGCTTGCCAAAGCAGTTGCTAATGAAACTAATGCGCATTTTATTTCAATTAATGGCCCTGAGATAATGAGCAAGTATGTCGGCGAGGCAGAAGAACGCTTGAGGCAGATTTTTAAAGAAGCCGAAGAAAACTCTCCAAGCATCGTATTCATTGACGAGATTGATGCTATTGCCCCGAAAAGAGAAGAGGTTGTTGGCGAGGTTGAAAGGCGTGTTGTTGCCCAGATGCTTGCTTTAATGGATGGCTTGGAAGCAAGAGGCAATGTAATAGTCATTGCAGCAACAAACAGGGTTAATTCAATTGATGAGGCTTTAAGGCGTCCTGGAAGGTTTGACAGGGAGATTGAGATTGGCGTACCTGATAAGAAAGGCAGGCTTGAGATTCTTCAGATTCATTCGCGCGGCATGCCGTTAAATAAGGATGTTGAACTGGAGTACTTTGCTTCAATAACTCATGGTTTTGTTGGAGCAGACTTGGCTGCCTTGACTAAAGAGTCTGCAATGAAAGCATTGAGGCGTTATCTGCCTAAAATCAATCTGGAAGAGGAAACGATTCCTCCTGAAATCCTTGAATCATTAGAGGTCAAGAGAGCTGACTTTAACGATGCTTTAAGGGAAGTCCAGCCATCTGCTTTAAGAGAGGTTTTAGTTGAAATACCGACTGTCAAGTGGAATGACGTTGGCGCTTTGGAAGAAGTCAAGTCAGAGTTAAAGCAGGCTATTGAATGGCCTTTAAAGAATCCGCAGGCTTTCAAGAAAATGGGCATCAAGCCCCCTAAAGGCATACTGCTTTACGGCCCTTCAGGCTGCGGAAAAACCTTGTTGGCTAAGGCAGTTGCAAATGAATCCGAAGCAAACTTTATTTCCATTCGCGGCCCAGAGCTTTTATCAATGTGGGTCGGAGAAACGGAAAAAGGCATCAGAAAGATTTTTGCAAGGGCAAGGCAGGTCAGCCCGGTCATTATTTTCTTTGACGAGATTGATTCAATGGCTTCCAAGCGAGGCATGGAAGAAGGCAGTCATGTAACTGAAAGGGTTGTCAACCAGTTGCTTACAGAGCTTGACGGCATTTCTGACTTAAAGGATGTAGTTTTTATTGGTGCAACGAACAGGCCTGACATGATAGACCCTTCTCTTGTAAGGCAAGGGCGCATTGATAAAGTAATTTTAGTCGGCGCTCCTGACGAAAAGGCAAGGCTGGAGATTTTAAAGATTCATTCAAAGAACGTGCCATTTGACAAGGATGTAAGGCTTGAAGAGCTTGCCAAGGAAACAGAAGGCTATTCTGGAGCTGACCTTGAAGGCTTGATCAGGGAAGCTGCATTGATTGCTTTAAAGGAATCAAACCTCAAGGATACCAAGGTAAGGAAAAGCCATGTCCTGAAGGCAAGGAATAAAATCCATGCAAGCGTTTCAAAAGAAATAGCTGATGCTTATGCTGAATTCAGGGAACAGGCTTCAACTTATAAGCCGAGCTATGTAGGCTAGACTGTTTTTTCCATTTTAGAAAATAAAGAATATTGCCGCTATCAGCGGAATGAATGCTGTCGCCCAAACGGTTTTATTCCAGGCAAATACCTTTGCTCCATCCAATGGAGGGATTGGAAGCAGGTTGAAGAATGCAAGGAAAAAATTAATATACATTACCATGAACATTTCTTTTGGAAAAAAATTCATGAAAAACAAAGTCATGAAGAAAAAGCCTGTAATGATATTCATTAGTATTCCGGAAAAAGAAATCATTCCGTGTTGTTTTCTCGTGATATGAGGCCCGTAAATATAAACTGCGCCAGGCGCAGCAAAGACTACCTTGAAAAGCAGCGCCATTGCTAAAGCAAATATCAAGCCATTAGCCCACATTCTATATTCTGCATGAGCCCCAAAATGCATTGCAACATACTTGTGGGCTAGTTCGTGAAATATGAAACCGGTGCCCACCGCCAATAAAGTCACCGGCAGGGTATACGTGATTGTCGAGAATGAAAACCCGCCTAATACCCAGGTGAATGCAAGGCTGATGGTCAGCCATGAAATAATTAACTGCCTTTTTTCTGTTGACTTCATTGAATCAATCAAAATGTTGTTGCAATTAGTTTATTAATCCTTTTTAATCCTTTGCCTGTTTTAAGCAATCAACGAAGTATCGTTTCTTCTTTTAAAAATCTTGTTTTCTTCTTTCTTCATGAAAGAATTCTTTTTAGAAGACAAAGCACAGGTTTCAGCTGAATTAATCATTGTCCTGGCAGCAGTGGTTGCCTTGACCCTGTTATTTGTAATGAACATCAAGAACTTCAGCGAGAAAGGAGCCAAGGCAGCAAGCCAGAAATTCGAGGCAGTCTATGCTGAAATCAATAAAATCGGAGACTAACTACTTTAATGCCAAAGGCCAGTCAAGCATTGAATTATTACTTGTCTTGACAAGCTTTACAGCAGCATTCTTATTATTCATTCCTTTAATAAATAACTCTCTAGAGCTAGGCGTTTTCTCAATGAATGTCTTGAAGGCAAGGAATTTTTTAGGCAATCTTGAGAATGCCCTGCAGAAAAACATTTTATTTAATGCCGAGGCAGTCATTGAAGAAAAACCAGGGCTTGACTGGTTTTTTGAAGCCAAAAACTCAAAGGCATTCATTGAAGTCAAAAGCAGAAAACTTGGAAAAAGCAAACTGCTTTCAATTGACTTGCCTGCAGATATTGACTTCAACAAGACAAGATTCTCTGAAAAAATTTCATTAAGAATCCCTGCAGGAGCCATGGGAAAGCAATTAATGGTAAACGATTAACTCTATTTCAAAGCCGTTGAATGATGCATTGCTTTTAACAGGCTTTCCTCCAACGCCCTCGAAAGAAAAAGCCCTGCCGTTGATTGAAATGCTCTTATTTCTCTCTGCAAACATTTTATTAAAGTCATTAACAAGCTCTTTTTCGTCAATGCTCTCAAGCAGTCCCCAAACCTTCAACAAATCGTTTTCCTGCTGGAACAAGTAAATGCTTGAAAAACCCTTTTTATCAAAACTGCTTTGCTGTTGCATTAAAACAAGTGAAACAACCAAAAGCAATGCAATCAATGCCTCTAAACTATAATAAAGCATTCCATTATTTTTCACAGAACTCAACTCCAAGCACTGCTTTCTGCATGCTTTCCTTCAATAAAACAAACCTCTTAATGAAAATGCAGTTTCCTTCTTCATCGCTTAAGGCAATTTCTTTCGGACTGTTTTCTTTCATTAGCCTGATTGACTTCACAAAGTATTTTCCTTTCTTGAAGCCAAAGCCTTCAAGCTTTTCTTCCAAAACAAGGTTTTCCTCAACCCTCTTTTTTTCCTCATCAAAGAAAGCAACGCCATTGCCCTGGCTTGTCTTGACCATTAAGTCGGCAAGGTAAATGCCTTGCTTTTCCAGGCTTGATTCATTGAATGCATTCATGCTTTCATTAACTGAATGGCTTGAAAAATAAAGAATGAAGAGAATGCCTGCGAAAGCAATCATGCCTGCAAGCATTAAATCCATTGAAAAAACAAAGCCGTTATTTCTCATAATGCCCTTTCCCCCCAATGACTATCTTTAATGCCCTGCCTTCCTGCACCGTTGAGGTAAAGTCGTTCAACAAAATTGCTTTTCTTTCAGCGCTTTGGGCTTTTCCTTCAAAGCCAATGCATTCAAGCTGTTTCTCTTCCAAAAAAGCATTATTGGCATAAGCCAGGTCAATCAATGCAGAGCATTTCAATGCTTCATTCAATGCCTGGAATTCTTTCAATGCATTTTCTGCAAGCGAGTTATTTTTTTCCTGTAGCTGTACAATCATTGCAACTAAAACCAAAAGCAATGCAAAAACAATTAATGCTTCAAAGCTCAGCTGCCCTTTAAGTCTCTTCAACCAATCACCTCAAGCTTTTGGGTATAGCCGATTGGTAGTAAAAAGAATTCCTTTAATTCATTGAATTCAATCAACCCTGCAATTGCCTTGTCTTTCTCAATGCCGCCAGTGAAATAAAATTCAGCAAATGTCATGCCTTCGTTGATGCTTGAAACAATCAATTGAGTGTTTTCCTTGATGTCCTGCATTTCAAGCTCTTTTTTCCCGCCTGAAAGCAAGCCATTGTATGAATAGCCCTTGCTTTCAACCAGCCAGAAACTCAGCTTCGGCTCAAAAGAATGCGTTTCTTCAAAGCCCTTAAAATAAGTGAATAATTTTTCAGAGATTTTTTCTTTAATGCTTTCATGATTTAAATTATTTTTTTTAATCTCATTGATTATTGTTTCCCTGATTATTTTATCAGAGTTTATTTCAAGCTCTTTCCTTAACAGGCTTGCTTTCTCTGCCTTTAAGGCAATTGCCTCTATTTCATTCATTGAAGTTTTTGAAAGCCCCTGCATTAAGCTTAACTGCATTAATGCAGGGATGAATAGTACGAAAATTGCTATTGAAATGAATGCTTTTTCTTTCATTGGGTTTTTTCTCCCAATGACCTCAAGAACCAGCTTAGACTAAAACATTAATGAATGGAAACTTATTTATTCTTATTCAAGCTCTTTAAAGTCATGAAAGCAAGAATTTCCAATGCTTCAGCAGCTTTTTTCAAGGTAGCCAAGGCTCAAAAAATTAAAATCAGTTCAGTTTCAGGAGGCCAGCTTGCTTCATTCATTGCAATAAACCCAGACACGCTTAATTTTGTAGGGCAGGAAACAGTCCGCGATGAATTATTTCATTCTTCCTTAAAGTATTTCAAGGACAATGAACATAATTTCTTTGGAACGATTCACGGAAATGCTTTTTTCATTGATGCTTTCGGCAGCAAGGCATTCCAGTTAATTAACTTCAGCAAGCAAGCCAATCAAATGGATTTCCTGCTGCCTGGCTGCAGCCACAGGATTCACGAGGCAGGCAGGCTTGGCTGCAGAGACTTACTGCTTGGTGCAATGATTGCAGCTTTTTCTGAAACACAATTAGCCAACTGGATTCAGGACAAAGAACTTGTTGAAAAAGCTTTATTGATTAAAAAAGAATTAAAGCAGGGCGTTGTTTCAAGCAAGGACTTCAGGTTTTCTTTAATGGTTTTATTCAGGCTGGATTATGTCAAAATCATGGATGGGTTAATCAGCCAGAAAATAATTCCGGGCACAATCAATTTATTCATGAAGACAGGCATTACAAATAAAGGCATGCCGAAAGTCATGCGCACCAGCCTGCCTGAAAATGCTTTCATTGAATTAATTGCCTTACAGGATTTTTACATCGGCATCAGCTCATGCCCTGGAGACAAAAAATCCATTCCAAAGCCTTCAGACATACTAATTGAAATAGAATAATCATTCAAGCAAGCCAGAATAATATTTCTTCAACAGCAATGCATCCTCTTCAAGGTTGGGGCTTTCACAGATAATGTTGCCTTTCACCTTCATTTCATGCAATGCCTGTAATAATGCCTTGTAATTAAAATCGCTTTGATTCAGGTTTAAATGATTTCTCTCTCCTTTCTCTGAATAATTAATGCCTGCAACATGCATGAACAACCCATCCAGGAATTCAGGGCCTGCTTTCTTAATCAATTTTATTAAATCAATGAAATCATTCTTTGTTTTCAGGCATCCATTGCAACGAGCGTGCAAATGCGCCCAGTCAACATAAGGAAAAACATTCCTTACTTTCCTGCCAAGCTCGAGGATTTCTTCCAAGCTTCCGAACTGGGAATTTTTTCCAGTCGTTTCCAATCCAATCTTAATGTTTAATTTTTTTTCCCTGAACGAATCGCTTAATTCAATTAACTCTCTTTCAACAGTCTCGAAAGCATTTTCCTTGGAATCCTTGCCGTAAAATCCCGGGTGAAAGCAGACGATTCTTGCTCCGGCTGCCTCGCCGACAATTGCTGAATGCAAAATTCTTTTCTTGCTTGCCTCGATTTTCTTTTTCTCAACCGAATTCAGGTTAATATAATACGGGGCATGAACGCTTAATCCAATGCCGAGTTTTTTTGCTTCAACACCAACCTCTCTTGCAGCCGGTTCACTTAAAGTAACAGAGTAGGTGAATTCAAGCTCGTCAGAGTCAAGCCCGAGCTCTTTAACCCTGTTCAATCCACCAGCAATATTATGCGGTTTCGCGCTTGCAGGAATGCCTGCAGGCCCGAACTCAATCAATTTTTTCATTGAAAACCTATTAAAAAGGAATAGAAAAATTATTTAAGCAATTGCTCATTAATATAAAATGCCTTTGGTGGTACTTTTGCCTGAACCAAGTGTTTTATTCAACAGGAAAGGAACAAAGAAAGTCCTTTCGCTGATTCTTGATGAAAACGAAGACATTTTCAATGCAATAAAACAAGGCATGCAAGAACAAAAGCTTAGCGAGGCAAAAATTGAAGGCATTGAAGGAAAGATAAAAGAAGGCACGGTTGCTTTCATGAACGGCTCAAGGTACAAGACAAAAAACCTAAGCAATGCTGAAGTCCTGCTTGCTTCAGGCGCTTATAAGCTGAGCTTTGAAGAATTATTCGGCGTGGTGCATTTAACGCTTGCTGGAAAGCCGCCGTTAAGCGCAACCCTCGTTAAAGGCAAAGCCTGTAATGGCCTGCAAGTCAGGCTTTCATTCATCGAATTTGAAGCCTAGGCAATGCATTCAATCGGCAGCGGTTCTTCCTTGTTTTCAAGCCTTTTCTCCTGCAATACATCCAGCACCGTAAACAATTCAAGCAATACTTTCTTTGGAGTCTTCCTGTCAGTTATTTGCTCGAACAAAACATTCTTTTTCTCAACTAATGCCTCGAGAGGAAAACAGCTTAATTCTTTCTTGCTTAAAATCCTGTCCATTAAAATCACCCTTCAGATTAAGTTCAGGGCTTTTAAATCAATTGCCCAGCACGGCATTCTGCCAGTGGTTTTTATGGCTTTAGCAAGAAGCTTTTTATCTTTTTTCAATGAATCTTTAGTTAATGAAGCAAAATATTTTCTCAAAGTCGGCAAGCAAGGGCATTTTCAGGGACGAGAAAGTCCTTTACCCGGAATTCGTGCCAGAAAGACTGCCTTTCAGGGACCATCAGATTGATTCCTTGGTTCATGCAATAAAACCTTCTTCTGAAGGCAGAAAGCCATTGAATGTTTTCGTCACAGGCCTGCCAGGCACTGGAAAAACAGTCACGGTAAAGTTTGTTTTAAATGAGCTTGAATCCTTTACAGACAGGGTCAAAGCTGTTTACCTTAACTGCTGGCAATACACTTCAAGAAATGCAATCCTTGCAGAGTTAAATAATTTCTTAGGCGAGGTGATTCCCAGGCGTGGCATTGCAACTGACGAAATGTACAACCGTTTTGTGCAGGCAATGAGGAAAAGCCATTTCACTCCATTGCTTGTACTGGATGAGTTTGACCAGTTAATGAAAACTGATGACGGAAGCAAGGTATTGTATGACTTGCTTAGAGTCAGCGAGCTTCAAAAAAATTTCCTAGGCTTGGTATTGATATCAAATGATGAAAGCATTATTGCAAGGTTAGACGCCAGGGTTCGTTCATCGCTTGCTTCAGAGCAGATTCATTTCATGCAGTACGACCCAAGAGAGTTAAAAGAAATCCTGAAGCTCAGATGCCAGTATGCTTTCAACGCTGATGTTTTGGAGCCTGAAGTCGTTAATGTTGCTGCGGCCCATGCAGCAAAGCTTGGCGGGGATGCAAGGATAGCGATTGAGTCATTATTAAAGGCTGGAAGGCTTGCGGAAAAAGAAAGCAGCAAAAAAGTTTCTGTAAAGCACTTGCAGGAAGCATTCAAGATAGCTGACGATGCAATCCTTAAAAAGGGCTTGAAGGCATTGAATGAAGACGAGAAAAAATTATTAAAGCTGGTCGCAAAGAACAAGCAGTCAGATTCCGGAAAGCTTTACAGGGAATTCCTGAAGCTAAACCCAAAATCTCCTTCTGCAAGAAGCTATCGAGTTTTCATAGCCAACCTTCAAAAACTTGGCTTGATTGAATGCAAGGCACTAGAGTTAAGCCAGGGACGCAGCAGGCTGATCAACCTGAAAATTCCTGAAGCATTCTTGGAAGAAATCTAATCTTTGCTTTTCAGCGCGTGATTAATTTCTTCTTCATAAGTCGGTTTCTTATTCAGTGAGTCAAGCACTGGATTTGCTTTAATCCTTAAAAGGTAAGGCACCAGCTGCGGGTTTGAATGCAGGTCTTTGAAAAAACTTGCAAAAGCAGTAATGTCCTTGGTCCTGACAAATGCAAGCAGGTCAGGCCTTGAACTGATCTGGCTTAATTCATGAACCTCTTCTCTTTCAAGGAAAAACCTCATTAGTTTTTCAACAGAACCCATTTCAGCGTCAACGCTCAAAAAAGCGGTGAAGCCAATGCCTATATCAGGATAATAAAGAGGATTGATTAAAGCGCTTTTTTTAAGCACTAAGCCTTTTTCCCAGAATTCATTCCATTTGCCGCTTACAGTATTCCTGTGCATGCCGAGCTTTTTCGCTACCTCGCTCAGCTTTAATTCAGGCTCGTTAATCCTCAGTTTCAGGATTTCTGCTTCAGCATTATTTAACCTGATTTGGGAGCCCTGCTTTACAGGAATATTATGTTTCTTGAAAGAATTAACCGAAAATAATATGGTGCCATGCCTCAATAATGCCTTTTGTTCATTTCCAATCCTTGAAACCAACTCAAAGATATGCTCCTGGCTCCTGCCGACAAGCTTAACGCACAAGTCATAATCTCCAGAAACAAGCAACACAATCTTTGTTTCAGGATAGGCAGCGAGTTTTTTCATTACATCGCTTATTTTAAGCCCCCGCTTCAAAACAAAAAAAGCATAAGCGCTTGCAGTATAGCCAAGCAGGTAAGTATCAAGCCTAAACCTATAGCCTTCAATAACTCGATTTGCTTCAAGCCTTTTCAGCTTATAATTGACAGTTGTCTGGCTCAACCTGAGTTTTTCAGCTAACTGCCTCTCTGTCTTAAACCCTTCTTTCGATATAACCGAAAGGATTCTCTTGTCAATAGGCGATAGTTTTATCTTCTCGTCAAAATCATTCATTAACTCCACTCAATTATATAATTAATTACATTTATTTAAATACTTTTGTTCAAAAGCACAGTTTTCAAGCATTTTTTGAGTGCATTACTGAATAATTTCTTTTATTCTTGTCCTGCAGTATATAGTTATAGGGGGAGACGATGAGGAGCTTGGTAAAAGGGATTGGGTTTTTAGGACTAATGCTTACGTTCTACCAAGCCATGGCTGGCGACATGGAACCAGTTGATTTAGGCTTGGCAGGCTTCATGTCAGTCTTGTTAATTTCATTAGGCGAAAGTAATACCAAAGCCGCAAGTGAAGCTGTTGAAAGCAAGCCAAGCTTTTTCGGCTTAGTCATCTCAATAATTCTCTCGCTGCTGGTCTTTCTTGGAGCCAGTAAAGCATTTTCTGAAAAGCCTGCAGAGCATGAACATGCTGGCGACATTATCGCCGGACTGCCCCTTAAGCTTTAAACGAATCTTCTGTCTCCCCTTAACTCCCTTCACTCATTTAAAATTTTTTCGGCGTTTGAACCAACAAGCTTTATAAAAGCCAAGCTATTTTTCCTTAAGTCTTTTTTTTGGAGGGATTTAATGGCTAATGGCAACTATTTATTCTCATCAGAGTCTGTCGGCGAGGGACATCCTGACAAGGTCTGTGACCAGATAAGCGATGCAATCCTCGACTCATTAATTGCGGAAGACCCTGATTCAAGAGTGGCAGTTGAATGCCTTGCGACAACCGGCTTGGTTGTCGTTGCAGGCGAGGTAACTTCAAAAGCCAAAGGCAATTATGAAAAAATAGTCCGCAACA
>Ga0315289_10001209_pt1 | contig 40427 bp, 33 predicted proteins | sample YL17G11_40_MG_FD_203452 | JGI IMG/M metagenome (GOLD analysis project Ga0315289, IMG submission 203452) | Sediment microbial communities from Yellowstone Lake, YNP, Wyoming, USA - YL17G11_40 | ecosystem: Environmental > Aquatic > Freshwater > Lake > Sediment | place: USA: Wyoming | collected... | reverse complement strand
CTAAATATCTGGAGGGGTCGGGCCATAAGGGAGCTTTGCTTCCTTTTTCAGGCAAATAGGGATCTCCTTCTCCATAAGGGATTACATCCTCCTTTTTATACGCATCCCCGGTCAAAGGATTTATTATCACCACGTTCTTGTGATCAAAAAGATTGGTCACCTCCAACAAGAAACTATATCTCAATTTTTTCCAAAGAAAATGTTTTTGAAAACTGAGGTCGAAACTGGACCAGTATTTTCCAATTTTACCATTGATCTCGCTGTCCCGCACAAAAGAGATATCTCCTTCCGGCGAGATCACCTCTTTATACGAAGTATATCTTTCTCCAGAATGTGCCCAGAAATTAAAATTTAGATCCCAGTTGGGAGGTAGTTTCAATCCGAATAATTTGAGCCTCTTTTTTTCGGAGAAGATGGTCGACCTTAAGACTACCTGCCAGGGTTTGTCCCAGTCGAAGATCACCTCCTGGTATATGTCTTGTGCGGATCTTCCTCCTATCCCTTTTAAGATGTCTTCCGGACCAGATCTTTCGCCAACAGTTTTAGAAAAACCCACCTGAGCCGAGCCTGAAAAGAAATCCCCAACTTTCTTCTTATACTCGATCTCTATACCCTTACTGGAAGCAAAATCCAGATTGAAATATATCAAGTAAACATTTTCAGGTCTCAAAGTATCCGGGATCACTCTGGCGGCGGTGATATAATCGTAGAGACCCCGGTAATATGCTACCAAACTTAAAGCATCATTCTGGCTGAGAAGAGATTTGATCCCTATTTCATAAGAGCTTACCCTCTCCGAATTCAAATTTGGATTTCCCCATAATTGATAGGTTGATTCGGTAGATGAATAAAGCTTGGCATAAAGATATTGGGGATTTGGTTTTCGAGAGAGTCGACCATAATTGAAAAAGAAGGTGGAGTTTTTGCTGAAAGGTGCGGAGAATCCCAGCCTGGGGCTGAAGACTCCTTTGCCCCGATACCCTAAAAATTTAAAGGTCTTCTCTTTGAATTCCTCCCGCATTTTTTGGGTGATGGTGACCAAGGTGGTATCCTCCATGGCTCTTTCTACATACTCGCCCGGAAACCAGAAATCATACCGAAGACCAAAATTGAAAACAGCTTCCTCCAGCTTAAGATCGTTATTTAGATAAATTGCACCGTCGTTAGGAAATACCTTGTAAAGGTCGTAACTTAATCCAAATCCACTCTCGCCCAGCCAGGGTTTGTAAATATCTAATAACTGAATAGTTTGATACTCTTCAAAAAGACCAATCTTAAGAGTATAGATGTCACTTAAAACGCTGGTCAAATCCATCTTCAAACCATAGCTCTCCACAAAATGATCATACCAGGTATCCCCATCTCCGTGGTCATAAAATCCATCCCCGATTGTTATTATATAATGGGAGCTATCCGGACTTAAAGTGATATTTATCGGTTGGTCGTCTACGGGCATGGTGTATTCGGACCAATTTCTTCCACCGACATCGGAATGAAGATTGACAAAAAAGCGGGAAAGATTCAGGGAATAAAGATGTCTTTCCTTAATTATCTTTTGAAAAGATAAAAGTTGAAAGTTACTTTCATGCGTGAAGACATTATAATTCTTTAGCGTTCCGGAATATTCATAAGGAGGACCATAGCTATAGGTGGGGGTAGTTATTCTGGTCAAAAGAAGGCTTTTATCCTGGTTGATCACCACAGATTTCCCGGCGGTGAAAAAGCATTTAAAAGAGGGGTCTTTCCAGGTCAGCTTAAATATTCCAAACCAGCGATTATCCTCGCGAGGGGAAAATCGGCTCCTTCCAAAGGACGAGGAATAGAGCTTTTGGGGATGCTCTAAATGCGTATCGGATATGTTCATATTGGTATTCCAGAAGTAGTAAAAATCACCGGGAGGAGTCAAGCCAAATTTAGAAAGGAGTGATTTCACAAAATGGGCTGGTCCAGAGAGGCTAAAGTCCAAAATATCAGTATTGAAATTGAAAGGTGAATCGAATCCGAAATGATCGGTCTTGTAGCTCAAAGAGCCTTCAAATTCATCTCTTCCCTCTTTTATTCGCATGTCCACCACTCCAGAGGTAACTTGACCGTATTGGGCACCTACTCCTCCGGAGACGAGGCTCATTCCTTCGATGGCAGAAGGCGATATGTTAAATCCATATCCGCTTTTGGTAAATGGATCATTGACCGAAAGTTCATCTACCAAAAAGAGATTTTCGTATGATCTTCCACCCCGGATGTGAAGTTGGCTTTTGTCCTGGATAACTCCTACCTGCTGGGAAACTATATCTTTTAAGTCTGTGAGAGGAGCGAGCTGAAGCTCCCGGGTGGTAAGCTCCCTTTTGGTGGCAGGAAGCTTTACATCCAGTATCGGTCTTTCCCCTACCACTAAAATCTCCTTCTCCAAGATAAGAGGAGAAAACCTGAGTTTAAAAAGAAGAGGAGTGGTTTGTTCTGCTTTTACCTCCACTTTGGGACGTTTACTTTTAAGATAGCCTATTAAAGATACCTCGACCTCGTAAATTCCAGCGGGAATATTTTTGAGGATGAATTCACCATTTTGGCCCGTAGAGGTTTTGAAATCAGTGCCAATTATGATTATGTTTGCGCCGGGAAGTGGCTCTTCGCTTTCGTAACTTGTAACCTTCCCGGAAAGCTGACCTGTGGATGGGGCTTCTCCCTGTGCAAAGAGTGGGAAAGCAATAATAAAGAAAATCACAAGGGGTAACTGTAAAATCTTATTCACGGAGGAAAATTAACTTAGAAAAAATGGATTTGTCAAGAAAGATTTCTCGACATTTTTTTCGTTTATTGGGTGTCGAAGCTTATAATGAAGCTTGATTTGAGAAGTTGGAGGCCGTGTTTGAAGCTTTCCACAAAAGAGGGGGTGCCCTCACAAGGCATTTTTTGATTTTATTAGAGTGTCCAAAAAATGAACACAAATACTTAATTTTTTTCTTGACAAGAAAGGGTAGAGATATTTATTTTTTAAAACTGGAAGGCAAGGAGGCAGAAGTTAATTTAACTAGATTCGATCTCTTGTAAAGAGCTCGCATGGACGCAAGGGAAAGGGATTAACTGTTTTTCGTCTTCCCCGCTATTTATAAGGGTCGGGCAAATCTAAACTTTTCGGGAGAAAGGGAGTTTGCTCTTTAGGAGGGAGAGAAAAGTTTTCCTTCAACATTTTTGGGTTTCATTTTCTGTTAGTGAATGATTTTTATCCGTTATTTATACAAACTCTTTTTGTCTTATTCTCAATAAAAGGAGGTGATGAAGAAAGAAGGAAGAATTTAGCATAAGGTAGGTTAATTTCAAGAGAAGGAGGTGATGACTCACAAAACCGGGTTTGAAGTCGAAGATGAGGGGGAAATTGTGAGAGGGGGAAGTTAATGTGGAGTTTAATTTGAAAGTTAACTTTTCCCCCGCATTGTGCGGGGATTCTGTCTATGACAGATAACCTGAGTTCTTCTTGGGGGACTCATAGGAGGAAAGAAAATGAAAAAGATTGTTTTATTTGCGGCTATTTTGGTGGCTCTTACAATGTGCTTTTCTACTGTAAAAGCCGCCACAGAAGCCGAGATACAAGCCGCCATTGACAATGGTTTAGCATGGTTAGCCGCAAAGCAGAACACAACGCCAGGACCGGATTTTGGGTCGTGGGGGGTGGCTAAAATGATTGGAAAGACCGGATTAGCCGTCAAGAAATTTGAGCATGATGCTATCCTCAAGGGTTTTCCTTCGCCTCTTGACCCAGCTTATCCTTATCATGAGGTGGTCGAAAGAGGGCTGAATTATCTCTTCCTAAATGCATCCATCGTTCCAATTTCGGTGCAACCTTATGGTGACCCGGACACAGATGGGGATGGGATAGGGGTCAGCTTTAGGGGAGAAACATACTACATTGGTATAGCGCTGATGGCTATCGTGGAGACCAATACCCCTGATCGGATCGTAGATGTTCCACAGAGCCCGATAGATGGCTGGACTTATTATGATGTGGCGGTAGACGTAATGAACTGGCTGGCCTTTGGGCAAGTTGATGCTGGTTCTCAGAGAGGAAGTTGGGGATACGAAGCCAATGATGGTGGAGATCAGTCTAACTCCGGCTATGCCACCTTGGGTCTTGGGTTTTGTGAAGCTGACCCGCCTCACGGATTTAGTCTATCCGTTCCCCAGTTTGTTAAAGACGAGCTGGGCAATTCAGGATTGTGGATAGATTACATCCAAAACGACGTAGATGGGGATCAATATGATGGTGGATCTGGTTACGAGTCGCCAACCTCTTATCCAAACATTCTTCAAACCGGCAACCTGCTATTTGAAATGGCTTGGTTTGGGGATGACACAACCACCCAAAGGGTGAAGGATGCCATAGACTATATAGTCAGCCATTGGGCTGACGACGGCTCCTCTTGGCCTGGTCCTCAAGGATGGCGTGGCAACTACCAAGCTATGTTCACTATGATGAAGGGCTTGGAGGCATTCGGGATAGACATGATTGACGGGATTGACTGGTTTGATGTAGTTTCAGATACCATAGTAGCCACGCAACACGCAAACGGATCCTGGGGTCCTGACGTTTGGGACTGCTGGCCCGGCATTGGTTGCGATACAGTTTTATCCACCTGCTGGGCACTGCTTACTTTACAAAAGGTATCTCCACCAGTCATTATTAAAGTCAACTTAGACATCAAGCCTACGTCCTGTCCCAATCCATTTAATATGGGAAGCAAAGGAGTTCTTCCAGTGGCTATTTTGGGCACGGAGGATTTCGATGTGACGATGGTGGATCCATCTACGGTATTGCTTGAAGGAGTCTCGCCTATAAGATGGAGCTACGAGGATGTAGCTACGCCGGTTGGACCTGATGCCGATACCTGTGAGTGCACCACCTATGGCCCGGATGGCTATATGGATTTGACCCTGAAATTCGACCACCAGGAGATTGCGGCCGCGCTGGGGACGGTGCAGGATAGGGAGGTAAGAATCCTAACCCTTACTGGAACGACCTATGATGGCAAACCCATAGAGGGTAAAGATTGCGTGGTCATTATCAAAAAGAAAGGCTCCAAACTCTCTGTTGAAACCGTAAATGAATTCGCCTTGGGCAACTATCCCAACCCCTTCAATCCAGAGACTGACATCAACTTCAGCTTACCTGAAAGAACTCAAGTCTCCTTGATTGTTTACAATATCTTGGGAGAAAGGGTCAAGACCTTAGTGAACCAGGCCATGGAAGCTGGAACTCACAGTGTCCATTGGGATTCAAAAGATGAGGCTGGAAACTCAGTAGCAAGCGGCATCTACTTCTATCGCTTGAAGACGGAGAATTTCGACAAAACCATGAAGATGCTTCTGATGAAATAGCCTACTGGTAGGATTGGTAAGTGAAAAGAGCCTCGCCTGTGACGGGGCTCTTTTCTTTTGGGAAAAGCTGAACCTAAATCAGTTTGTACTCGTTAAGGAATCGGCATACTAATTGGTTCAGGGTAAGGCTCACCTAACTCAACCAGAGACTAAAGAGAAGTATGATCTGCCTACTTTAGAGCGTCAATCACATCTGGCTTTATTCCTCCCCATATTTCTGAATCAACTCCTCAACAGTTTTGTTCAGCCCATCTTCGGATAGGAGTATTGCCCCATCTTCATCCCTTTCCACTACGCTTATTCCTGGACTCTGTCTTTCCAATTCCTGCAAAACTTCACTCTGTTTTTGCACGGTTTTGACCAACGCCCTATTTTCATTCCACAGATGATAGTAATCCAGAGCTTGCTTGATGGTCATCTTTAGTTCTTCATCATTCCAAGGTTTGAGCAAGAAGCGATAGATCTCTCCATGATCTATGGCTTCAATGATGCTTTTCAAATCCGCATGTCCGGTGAGCATGATGCGCAAAGGAACAGAATTTTTCTCCTTAGCCCTCTTAAGAAACTCAATTCCGTTCATCTCTGGCATCTTAAGGTCGGAGATGATCAGATCGACCTGGTGGTCGTCCAATATTTTTAAACCCTCTTCTCCACTTATGGCCGTAAGAATGTCATAAGGTTCCTTGCGAAACAATCGTTTCAAGGCATTCAAAACGTTCTCCTCATCATCCACTATCAGTATTCTTAGATTAGACATAATCATCTCCCTTTCAATAAATAGAAATAATAACGCCAGCACCTAACTTAAGTTAGGTGCTGGTTTTTTCTCCTCATGCCATTTTCGTCGGCACATTCCTTTTTTCGGCTATCTTACCAGATCTTTCTAAGCTTATATCAGAAGGACTGCATGGAAGAATGACCCGGAAGATTGTCCCTTTGTTTACCTCACTTTCCAATTCAATCCTGCCGTTATGTTTTTGAACTATCCCATATGCCACGCTCAAGCCCAGACCCGTTCCTTTGCCTACTTCTTTGGTGGTAAAGAATGGTTCAAATATGTGGGAAATGTTCTCCTTGGGAATTCCCACTCCGGTATCGCTTATTTCTATGATTATATCTTCATCCTTTTTATAAGTTTTTATTTTAATCTGTCCATGGGTGGTAATGGCTTGAGTCGCATTGACCAAAAGGTTCATAAAGACCTGATTTAGCTGTTGGGGTAAACATTCTATTTGTGGAATATCACCGTATTCTTTAATCACCTCCGCTTTGTATTTCAGTTCATTCCATACGATGTTTAGAGTGCTTTCGATACTCTTATTAATGTCAGCAAATTCCAATTCCCCTTTGCCCACATGCGAAAAAACTCTCAAATTCTCAACGATGGACTTCACCCTTTGGGTGCCGTCTTGAGACTCAGAGATGATCTTATCGAAGTCCTCCAATACGAAATCCAAATCGATTTCCTCTTTCAGCTCCTCAATTTCTAAGGATAGTTTCTCTTTTGATTTATCTTCCTTTTTAATCCCTTCTAGTTTTTTGTATTTTTCCAGAAGCTTTTTGATATCCTCGACATATTCAGCCAATGTTCCCAAATTGCTGTTCACAAAGGCAATGGGGTTATTCATTTCATGTGCCACCCCAGCCGCCAATTGTCCTAATGAGGCAAGCTTTTCGGATTGCAAAAGCTGGGTTTGCATCTGATTTAACTTCTCGTATGCTTCCTTCAGTCTCTTTTTCTCCGCTTCCAGCTCAAAAGTCCTTTTTTCTAATTCCAAATTTTTCTCCAAAAGCTCCCTTTTGGCTCGGCTTAGGCTCCTGTTTATGGCAGACTCGTTTTCATGTAATATCCGCAAGGTTTCAATTTTTTCCTTTTCAATTCTTATCATCTCCTCTTGGTATCTTCTTCTTTGGGTGATGTCCCTTTGCAACCAGACCAAAGCGATGAAATCCCCATTTTTCTCGACCATCTTAGAAACGGAGGTAGATGTGTAGAACACCTTTCCATCTTTGCGACGATTCAGAAGTTCTCCCTGCCAGACTTCTCCATACAAACCCGTTTCATATATCTCCTTTTGTATTCTTTCCTTATATAGCTCGGCGTTAATCATCTCTAACTCTTTGCCCAGTAGTTCCTCTTTGGTGTATTCATACATTTTTTCGGTGGCTGGGTTGAGATAAATGATCTTTCCGTTTTGGTCCGTGGCGATGACCGACTCCGAGGCATGATCCACGATCCCCGCCAGAAAGGAAATCTTTTCTTGAACTTTCTTTTCTTCTGTTATGTCCCTTACCACTTCCAAAGCGTCCGCGCTTCCATCCGAATTTTTCAAAGGAACAAAGAACAGCTCATAGTATCTCCCATCCTTTGCTTTTTGTTCCATGCTTTCGGAAAAGTTATTTTCAATGGTCCTTTTCATGGGACAGCCGTCACAAGGATGTGGCGAGTCCATAATTCCTTGATAGCATTTATTCCCGATTAAATCGCCGAATCTGTCGACTAGGAATTTATTTTGATACTTCACCGTGTAGTCTGTTCTCACAATGTTAATTCCCTCTCTGACGTTTGCCAAAATAGTGGCTAATTTGTTTCTTTCCGCGATGATCTTTTCCTCTGCTTTCTTGTATCCGCTGATGTCCCTGAATGTGCCTAAAATTACTTCTTCTTCTTCAGATTTCATCAAATTTGCGCTGATGTAAACCGGCACAATCCTCCTATCCTCGGTCATAATTTCTCCTTCAAAACCTGTAGCTGGTTGTTTTTGGGTATGCAGGAGAAATGTCTTTTCGTAATATTCGGCTTTTTCCGGAGGATATAGCTCACACCGGCGCATCCCCATGAGCTTTTCTTTGGAGCGTCCGGTCAATCGTTCGGCTTCCTGGTTGGCTTCCAAAATCTCACCGCTTTTGTGGTCCATCATGAAAATTGCATCCTGTGCATTTTCGAAGAAATTTCTATATATCTCCCCCGCCTTCAGAGAGATTTTCAACCCTGATTCTCGCAAGGGTTCCTCGGCTTTATAATGGCTGGTAAAAATACAAAACTTAAAATCGGGAACGGAAAATTTGGGGACGGAACTTTATTCTAATGAAGATAATTGAATATCTTTGAAGAGTCCTTCTGGCTGTCCCAAACGCCCCACCTTTTTTTGGTGGATTTAATGAAATTTTGATACTGAATTTACATCCGCCTTGAGAGGCTACGATAGTAATATCGACACAATCAAAAACAATATTATTTTCGAAAAATAAAAAAACGGGCAATTAGGTCAGATGCCAATGCCTGGCTTGGTGAGATTATGTGACAAATTTCACTTGACAACCATAGCTAATTTTCATATATAATTTGTGCTTTTTGAGAGAGGTGCTTGAGTTTAGCCTTTTATTGTAAGCATTGCCAAGATAAAGGTTAGACTTTGAATGTGAATATTTCAATCGAACGGGTCGGCGAATTCACCCTGAATAGAAGAAATGGCTTAAACTGATATAAGAATCATCAATTTTGTTAAGAAAGTGAGGATGAAATGGTAGGTATAGTCGGTTACGGAGCGTATATTCCCAGAAATCGGATCAAATTGGAAGAGATCGCCAAGGTTTGGGGTACAGATGCTCCCAGCTATAAAAAAGGGCTATTATTATATGAAAAATCTGTTCCCAGCCCAGATCAGGATACTATCACCATGTCGGTAGAAGCTACCAAATACGCACTCAAAAGAGCAGACATTGACCCCAAAGAGATTGGGACCGTTTATGTCGGTTCAGAATCCCACCCCTATGCGGTCAAGCCCAGCGGGACAACTTTGGCAGAAGCGATTGGTGCTACCCCAGAGGTGCACTGCGCCGATTACGAATTCGCCTGTAAGGCTGGGACCGAGGCGATGTTCGTTTGCATTGGATTGGTCGAGTCGGGATCCATAAAATATGGCTTAGCCGTTGGGGCGGATACCTCTCAGGGAGCACCCGGAGATGCCTTGGAATATTCAGCCGCCGCAGGTGCAGCCGCCTTTATCTTCGGAAAGGATAATGTGATTGCGAAAGCGATCGAGACATATTCTTATATGACCGATACCCCTGATTTCTGGAGAAGGGAGCACCAATTCTATCCCCGTCACGCTGGACGATTCACCGGAGAGCCAGCTTATTTCAAACACATCACTGGAGCCGCCAAAGGAATAATGGCTAAAGTCAAGATGGGACCTGAGGATTTCAAGTATGTTATATTCCACCAACCCAATGGAAAGTTTCCTCAAAGGGTAGGGAAAATGCTCGGCTTCAAAAAGGAACAGATTGAGCCGGGATGGCTTTCTCCCACCTTAGGCAATACTTATTCCGGTTCCTCTCCCATGGGTCTTACCTCAACCTTAGATATTGCCAAACCCGGTGATAAGATATTGATGGTCTCTTATGGCTCCGGTGCGGGAAGCGATGCTTTCGTCTTCGAGGTCACCGAAAGAATCAATGAGGTAAGAGACAAAGCCCCCAAGACCCGATATATGCTCGACAACAACAAGAATTACATAGACTACGGCACTTACGCTAAATTCAGGGGAAAAATCAGAATGGGAACTTAACTTCTCGAAGCTCGTTTGACGGTGTCGATGCTCGTTTCGATGCTGGAGGCTTGAAACTCGAAACTGGATACAAGTCAGAATATTATGAATACAAAGAGTCCGATAAAGAGCTTTACTGATTTGGAGGTATATCAAAACAGCTACACAGCTTCAATAGAAGTAATCACCAAAGTTGTGCGTAAACTTCCGAAGGAGGAACAACGCGACTTGGCAGATCAGTTGCGCAGATCTGCAAAAGCTATTCCTCGACTAATAGCGGAAGGTTATTCAAAAAAACATCAGAGTAAAGGTTTCCAGAAATATTTGGATGATGCAATGGCTGAATCAAATGAGATGATTGTATCTTTGAGCCACGTGAGGGACTTATATTCAAGTTGTGTTGATCCAAAGTTATGTGAAAAGTTAATAGATCTATATGATAAATCTAGCAGACAACTTTACAATCTCTCTACAAAATGGAAAGACTTTGAGCGGAGATAAAATTTCGAGCTTCGAGCTTCCTAAAGCCGAGCCTCGATTTATGGTGAGCGAAGTCGAACCATACGAGCTTCGCTACCGACAAACGAGCATCGAATCTTATTAAAAGGAGAAAAACATGCGAGATGTAGCCATCATAGGTGTAGGCATGAACAAATGGGGGGAGTTGTGGGAGAAATCGCTAAGAGATATATTCGTTGATGCGGCGCTTTTAGCCATCGAAGATGCAGGCGTGGATCATATAGATTCGATGTATGTCGGCTGTATGTCCTCTGGGCTTTTTGTGGGGCAAGAACACCTTGCCTCGCTTTTGGCTGATTATTTGGGGGTGAACTCCATTCCCGGCGCAAGGGTCGAATCAGCCTGCGCCTCTGGGGGATTGGCAGTCAAGATGGGTTTCATAGATGTGGCATCGGGGATGTCTGACATCGTTTTAGTAGGTGGCGTGGAGAAGATGACAGATGTGAGCGACGATGGCGCCACCTACGCTCTGTCCACTGCGGCAGATCAGGAATATGAAGTTTATCAGGGCATCACCTTCCCCGGGCTTTATGCCCTAATGGCTCGAAGTCACATGCACCAACATGGCACCACCAGAGAGCAGTTGGCACAAGTGGCAGTTAAGAATCACCAGCATGGCTCTTTGAATCCTTTAGCTCAATTTCCCCAAAAGATCACCATCGAAGATGTAATGTGCTCAATTTTGGTAGCAGATCCTTTGAGGATTCTCGACTGTTCACCTATAACCGATGGAGCCGCCTGTGCCATTCTATGTCCTTTGGATTTAGCCAAGAAAATTTCCAAGAAGCCTATCGTAAAGATAAAAGGTATAGGACATGCCACGGACACAATTGCACTTCATTCCCGAAAAGATTTTACAACCTTGAATGCTACCGTGAAGGCGGCGGAGAGAGCTTATAAAATGGCAAGTGTGAAGCCCGAAGATATAGATTTGGCAGAGGTGCACGATTGCTTTACTATTGCTGAAATAATTGTGATCGAAGATTTGGGATTTGTCAAAAAGGGAGAAGGAGGCAAAGCCACTCAAAGTGGAATGACCGCAATAGGGGGAAAAATCCCAGTGAACACCAGTGGCGGACTTAAATCTAAAGGACATCCGGTGGGTGCTACTGGAGTAGCGCAGGTGGTGGAGGTGGTTCATCAGCTTAGAGGAGAAGCCGGACCAAGGCAAGTAAAAGATGCGAAGATCGGTTTAACCCAGAATATGGGCGGAAGCGGCGGAAGCACCTTGGTGCACATAATGGAGGCAGTGTAGTTTTTCCCTCTCCCCTTGTGGGAGATTGAGCGAAGCGAAATGCATAGCAGGGTTAGGGTGAGGGGTAAATCAAGGATATTTGGAGTAGCGACACTTGTGTCGCGCAGAGGCATTTTGAGAACCTCACCCCCTGTTTTCCCCTCTCTCCCGCCTTTGGCGGGATGGAGAGGGGGAGCGAAGGGGAGAGGTGAAAGATGAGCTTTTCCGAGTTTCGAGTTTCGATAAACAAACTTCGATATTGAGCGAAGCGAAATCCGTAGGACGAGCTTCGACACCGATAACCGATAAACGATAGACGGAGGTTGATAAGATGTTCCCAGCCAGATACTGGAGAGAGATTCCCCAGAGATACAGATTAGAAGCAAATAAATGTAAAAAGTGTGGAAAAGTATATTTTCCACCAAGGATTATATGTGCAGAATGTAAGTCCAGAGATTTTGAAATGTTTAAACTAAAAGATGAAGGGAAGCTTCTAACTTACACAGTGATAAGGGTTGCGCCCAGCCAGTTCGTGGATCAGTCCCCTTATGCTATGGGCATAGTGGAACTGGATGGAGGGACAAAAATATTGACTCAAATCGCGGACTGTGAGCCAGACAAACTTCAAATTGGAATGAGGGTCAAAGTAGAATTCAGAAAAATTCAACAGGACGGCGAAGCCGGAATCCTGTGTTACGGATATAAATGCGTCCCCGCTTAAAGAGATCTACGCCCGACACAAAGGTCGGGTGCTACGAATGGAGTAGCGTCCGACGTTTCTATCGGACGTTCTGAAACAGAAGTTTTAAAAAAAATCACGAAGGTAAAAAAATGTTCCGAATAGAATCTAAAGTCGATACTAAATCCTTAGAATACAAAGAAAATTCTGAGGCGATGAAGAGGGTGGTGGAGGAGTATAAGGGAGTTTTGTCCAAGGTCAAGGAAGGGGGCACGGCTAAGGATAAAGAGAGACATAAAGCCAGAGGTAAGCTTTTACCCAGAGAAAGGCTGGATCTTCTCTTCGATAAAAATACCCCCTTCTTAGAGTTCTCTCACTTAGCAGGATATAAGATGTATGAGGAAGAGCCTCCGGGTGCTGGAATAATCACGGGCGTAGGCGTGGTGCATGGAAGAGAAGTTTTGATTGTGGCTAACGATGCCACGGTCAAAGGCGGAACTTATTTCCCCATGACCATCAAAAAGCATGTAAGAGCACAAGAGATCGCCATGGAGAACCGGCTTCCATGCATATATTTAGTGGACTCAGGTGGCATTTTTCTCCCATATCAATCAGGAACTTTTCCGGACAAAGATCATTTTGGAAAAATATTTTATAATCAAGCCAGATTATCTGCTATGGGAATTCCTCAGATATCCATAGTTTTAGGTTCATGCACTGCGGGAGGGGCTTATGTCCCTGCGATGAGCGACGAGGCAGTTATCGTTCGAAAACAGGGAACCATCTTCATCGGAGGACCACCTCTGGTCAAAGCGGCGACAGGGGAGGAGGTCACGGACGAGGAGTTGGGCGGAGCGGATGTTCATTGCAGAATCTCCGGGGTAGCGGACCATTACGCTCTAAACGATCAGCATGCCTTAGAGATTGCCAGAAACATTGTGCAAAGCCTCGGGCCTCCCAAAAGATTTGAATTGGATCTGGCAGAGCCGGAGGATCCATATTATGATCCAGAGGAAACTTATGGAATCGTCCCTCGGGATTTGAGAAGACAATATGATATTCGGGAAGTGATTGCCCGCATGGTGGATGGGAGTAGATTTCAAGAGTTCAAGGAGCTATACGGGATCACCATAGTCTGTGGTTTCGCCCGAATCATGGGTTATCCGGTAGGGATTTTGGGTAATAATGGTGTGTTATTCTCAGAAAGCTCTCTCAAAGCTACTCATTTCATTAATCTCTGCACCATGAGAAAGATTCCTTTGATATTTTTGCAGAACATAACCGGCTTTATAGTAGGAAAACAATACGAACATGGAGGGATCGCCAAGGATGGGGCGAAGATGGTGCATGCAGTGGCAAATGCGGATGTCCCCAAGTTCACTGTGATCGTGGGTGGCTCTTACGGTGCTGGAAATTATGGCATGTGTGGTAGGGCTTACGATCCCCGTTTGTTATGGATGTGGCCCAATGCCAAGATATGTGTGATGGGTGGAGAACAGGCGGCTAATGTCCTATTGACGGTCAAGCTCAAGGCTTTAGAAAAAGCGGGCAAGACCATGACCAGAGAGGAGCAGGAAAAATTCATGGAGCCAACACTAAAGAAATATGAAGAAGAATCCCACCCTTGCTTTAGTTCCGCCCGCCTTTGGGACGATGGCATCTTGGATCCTCTGGAGACCAGAACCGCATTGGCTTTAGGAATATCCATGGCACTTAATGCCCCTATACCGGATCAGAGATTTGGAGTGTTTAGAATGTGAGGATGTTTAAAACTCAAAATAGCGCGTAGGCGGGGCTCCCAGCCCCGCAAAAATGACCTTTTAGAGTTCTTACAGAATCTTTTTCAATCTAGTGTAACGAGGTTTTTAAAAATTGCCAAAAGAAAAACATTTTGATACCATCTCTTATTCAATAGAAGATAAAATCGCCAAGGTTTTGCTCAACAGACCGGAAGTTCACAATGCTTTTAACGATGTCATGATTCGAGAGCTTCTGGGTGTTTTTCATGAAATATCCCAAAGCGATGATATTCGCATAGCTATTTTGACCGGGAAAGGGGAATCGTTCTGCGCGGGTGCGGATTTGAACTGGATGAAGAGGATGATAAATTTCAGCTACGAACAAAACCTGGAGGATTCTTTAAAATTAGCCGAGCTATTTTACTTGATGTATTCCTTGCCCAAGCCGATCATTGCCGCGGTAAATGGGGCGGCTATTGGTGGGGGAACAGGTTTGGTGGCAGTGTGCGATATTGCCATTGCAGCGGAGAATGCCAAGTTCAGTTTAAGCGAGGTGAAATTGGGCTTGGTGCCTGCGTGTATCTCTCCCTACGTCATTCGGAAGGTAGGGGAAGGAAGATGCCGAGAATTTTTTCTTACGGGTGAGAGAGTTACTGCTCAAAGAGCCTTAGAGCTTGGTTTGGTGAATCAGGTCGTCCCTCTGACAGAGTTAGATATGGCGGTGAACGAGAAAGTGAAACAGCTTCTTTCCAGTGGTCCCAAAGCGATAGCAATGTGCAAGGAACTGTTGAAAAATGTGCCCGGCATGAGTTTCGATAAGGCTATGACTTATACTGCCGAAATGATTGCTTCCATGCGAATAGGGGATGAAGGACAGGAAGGGATGAACGCTTTTTTGGAAAAAAGAAAACCGAAGTGGACACAGTAAAAAGGTTGCGTTTAAAAAATAACGATAAGCGAAACCCAGATACGATTTACGATACGTGGCCGAAACCCAAACCGAGAAACGATAACCATAGAGGCCTTTTAAAAAGTTTATGAAAAGAGAAAAAATCATAAAACAATTGGATTGGGCTCGAGAAAAGTTTGGAAGTATAGAAGAATATATCAAAATTCACTATGGCAAACAAGCCCCGTTTTCCATTATCGGGGATTTTTGTCTGGTTCATTTAGACAATCCAGACGAGGCGACTATCAAAGAGCGGGAAGAAGAATTTTTGAAAGATGACGGGCTTCACGATGATTGCCCTTTATGCCAAATGCAAAGGGAAGAAGGTGGATTTGTGGTTTATGATGGATGTGATGGGTGGTGTCCAGAGTGCAAGCAAAAGGAAATCTGTGACATTTATGATTCCGAAGAATGGAAAGAAGAGAAGATAGGAGAAATGAATTCCGAAGTAAAAAGTGAGGCAAAGGAACTATCAAATACGCCTTGGTCGAGAAGCTTTGTGGATATGGAGAGTATAGACGATATGCCTTCTGATTTAGCTATACAGATTTTATTGTTTGGCGTTTTGGCACATGCGGCGGAATTGAAAATGGATTTAGAGAACCATGACTATGGTGAGGATGTAATTCAAAGCTTCCTGGATCCTCTTGAATCAGCTTGCCAAGACTTGAAATCTTTTTTGACAAATGAATCAACACCATTTGTCCCAGAGGGGATCCCGGTTAATATTCAGGTAGCTATTTCTGCGTTATCTCAACTTGCTTCCGGTGAATTTGGAGAAAAGGCAAAAGATTTGATTGTAAAGTTAGAAGAGCTTTTGAATTTAGTTGAGCGAATTGAGGGTTAAGCGGAATTTTTAATCTTCACATGATAAAAAAGATTCTGATAGCCAACCGGGGGGAAATTGCGGTTAGGGTAATAAACGCTTGCAAGGAGATGCCCATCCCCACGGTGGCAGTGTATTCGACCGTGGATAGAAAATCTCTGCATGTGCAGATGGCGGATGAAGCTATTTGTATCGGAGATCCACCACCTTTAGAAAGTTATCTTAATATCGACAAGATCATCACCGTTGCCAAACAGACTGGTGCGGATGCTATTCATCCCGGATATGGATTCTTAGCAGAAAATCCAGATTTTTCTGCCAGATGCGAACAGGAGGGGATCATCTTCATCGGACCAAATTCCAAAGCTTTACGACTGGTAGGGGATAAAGTGGCATCACGGGAGACCATGACCAAAGCCAAAATCCCTATAATTCCGGGAATGATGACTAAGGGTGTGAAGATGAAGGAATTCAAGGAAGCCGCGGAGAAGATCGGTTATCCGGTGATGATCAAAGCTTCCGCAGGTGGTGGGGGTAAAGGGATGCGGGTCGTAAGCTCCCCAGAAGAATTAGAAAAAGGAATAGAAGCTGGAATGCGAGAGGCTAAATCTGCCTTTGGAGACGAATCTGTATATCTTGAAAAATATATCGAAGAACCTCGGCATGTCGAGTTCCAGGTTTTAGCGGACAATTTTGGAAATGTCGTTCATCTTTGCGAAAGAGAATGTTCCATTCAAAGAAGACACCAGAAGATTGTGGAGGAGACCCCTTCCTGTGCCATCGACAACGAGATGAGAAAAAAAATGGGGAAGATTGCTACTGAGGTCATCAAAGTTTCAGGTTACAATAATGCGGGCACAGTGGAATTTCTTCTGGACGAAAATAAAAACTTCTACTTTCTGGAGGTGAATGCCCGAATTCAGGTGGAACACCCGATCACCGAGCTGGTCACCGGAGTCGATCTGGTGAAACAGCAGATAAGAATCGCTTCCGGCGAAAAGCTCAGTTTAAGACAGGAAGATATAAAACAAAGAGGTCATGCCATCGAGTGCAGGATCTATGCAGAAGATCCGGAAAATAATTTCTTCCCCTCCTCGGGCAAGGTTCTTTTTATGAAGGAGCCTTCCGGTCCGGGAGTCAGGCACGATTGCGGAATATATTCAGGCTTTGAGGTCTCGGTATATTATGATCCCATCCTCTCCAAAGTTATCACTTGGGCTGAGACCAGAGAAGATGCGCGCAGACGCATGATATTGGCTTTAGCCAATTACACCATTTTAGGAATCAAAACCACCATCGGCTTTCTCGCCTCGGTCATGGCCCATCCAGAATTTGTGGCGGGAAATTTAAATACCAGCTTCATAGAAAAAAATATGTCCGATTGGACAGACCAAAAGAAACAAAAGAGATTTTTGAATGAAGCCTTGATAGCGGCGGCAGTCGCTTCACAAATGAAAATGTCCGATAAAAGACCGTTGGTTAAAGAAAAGACACCAAATCCCTGGCAAACGCTGGGTAAGTGGGCTATTGGTGGAGCAGAGAGTAAAGAGCGGAGAGCAGAAAGCTAAGAGTGGAGAGTTTTGAAACCAAAGGATCAGGGAAAAACCTTGAAAGATTATAAGAAATTAGATATTTGGCAAAGGGCAATGGATTATGCTGTGGAAATATATAAACTCTCTGCCCATTTACCCTCTGAGGAGAAATATGGTTTAGCTTCCCAAATCAGACGTGCTGTTTGCTCTATTTCAATGAATATTGCAGAAGGGTCCGGCTGTGAATCTCAGAAAGAATTCAAATTGTTCTTAGAATATGCTCACAGATCTACTCATGAAGTGTTGACTATTTTGGAGTTAATAGAGAGGCTCAAACTTTGTGAGGACAAACATATTCCTGATTTATTAGAAACGGGGAAAGAAATCCGTGCGATGATTCATGCTTTTATGAAGAAGTTATAAACTCTGAATTTTCAACCTGTGGCTTTTAACTCTTAGCTCTAAATTCTCAACTCTAAACTTTTTTATTATGGAATTGCAATTCAACATAGACCAAGGGATTTACAAAATAGAAATCGATTTTAGGGATGGGAGATACCTGGTCAAGCTTGGAGAAAAACAATACCAAGTGGATTCTCAGCGGATCTCTGAAAATTGTCTATCTCTTTTGTTGGATGGAAAAGCATACACGGTCTTTGTTGCCGAAGACAAAACCAAAAGATACATATCTATTCAAGATGAGCAATTTTGTATAGAAGAGGCTAAAGACCAAACCGAGACCAGGTCTGTGGCAGAGGCTTCGACATTAAAGGGGATTCCGACTATCTCCTCTCCCATGCCAGGAAAAATAGTAAAGATTCTGGTTAGGGAAAAAGATACAGTTAGAAAGGGTCAAAGTCTGGTGATTGTAGAAGCTATGAAGATGGAAAATGAGATCAGGTCGCCAAGTGCTGGAGTTGTGGAAAAGATCAATTTCAAAGAAGGTGACCTTGTAGATGCGGCTGAGTCGATAGTAGAGATGGAGTTAGAAGAGGAAAAATAATTCCTTACCAAGAGGATTTCTTAGAAGTCAAGGTTTCTGAAAAAGCTCAATTGTTAACAAACACGCTTGAGAAAGGTTTTGCTGGAGTGTCAAGCTTCAGCTTGACCCGATAGCTTTTGTCTCCATAATCCCGCCAACAGCAGAGAGAGGATCAATCTTTCTGTTTTTTAGAAAATTTTTCCAAAAGACGGTTTAGAAATTACGGCGTTCCTTCTATTGCCGAGCTTTTTCTATGGCTCCAAAATACTAAAAAGATCCCCGTAAAGATGGCAAAGGCTCCTGCATAAGTCAAAGTCGGTGGAATCTGTTTGAAGATCAGATAGGCTAAGATGGTAGCCCCCACAGGTTCTCCTAATATGTTGATCGCAACCAGATAGGCTTTTAAATACTTTAGGGCCCAATTGTATAGGGTGTGACCGATGATGGTGGGGATAAGGCCCAGCAGAATGAACCAGAGGAAGGTCTTTGAAGGATATGGATACAGGTGTGTTCCCCAGATAATGCACAAAACTCCTAATACCAGAGCCGAGATAAAATAGACCATAAATATGTAGCTAATCAAAGAAAGCTTTTGTCGAGCTACTCTACCACAAAGAAGATATGCCCCAGCCGTAATCGCTCCGATCAAGGCTAAGACATCACCATAGAAGTTAGCTTTCGCTATTTTGAAGTCTCCCCCGCTTATAATAAAACTGCCGGAAAGGGCTAATAATATGGCGAAGAGGATGGTTAGGTTTACTTTTTCTTTTAACAAAAAGTGAGAAAGGATCGCCACCCATATTGGCTGGGTAGTAACTAAGACTACCGAATTAGGTATGGAGGTGTAATCTAATGAGGTAATCCAAGTAGCAAAGTGAAATCCCAAAAAGACTCCCGAGAGTAAGGTAATAGTTAGAGTTTTGCCTCTGATCTGCAGAATTTCTGGCAGAGATTTTTTTAAAGCCAGAGGAAAGATGAAAAGTGTGGCAAAGGACATGCGGTAAAAGGCAGTAGCTAAAGGAGGTGCGCCGGTTAGTTTAATAAAAATAGCGGCCCAGGAAACAGCTACCACTGCGATGAATAATAATAATAGATTTTTAGTCACTTTGATTTCTTTTTTTCAGTTCCTCTATGCTAAAAACAGGTTCAAAACACTTCCACTCTCTATTTTGACAAAAATATTATACCCTTCATTTTTGATATTAGCAAGAAATTTGTAATAAAATGACTGGGTGTAAAAAGGAGGAGAGGTTTTGGATCATTGCAGAGAAGATTTTCTTCGATAAAGCGAAGAAATTGTGGCGAAGCCCTTATTGAAGAAGAAGATCATAAGCCCCATAAAGAGGAAAAGAAAATCTTTGAAGAGAAGATTTATTCCTTCTTTTTTTCCAGTGGGGTTCGTCGAGAAACAGCCGCAATTTAAATCCACTCCTCTTATGAAAAGATTAATAGAGATAGCAATAACGAAGATAACCAAAAGGAAAGAGATCAAAATGGATGCACTCTCAGTGAATATACCCAAAATCAGAAACAGTCCAGCTAAAAATTCAATCCAGGGAAGGGTAACGGCGAAGAGATTTATCAAAAAACCGGGCAAAATTTTGTAATTGTAAACAATTTTAGCGAACTGCTCCGGATGTGCGATTTTATCTAAGCTGGCGTAGAAGAAAGTCACCCCCAATATCAATCTAAAAATGAGAACAACTCTTTTGTCAGTTAATATATCTATCAAAGATTTAAGAATTTTCATTTCTAACTTCTGACTTCTGACTTTTAACTTCTAACTTCTACGGGAAGGCCTGCTTTTTGCCATTCGGACCAGCCGCCAAAAAATATTTTTACATTTTTATATCCTCTATCCCTAAGCTCTCGTGCCAATAAAAGACTGGCCTCGCACTCAGTTCCATCACAGTAGGTGATGATCTCTTTATCAAAAGGAAGCTTTGGCATAACCTGGGAAGAATATTGTTCGAACTGCTCATAGGGGAAATTAATTGCACCTTTGACGTGCCCGGATTTGTAGTCCTCCGGGTAGCGAGCATCCACAAATATGGTCCCTTCAGATTGAAATCTCATCATGGCATAATCTAAACTGACCGCCGGGGGATCATCTTTTTGATAAGAATAGGGCACTATCAAGCTGTCCTGGGTAACTTTTCTGCTCCAGCTTCCTTTGAGAGTGATCCCCTGAGGAGATAGACTATTGTAAATTATCCCGACAAAGGAGGCGAAAATAATAATACCTATGGCTTTTAAAAAAATATAGGAAAGGTTGAATCTATGATAGGGTTGCATTTTGATCTTACTTGGTCGCCACTACTCCATAGACCGGAACCGTGACCCTGACCATCTTGGAGTTTTCGAAATCTAAGGCAAAGGATGTGCGGAAACTGCCCTGAGGAGCATTCTTTTTCAACCCCACGGTGATCTCAGATTTTTCGCCCGGTTTCAAACTGTGTGTTTTGATATTCAAATCTACAAACTCCTTGGATCCCTCGATCAGCTCCACAGATAGTTTTTCTTTTGAAATGTTTTCCACAATGAGCATCCGCTTGGTCTCCTTTTCAGATCGAACGGTATCAAAACAAACTTGTTCCGGGGTGAGTTTGACTAAGGAATTAGTATCTCCCACGTTCGCAGTAAAATGAAGCTCTTCGAAAGGTTTGGTTGGATCGTTAGAAATGATTTGAACGCTTTTGGAGATTTTTCCTCCCCTGATTTTATCAGAGTCGAAGATGACCTCTAAATCTGCAGTCTCCTTGGGGGCTAAGCGATCTTTAAAAAGGGGAACTGTGCTACAGCCGCAACCTGGTCTAACCCTGACGATGATAAGAGTATCCTCTCCTATGTTCTTTACTTGAAATACATGAGAGACGGTGCCCCCTTTGGCAACATAGCCGAAGTCCCATCGGATATCCGGAAGGAATATTCTTGCTTTGGAAAGGTTTTCTTGCTGAGCTAAGACCAGAACATAAAGCCCAAAGAAAAAAACACCCAGCGATATCAATTTTTTTGCGTCAAATCTTTTCATACAACACTTCCTCAAAGCCTGTTGAAATAAGTCTCATTAAAAACATCTTAATTTTCTACGAACAAAGAGTATACCCAGTTGGAGAAGAAGAAAATTTTATTTTCTTTTGTCAAACAAAACGAAGTTATGAAGTTCAGATAAGGGGCTAAGATTTTAACATTTTTAAAATCTTTTCTTTTCTTAAAATGATTCTCAAAAGCGGGTATCCCAAAACAAAGCAAACTATACTCTCACCAATTGCAATGTAAATCACGGTAAGCCAGTAGGGGAGCTGGAACAAAAAATGTAAATATAAGCTCACCCCGAAGGCATTGACTAAAATTGGGGGTATGGGCGCTAAGATCGGCTTTTTAGTTCTGGAAGAAAGAAAGGTTAAAAAGGTAGCCAGAAGTGTGCATAGGCTTCCACCGATTATGTCGTAAATTCCCAGCCCGCCATAGATATTTGCCAAGACACATCCAATGAAGAGCCCCGGTATGGCGGCTGGAGTTAAATAGGGAAGCACGGTCAGAGCCTCTGAGACTCGCACCTGAATCGGACCGTAACTTATGGGCGCTAAGATGATAGTGATGACAGCATATAAACTCCCGATGATGCCGACTTGAGCTATGTATTTGGTTGAAAGGTTCAAAGGTTTGAAAGTTTAAAAGTTAAAAAGTTAGAAAGTTTAATAGTTCCGTAAAAACTCATGCCATTCTTTTTCAAAGTCATCTATGCTTTTGCCATATATTTCTTGAAAAACCTTTTTATAGTTATCTTCGCTTGCCCGTGGTAAAAGAAATTTGAACTTATCCAAACCATATTGATCAATCAAGTACCTAACAAAAGACCCGCATTCAGTATAGAGATCGCTTCCTTTTGAATAACTAATTTCTCGAAATCGATTGTTATTCGCAAGTATTTCCGAAGAAAAAAGTTTATCCCAATAAAGAAGCATCTCTGTTTGCTCATGCAAAGACAGTTTACCTGCCGACTCTTCATCATGGGCGTGTGCTATTGCTTCTGCAAACCCCTCTTCGAGGAAATCCAGTTTTGATACTCCTATTGTATTGTAGACAATGACATGCACAGTCTCGTGAGCGTCTAACTTGGCGGATTTTGAAGCGTATATTTGGGCGGCACATTCAAATTCTTCGGGTGCAAATCCGTAGTAATCCCGACGAGTGTTTCGCTTAATATCATCTCTTGAGTTATAAAGATAATAATGCACCTTCGCTGTGAAATTCACTTGTAATTGATTCAACACATCCGAAAAACAACTATCCAATTCTTTACATATTTTTTCGATATTTTCAGAAGCGGGAGAACCGGGACGATAATAAATGAAATAATGCATACTCTCTGTTTTTAGCCAATTGGTGTCATCTTCATACAATTCAGGCAAGAGGACTCTGGAGGCATTACAACTTATTACTATTAGCACAATGATTATAAGCCCGATGTAAGAGTAAATCCGCTTGCTAAAGTTAAAAGGGTACATCTAAAATTAAACAATTAAAAATAATATCTTAAACTCATTTGCAACGACTTAAACAAGAATGAACCGTAAGGGTAAAGATTTTCTGAGCTATATGTCATTGTGTGACTTCTTCCGTAGGCCAATGCTTCCCTTTTAAACTCGATCAAAAGATTATAACTTTTCAAAACTTTATATTGATAATAAAGATCTGTTCTTATCTTCACCCAAGAAATATAGGCTTTGTCAGTGAAAGCCACATCTGAGTGCATCGTTCCAACACTCGCATAAGGTATAGATGTACTGGAACCAAAACGAACTCCAAATTGAGCCTTCTTTAGTCTCCAGAATAAGCTTAGTGCTGGACCAATTCCTAAATATTGGTCCTTATACTCGTTGTATTTTCCTGGAATTATCTCCAGCTTCTGAGCGATCTCCAAGTTCTCCAAAGATACGCCGAAACCCCAGAAAAACTTAGGATTTTCACAATGCCGTTGCTTATGCCAGATGAAATCATAATTAAATGCCAGAATAGAAAAACTATTTTTACCCCATCTTTTTGAATCATTAATTTTGATATAGGTAGACCTTCCATAATCAATGCTAATGCGATAACTGAATCTTTTAGTGGACATCTCATAATCTACTGATGCAATCGGCATGTTGGTTTTCCACACTATAGGGAAATCCAAAAAACTCTTTCGCAAGTTCAAGTAGGCGATACCAACCTTTAAGCTCTGATTCCTTTCTGAAGAAATCTCTTTTGAAAATATTTTTCCATTAGGATAAGTTAGGCAGAGAAATATAAAGAGAAAGATTAAGAATGTTTTCAAGAAACTCTTCATTTTTTTTCTCATCAAAAACTAATTGAATAAAATCCTGTTTATTTAAAATGTAATTTTTAAATCTTTTTGTCAATAAAAAACGCTTGCATTTCAGAGTTAATTTGAGTTATATTCATCTCCATGAAAACTGATGAGTTTATAAGGTTTCGCTTTTAGGGAGAAAGCTATGAAGATTCTGGTGGTTGGAAGCGGAGGAAGAGAGCACGCTTTGGTGTGGAAGCTTCACCAAAGTCATCTAGTGAAAAAAATTTATGCCGCCCCTGGAAATGCGGGCATTTCAGAATTGGCGGAATGCGTGGAAATCGCAAGCGAGGATTTGGTGAGACTGGCGGATTTTGCCGAAAAGAACTCCGTTGACCTGACCGTGGTGGGACCTGAGCTTCCATTGACATTAGGAATCGTTGACGAGTTCCAGAAAAGAAACCTGAAGATATTTGGACCAACTAAGATGGCGGCAATGATCGAGGGAAGCAAAGTATTTGCTAAAGAATTTATGAAGAAATATCATGTCCCCACGGCCAGCTTCAAAGTCTTCGACAGAGCAGACGAAGCCATGGATTTTGTGAGATCCTCGGATATGCCTTTGGTCATAAAGGCGGATGGGTTGGCGGCAGGCAAAGGGGCGGTCATTGCTGAGGATACGAAGTCGGCAATCTCTGCGGTCGAAAAAATGATGGTGGAGAAAATATTCAAAGATGCGGGAAATCAAGTTGTGATTGAAGATTTTCTAGAAGGGGAGGAGGTGACCATCTTAGCTTTTAGCGACGGCAAAACCATCCTTCCTATGCCCTCTTCTCAAGACCATAAAAAAATATACGATGGGAATAGGGGTCCCAATACCGGAGGAATGGGAGCGTATGCCCCCACGGCCATCGTCGACGACAGGATGATGAAACGTATCTATGACCAGATCCTTGAGCCAACCATGGTTGGATTGGAGCAAGAAGGAATAATTTTTAAAGGGGTGCTCTATGCGGGTTTAATGCTGACTGACCGAGGTCCCAAAGTCATGGAATTTAATTGCCGATTCGGTGACCCTGAAACCCAAGTGGTCCTTCCCCTATTGAAAAGTGATCTGGCTGAAATTCTTATGTCAATTGTAGAAGGAGATCTGTCACTGGTAGAAGCGGAATGGGCGGACGATTTCGCAGTATGTGTGATTTTAGCTTCAGCTGGTTATCCGGACAAATACGAAAAGGGGAAAGAGATATTCGGCTTAGACAAAATCGAACAGGAGGGGGTTGTCTTAATCTTCCATGCTGGGACCAAAAAAGAAGGAGGAAAATTGGTCACCAATGGCGGCAGAGTGTTAGGGATAACGGCGGTAGACAAAAACGTGGAGGATGCTATTCACAAAGCTTATGCCTCAGTTGATAAGATAAAATTTGATGGGGTGCAATTCCGAAGAGATATTGGATACCGGGTGAGAAGGGTAAAAAAAGAACACTTTTAGTATAAGGTCAAGGGTCTAGAACCAAGGGATATGAGAAAATCTTTCACCTTAAACCTTCCACCTGTTATCTGAATTTGAAAAAGGAAACAAAATGCCGAGTCCTAAAGTATTGGTTATAATGGGAAGCAAATCAGATCAGCCGACAATGTTAAAGGGGATTGAGATTTTGAAGGAATTCAAAATCCCTTATCGGATGGAGATCTGTTCAGCTCATAGAAATCCCGAAAAGACAAAAAGCTTAGCGAAGTCGGCAGAAAAGAAAGGGGTGAAGGTGATCATCGCTGGGGCGGGGATGGCCGCTCACCTACCAGGTGTGATCGCCTCCCATACCAATCTGCCAGTGATCGGAGTCCCCTTAAATGCCTCTCCGCTTTCTGGAATAGACTCACTTTTTTCCATTGTCCAAATGCCCCCCGGGGTGCCGGTGGCGACTGTGTCCATCGGTGAAGCTGGTGCAAAAAATGCGGCCATCTTAGCCATTCAAATTTTAGCCTTATCCGACGAAAGATTGAAAAAGAAACTGGAGAAGTTTAAACAACATTTAGCGGAAAAATGAATCTTCGAAGCTCGGTTAGCGGTGATGAAGTCCCGCGAAGCGGGATCTTGACGACTGGTTTCGAAACTTGAAGCTCGATGATCGAGGCTGGAAAGTTCTCCAAATTTGAGAAATTTCAAGCATCGAGCCTTATGAAAGGAGGAAAAAAATGGGTGCACTTTCTATCGTGTTATTGTTCCTATTGATCGTAATAGGCGTGCCGATTCTGATAGTGATATTTATCTATAACCGCTTAGTTACGTTGCGAAACCGAAGCGACAACGCCTGGTATCAGATCGATGTGCAACTGCAAAAGAGGGCAGACTTGGTGCCCAATTTAGTGGAGACCGTCAAAGGCTATGCGGCTCACGAAAAAAGCGTGTTTGAAAATGTGACCAAAGCCAGATCCATATATTCTCAAGCTGGAACAGTTCAAGAAAAGGCCGAAGCTACTAATATGCTCACTTCTGCTTTGAAAACACTGTTTGCGGTGGTGGAGAACTACCCCGAGCTTAAAGCTAATCAGAATTTCTTATTGTTACAGGAGGAGCTTTCCGGTATCGAGAGCAAGATCGCCTATGCCCGGCAATTTTACAACGACGTGGTGATGTCCTTCAACAACGCCCAACAGGTTTTCCCTTCTAATATCATCGCCAATATCTTCGGCTTCAAAACCAGAGAATATTTCGAGATCGAAGAGACTAAAAGAGAAGCCCCCAAGGTCGATTTTAAGTAGAGAATAGAGCCTGTAGCTTTATGGTTTACGAAGAGATCAGTGCCAACAAAAGAAGAAGTTTTCTTTTACTTTTTTTATTTGTTATTTTTCTTTTATTTTTAGGCTGGGCCTTCGGACAAGCGTATGGATCAGGTGGGGCTGGAGTCCTGGTGGCTTTGCTTGTGGCTCTTTTTGTTTCCTGGATAACCTTTTTTTGGGGGGATAAGATGGTTTTGGGAATAAGCCACGCTCGACCAGTGGACAAAAAAGAAAATCCTTATTTGGCAAACGTAATAGAAGGATTAGCTCTTGCGGCTGGTGTTCCTCCACCCAAAGCCTACATCATTGAAGATACAGCCCCGAATGCATTTGCTACTGGAAGAAACCCTCAGAATTCTGCTATAGTCGTCACCACTGGACTGTTGCAAAAGCTTGACCGCTTAGAGTTGGAAGGAGTGATTGGGCACGAGATGTCGCATATCAAAAATTACGACATAAGGTATGCCACCTTGGTGGTGGTCTTGGTGGGGACCGTACCACTCCTTTCTGATTGGATGGGACGAAGCTTTTTTTATGGAAGAAGAAGAGGAGATAGAGTAAAAGCCTCAGGAGGCATATTCATACTTATTGCTTTAGTCTTAGCTATTTTAGCTCCAATCGTAGCTCAACTAATTCGATTAGCTATCTCCAGACAAAGGGAATATTTAGCAGACGCCAACGGGGCTTTGTTGACCAGGTATCCAGAGGGATTGGCATCAGCTTTGGAGAAAATATCTAAGGACACAGAGCCCTTGGAGGTGGCAAACAAAGCCACCGCTCATCTTTATATTATCAATCCACTTTTGGACTACCGAGGAAAACTCAATGCCCTTTTTTCCACCCATCCGCCGGCAGAAGAGAGGATAAGAAGATTAAGGGCAATGTGAGGAGTTTTTAATGGGCTTACGTCTTCAATTATAAGAGGGAGTTAATCCGTTCTCCCGCCAAAGGCGGGATCAGGATGAATCCGTAAGGATTTTATAATCTGGAGAAGAAAGTTTCAATGTGGCTCATAAAAGGCTTACGCCTTAAATCCCAAACGAGATAAGGAAAGAATAATGGCAAAGAAGCTTTACATATTCGAAGATGACAGGTTTGATCAGTTTTTCCCTTTAACTTATAATCGCCCGGTTTATGAACTTATTTGTGGCATAAATCGCATAAAAGATAAGATCGCCTCATTTTTTCCAGAAGCTGAAACGATTCTTTTATGTCGAGATTATTTGGAAAAAGCTTTGGGGATTAAAACCAATCAAAAGATAAATAATTTTGATATAAAAAATGAAGATGAACTTTTGTTTATAAATGGAAGAGTCATTCCACATAAAGATTTATCTGAAAAATTGAATTTCTCTTGTGAGGAGGAGTTTTTCTTCTGTGGCGAGGATTTCGTTTCTTGGAGAGGCACAGGTATATCGTTTAAGAATTATGAAAATATATTTAAAACTTTATATGTTAAAGACCGGATTAAACCGATAAAACAAAAAAGAGAAGTCTCACAAGTTGAGGTCAAGCTGGCAGGCTACCTGTGGGATTTAGTTAATCTGAACAAATCGGAAATTGCGAGTGAGTTTGAAAGAATTAAACCAAATCTGGATTTCAAAAACATGTTTAAACGTAGTCAAATAGACGATCAGACACTAATATATGATATAGAAAAAGTTTACTTCGGCAAAGATTGCCAAATAGATGGGCAGGTGGTGTTGGATGCCAGAGGAGGTCCCATCTTCATGGGAGATGGTGTAACCGTACAATCGCAAACCAGGGTAGAGGGACCTTGTTATGTCGGAGAAGGTTCAATTTTGGTGGGAGGAAAAATCAGGGGAGGAGCAAGCATCGGTCCAGTTTGCCGAATTGGTGGGGAGGTGGAGCAATCAATTTTTTTGGGATATTGTAATAAATATCATGAAGGCTTCTTGGGACACTCGTATGTCGGGGAATGGGTAAATTTGGGAGCTTTGACCACCAACAGCGACCTAAAAAATAATTACAGCTCGGTCAAGGTGAAATTAAAAGGCGAAATGGTGGACAGTGGTTTGATAAAGGTGGGATCATTTTTAGGTGATCATGTGAAAACCGGCATTGGAACTTTACTTGGCACCGGCATGGTGGTCGGCTTCGCCACCAACATATTTGGCGGTGGAATGATAAAGGAAAAATCTATACCCTCCTTCTGTTGGGGAGATACCAATAAATTGGAACAATACGAACTGGATAAAGCTATAAATACCGCTCAAGCCGTAATGGAAAGAAGGAACGTAAAATTTAGAGAAGAAGAAAAGGAACTGTTTAAAAAGATATTCGAAATGACCAAAGAGGAAAGAAAAGGGAGGTAATTTACGTTTCTCAAAGTTATGTCACGCATGGTCGGACGCAAAGCCCCGCAAGCGGGATCGAAGTTTATCCCGATTTATCGGGACTTCGCTCCAACAAGCTCTGCTACTCCAGATCACGGAGGACAAGCGAGACTTGTTTCGCTTCTCTATTGTCAAGTGCTCCTTAGGACTTTTTGAGTTGACAAGGGGGAGGTTTGTCTTATATTAGACCATCCTGAAGAAATGAGAGAATTCCTCAGGATCCTGTGGACAGGAGGAGAGAAATGCCGGAGTTGAGAAAAGACCCTATCATCGGGAGGTGGGTGATCATCTCCACGGAGAGGGGTAAAAGGCCCTCTGATTTTGCCAGCGTCCCCAAAAGGCGGGAGAACAAACTTTGCCCATTCTGTCCCGGGAATGAATCCGCCACGCCCCCGGAGATATTGGCGTTTCGCCCTAACTCTTCGGAGCCGAATAAACCTGGCTGGACTTTAAGGGTTATCTCCAATAAATACCCGGCCTTGAAGATCGAGGGAGATTTAAACCGGGAGGGAAGGGGAATTTTCGATAGAATGAACGGGATAGGAGCGCATGAGGTAATCATCGAGACTGCAGATCACTACAAGGATTTGATCGATCTGGACCAGAAACAAGTGGAAGACGTCATCTGGGCTTACCGGAAAAGAACTATTGACTTAAAAAATGATCGTCGTTTCAGATATATATTAATCTTTAAAAATCAGGGAGAAGCCGCGGGTGCTTCCTTGGAGCATAGTCATAGTCAGCTTATCGCTACTCCCATTATCCCCAAGCGGGTAACCGAAGAACTGGAAGGTGCAGGTAAATATTATGAATACAAGGAGAGATGTGTATTCTGTGACATCATAAAACAGGAGATCTCGGAAAATGAACGGGTAGTCCTAAAAAACGACTCCTTCATCGCCATAGAGCCATTTGCTCCCCGGTTCCCTTTCGAGACCTGGATTCTGCCCACAAAACATTCCCCCGCTTTTGAGGAGATCAAAGAGGACAATATCCCAGCTTTAGCCGCCATTCTCAAAGAAACCTTACAAAGATTGGCTAAAGCTTTAAACGATCCTCCTTATAACTATATCCTTCACACCAGCCCGGTTGATTCCTATTATAACGAAGAGTACCACTGGCACATAGAGATCATGCCCAAGCTGACCAGAGTGGCTGGCTTCGAGTGGGGAACTGGCTTTTACATAAATCCAACGGCACCCGAAGATGCCGCCACTTACTTAAAAGAAATAGATATTTAAAATTTGACGTTGTCCCAAATATCTGTGATGATCATGAGATTTATTGATTTGCTAAAGAAGGGGTGCTTTGCCGAACTCTTTAAACGTCCGACAGAAACGTCGGACGCTACAGTTTCCGTAGCGCCCGACCTTTGTGTCGGGCGTAGATCTCTTTTCTTACCCTTTTTCAATAGGGACGTCTTTTCCGTATCACATACTTTGCGACAAACCCTAAAATTTCATTAAATTGATTCATCCTAAAGGAAGGGGAAACTTTGCCCAAGACAAAATTAAAAATTCTAATGGTCACGCCCGAGGCGGTGCCTTTTGCCAAAACCGGGGGATTGGCAGATGTAGCCGGCTCTTTGTGTAAGGCTTTGTCAAACTTAGGGCACCAAGTAAAAGTAATTCTCCCCAAATATAAGATGGTAGACGAAACCATCTTTAATCTTCAAGAGGTAAATATTAATTTTTCTGAAATTCCCCTGGGAGACAAAAAAGAAAAAATCAAACTAAAAAGTTGCCAGCTTCCCGATTCCGACGTAGAATATCTTTTCATAGTCAACGACAAATACTACGAGCGGGATGAGCTTTATAAAGATAAAGCCACTGGTTTTGACTATGTGGACAATGATGAAAGATTCATTCTTTTTGCCCAAGGCACCCTGGAGGTTTTGAAAGCTTTGAACTGGCAACCCGACATAATTCATGGAAACGACTGGCAGTCCGCACTCATCCCTGCATATTTAAAGACGTTATATGCTGGCGATCCTTTTTTTCGCGGCACGGCTACGGTTTTTACCGTTCATAATATTGCGTATCAGGGAAATTTCCCTAAAGATTCATTGGGTAAAATAGGGGTGGCAAAGGATTTGTTCTATCCCACCAGCCCTTTTGAATTCTGGGGAAATGTAAATTTCTTGAAGATCGGAATAAGTTATGCCGACGTCCTTTCCACCGTCTCCGAAAGATACGCGGTGGAGATTCAGTCCTCTTCTGAGTTCGGGTATGGGCTGGAGGGGGTACTCAGAACCAGAAACGCCGATCTTTACGGCATCGTCAATGGAGTAGACTATGAAGAATGGTCCCCGGAAAAAGATCAATTCATTCCTTCCCCTTACAGCCTGAAAAATCTCTCCGGCAAAGAGAAGAATAAAAAGGCTTTGCTTGAAAAATGTAATTTGACCGAGATGAAGAAAAATATTCCTTTAATAGGAATTATCTCTCGGTTGGCAGATCAAAAAGGATTCGATATTTTAGCCGAGATTTCTGACCAGCTTCTTTCTTTGGATCTAAAGATGGTAATTTTAGGAACCGGTGAAGAAAAATATCATGAGTTTTTCAACCAGTTGGCTAAAAAATATCCTAAAAAGATGTCGGTGAATTTACGCTTTGATAATCCATTAGCGCATTTGATCGAAGCGGGAGCGGACATGTTCTTAATGCCCTCAAAATATGAGCCTTGCGGCTTAAATCAATTATACAGTTTAAAATATGGAACCGTTCCCATTGTCCGGGAGACCGGGGGGTTGGCAGACACCATACAAGATTATAATCCCGACACTGGCGAAGGAACCGGCTTTGTTTTTAAAAACTACGATTCAGATGAGCTCTTAGAGGTGATCAAAAGAGCACTTCGGGTTTATCCGGATAAAGAGATTTGGACAAAACTTGTGAAAAATGGGATGCAAAAGGATTTTTCCTGGCAAGCCTCCGCCAAAAAATATGAGGAGCTCTATCAAAAAGCTTTACAAAAATAATCTCTTATAGAATCCAATTAATCCCTTATATCCATTATCTCCCGCCTTTGGCGGGGGATCAGGAATCCGTTTACCCACTCTGATTGATGTAATAACAAGTAGTTTTAAGCCTTCCAGTCAAAGGGCACCTCGTGGTCTACCAGACGCCATTTTTCCTAGTGTTTCCAAAATTAAAATGTCTTAAAAACTTTGACGCTTGCAGGTTCCTCTTCGATAGTGAAGCAATGTATATCTTCAATTTTCAGTAATTCTTTTATGGGACGATCAAACTCCTCATGGTAAGTAACATACTTTACATTATTTTTTGCTAACTTATCTCTCAATTCCATATCAAGCGTAATTTGGTCATTAGGCAAGATCTCTTGGAGGAAATCTCTACTATGATAAGAAGGGCGAGGAAGATAACCGTTAACTACTTGTTTGCCATGGACGGTTTGATACAGCATATAAACATTGCCTCTTAAGCCAGCTCCACGGGAAAAAACAGGGCGCTCTAAAATGGCGAACTCTTCAGGCATATTCTTTATCTCTTGGTAGCATTCTGGGACCTCTACCCTAATTAATTTTATGGGAAGAACAATAAACTCTAAACAAGTCAGCAGCACTATAACCACAGGCACTCCTTTTTTGACCAAAAAGCCCTGAAAGAAATTTTTTAAATCAGAAAGATTCTTGTTTTGGGCATGTGATAAGTTAAAGAATCGTGTGAATCCGTAACTGGAAAAGATGATCAAGCAGAAAGTGACCATAAGCGAAAAACGATATGGCGTTCGACCTATCTGGAGAAGGGGAATATAGGTATATAAAAGATTATAGGGAAGCCACTTGAAATAATAAGAATGGTTGTATATGTGGAGGGCATGACCCAACGAGAGTATTAGAAAAACCAAGGAACTAAAAAACCAAAATTTTATCTTTTCCTTTCGAAGCTTTATCCAGGTATACAGCACGAAAAAAATCAAAATATAGCCCAGAAATAGCTCTCCCCCAGCTACTCCATTATAATCGCGCTGGGAAGGAAGAAAATAACCACCCAGAAGAGATCTTTCTTTGACCGGTAAAAGATAGCCCCCTAAATTTGCGGAGTAATGACCCAACTCATCTATTGAGGGTTGCCAGGCAATCTTAGTGGAAGATAAACTATAAAAAAGAGGCGACAATATTATGATTACAGTGAAGAGTGCTATGCAGGAATTTTTTATAACTTTCTTGTCTTTAAGCCGTTTTCTGACTTTGACTAATAGATACACAAGATAAATTAGAGTAAATAAGACAAGAAACAAAGCACAAGTAAAATCGGATAGAAATGTAAGAATAAAGAAAACTCCCACCCAGAGGAAATTCCTTAGAGTTCTTTCGTTTACTGATCTAATTAGGTACAATATGAAAAATGGAATCCATTCGGTGCTTAATAGATTTATATGGTTCAAATGCCACAAACGGTAAGGACAGAAAGCAAAGAGCAATCCACAAATAAAAGCGGTTACCGGGTCTTTGACCAAATATTTGATAAGTAAATATACTCCGAATCCACTTAAGACGAAGGTGAACACCAATATGAGATTATAACCGATGATTAAATTGGCAGGTGAGCCAAACAAATATTGAAAGGGGAGCGCCAGCAAGCTAAGGAAAATGGGCATATGATAAATTAGACTGGTGCCACACGGATAGTATACAAAATTTGTGTATAGGGGATTTGTTTTCAAATTGAACAGAGCGGTCTTGAGCCACCAGAACATCCATATATATTGAAATTGATCCCCTTGACCGTCAGCCATGGGGGTAAAGGTAGAAATATGTAAGAATAGGGGAAAGGTAAAAATGAAAGTGAAAAGAAGATAAAGAAAGATGACGGCAATATTCAGTTTATGAAGCTTAAAAAATGTGATCGGTGCAAGCCACATTTTAAAAATCTTAAGTCAGCATTTTTTCCAATGCATCATAACTAAGGGGTCTGTTGAAAAACTCCTCCTCCTTGAAGGGGGAGGATAAAGGTGGAGGTGGAAATGTTGGTAACTCGTCACTTTTCACCCTCCCTCAATCCCTCCCATCAAGGGAGGGAAGGCATTTCAACAGACTCTAAGAGTATAGTCAGATTATTACATGGTGTACCCGATGCCTGGGACATTGGAACGAATGAACATGAAGAATATATAGCCCAAGATGCCCAAAACCAGACCAAGTATAGCCAAAATCCTGATGGGATGAGCGCCGAATCTTCCGGACACCCTCTCCAACGTAACTCCCGCAAGTCCGATGGCTAATATGACTAATGGAAAACTCGTCCAATAGAGGACCGGAAAGAAGGAAAAAACACAAGCCAAAATCCCAGAGATGATGCTGGCGCAGCCCAACCACAAGCTCGACTTCTTAATAGGAAGAGCTAATATGGGTAAAGCCAAGGCAAATGAATATCCGCAAACCTTACAAAAGGTGCTATCCTCACTTAGAGCCTCTTTGCAGAAAGGACAAAGCCTCATTTAAGTCTCCACAAACTCCAGCACCTAACTTAAGTTAAGTGCTGGAGTTTTATTCCCTTGCGTTAGTAGTCTTCTCCTTTTATATTATAACGATTTTTTTAGAGCTGTCAACAATGAAATTTGAAGCCTCTGAAAACCTACTTGGACAGATGAATTTGGAGTGTTCGCCTTTAGGCGAACCAGGTGTAAACCTGCTGTCATTCGAGAAATTTCAGGTCAAGCTAAAGCTTGACACTCCAATGGAAAACTTTCCAATTTGACTTTGTCAGAGGTCTCAATTTAAAGGTCTGCTATTAATTTCGGAAAATTTCCTTCGGAAATGAAATCACTAAATGACATTTTAGCTTTAGCAAAAAAGATCGGGCCCAAAAAAGTGGCGGTAGCTTTAGCCGAAGATGAAGATGTTCTTTTGGCTTTAGATCAAGCCCGAAAAGAAAATATCATTGAAGCTATCTTGGTGGGAACAAAAGAGAAGATCGAAAAATTAGCTCTAAAAAATCAGATCGACATGGAAAAATTTGAAATTATGAAAGAACCAGATGGACTTAAGGCTTCCCTCAAATGTTGCGAGCTTATAAATAAGGGAGAGGCGGATTTGATGATGAAGGGTTTGGTGGGAACAGCTAATTTCATGAAGGCAATTTTAGATAAAGAAAAAGGTCTAACCACCGGCAAACTATTGAGCCATGTGGCAGTTTTTGAGATCCCCAGATATGATAAACTCTTAATGATCACAGACGCCGCTATAAATATCGCTCCCCACTTAATGGAAAAAGCCCAGATCATCCAGAATGCGGTGGATGTTTCGCATTCTTTGGGTATCGAAACTCCCTTGGTTGCATGTATCGCCGCAGTGGAAAAAGTAAATCCGGATAAGATGCCGGATACGGTGGATTGCGCCTGTCTTTCCAAGATGGCAGAGCGCGGGCAGATCAAAGGTGCGATCGTGGATGGTCCATTTGGATTTGATAATGCCATTTCTGAGAAATCTGCTAAAGTGAAAGGAATAGAAAGCCAGGTTGCGGGGAAGGCGGATGTAGTCCTTTGTCCAAATATCGAAACAGGTAACGTTATCTATAAAACTCTAATTGAATTCGCACAAGCTAAATGCGCGGCTATTGTGGTAGGAACCAAAGCTCCGGTGATTTTGACCTCCCGTGCGGATTCGCATGAAACTAAGTTTATGTCCATTGCACTTGGGGTGGCAAGTTGCAGAAAATAAGAGAACCGACACCTAACTTAAGGTTATCCACTAATTATGGTGACAATCAGACATGACGTAATAGTTAGATAAATCAACCCTCCCCAAAGGGCTGGTTGACAGATAAGGATTTGTGAAGCAGGCTACGGCATATTTATTGTAGCCGCAGACTTTAGTCTGCGAAAAAATTCCACCTACGTCCAAATGGACGGCTACCCCCGCCCTGCCCAAATTCAACCAAGCTAATGCCTAAATTAGTCAAGTTAAAAAGTTGTTGACCATAAGTTAGGTGCTGGAATTTGAAAAACAAAAATGACCTTACACCTTTCACATAATACTTTAAACCCAACTAAGGAGGAATTATGCCTTTCGAAAAGGTTGAAAAAATCTGGATGAATGGGAAGTTAGTAAACTGGGATGATGCCAAAATTCATGTCCTCTCCCATGTGGTTCACTATGGCTCCAGTCTTTTTGAGGGGGAGCGATGTTACAAGACCAAAAAAGGTTCTGCCATCTTCAGATTGGAGGCTCATACAGATAGACTGTTTAACTCTTGCAAGATCTATCGAATAAAGATCCCTTATACCAAAGAGCAAATCAATCAAGCCATCATCGATCTGATAAAGATCAACCGACTGGATGAATGTTATATCAGACCAGTGGTATATCGTGGATACGAACAATTGGGCGTGGATCCAACCGGATGCCCCATAGATGTTTGCATTGCCGTTTGGAGATGGGGAAAATATCTAGGACCGGAGGCTTTGGAGAAGGGAGTGCCGGTGTGTGTCTCCTCATGGAATAGGATGGCTCCAAACACCTTACCCGCCATGGCTAAGTCTGGGGCTAATTATATGAATGCTCAGCTCATCAAGCTGGAGGCTAAAGACCATGGTTATGTGGAGGGGATAGCTTTGGATGTTTATGGCTACGTTAGCGAGGGAAGCGGAGAGAATGTATTCATAGTAAGGGACGGGGCTTTGATCACACCGCCCTACGGCTGTTCTATCTTGCCGGGAATTGTCAGAAATACGGTCATCACCTTGGCGCACGAGTTGGGGATAAAAGTCATCGAGGAGAATATCCCGCGTGAAGCCTTATACATTGCGGACGAAGTCTTCTTCACCGGCAGTGCGGCAGAGATAACCCCTATAAGCTCCATAGACAAAATCCCAATAGGAACTGGAACCAGAGGACCGATAACTAAAAAATTGCAGGATAGATTCTTTGAAATCGTATCCGGAGAGGCAGAAGATAAATACGGCTGGCTGACTTATGTAAAGTAAGAGGGAGGCATTAATGTAAGGACCGTCCTTGTTGAGCGTAGCGAAATCCCGATTCATCGGGGTGGCTGTCCTTAATTAGATTAGAACCTCACCCCCTTGCCCCCTCTCCATAAAAATGGAGAGGGGGAACAGGGGGAGAGGTTGAAATGGCCACGGTATTGCTTCTAAGTGCACTAATTGGTTGATGTATTAACGACTCTTTTGGAGAATACTCTGAAGATTTGAAGTTCATGAAAGGAAATAGATTATATGTCTGCAGGAAAAAGAATTGAAAGCTTCGATCAATTGTTGTCTTTGGTCAAGTCGAAAGGAAAAAAGAGATTAGCCATCGCTTCGGCTGAGGGAGAGGAGATAATAGAAGCGGTTAAGCAAGCGGTGGATGAGGATTTCATCGATCCGGTGCTGATCGGCGACCAGACCAAGATAGAGGCTCTTTGCAACAAATTAAATTTAGCTTTGAATAAAGTTGAAATCATTCCAGCCAAGGATCAAAAATTTACCAGCAAGATGGCGGTGGGGTTGGTCAAACAGGGAAGGGCAGATTTGCTGATGAAGGGAAAGGTGGATACTTCCACTTTGCTCAAAGCGGTATTGGATAAGGAAGAGGGTTTAAGAACCGGAGGACTCTTAAGCCATGTAGCTGTGGTCGAGGTAAAAAGCTATCCCAAACTGATGTTGGTCACAGATGGAGGAATGAATATAAATCCCGACGTCAAGTCCAAGGTGGAGATTTTGAAAAACGCTGTGGAGGTGGCAAAGAGATTAGGAATAGAAAAACCAAAGGTTTCCTGTTTAGCCGCGGTGGAGTTGGTCAATCCAGAGATGCAGGAGACAGTGGATGGGGCGGTTCTGGTGAAGATGGCGGAAAGAGGAGACATAAAAGATGTGATAATTGATGGTCCAGTTTCCTTCGATATTGCCATCGACTCGCAGTCTGCTCGGATGAAAGGTATAATCTCACCTGTGGCAGGAGACACGGATATATTTTTAGTTCCGAACATCGCCACAGGAAACATCTTGGTTAAAGCTCTGATCTATTTGGCAGAGGCAAAGGTCGGCGGCATCGTAGTGGGTGGAGGTGCCCCCATCGTTCTTCTTTCCCGCTCGGACACCGCAGAAATGAAGCTCTATTCTATGGCTTTAGGGGCGGCTATATGTTAAAACTTGTAGTGAGCAAAGCGAACCTATAGGTTCAAGAAAATTTTTGGTGGTTCTTGAAAAAGTCAGAATTCGGCGGGCTAAGAGCCCGCCCTACGCGGTTTGGCGTTGAGCTACAAATGACTCAGCCATACGTAGGCGGGGTTCTCCCGCCTGTGGCGGGATCTGCCTAAGGCATGACCAGCCCCGCAAAAAATGTTTCTTGGCGGAAGAAAAGGAAAATATGTGAAAGGATGTTTAAATGAAAATTTCACTTGGAGCTGACCATAAAGGTTTTGAATTAAAAGAAAAAATAAAAAGATATCTTTTGGAGTTGGGGCATCAAGTAACCGATTTCGGCACACACTCCACCGAATCCGTCGACTATCCCGATTTTGGTTTTAAGGTGGCTGAATCCGTTGCCAAGGGAGAGTCCGATTTCGGAATCACGGTCTGTTGGACTGGCAATGGCATGAACATCGTTGCCAACAAGGTCAAGGGAATAAGATCGGCATTGTGCTTGAATGAAGAGATGGCAAGTCTGGCAAGAGCGCATAATAATGCCAATGTCCTTGCCCTATCCTCCAAATTCGTTTCAGAAGAGCTGGCAAAAAAGATTGTGGATGTTTGGCTGTCCACTGAATTCGAAGGCGGAAGACACAAACCTCGAATAGATAAAATCAAAGGGTATGAGAAGTAATGACGAATGACGGAAAAGAAATGACGAATGATTGACTTGTGGTGAGCTTGTCGAACCATGACGAATGACGGATAAAAGCCAAAAGATTCCCAACAGATGAAACAGATGAAAAAAACAAATGACGAATGACAGATGAGCAGAGTTGCTGGACTTTTCTCATAGTCTCATTTCTTGGAAATTCAGGATGTCCGATTGGCTTTTATTGAATAGCAACGGGATACAAGAATTGGCGTCTGAACTTTCTGGACTTTCTGGACATTCTGGACTTTGTTTTTATAATTTTTATAGTTCAGTTTATTCACTACAGGTCCTTCGACTAGGCTCAGGATAAGTTGTTTACTATAAGGAAAATTCATATCTGGTCTCCCATATACATGCGGGGTATCTGCATCACCATCGAAGTAGTGGTAAATTTGGCAAGGCTTAAGAGATTGAGGTTCAGGAGGTTAATGGTAGATTATGAGGATTCACAGAGATAAAACAGATGACTAATGAAGAATGACGGATGACGAATGATTAATGACGAATAAAAGCAAACCTCACCCCTGACCCCCTCTCCACACTTGTGGAGAGGGGGAATATCGAAGATGCATATGCACAGGGGGAGAGGTAAAGCAAAAAGGAGTTAAGGTCAGTTGACTTCCTATGAATCCAAACGGACAAATGAGCGTCAGCCTTTTATGATAAAATTAATGACGAATCACTAATGACGGATGACGGATTAAAAAGCAAACCTCTCCCCCATAGTCCCCCTCTCCTTAAATAAGGAGAGGGGGAAATGAAGGGGGTGAGGTCGAAGCCCGACAAAAAGAGCACAGTAAAAGGAGTTAAGGGTCAGCCTTTTGTGATAACCCATACGGGAACTCCTTTTGAAAGAGGATTAAATGATAGAAATTTTCGGTTATCAAATTGAACTGGGATTATTTTTGGCTATTGTCGGAATCGTTGTTGCGGTCATAATTGGTGTTGTTCACTACGCTCTTGTTGAAAAAACAAAAAAGGAGGCGAAAAGAGCCAAAGAAGAGGCAATAGCGGCGAAAGAAGAGGCCACCAAAGCTACAAAGGAAGCTCGGGAAGCTAAAGAGAATATAATAAATATTGAAAAGCATCTGGGTATCCCAATCTATGTTGATGGATTGACTTCTGCGGACCCGCCCATCTTTGATCCGTTTTTGGAAGGGACGAAATTGATGGCGGAATATAAATGGGATGAGGCTATTTCCGAGTTCCAGAAGGCGATGAAGGAAGCGAAGGCAAGCCAATTGGTTGCTCTTTTTAACCTCATTGCAATTTGCTATTATACTTCTGGAAGGCAGGCTTTGGCTTTGGAAAATTATGAGGAATCTTTAAAGCTCGCACGAGAATTCGATGATAAGCAAGGTGAAGCAAATGCTTTGGGCAACATCGGTGCGATCTATCAGATTAAAGGTGATCTGGATCAGGCGTTGAAGTATCATCAGGAGGCTTTAAAGATTCATAAGGAGATAGGTTTCAGGGAGGGTGAGGCAAGTGATTTGGGCAACATCGGTCTGATCTATCGAGCCAAAGGTGATCTAAATCAGGCTTTGAAGTATCATCAGTCCGCTTTGAAGATTGATAAGGAGATAGGTTTCAGGCAGGGTGAGGCAAGTGATTTGGGCAACATCGGTCTGATCTATAAAGCTAAAGGTGATCTGGATCAGGCTTTGAAGTATTATAATGAGGCTCTTAAAATATTTCAAGAGATAGGAATGCAACCGCAGGTGGAGCAAACCTTAAGAAATATTAACAGCATTAAAGAGCAAAAGAAAAGATAAGAATAATGGCTATAAGTTTGTAGGGACAGGGCT